>WNFO01016339.1_pt1 | contig 10730 bp, 13 predicted proteins | sample 5400251 | NCBI WGS metagenome assembly WNFO01 (sample SAMN13153354, study PRJNA577476) | soil metagenome | isolation source: 100 cm saprolite under Madrone tree | place: USA:California | collected 2016-06-14 | reverse complement strand
CTCCTTGTCACGTTTCCACATGAGTTTCTTCAGGCATCGCGGACATAGTACGACCTTTACGAGAGCGCTTTTGTGTTCTCCGTGCTCTTCGTAGGCAAAAGGGAGCTCCAAAGTACATAGTTGAACGGCCGTATCCCGGTCGGTGTGGTGCTTGCAGCGCGTATTGCCGCAAGTGTTCTCTCCTGCCCCAGAGAGCACTTCCGCCTCGGTTCGCCAACGAAGAGCAAACTATATGCAAGAAATGTCAGTGATAGTAAAGACATGAAAATAGATGAGTGGGTACATTTCCGGACTTGTAGTGCTTTAGGTCGCAAACGGCAAACTCTCGAAAAAGGCTGTCGTAGTATTTCTGAGCGAGTTGGTCGTTCCAAGAGGAGTTGTGTGACTCAGCGGGGTCATCGTTCTGGCGCAGGAACTTGTGCGAAGCCTTGAGAATATCGAATTCTGTAGCGAAGGAGGTGGATGACGAGGGCTTTGGGTAGAGCGACATCGATATTGACGGTCTCGACCGAAGATGCCGTCAGAAGGATCCGGATTGTGAGTCGAGAGACGGACAAATATGGTTTGGCTTGAGCGCCTCCGACGTCACTCCACTCATCCGTCCGGCGTCCGCATGGACAAAAGGGAACCAACACCTTCACTCCGCCATCACCCTTACAATGACCAGCCCAACTCGACCCGTCAACATCGTCAGCCCCAGCTTCTCTTCTGCGGCTGCCGTCGGCACACCTGGCAGTCGCAGGGGCCCCGGTTCCCGCGGCAGTCCCGCTGGAACACCCTACTCTCTCGGTGGTACCCCGGACATTCGCAGCCTTAGTGCCCAATATGTCGGCACCCCTCCTTTACCGAATATCCCACCCCGAACGGGGACCAGCACTCCCCGTCCCTCCATCTCGGCTGAACCCATCGTATTCGGCCGTGGTAGCCCTCGCCTTGCACCCGTCGTAAGCGGGATAAGTGCCCGACGCCCTACCACCCCCGCAATTGGACTCGGCCTCGAGGACGCTCCATCACCCGACCCCACTGTCGACATAGAGAGCTTTCAAGACGACGAGAGGGTAAAGGTGCTTCGCAAGCACCTTGTTTCGCGCGAGGAGCGACAAGCGGCGAATTATAATGAATCTTCAGGCATCCCTTCGCGTCAAGCCTCATCATCGAATCTCGCCCTTGAGCTCCAACAGGACCCTGAGGCGTTCCCCGTGCCGTATCACACACCAGGAGCGGATATCACGTACGTCAGCTGAGCACGTTCTGTGATTCCCATTCTGAAGCCTTGCTATCTTCCTAGACACGGTATATACAGGTGGCAGCAAGAGCAAACTCGACTGTCTCGTCCACGCTCAGTGTCATTCGCTGGCTCTACTGGGATGACACCGGATCCTGCGTTTGAGCACATCCACGAGCCTGGTGGATTCCGCAGGAATTACGTATTACTTCAAGGATCTGCCCATGAGGAAGGGGAATCACCTCGGATACTCAACAACTTTATCGACTTTCTGTACATCTTTGGCCATTTTGTGAGTGGCCATCCCCGTCTGATTTGTCCGCAGCCGTCGAAGTCGGCCGTCTCTGAGACTTCCCCACTTCTTCCACGGTCCTCGTCGCTTCAGCGCTCACGCACAAAACGACGCCGAGCAAGTGTCAGCCATGGAGATGCAACCGTTGGCCAGGCGGTATTGATGGTGTGTCACGGTTTATCATTCTATTATGTGAGGGGAGCGTGCCCACCTTTAATTGTAGCTTTTGAAATCTTTTGTCGGGACGGGGGTTTTATTTTTGGGAAAAGCGTAAGTTCAACTGCAGTCTGCACCCTCGTCCGTTGTTTGATCGTCCGCGTCAGCTTTTTCAACGGGGGTCTTTTGTTTTCTTCTATAACGCTTTCGGCCATCGCTCTCATCTCTCTATACTCGTTTTTACTTCTTGTAAAGACCAAGTTTGTTGTATCAGGAAGTTTCGGTGGTATGTCTCTGTCCGCGGTGATCACAATACCGCATTTCTGACCGATTTCAGACCTGGGCGGGACGCTTTATGGACCTTGGATGCGCTACGCGATTCTCACGTCTATCACAATCTCACAGATCGGCTTTGTCTCCGCATATACGATATTTGTCGCGGAGAACTTGCAGAGCTTTGTCTATGCTGCTTCGCGCTGCACGTCGTTCATCCCAGTCCAATATCTCATCCTCCTGCAACTCATTATATTCCTTCCTATGGCGCTTATCCGAAACTTGGCGAAGCTGAGCACCACAGCGCTTGTCGCAGATGTATTCATCCTTGCCGGTCTTGTCTACATCTTTGGTAGTGAATTCGGGTTTATCGCTCAACGTGGCATCGCGAAAGTTGACCTGTTTAACCCGAAGGACTTCCCATTGCTGATTGGGTACGTACCTTTGCGTTGAGCGGCCGTGTGTGCTCTTCTCATAGGATATCGTCTATAGCACGGCGGTATTCTCCTTCGAAGGTATAGGCTTGGTAAGGAAACATATCCCCCTCTGAATGTGAAAACCTGATTTGTCTTATAGGTCATTCCGATCACCGACTCCATGCGCGAACCGCACAAATTCCCTAGGGTACTCTCGGGCGTCATGATCTTTCTCCTTAGTAAGTTCGTTCAAACTCGGCGGCAAATCATCCTAAATACTCTTTTCAAGTCCTCTTTGGCGGTGCTGGCGCACTGTCCTATCTTACCTTTGGATCTGATATCAATACTGTCGTCCTTAAGAATCTGGACTCGTCGTCACGCCTTACGCAAGCCGTACAGTTCCTCTATTCGCTCGCGATCCTGCTTTCCGTGCCGCTCCAGCTGTTCCCTGCCGTGCGGATCATGGAAAATGGGCTGTTTACTCGAAGTGGGAAGTCGGATTGGAATGTCAAGTGGCAGAAGAATACGTTCAGGTTTCTTGTTGTCATGGGCTCCACGGTACTCAGCTGGGCTGGAGCGAAGGATCTTGATAAGTTTGTCGCGTTCGTAGGAAGCTTTGCTTGGTAAGTGTATCGCAGTTAGTGAAAATGGTCGCCCGCGGCTGACTGCCCTATGTTACTTTAGCGTGCCGCTTTGTTTTGTTTATCCGGCAATGCTTCATTACAAGGCATGCGCACACACATGGAGGCAGAAGGCCGCGGACATCGCTCTGGGTATATTTGGTACTGCCGCGGCCATCTACACGACCTTCCAAACCATAATTGTGAGTGTGGTAACTTCTTTCTCGGAGGGTGATAATATAATATTGCCGTTAACAGCTCATGGCACAACCGGAGGCACCTGCTTCACCTATTGGGAACTGTAATAATCGAGGTTTTTAATTTCGGGGGTTTTCAATCTATCGTAGTCTACACTGGTGAACATATAGAACGTAGAACGTTACTTTACACTAGCAACAAATGCGATTTGTATCGTGACACGTCATATGCATGTGATATGATTGCGCACCCGATATCCTTCGACTTCGACCCGAATTCACAGGCGCCTTCTTAGCGCTCGTCCTTCTACAAACTGCCATAATGTCCAGAGAACTCAAGGAGCTCACTAGAGAGGAGGTACAACAGGTAAGGATTCGTACGTGACTGCAGGTCGTTTGTTGACATGTCTTGCAGCACAATAAGAATGGTGACCTGGTTAGTATGCGACCGCTGTCACCCCACAGTCCGTTTACCATTCCCCTCACACGTCGCCCCATTCAACACTCTCCCCACCATAGTGGGTCATCATAGACGCAAAGGTCTACAATCTATCCCGCTTCGCCGACCTGCATCCCGGCGGGCGGGCGGTCCTCGTTGACAGCGCAGTTGCGGGCCAAGACGCGACAGAGGCGTTTTATGGTCTTCATCGACACGCGGTACTCGAACGATCGCAGTACAGATCGGAGTCCTCCGTGGCGAGCAGAGCGTCATCACTGGCCGTCTCGTCGGCGGACTCAGCAGTGTGCCATTCGCGGAACCTACCTACCTTACCAAAGGATTCCACAGTCCGTACTACACCGAGGTACGTGTTCTACTATACCTGCGGGTTTTTGGAACTTTTCGTCTCAGAGTGTTCATTATCGGGCATGTTGGGGGTGTGATAGAATCACAAGGCATTCCAGAAGGTCGTCAGAAAATTCTTCGATGAGGTGGTATATCCCGACGCGCAGGAGCGCGAACTTGACGGGAACCGACCTAGCCAGGAAGTTTTTGAAAAGATGGCGTAGGGTCGGCTTTGCCTAACCGATGCGATCAATTCTTACCCGAGTTTCTAGCGAAGTAAATCTCAATGCCATGCGGCTTGGCCCTGGGAAGCATCTCAAGGGCCTCTCCCTCTTTCATGGCTTTGTCAAGCCTGAAGAGGTCAGCCTCATCCTTTCTCCGCAGAAAGATCTCAGCTCAGTATTAAGCTCCTGCCGTTAGTTCGACTACTTCCATGAGGTATGTCGATGTCATTTCGGACCTTTTGCACGGTATTCTCATGGCGGGTGGTAGCTCATCATTACTCAAGAAATGATACGAACTGGGGCTCGGGGTTATGCCGATGGTACGGAGGTAGTCTCGTTCTGCTCCTAACTTTTCTCTGAGTAATCTGGGTTTTAGGCCTTCTTGGCGGTAAGGTTATCGGTCTACCACCGGTACTCAACTTCGGCAGCCCAGAGATAAAGGCCAAGGTAGCTATCAAATTCTTTATAGGCACTCGTGTTTATAGCTCACGTGACTAGGTCGTTCCGGAAGTGTTTGCAGCCAAAAAGTTCATCTGCCTTGCGATTTCGGAGGCACACGCAGGAAGCGATGTGCTAGGGATGAAAACCTTTGCTGAAAAAAGCGAGGATGGCAAATTCTGGATCATTAACGGTGAGAAGAAGTGGATCACAAACGGACAGTACGCTTCGAGTCCTCGGAGACCTGCCATATGAGATGACGATACCTTTACCATCTAGCTTTGCAGATTAGTAAGTGCGTACGAATTCTCTATTTGAATATGCCATGCTCACCAATGACAGCTTTACGACGGGTTGTAGAACTAAGGTGAGCTTTCAGCCTCATCTATGCTCCGACAGCCAAATCAAGTGCATGATGTTCGGGTAGAACGGTCTGACAGTCATTCTCATCCCCCGGCAAGAAGGCGTCACAACCAAACCTATAAAGACGTCCTACTCTCCAACTGCGGGCACAGCCTTTATCACTTTCGATAACGTCCGCGTTCCAGTTGAAAACACACTCGGTCCGGAGGGTGGCGGGATCTTCGTTATCCTAAGTAACTTCAACCACGAGCGTTGGTTGATGGTTTGCGCAAATGCTCGCGCGCAAAGGATGATCGTCGAGGAATGCCTCAAATGGGTCTCGCAGCGCAAGGCATTTGGCAAGCCGCTCAGCTCGCAGGCTGTCGTCCGCGCGAAACTGGCTGCGATGATCGCGCGCGCAGAAGCCCTACAAGCCTGGCTTGAGAATGTTACATACCAGATGTGCAATATGGTAAGGAAAACTTTTGCTAGCTATCCGAGTCCGTGTGAATGACATGCATTTATATTTCAGTCGTACACAGAGCAAGCTACCAACCTTGCCGGTCAGATCGCTTTCTTGAAGATGTACAGCACGCGATGTGCGCAGGATACAGCAAGGGATGCGGTGCAGATCTTTGGGGGCCGCGGTATTACGCAGACGGGAATGGGCCGTTTCATCGAACATGCGAGTCGTCTCTTGGTTTTGGCATGCTGCGCTTGCTAAACTATCTCTGTTGTGCTCAGTATCATCGGACGGTCCCTTTCGATTCAATTCTAGGAGGAGGTAGACTGTCTATGTTGTTCATGCCTTTGTTGAGTTTTGCTGATCCAAGTTCTGCAGCGGAGGACGTACTGGGTGATCTCGGCGTCCGGCAAGCCATACGCGCCATGCCCAAGAACGCACGCCTTTAGCGTTCGAATTTCATATCGTAACTGTGATCCTTTATTGGTGTATAATATATACTTGTAACTCAGGGTTGTACGGTACGGATTTGAGTTCAAGCCATCCCATGAGTGGCCTACCAACCCAAACACGTCTCAATAAAAGTTGAAGCCAAGCTCAGGGACTCAATCTAGTCGAGTGACATACCATTGTGGGGACTTTTCTTCATCTTGTCGACCTATCAGAAACATACCAATGATGTACCTCGAGACGATTTCCAAAAAAAGAGGAAGAGAATGAGAGCGCCATAATCGGGGATGAGTCTCAATAGGCATGACTCGGATTCGTTTGGAAGAGGTTACAGTACTGCCAAAGCGTACGTGACAGGCGTACTTTTGGGCGCCAGCGAGGCTGCAATCCATACGGACGTTCTCAATATGTCGCCATCCACTCGAGGAAGATGCACTGTGTCCATGGCTGCGTGACAAGGTGGTGTCAGTACCAAAGCTGGATTTATTATCGGCGATGTGATATCGGAACTTGAAAGCACGTCACGTCATACTGCCTTCCATGAATCCTGCTCTGATGAGAAGGCGTGCACGTGCCCAGCATGCACAGCAGCAATTTCTTCCCCACGTCTGAATCGATCCCCTCATTCTCATCCCACCAAATCTACATTTTCCTCGAGTTCCAATCCAAACATGTCTGTGCAATTCCCTGAACTTTTTGAGGCTGCCCTAAATGAATACATGGAGAAGACAAAATTTGACATCAAGACAGATCCGCTTTTCGCCAAGCTCCAAGACTGTAACTCTTCTGATGCAGTACTGAAAGTTCTTGAAGAACAAGCTCTCGCTTTCGGACAGTTTCGGGAGGGAGATAGGAAGGTTCAGCTCATGAGACGGCTCGAGCCAACCCTTGATGTCCTTCTTCGGCTTTCTACCAATAATAAGCTAAAAGAGGGCGCTGCGTCGGTATGGCTAATGAGATCAGTTTTTCCTTTGTGGGTGTTCATCATTCACCCTGCAGATATTTCCACCAGCGAAGGCGATATTTACCGGTATTGGTCTTCTACTCAAAGTATGTATGCCTTTCCTCCCGTCTTTTATTTGCAATCCTGACACCCAAACCTTAAGGCTGCTAAGGGAGTCAGCGACGATTACGATGCACTTATCGAACTCTTCGAGTATTTCGAACGTTACCTTCGCCGCCTCAACGTCTTGACAAAGATCCCCTCCGCTTTGGGAGAAATATCGGTCGAAATAATGGTTGAACTACTTGGGGTGCTTGCCCTGACAACGCAGCAAATTAAACAGGGTCGATTTGGTGAGTTAGTGCTCACTAATACATCTCACTCAGCTTAGAACGACGCAGTGAAATTTGCAAAAAGGCTGTTTCGGGGAGAGAACGATGTTGAAGAGGCGCTGCAGCGATTAGACCGATTGACTGAGGAAGAATTGCGGATGACTGCAACGCAGACCTTGGAAGTCGTCAATGGCCTGTTCAAGGACATGAAGGCGGTCATCGGTGGTATGGAAACGTTGCTTGACGTCTTCACAGTGTGCTGAAGGATTGTCCTTAGGTGGAGAAGCATCAATGAACAATATTCGAGAGGCTCTTGGTACGATAAGCTCTGACTCGGAACTACTATAGCTGACTGCCGGTGGCAGTAACCATGCAAACAACGATATCGGCTGACTTGAATAACATGAGCCGTTCGTCTTTTGGTGGTATTGCGATTAAGGAAGCTAAGCTTTAGGTTGCAGGTGATCAAGTTCGAAAAATGATTCAGGAGTGGCTTTCACCTCCGGACCCATCGACTAATCACAACAAAGCGTGTAAAGTTCACCACAAGGTTACCGCAGAATGGTTTCTTGAAGGGTCTATTTACAATAAATGGAAGGCGAAAGGCCCTCTTCTATGGACCCACGGCAAACGTACGTTTTCATTCTTTCCCCACTCCGGCCACTCATGGTAGTTTCTCGTTTTGTAGCGGGATGTGGCAAGAGTATTCTCTGGTGGGTGATACCTTGGCCGACTTCGTCGACGTAGCTTACATCGGCAATCAGTTCGTCGATCATAGAGGACATCAAACTCAGAAGTGAAGCCGGATTGGATTCACTCGCATACTATTACTTTGATTTTAATGACATGGGAAAGCGGGACTTCCAGGGATTTCTCTCGTCTCTTCTCATACAGCTTTGCACTCGATCCCACCATGGTTACGCCATCCTATTAGAATTGTTTGTGGCAAAGGCCGAGGGTTCGGAACAACCTAGCGAGGGCGACTTGATCAAATACCTCAAAAAGGTGCTCAAACTCCTTAGTCATGGTACAGTGTACATCATAGTGGACGCCTTGGACGAAACTTCCAACACTGGAATGCCCTCTCCCCGCGAAAACGTTCTTGGGCTCATAAAGGAGCTCGTTGACCCACGCCATCTGCAGGGTAACATCCGGCTTTGTATAACAAGTCGTTATGAGGTGAACATCCGAAAGGACCTTGAGCCTTTGGCATTTCACAGTCTTTCCTTTCATGACAAGGCAGACCAAAGGGAAGATATTAACAATTACATCAAGCGGGTCGTTGAGACAGACGAGGTAATGCGAGCATGGAGGCAAGACGTCAAGCAACGGGTGTTCGAATTTCTGTCGAAAAACGCTAACGGCATGTAAGGCATTGTCTCTACGATTTTGTACCTTGACGACTCACAAAATGGCGTAGGTTCCGGTGGGCTTTCTGTCAACTGGATACACTGCGGCGTTGTTTTCAGGCGGACATCGAGCAAACCCTGAATACGTTGCCGATGGATCTGGACGAAACATACGAGCGGATATTGCTGAGCATTGACAGGGAGAAGCGTAAACGTTCCATCCGCCTTCTCCAATGCCTGGCGTTTTCTCGTCGGCCACTCCGTGTCAAAGAGCTAGCAGAGGTGCTTGCAATTCGATTCGATGCAGGACAAATTCCAAGATTACACGTGGATGAGCGATCAGAAAAGCCTGACGAAGACGTGCTTTTGGCGGGTTCCACTCTGATTACTACTATCAAGCCCGATGATCACGATGACGACGACAGCGACACACGAGTTGTTCAATTTTCTCATTACTCCGTAATAGAGTTCTTGACCTCGGAGCGTCTCGCCGGCTCCAAAAATGGGGACCTTTCCCAGTATTACATTCCTCCGGATTCTGCCCACACGACCCTCGCACAATGTTGCATCGGCACTTTACTCCAATTGGATAGTCACATTGGAAACATCGTCCATAGCTTCCCCCTTGCCAAATATGCGGCTGAAAACTGGCACCATCATGCTCAGCACAAGGACGTGGCCCCCCGTGTACAAAATGGGATAAACTGTCTCTTTCACCCGGACACAAAATATTTTGCAGCATGGGTCTCGATGCACAATATAGATCCCGTTCCCTCCTATTCTCGGCTCACCGAACCTCCGAGGTCATCTGAACCATCTCCCCTTTATTACGCAACCCTTTATGGTTATCTTGATGTCGTGGAATATCTCATCAAGACATATCAGCAGGATCCGAACAAAAGTCGTGGTGGCCGCGGTACCCCTTTGCAAGCGGCAGTGGTTTTGGGACATATTGAAATTGCAAATTTTTTACTGGAGCACAATGCGGACGTGAATGCTCGGGACAAGTACATCCCGACTCCACTACATATAGCCGTGGAAAGCGGAAATCGTAGCATGATACAACTGTTGATCAACCATCGTGCAGACATGAATGCCCTCGAACAGGGATTCTCTCCATTACACATGGCATTACGATCTAAAAAATTCGACGTTGCGGAGCTCCTAGTCAAGGGTGGTGCTGACGTGAATGTCCGGGACAAGTTTAACTTGACACCACTCTACAATACTCTGGAAATTGGAAAACTCGAAACCGCACAGCTGCTACTCGACCATGGCGCTGACGTAAATGCCCTCGATCACCTCGGAGATGCTCTACTACACAAAGCATTACGATTCCAAAAATTCGACATTGTAGAGTTCCTAGTCAAGGGCGGTGCCGACGTGAACCTCCGGGACAGGTCCAACTCTACTCCGCTCCATGATGCTTCAGGAATTGGAAACCTGGACGTCGCGCAGTTGCTGCTCAGCCATCGTGCAGATGTAAATGCCGTTGATCACCGGGGAGGCCGTCCACTGCACAAGGCTTTACGATTCCAAAAATTCGATGTTGTAGAGCTTCTTGTCAAGAGCGGCGCTGACGTGAATGTCCGTGACAAGTCTAACTCCACTCCACTCCATGATGCTTCAGGAATTGGAAGTCGAGACATCGCACAATTGCTGCTCAGCCACCATGCAGATGTAAATGCTGTCGATCACTGGGGAGACTGTCCACTGCACAAGGCTTTACGATTCCAAAAATTCGATGTTATAGAGCTTCTAGTCAAGAGCGGTGCTGACGTGAATGTCCGGGACAAGTCTAACTCGACTCCACTCCACGATGCTTTAGGGATTGGTAATTTCGACATCATCCTGTCGCTGCTCAACCACCGTGCAGACGTAAATGCCCTCAATTACCAAGGACACTCTCCACTGTACAAGGCCGTACAATTCCAAAAATTTGACGTTATAGAGCTCCTGATCATGTGCGGTGCTGACTTGATTGTTCGGAACAAGTCTTTGACTCCACTCCACGAGGCTTCAAGACTGAGAAATCACGACCTGACCCAGCTCGAGCTTAGTTCAAATGTAAATGAGCGGGGATGGCGCCACAATACTTTGCTATACTTGACACCGTTTAAGAAACCCTCCGACCAATCACGGTTATCAATCACTCATGAAGCGGATGTCGATGCTCAAAATGACGAGGACCGGACCCCAATGCTGGCAAGAGCCCCCCGCGAGCTT
>WNFO01009079.1_pt1 | contig 10730 bp, 10 predicted proteins | sample 5400251 | NCBI WGS metagenome assembly WNFO01 (sample SAMN13153354, study PRJNA577476) | soil metagenome | isolation source: 100 cm saprolite under Madrone tree | place: USA:California | collected 2016-06-14 | reverse complement strand
CCGACCCGCTGACCTCGGACCGGCCGGGCGTCAAGCGATATCGCGATGACTTAAAGACGTACCTCCCGAAGAACGAGCCCAACCGCTACTCCCTCTCGGGCTACTTCGCGGCGATGCTCTTCACGGAGGGCGCCACGCGCGCGGGCCGCCGCCTCACGCGCGAGGGACTCGTCGTCGCGCTCGAGGGGATCCGTGGATTCGAGAGCGGCATCCTGCCGCCGGTCACGATCGGCCCGGACCACGAGACCCAGCGGCAGGGGTTCTGGGTGCGCGTGGAGCGGGGCCGCTTCAAGCAGCTCACCGACTGGCTCAGGGCCGAGTAGCGCGCGGTGCTCCGCGTCGAGGACCTCTCGATCAGCTTCGGCGGCCTCGCCGCCCTGAGTGGCTTCTCCGTCGAGGTCGCCGCGCGGGAGATCGTGGCGCTGATCGGCCCCAACGGGGCGGGGAAGTCGACGGTCTTCAACATCGTGACCGGCCTCGAACGCCCCGCGTCCGGTCGCGTCACCTTCCTCGGCCGTGACCTCCTGGCCATGGGACCGCACGCGATCGCGCGGTGCGGGATCGCGCGCACCTTCCAGAACACCGAGGTCTTTCGCCAGCTCACCGTGCTCGACAACGTGCTGATCGGCTGCCACGCCCACCTCCGCGCGGGCGCGCTCCGCGGCGCGCTCGGGCTCCCCGCGGTCCTTCGGGAGGAGGGCGCGGCGCGCGCGACCGCGCGCGCGCTCCTGGCGCGCCTGGGGCTCGAGGGCCAGGCCGGCGTCGAGGCGCGCAGCCTGCCGCTCGGGCTCCAGAAGCGCCTCGAGCTCGCGCGCGCGCTCGCCGCGGAGCCCAGGCTCCTGCTGCTCGACGAGCCCGCCGGCGGCCTCAATCCCACCGAGACCCAGGCGCTCATGGGGTTGATCGTGCGGCTGCGGGACGAGCGGGGGCTCACGATCCTGCTCGTCGAGCACGACATGGAGCTCGTGATGGGCGTCTCCGACCGCGTGGCCGTGCTGAACTACGGGCGGAAGATCGCCGAGGGCCAGCCGCGCGCGATCGCCGTCGAGCCGGCGGTGGTCGAGGCCTATCTGGGCCGCGAGGACGACTGAGGATGGCAGTGCGAGCCGCAGCACGTCGCGGGGCCGCAGGGCGAGCCGCAGGGCCGACCGGGGGCTGGGGCCCCCAGGCCCGAGGCGAGCGATACAAATCGGCCCCGCCGTGCGAGGCGAGCCTATGAGGATGCCGGCGACGCTCGCGGTCGAGGACCTCGCGGTGTCCTACGGCAAGCGCCGCGCGGTGGAGGGCGTCTCGCTCACGGTGGGCCGCGGCGAGATCGTCGCGCTCCTCGGGGCCAACGGCAGTGGCAAGTCCACGACGCTGAGAACGATTTCGGGACTGGTGAGGCCCGCGCACGGCCGCGTGCTCTACGAGGGGCGCGACATCACGCGTGAGCCCGCGGACCGGATCGTCGCGGCCGGTGTCGGGCACGTGCCGGAGGGGCGCGACGTCTTCGTCGAGTTCACCGTGCTCGAGAATCTGCTCGTCGGTGGCCATACGGTTCCCCGGCGCGACCTGGCGGCGCGACTCGAGGACGCGTTCGAGCTCTTCCCCGTGTTGCGCGAGCGGCGGCGCCAGCTCGCGGGCACGCTCTCCGGCGGCGAGCAGCAGATGCTCGCGATCGCCCGGGCGCTCGTGGCCCGGCCGCGCCTGCTCCTGCTCGACGAGCCCTCGCTCGGCCTGGCGCCGATGCTCTCGCGCGAGATCTTCCGTACCATCCAGCGGATCAACGCGACGGGCGTGGCCGTCCTGCTCGTCGAGCAGAACGCGCGCCGGGCGCTCCGGCTCGCGAGCCGCGGCTACGTGCTCGAGACGGGTCGCGTCGTCGTCGCGGGGACGAGCCAGGAGCTCGGTGAGGACCCGCGCGTCCGTGCCGCCTACCTCGGGTTGGCGGCGCACGCCGGCGCCCGTCGAGGGGGGCTCGGGGTGTAGGATGGAGGCGGCATGGCGGTCCAGCGCGGGCTCCTCCTCATCGCCGACATCGCGGGTTATACCCGCTTCATGGAGTTCCACCGGACGGACCTGGCGCACGCCCAGGATGTCGTGGCCCGACTGCTCGAGGCGATGATCGACGCCACCTCGGCCCTCGATCTCGTGGAGGTGGAGGGGGACGCCGCGTTCATGTACCGCCCGTTGCCGGGCGGCACGGGCCCGGAGCTGGTGGAGTCGGCGCTTGGCCAGTCGGTGGCCATGCACGGCGCCTTTCACGCGCTCCAGCAGAAAATCGCCTGCCTCAACAACTGCCCGTGCCAGGGGTGCGCCCAGGTCGGGAACCTCAAGGTCAAGTTCGTCGCCCACCTGGGCGACGTGGCGCCCCAGCGGGTCAAGCGGCTCACGAGGCTCGCGGGCTTCGACGTCATCTTCGTCCATCGGATGCTGAAGAACTCCGTCCCGGTTCGCGAGTACCTCCTGATGTCCGAGCCGCTGTGGGAGCGCGCGGACGAACGTCTGCGCACGGGCGCCCGGCCGCTCGAGGAGGAGCTCGAGGGCGTGGGTCGGGCTCGCACCTGGTACCTCGACCTCGCCGCGCTCGCGGCGCCGCTCCCGCCCCGTCCCGAGGTCACCTGGCTCGCGCGCCAGCGCGAGACGCTGGGCGTCGTGCTCCGGGCCCTTCCCTATGCGCTGGGTCTCCGGAAGCTCGGCGGGCTCCGCAACCTCACGCCCGCGTAGACAGGCGGTCGCCCGCGAGCGGATGTTCCAGCCCGAGCTCGAAGCTCTCGACCGCGAGCAGCTCGAGCGCCTGGTCCTCGAGCGGATGCGCGCCACGCTCGCTCGCCTCAGCGATCACCCAGCGCACGCACGCCGGCTCGGCGGCGCGCGGCCGGAAGACCTCCGGCGGCTCGAGGACTGGCGCCGGCTGCCGTTCCTCACGAAGGCCGAGCTGCGCGACGCCTACCCCTTCGCCCTCGCGTGCGGGCGGGAGCAGGCCTACCTCCGGGTCCACATGTCGAGCGGCACGACGGGGAACCCGATCCTCAACCCGTACACCGCCGAGGACGTGGCGCAGTGGGGCGAGGTCATGGCGCGCTGCTACGTCGCGGCGAGTGTCGGCCGGAGCGACGTCATCCAGATCACGCCGTCGTTCGGCCTCTTCACGGGCGGCTTCGGCTTCCACTACGGGGCCGAGCGCCTCGGCGCGATGGTGATTCCCACGGGCGCGGGGCGCACCTCCCTCCAGTTGCGGCTCATGCGGGACCTCAAGGCCACCGTCGTGACCGCGATCGCGACCTACCCGCTGCGGCTCGTCGAGGTGGCGCGCGAGGAGCAGTTCGACCTCGCCTCGCTCTCGCTCCGCGTCGGGATCTTCGGCTCGGAGACGTGGTCCGACGAGCTGCGCCTGCGCATCGAGCGGGAGCTCGCGATCCAGAGCTTCGACATCATCGGCATGACCGAGACCGGCGGACCCGGCATGGGGATCGATTGCGGGGCGCGTGCGGGGATCCACGTCTGGGAGGACCACTACCATCCCGAGATCGTGGACCCGGCGACCGGCGCCGTCGTGCCGGACGGCACCGAGGGTGAGCTGGTCGTCTCGACGCTGACGCGCGTCGGGCTGCCGCTCGTCCGCTACCGCACCCACGACCTCACGCGCGTGCTCTCGCGCGCGAGGTGCGACTGCGGCCGGACGGCGCTCCGGCTCGACCGGCTGCGCGGCCGGACCGACGACATGGTGATCTTCAAGGGCGTGAACTTCTACCCGCGCCAGGTGGAGACCGTCCTCCTGCGCCAGCCCAACCTGAGCCACGAGTACCAGATCGTCCTCGAGGGCGAGGGCGGGGGCGAGCGCCTGACGATCCACGTCGAGGCCGAGGCCGGCTGCGATCCCGCCGTGGGCGCGCGGATTCGCCGCGAGCTCTCCGACCTCCTGGCGCTCTCCCCGGAGGTCCGCTTCGCGAGGCTCGGCGAGCTCGAGCGATCTCAGGGCAAGGCGGTCCGGGTCGTGGACCGCCGCACCGTCCGGTGACGCGAGCCCTCGAGGGCGTCACGGTCCTCTCGCTCGAGCAGGCGACGGTCCTGCCGTTCCTCACCTATCGGCTCGCATGCGACGGCGCGCGCGTGATCCGCGTCGAGAACGCCGGGCGCCCGGACCCGAACCGATTCGTCGGCCGTGACGTGCTGGGCGAGGCCGACATGCGGAGCTATTTCCTGCCGAACAACTGCGGCAAGGAAGCGGTCACCCTGAACCTCGGCGAGGCCGAGGGGCGCCGGATCCTCCGTGAGCTCGTCCGCGCGCTCCGGGTGGACGTCTTCGCCACCAACCAGCGCCCGCGGAGCTACGCGAAGCTCGGCATCGACGACGCCACGCTCCGGGCCGTCAAGCCCGACCTGATCTGGCTCGGCGTCACCGGCTTCGGGCCCGACCACGACGAGGCCGCGTACGACCCGATCCTCCAGGCCCGCGCGGGGTTCATGGAGCTCACCGGCGCGCCCGACGGCCCGCCCATGGTGTTCGGGCTGCCGATGGTGGACCTCGGCGCCGCGGAGCACGGCTATGGCGCGATCATGCGGGCGCTCTACCACCGGGCCGTGACGGGGACGGGGGCGCGGCTCGACGTCTCGATGCTGCGAAGCGCGGTCTCCTGGATGGTCTCACCGGTCCTCCTGTCGGCGAGCCTGGGCGAGCGGATCACACGGACGGGGACCCTCCATCCATTCTTTGCCCCCGTGGCGGTCTTTCAGACCCGCGACGGTTACGTGTACGTCGCCGTCGGCAACGACGCGCAGTGGGCCGCGCTGGCGAAGCTCCGCGCGTTCGCCGGGCTCGACCGGCCCGAGTGGGCCGCGAACGCCGGGCGCATCGCCGATGTGGGGCGGCTCCATCGGGAGCTGGGCGAGCGCGTCGCGCGGCTCCCGACCGCCGAGGCGCAGGCCCTCCTGCGCGAGGCGGGGGTCCCGATCTCGCGGGTCAACACGCTGGCCGATGTGGTCGCCGACCCGCTGGTGGCTCCTCGGCTCGTCCACGTCCGGGACCCGCGCACCGGCCTCACCGTCGCGCTGCCCGCGCCTCCGGTCGGCGACCCGCCGTCGCTCACTTTCCCGCCGCGTCTCGGCGAGCACAACGACAAGATCTACGGCGAGACGCTCGGGTACCCGCCGGAGCGGCTCGTCGATCTCCGGCGCCAGCGGATCATCTGAGGGGGACGCTCGTGAACGACGCCTTCTACCTGACCGAGGACCAGCGGCTGATCCGTGACCTCGCGCGCACGATCGCGCGTGAGCGCGTGGCGCCGCACGCGGCCCGGTACGACGACGCCGAGGAGTACCCCGAGGACTCGATCCGAGCGCTCATCGACGCGGGGCTCTACGGGATCTGGGTGCCCGAGCGGTACGGCGGGACCGATGCGGGGTGCCTCGCGCTCGCGCTCGTGTGCGAGGAGATCGCGTGGGCGTGCGCGGCGACGGCGACCCAGTACCTCGACCAGCCGCTCGGCGGGCTCCCGATCCTCCGCTTCGGCACCGAAGCGCAGAAGACGAAGTACCTGCCGCGCCTGGCGACGGGCGAGCTCCTCGCCGCGTACTCGCTCTCGGAGCCCGGCGCCGGCTCGGACGCGGCGGGCCTCCGGACGACCGCGGTGCGGAGGGGTGACCGCTACGTCCTGAACGGCTCCAAGCAGTGGTGCACCAACGGCGACCACGCCGACGTCATCGTCGTCTTCGCCACGATCGACCCGAAGCTGCGCGCGAAGGGCGTCACCGCGTTCCTCGTCGAGCGAGGCATGCCCGGCTTCGCCGTGGGTAAGAAGGAGAAGAAGATGGGCATCCGAGCCTCGCCCACCGTGGCGCTCCACTTCACCGACTGCGCCGTACCGGTCGCGAACCGCCTCGGCGAGGAGGGCGAGGGATTCACGATCGCCATGGAGACCCTCGACGTCACGCGCCCGGCGACCGGCGCGATGGCCGTCGGCATCGGGCAGGCGGCGCTCGACGCCGCGGTGGCGTACGCCCGGGAGCGACACCAGTTCGGGCGGGCGGTCGCAGCCTTTCAGGGTATCCAGTTCATGCTCGCCGACATGGCGATGCAGGTCCACGCCGCGCGCCTCATGGTCCACCACGCCGCCCGTCAGGTGGACGCGGGGATCCGAGGCAACACGTACGAGGCGTCGATGGCGAAGTGCTGGGCCGGCGACGCCGCGATGAAGGTCGCGACCGACGCCATCCAGGTCTTCGGGGGCTACGGCTACACACGCGAGTACCCCGTCGAGCGCTTCATGCGGGACGCGAAGATCATGCAGATCTACGAGGGGACGAACCAGATCCAGCGGCTGATCATCGCCAAGGAGCTGCTCGACGACTGAGCGACGTCCGCCCGCGGAATCCGACTCGACCGCCGAGGGGGCTATAATCCACCGACACCACTGGGGGAGGAGTGCATGGCACTGACCCGACTCAGCCGTCGGATGTTCCTCAACACCACCGCGACGGGCGCGGCGCTCGGCTTCGCGCCGCGCGCGCTGCGCGCCCAGCCGGCGACCTTCAAGCTTGGCGTCATCCATCCCGTGACGGGCCCGCTCGCCGAGCCGGGCCAGGCGTGCCGCCTCGGCGCTCAGATGGCCGCGGACGCGATCAACGCGGCGGGCGGCATCAAGTCGCTCGGCGGGATGAAGCTGGAGCTGCTGCTGGGCGACACGCAGACGAAGCCCGATCTCGGGCGCCTCGAGGCGGAGCGCGTCGTCAACCAGGGCGCGCGGATGCTCATGGGATCGTTCGATTCCGGCTCGACGGCGGCCATGGTGTCGGTCGCCCAGCAGAAGCGCGTGCCGTTCCTCGTGGACATCGCGGCGGCCGACCCGATCACGGCGAACGTCGCGAAGGCGGTGAAGGACGGGCAGCAGAAGGTCCAGTACGTCTACCGGAACTTCCCGACCGGCTCGAGCTTCGGCCGCCTCGCGGTCCGGTACTTCAACGAGATCTTTGCGGCGGCCCGCGTCGCGCCGAGGCGGGTCGTGCTCATGTACACGAACGACCTCTTCGGCCAGAACCAGTCGAAGGGGTTCATCGCGGCCCACAAAGCGGCGAGCCCGTCGTGGGAAATCGTCGAGGTCATCCCCTGGTCGGAGCCGCCCTCGGACCTCTCCACGGAGGTCTCGCGGGCGAAGGCGGCGAAGCCCGACGTCATCGCGCCGATCACGCGCCCGGCGAGCGCGCAGCTCCTGCTGCCCGAGATCCGGAAGCAGCGTGTCGAGGTCATGGGCATCGTCGGCCCCGGCAGTCCCGGTCTCTACGAGGCGGGCCAACTCGCGGCGCTCAAGGACGATCTGGAGTACGTGATGGACAACGTGCCGTCGTGGCCCAACTTCAAGAAGGCGCGCACGCAGGCGGTCGCGGAGGAGTACCGCAAGCGATCGGGCGGAAAGACCTTCGACACGAACTCCGTCGCGTCGTACGACGGGATGCTGACCATCGCCGACGTCCTGGAGCGCGCCGGGCGGGAGGCGCTCGCGGACCCCGACGGTCCGGAGGCCATCGTGGAGGCGATGAAGAAGACCAACGTCAAGGACATCCTCGCCGTGGCGGCGGGTCCCGTCGTGTTCAACGAGATCGGCGACAACCCGAACGCCTCGACGGCGATGATCCAGATCCTCGGCCAGAAGCCGGTCGTCGTGTGGCCCAGAGACGCCGCGGTGCAGAAGTTCGTGTTCCCGCGGCCCAAGGTCTAGCCTGGACCTCACGCTGGTCCTCCAGTCCCTGGTCAGCGGGCTCCTGTTCGGTGGTGTCTACAGCCTCATGGCCGTCGGCCTCACGCTCATCTTCGGCGTCATGCGCGTCGTGAACTTCGCCCACGGCGACATGATGGTGTGGGGAATGTACGTCACGTTCCTCCTCGCGTCGCGGGCCGGCGTGGACCCCTACGTGGCGTTCGGCGCCGCCGCCGCGGCGCTCTTCGTCCTCGGACTCGCCGTCCAGCGGGGGCTCGTCGACCGCGTCCTCGACGCGCCGCACGAGATGCAGATCCTCCTGATGCTCGGCGTCGCGCTGATCCTCGAGAACACGGCGCTGCTCGCGTTCGGCCCCGAGCCCACGCGCGCCCGCTCGACGCTCGCGGCGGCGACGATCTGGCTCGGCCCGGTGTTCGTGGACGTCGCGCGCCTCATCGCCTTCGGCGTCGCGCTCGCCCTGACGGCGGCGCTCTGGCTCTTTCTGTTCCGGACCGAGCTCGGTCGGCTGATGCGCGCCACGGCGGACAACACCTTCGGCGCCCTCGTGATCGGCACCGATGTGCGACGGGTGTACGCGGTCGCGTTCGGTGTCGGCGCGGCGTGCGTGGGGGCGGCGGGGGCGCTGGTCGCACCGATCCTGCCCTGGGAGCCGGCGACCGGGCTCTCGCTCTCGGTGGCCTCGTTCAACATCGTGATCATCGGCGGGATGGGGAGCCTCCTCGGCGCGTTCGTCGGGGGGCTGCTCGTCTCGGTCGCGGAGTCGCTCGGGGCGGTCTTCCTCCAACCCTCGCTGAAGGAGCTCGCGAGCTTCTCGCTCCTGATCCTCATCTTGCTCTTCCGTCCCGCCGGCCTCTTCGGCAACGGGCGTGATGGTTGACGTGACGGGGCGAGCCGAACGGAGCCGGGTCGCGCCTTTGTCAGGCCACCCGCGGGGTGCTCCGGCCTCGCGGCCCCCGGTGGAGTGAAAAGCGCTATGCCGAACGGAGCCGGTTCGCGCCTCGTCTCAGGCCACCCACCGATCGCGCCGGCCTCGCGGCCCGCGCTACAATATCTCGCGCTCGCGGCCGTCCTGGTGCTGCTCGCGCTGCCCGCGGTTCTGACCTCCTACGCGGTGACCGTCTTCATCCTGATCTTCTTCTACGCCTTCCTCGGCCAGGCGTGGAACGTCGTGGGCGGCGTCGGCGGCTACACCGCGGCGATGCTGTCGAGCGAGCTCCACCTGACGCCGTGGCTCGGCATGCTCGTCGGCGGCGCGCTCGCCGCCGTGCTCGGCGCCGTCATCGGCTACCTCGGCTTCCGCTTCGGCCTGCGCGGCTTCTACTTCGTCCTGCTGACGGTCGCGTTCGCCGAGGTGTGCCGCATCCTCGTGTCGAACATCGACGCCCTCGGCGGCGCGATCGGGCTCTACATCACGTTCACGGGCGATCCGCGCCAGTTCCAGTTCCAGGACGCGCGGGCCTACTACTACGTCGCGCTGGCCCTCATGCTGCTCGCCACGGGCGTGGTCGCGCTCCTCGAGCGGCGACGCTTCGGGATCTACCTCGGCGCGATCCGCGAGGACGAGGGCGCGTGCGAGGCGCTCGGCGTCGACACGTTCAAGTACAAGATGCTCGCGATGATCGTCTCCTCGTTCCTGACCGGGGTCGGGGGGACGTTCTACGCCTTCTATCTCTTCTCGCTCCAGCCGAACAGCATGTTCGGCATCCCCCTCTCGGTCGAGATCATCATCCGGCCCATCGTGGGCGGCGCGGGGACGCTCCTCGGGCCGATCCTCGGGTCGTTCATCCTCACGCCGCTCGGCGAGCTGTCGCGGCTCTCCCTGGGACACGGGGGGTATCACGGCCTCCATCTCGTCGCCTACGGGGTCCTCCTCGTCGCGGTCGTACTCTTCCTCCCGCAGGGCGCGTACCCGTACCTCGCGCGTGTGCTCCGCCGGAGGGACGCGTGACCCCGCTGCTCGAGGTCGCCGGGCTCTCGAAGCGCTTCGGCGGCCTCGTCGCCGTGAAGGACCTGGCGCTCACGGTCGGCGGGGGCGAGGTGGTCGGCCTGATCGGCCCCAACGGCGCGGGCAAGACGACCGCGTTCGGTTTGATCTCGGGCTCTCTGGTCCCGGACGCGGGCGAAATCGTGTTCCGCGGCCACTCGATCAAGGGACTGCCACCGCACCGGGTCTGCGCGCTCGGGATGGCGCGGACCTTCCAGATCATGCGCCCGTTCCCTCGTCTCACCGTCGTCCGCAACGTGATGATCGGCGGGCTCGGTCGCCACCCCCACCCGGCCGCCGCCGAGGCGCGATCGCGCGCCATCGTCGACGAGCTGGGGCTCGGGGCCAAGGCCGACCACCTCGCGGGAAGTTTGACGCTCGCCGAGCGTAAGCGGCTCGAGCTGGCGAGGGCGCTCGCCACCGAGCCGGTGCTCCTGCTGCTCGACGAGGTGATGTCCGGGCTCGGCGAGCGGGAGACCGAGACGCTGGTGCGGGAGATCCGCGCCATCAACGCGCGCGGCATCGCGATCCTCCTGATCGAGCACGTCATGCGCGCGGTCATGTCTCTCGCCCAGCGCATCGTCGTCCTCGACGGGGGCGAGCGCATCGCCGAGGGTCGGCCCGCGACCGTCGCCAACGACCCGCGCGTGATCGAGGCGTACCTCGGAGACGAGCGCCTCGTGTGAGGCCGGCGCTGCTGCGGCTCGACGGCGTCGAGGCCGGCTACGGCGACATGATCGCCGTGCGCGGCGTCTCGCTCGAGGTCCGCACGGGCGAGATCGTCGCGCTCATCGGCTCGAACGGCGCGGGCAAGACCACCACGCTCCGCGCCATCGGCGGCCTCGTCCCCGTGCGGCGCGGCCGCGTGGATCTCGACGGGACCCGGATCAGCGGGCTCCCGCCCGCCGCCATCGTCGCCGGCGGGATCGCCCACGTCCCGGAGGGGCGCCAGCTCTTCCCCACGATGACCGTGAGCGAGAACCTCGAGCTGGGCGCCCGCACGCCCGAGAGCCGCCGGCGGCGGCCAGAGACCCTTGCGGGCGTCCTGG
>WNFO01022460.1_pt1 | contig 10733 bp, 6 predicted proteins | sample 5400251 | NCBI WGS metagenome assembly WNFO01 (sample SAMN13153354, study PRJNA577476) | soil metagenome | isolation source: 100 cm saprolite under Madrone tree | place: USA:California | collected 2016-06-14 | reverse complement strand
TGCACGTGATTGGTGGGAAAGTTGAAATTTCAGCCGGATCGTCGATACTGCTTTACGCTGTGTTGGCTGGAATCATGCATGGGCTACGACCGCTCTTCGCCCGTGGCCGCTGGGAAGTGCATTGCATTCTGAGCGGCATCTGCACATCGTCAATAATTCTGGCGCAATATTTAATGATCACATTCCGGCGCGGCTCTCTCGTTTTTACCCGCGAAATTTGGTGGCAAATCGGCGGGCCTGGCCTGTTCGCCATGGCGATTGCACCGATCGTGTTTTGGTTCCTGCAATGGCTGGGACGGATCACGGCTTACCGGTATCTCCCTGAAAGGAGTCATTTCGAATGAACCGGCGCCGCATCCATTCGCGTTTACGGATCCAATTTCTTGCACTGCTCATGCTGATGGGCATGGGCAGCCTTGGCCTTAGGCTTTGGTGGATACAGGTGGCGCATGGGGCCGCATGGACTGCTCAACTTCGGGGCAGTTCTCAAGCAACGGTCCGGATTCCATCGGTGCGCGGTGAGATCAAGGACCGAAACGGACTGACGCTTGTCCAAAACCGGGCGAGTTATGAGGTCGACTTTTATTTGCCGGAAATGGTCAAAGGCTTTCGCGAACGGTTCGGTTCACCCCCCTTAACCGAATATCGAGCGACCATCAATGGAATGCCGAAAGACCAAAAAGAGCCAGATATTATTAAGATCGTTAACGGAGGGATCATTCCCCGCCTTAACGATCTCGATCTTGCGCGCGATTACAATTCCGGCAAGCTCCAGAGACACTATCGCAACGACACCGAAGTTCCGTTTTCCTACATCAAAGACATCGATTTCCCGACGATGGCGAAATTTTCTGAGCACGATGTCGGATTACCGGGGGTGGATATCGCGATCAAGCCAGTGCGCTCCTACGTTTACGGCGCGCTCGGGGCGCACCTCCTGGGCTACGTCGGCGCGCCTGACGATATCAATAGAGAGGAGGCAAGGAAATTCACATTTTATCAGGGTGACGTGGAAGGGAAATCGAACATCGAGAAATCGATGGATGAATATCTGCGCGGTAAACCCGGCGTGCGTTACCTGCGACGCAACGCGAAGGGAACGATCGATGGGGTTTTGCGCGAAGATCCGCCGAAACAGGGAGCGAATGTTTTTCTCACACTTGATGCACGGATCCAGGCGATCGCCGAAGAGGCATTGCGCGCGGTAGGTCGCGGCGCCGCTGTTGTTGTCGATCCAAACAACGGCAACGTCCTAGCGATGGCTTCGGTTCCGTCATTCGACCCGAACACGTTCATTCCCAGCATCAAAGCCAAAGACTGGAAGGCGCTTCAAAAAGATGAAGCCGACCCGCTGGTGAATCGAGCCATCAGTGCATTGCCGCCTGGATCAACATTTAAGCTCATCACGTCGCTTGCCGGATTGCGCAGGAATCTCGCGACCGCGCGCTACAATTGTGGAGGCGGTGTGAGTTATGGCGACCACTTTTTCCAGTGCTGGGTTGCAGAAAAACATTATACCCACGGCACACTCGGGTTAACGGACGCAATTAAGGTTTCGTGTGATTCCTTCTTCTATCAGTACGGCAATGCAGCCGGTATTCAGTCGATTGATACGGTCGGAAAAATGTTAGGTCTGGGCGAAGAGTCTGGCATTCATTTATCGGGCGAACAGACAGGCAATTTGCCAGGGCCGGAATGGATGCAAATTCATCACCCGCAAGAGAGATGGTCGCAAGCGCAAACGGCCAACGTTTCAATCGGACAGGGCTACACGCTGGTTTCGCCGCTCCAGTTAGCGATGGCGTATGTGGCTGCTGCTAACGGCGGAATCTGTTACTACCCGCGCTTTGTCGACAAGGTTTTAAACCAGGACGGCTCGCCCGCGCTCGACGAAAATGGAAAGGTCGCGGTGCTGCAGACGCCGCGTGTGCGAGCAGATCTGCGCAGTGAGCTTTCACGCGAGCAGATCGATCTCGTGCGCAAAGGCCTTTGGAAAGTTGTCAACGAAGACGGCGGCACAGGCGGAAGAGCGCGTCTGAAGAATGTGCAGGTTGCTGGAAAAACCGGAACGGCCCAGGCGACGGATCGAGGCCATAAAGATACAATTGCCTGGTTTGCCTGTTTCGCCCCATTTGAGAATCCCAAATATGTAGTCGCGGCCATGGTACAGGGTGGCGAGCACGGTGGCAGTGTTGCCGGACCAATCGCGACACGCATTATCGAGCGCGCGCTAGCGTTGGATGAAGGAAAGTTTGATATGCAGGTCGCCTGGCTCTCGCCCGCGCACAAGGCTAATCCGTTCCAGATGATTAAGGATGTGAATTACGCCGGAGGGAATGTCCCGAGCGGCGACGAAGAAAATGCCGATGATTCGCAAAATGCAGATGCGCAGATGGCGAGTTCGGACGCAACGCCTGATGTAGAACCCGAAGCAGACTCCCAAGGAAAAGTGAGGCGACGGGCTGCTGTAGCGCGGGCCGTTCCAGTGGCGGCGCCGGCTCCCCGTAACTTTTTCGAACGGCTCTTCGGCGTGCGTCGTCAACCGGTGCCCGTGGCGACGCCTCCGCCGCCGCCGACCCGACGTCGTGGTACTCGATGAACTTTCGATTAGAAACTTTACTGCAAAATTTTCCAGTGGTCGCGCTTTTGGCGGCTGAACCCCTTCACTTTTATGATAGACAAGGTAAGAAAAATTTTAGGCCTTTCTTCCCACAAGACTGGCAACAAACTCATATTGAGCGTGGAAAAGCTCGAGTCGCGTGTCGCATTGCTCGAGAATGGCCGCCTGGAGGAATACAGCGTCGAGCGTAAAAGCTCGCGCAATATCGTCGGCAGCGTTTACAAGGGTAAGGTCAAGAACATCGAAATGGGATTGAAGGCGATGTTCGTCGACATCGGCTTCGAAAAAAACGCCTTTCTTCATTTTTGGGATGCCATTCCCGCCGCGCTCGACAGTGGCATCGAGGAAATTGACCGCTCGGCTAATAGGCGGCCGCGGAAGCGCATCACGGCAAAAGATATTCCAAGCATTTATCCGGTCGGCTCAGATGTAATCGTGCAGGTGACCAAGGGCCCAATCGGGACAAAAGGACCGCGAGTTACTACGAATCTCAGTTTCGCGGGCCGCTATCTGGTCCTGATGCCATTTAGCGATCGCAGTGGCATTTCACGCAAAATCGAAGATCCGAAGGAACGCGATCGCCTTCGCAAAATTTTACGCGAACTCGACATTCCGGAAGGCGTCGGCGTCATCATCCGCACCGTTGGAGAAGGACAGCGCACACGATACTTTGTCCGGGATCTGCGCTTCCTTCTCGATCAATGGGCAAAAGTAGAGCAATTGATTCGTGACCGTCCGGCGCCGTGCCGAATCTTTGAGGAGCCCGATTTGGTTGAACGGACCGTGCGTGACTTTCTCACTGAAGAAATCGATGAAGTCATCTGTGATGATCGCGAGTCGATTAACCGGATGAACGAAATGGTCGATCAGATTTCGCGGCGGGCGCGGAACCGAGTTCATTTTTATGATGGTGCAACGCCGATTTTCGAAAGTTATGGCGTGCAAAAGCAGATCGACGACGCTTTTCATCGGCAAGTCTGGCTGAAGTGCGGCGGCTATATTGTGATTGACGAGACCGAAGCGCTGGTCGCGATTGATGTGAATACCGGCCGGAACAAAGGTGGTCGCGATGTCGAAAAAACAATTTTGCAGACGAATCTGGAGGCGGCAGATGAAATCGCGCGTCAGCTTCGGCTGCGCAATGTTGGCGGTTTGATCATCGGCGATTTCATCGACATGAAAAGCCGTAGGGACCAGCAGATGGTCTATAACCTAATGAAGGAACGGCTCAAGCGTGACAAGGCCAAGACTCACGTGCTTCCGATTTCCCCGCTCGGTCTGATGGAAATGACGCGACAGCGGGCGCAGGAAAGTCTCAGCGATACAATTTACGAAAATTGTCCTTACTGCGGTGGACACGGCGTCGTGAAGACTTCGATGACTACAAGCGTGGAATTGCATCGCACACTCAATACCGTGATGCGCAAGTACCAGGACAGCATCCACGAAATCCGTGTGATCCTAAATCCGGATGTCTTGAAACGATTAAAAGAGGAAGACGAAGAATTGCTCGTGGAGCTGGAGCGCCGCTACGCTGGGCGGCTGATGTTTCGCGGTGATCCCACATTTCATCACGAAAAGTTTACTATCACCGACGCAAATACTGGGGCGGAACTCAAAGCTTGACCGGCGTAAAAAAGGCTAAAAAAATGCTTGCAATTCTTGACAGCCCACTCAAACTCGCAGGCATCCAGAGGAGTAGCGAATTTCGTTATTGACTTGAACGCTCCAAGATGTTTGGAGTTACATTGTTAGGAAAGACTTAACCAAAAGGAGAAATCAGATGAAAAAATTAATGTTGAGCCTGTTGGGTATTGCGACAATCAGCTCGACTGGCTTTGCCGGTACTGAAACCTATGGCGGAAAAGAGATGAAGCAGGTGGCGATACCACCGCCTTGCCCGGAATGGTACGCAGACCGAGAATTTAACGTCGGACTTTGGGGCACTTACGTGTTTACCGGAAACAAGTGGCAAAATGACCGCTACATCGAAGCCGACCACGCCTGGGGCGGTGGTATCGACCTGAAATACTTTTTCATGCGTTATATCGGCGTTGGGATTGAAGGCTGGGCAGTCGATGCGCGGCAAGCGCGTGAAAATGTCTTTGTCGATTTTAGCGACGGCATTTTTCAGCGCAGTTTTTCGCACGAGAGCAACGCGGTGGGATCTGTATTAGGCACCTTGACCTTGCGTTCGGGAGAAGGCTTCGACCAAGTCGTGACAACTGGTCATACAGGTTCGACGAGCGAGGGAATCGGCCAAGTCGGCGGCGGCCTGGAAATCCGTATCACTCCGCACATCGGTTGGATCAGTGATTTCAGCTGGAACTTTGTTAACGGTCCGCAAAATAACTTTGGCATGGCGCGCACCGGAGTTAATTTCGCATTCTAAGATCAACAATTGCACTTGCGGCGGCGGCGTCTGGAGGTTCCAGACGCCGCCGTTGTTTTTTCTACGCGGTAGTCTCATCTCCGCCTGAACGATGACTCGAACGGTTCTTTGAGAATACGTTCTCTTGACGCGATCGATTCTTGTTTGCGAACGCTTGTTCGCACACGAAGTTATGTCGATGTCGTTCGTCGAAACTCTGGACAGTTTGGCCCTGAGAAAATCGGACCTTGTCCATCGGTTCGAGTACCTGATCACCTCGAACTCCGACCAGGAACTCGAAACTATGGCGCGAAACTCGCGCGCGCTCACACTGCAGAATTTCGGCCGGACGATGCGTCTCTTCGCGCCGCTTTACCTTTCGAACGAGTGCATCAATACCTGTCGATATTGCGGTTTCTCCCGGGACAATCCAATTCTTCGAGTAACGCTCGATGTCGATGAAGTAGCCGCGGAAGGGCGGCATCTCGCTCAGCAAGGCTTTCGTCAGATCCTTCTCGTCGCGGGTGAACACCCGAAATTCGTCAGTCGCGACTATCTTGCCGAATGCGTTCGCGCTCTTGAACAAGATTTTTCATCGATTTCGATCGAGGTCGGTCCGATGGAAACTCGGGATTATGAGCCAGTTGTCACTGCTGGCGCGGACGGGTTGGTGGTTTATCAGGAAACTTACAATCGCGCGGTATACGCCGAAATGCATACTGCTGGGCCGAAGCGCGACTTTAATTTTCGACTGGATTGCGCGGAGCGCGGTTACCGCGCAGGGTTTCGCCGGCTCGGAATCGGTGTGCTCTTTGGGTTATCTCCCTGGCAGCAAGAAGCGATCGCCCTCGCGGCGCATCTGGAATATTTGCTCAAACATTGCTGGCAGGCACAGATCAGCGTGAGCCTGCCCAGGTTACGGCCCGCTGCAGGGGGGTTTCGGCCGCTCTTTTCATTGACTGACCGCGAACTGGCACAATTAGTTTGTGCGTTACGCATCACCTTCCCGCAGGTGGGAATTGTGCTCAGTACACGCGAGCGCCCATTCTTCCGCGACTCGCTTGTTTATTTAGGCGTGACGATGATGAGTGCTGGCAGTCATACTGAACCTGGCGGGTATACTCGGCAAGGCGGCAGACATCTGCATCGTACGGTCCGCGGTCGGATTGTTGCGCCTGATTTCCAAGACGGAGAAGACCGGATTGCCACCGGGCAATTTGAGATCAGCGACGAGCGTTCGCCGGCCGAGATAGCGGATGCCCTTCGGCGTCGCGGCTTCGAACCAGTTTGGAAAGATTGGGACCAAGCTCTTTGCGGCGCGTGACGATTTTACTCAATGGCGAAAGGGCGGATGCACGCGGCGCGGAAACGATCGCGCAACTGGTGGAACACTACCAATTGCCGCAAAAATCCATTTTGGTGGAGCACAATGGCCTTGCCTTACGTCGACACGAATGGGCGGAGCGATTATTAGCCGAAGGCGATCGCGTCGAATTTGTCCGAATGGTGGCAGGTGGCTAAACGCGGTTCAGCACTCCACTGCGCTCTTCACGACGACCCGCATTCCATCCGTTTGAATCACGGTAATTGGCGTTTGTGGCGGAATAAATTCTCCGCCGGTAACGACATCTACGACGTGATCGCCGAAGCGCGCTTTCCCGCTAGGTCGCAAAATCGTAAGCGCTGTGCCCAGCGTTCCGCGCGTAAGCGGGATTGCCGTAACAAATTGACGAGGCGCGCCAACCAGAGAGGGCCCTGGCGGATTTGACGTCATGAGAGCGAATCGGCGATAAAGCCCGGTGCGCGGCAGGAAGCGAGCGAGGATCGCGATTACAATTACTGCCGCCGCTATCGCGAGAAAAAGATTGAGCAGTGGAATGGCGAGCATGCGGCCCGTCGGAAAAAATGTTTCGCCAGGGTAACGATCGATCATCGCCCAGAGCAACGACGTTAGCATTAGAAAAACCCCGATAACTCCGAATACGATCGTGCCATGAGCGAAAAAGAGGATCTCGATTAAGACGAGCACTACGCCCAAAACAAACAGCCCAACCACTTCCCAGCCGGCCAGGCCGGCCAGATAATGACCGAGGAAGAATAGCGCAAAACAAGTCGCTGAAATAATTCCCGGCAAACTTGCCCCAGGGATCTTGAATTCAAGATAGGCGCCGATAATTCCTCCCAGCAACAGCAATGGTGCGAGCGCAGTGATCCAAAAGGCGAGTTGCTCGAAGCCGCTGGGGTTAAGCGAAACGATGTTGCCTTTGAGTCCGGCTTTTTGCGTTAGATCGACAATCGAAGCGGCGATGCCATCGCCCAGCAATGGTTTGCCATTGATTTTTTCTGTCGCTTCCTGCGCGCTCAAAGTCAGTACCGTTCCTTTCGGATGAATCACGCGGTCCCCGATTTTTACTTCCTTGTCCTTGTTCATGAACGCTTCACCGACATCGGGATTGTGTCCGTTTTTGATGGCGGAACTTCGAATCAGAGCCGTCCAGTACGAAATCGTCTTCTCACGCTCGGTTAGTGGAAGATCTTCTCCCGTTGGCAAAACGGGCGCAGCGGCACCAATCGCGCTAACCGGCGCCATGTAGATATGCTGTGTAGCTAGCGCGATAAGCGAACCAGCCGAACCCGCATTTGAGTTGATAAATGTGTACGTGGGGATCGTAGCGCGGTTAAGCGCGCTCGTTATTTCTGCGGCACTGTCGAGGCGTCCGCCGTAAGTATTCATTTCAAAAATAATGGCCGACGCGCCGCTGTTTTCGGCTGCCTTTTCGGTTCGACGGAGAAACGTCAGGAGCGAAGGTGAAACTTCGCCCCGGAGAGGGACCACGACTATGTCGCCTTTGTGAATAACGTCTCGCGCCGAAGCCGCCTCCATTCCTCCCAAGCAGGAAATCAAGGCGAAGATCGACAATAATTTTCTCATATTTGGAAAGCGACCAAGCACTGCGTAAGTTTGACATCGCTTCCCAAACCAAACGAGCGAAAAATCCAACACTCATGGGAACAATCCCATCCGAAACCATCGAACAGATTGCCGCCGCGAACGACATCGTCGAGGTGATCGGTTCTTATTTTCCGCTGAAGCGGGCGGGAGCGAATTTCAGGGCACTTTGCCCATTTCATCAGGAGAAAACGCCATCATTTCACGTGAGCCCGCAGCGACAAACCTTCCACTGCTTTGGATGCGGTGTGGGCGGAAGCGTCTTCCGTTTTGTGATGGATTACGAGCACGTCGATTTTCCTTCAGCCGTACGCAAACTCGCGGGGCGCGCCGGCATCCCGGTGATCGAAGAACGGGCGCCAATCGGGGCCGAAGATCGACAAATTGAAGCCCGCCACATCTTGTTGCGGGTGCATGGGGAAGCTGCCGCCTGGTTTCACGAAAATCTGATTAAGAGGGAATTCGCGGAGCTGGCGCGAAAATATTTGAGAGAACGCGGGATCACGGCAGAGATCGCAAAACGATGGCAGCTCGGTTATGCGCCTGAAGAATGGGATGCGTTTGGCAGCTGGGCCCGCGAGCGCGGCTATAACGCGCGCGATCTCATTGCAAGCGGTCTGGTCAAAACCAGGGATGATGCAGGTGGGATTCCTGGTCACACGTCATACGATCGCTTTCGTGGGCGGATTATGTTTCCGATCTGCAACGACGTCGGCGAAGTTATCGCGTTTAGCGGGCGTGTCCTGCAAAGCGAAACAGAAAGCGCAAAATATCTAAATTCGCCTGAGACGTCGCTTTTTCGAAAGGGCAGCGTCCTTTTTGGTCTCGACAAAACCAAGCGTGCGCTGATCGAGGCGAATTGCGCAATCGTGTGCGAAGGGCAGCTCGATTTAATCAGTTTGTTCGAAGCGGGAATCACGAATGTCGTCGCGCCGCAGGGGACCGCATTTACGGAGAGCCAGGCGCGGCTTTTAAAGCGGTTTGTGAACGAAGTGGTTCTTTGTTTCGATGCGGACGTTGCAGGGAAAAGGGCGGCTGAGCGATCTCTCGATGCACTGCTTCAAAACGATTTGATCGTGCGGGTTACGGAGATGCCCGCCGGTGAAGATCCTGACTCGCTCGTTCGACGGGAAGGAAAAGAGGAATTTGAGAAACGCGTCGCGGCAGCATGCGATTTCTTTGACTATTGGATAAAGCGCGAAGTCGCGACCACTGATTTGAATTCGTTAGGCGCGAAGATGCAGCTTGCGCGCAAAATGGCTGAAACAATCTCGCGGGTGCACGACCCGCTTTTACGCGGCGAGGTCGTGAGCAAAACGAGCGCGCGGCTTGGTGTCTCCCATACGGATTTTGAAACACTCCTGCCAAAACAAAGACGCGAACAGGTTCCTGCATCGGAACCCCCGCACTCTCAGGCTTCTCCAAGTCCGCGCCATGATGTCGCAATGCTTTGCCTCCTGGCGTTGCGAGATGAGACAGCGCGAGAATTTCTTCGCGGGCAGAACTGGCGCGAGATTCTAGAGCAAGTGCCAGATGCGGAAATTCTGGTCCGGGTTCTCGAAAGCGATTTGCGCCCAACTGACGCAGCCTCGCTCAACACTTTTATGGCCACGCTCTCCCCAGAAGACGAGGGACTGGTTTCTTCGTGGTTGTTGCAAAAAGTGCCGCCTAATGCCGGAACGATGGTGGGGGAATGGTGGCTCGGCATTCGTCAAACCGTGTTGCGCCGCCGCCTCGAAGTGGCGAAGGACCGAATAAAACTTGCGCAGCTCGGCACCGGCGACGTAGTGAATTTGCAGAAACAAATCCTTGACCTGCAAGAGCAGCTCCACGAACTTTCCGAGCCTGCCCGCGCGACCGACAATTAGTTGTCGATCCCGGACGGTAGATCGAAAGTCTTAGTCAAATCCTTAACCGCACAATCTTGGCCAGGCATTCGAAACGAAAGGGAGGAACTCGACAGTCGTCGCCGCGACGGCTTAAGACGAGACAGCTTCGCCGTCGTTCGATAAATAAGGTGTCCGCGCTCCGGCGAAATCTGAGGAGACAGCCAAAAATCGCTACCAAAGCCAGACGTATCGCTCTCATCCGAAGTCAGCGACGCAATGGCCAACAGCTGGCAAAGCCGCAGAGCGAAATGACGGTGGCGCATCTGCATTCGGCGATTGAAATCCAGGCTCGCATTCGCGAACTGATTAAACTGGCGAAAGAACAAGGCTATCTCACATTTGACGATCTGAACGAGGCGTTGCCCGAGGGGATCACTGACGCCGACGAGCTCGATCTCATTCTTACGCGGCTGCGTCGTATGGAGATCAACATTATCGAAGCTTCTGAGGTGGATCGCTATAAGGACGGGAAAAAAGACGCGGAGGAAGAGGAGGAAGAGGAAGAGAAACCCGAGGCCAAGCTCGATATTCTCGACGATCCGGTGCGGATGTATCTCAAACAAATGGGCCAAGTCCCTCTGTTGACCCGAGAGCAGGAAGTGGAAATTTCCAAACGGATCGAGGAAGCCGAAAACATGGTGCAGAAGCACATCAACCGGTTCGGCTTTATAGCGCGAGCACACCTCGATCTAGCCAGGAAACTCGCCGAAGGCCGCGAAAGGTTTGATCGCGTCATTCTCGACAAAAAAATCGAGAGCCGGGAACGCTACATGAAGAAGCTTCCCCGCTTGTGCAAACAGGTGGAACAATCGAGCGCCTCGATTACTCAACAATACTCCCAACTGTCGCACAATTCTTCAAAAAAACGAACAAAGAAGCTCAGATCTGTGCAAAGAGCGATGG
>WNFO01012693.1_pt1 | contig 10733 bp, 8 predicted proteins | sample 5400251 | NCBI WGS metagenome assembly WNFO01 (sample SAMN13153354, study PRJNA577476) | soil metagenome | isolation source: 100 cm saprolite under Madrone tree | place: USA:California | collected 2016-06-14 | reverse complement strand
CAACCTCGCGGCTTTCTACTATGACTATCGAGATCTGCAGGTCGAAGTCTTCAATAATCTCGTGACGACGCCCGAGAACGCGACCACAGCGGAGATCTATGGACTCGATTTCGACGGAGCGGTGAAACTCACCGATACCTTCGAACTGTGTGCGGTCGGCTCGTGGCTGCCGACCGCGAAGTACAAGTCGTTTCCGCATGCGATCGCCTTCGTTCCACCGTTGGGCCCCGGCGGACTGGTCACCGATGCGACCTACGATGCGAGCAACTCGCGCATGCTGACGACGCCGGTCTTTACCGGCACTATTTCCGCCACCTACGGGCAAAATTACCCCTCGGGTCGATTCGAAGCCACGGGTTCGGTTTACCACTCCGGAGGGTACCGTTGGGAATACACAGATACGGTCACGACAAGCCCTTACACGCTGCTCAACGCCAATATCAGCTTCGCGCCGAACGCAAACAGATTCAAATATACGCTGTACGGCAAGAATCTGGCCAACAAGGCCTACGTGCAGGGTGCCTTGCCGACTGCAGAAGCGAATATGATTTTTTGGGCGCAGCCGCGGGAGGTTGGAGTGACGCTGGGGTACTCCTTCTGACGAGGATGCACGGCTGGCCGGCTGATGGCGGTAAAGGTTCTGATGACGTTTCGGTCGGTACCCGGCATTGATGCTTCTCCTCTTCGCAAAGCGTGCGGACTATAAGGTCAGGAATTGACTTCTTTATGATTCACGCGTTACGCTGTGTCACGTCGTAAGAGCATATAACGCCAAGTCTATCGTAGCACCTGATGGCGTGGCGCCAGTGCTCGGCGGGCAATGGAAGTCCATTCCCGTTGCGGCGCGCAAATCACGTGGGGGGAGGAGACGTAAATGGCCGAACGAATGCAAGTTTCTGTAGTCAAGTCAGGCCTTAAAGTAATCGACGTTGATACCCACCTGTCGGAGCCGGAAGACCTCTGGACCAAGAGAGCTCCGGCGAAATTTAAAGACCGTGTGCCTCAGATTGGCACCGTCGACGGAAAGGTATCGTGGGTAATCAACGGAAATCATCCCATCGGTCTGGGCGCCTCCGCCTCCAGTGTTTTTCATAAGGACGGCCGTACATCCGCGGGTATCGAGTTTGTAGATTGGCGAAATGCCGATGTGATTCCTGCGTCATACGATGCCCGGGCACGTGTCGCTTTGATGGATGAAGCGGGGATCTACGCACAAATTGTTTACCCCAACGTAATGGGATTCGGCGGCCAGAACACAGCGAAGGTGGATCCCGAGCTTCGCCTGATATCCGCTCAGATTTACAATGATGCGATGGTGGAACTGCAGGAAGAATCCGGCGAGCGCTTGATTCCGATGGCAACGCTCCCCTGGTGGGATGTCGACGCGGCCGTTGCGGAGGCAAAGCGCGCCCACGCCAATGGTCTGCACGGCATCAATATCAACTCAGATCCTCACAAGCACCGTGACGGGAATGGAAACCCACTGCCGGATCTGAGCGTACAGTATTGGGACCCTCTGTGGGAAACCTGCGAGAGTCTCGACCTGCCGATCAATTTTCATATTGGCGCGAGCGAACAATCCATGGACTGGATCGGCACCGCCGGCTGGCCATCGCTTTCCGTCAATCACCGTTCCGGTCTGGCAGGATCGATGATGTTCTTGGACAATGGGAGAGTCATCGGAAACCTGATTTATTCCGGGCTCCTTGACCGATTTCCCAAGCTAAAGTTTGTTTCTGTAGAGAGCGGAATCGGATGGATTCCTTTCGTCATGGAGTCCCTCGACTATCAATTCAAATCGCTGATCACAAAGTCGAATCTATTGCACAAGCCGTCGGAATATTTTCGAAAGAATTTTTACGCCTGCTTTTGGTTCGAGAAGAGTGACATCAGCCACATCATAGAACAGGTCGGCGTCGACAATTGCATGTTCGAGACGGATTTTCCGCATATCGTTTGCCTGCATCCGGCGCCACTCGAGTACGTCAAGGACGGCCTCGCAAAACTGGACGACAGCGCTCGGGAGAAGGTCATGAGCGCTAATGCCGCGCGGGTCTACAACATCGATCTATAGCCGCACGCGCTTTCGATACAGCTTCGTCGATCTATGGCCGCACGCGCTTTCGATACAGCTTCGTCGATCTATGGCCGCACGCGCTTTCTATACAGCTTCCCGCCGATCAGTCCTCCCGGTGGCCTGATCGTTGCCTCAGTGCAGTTCCCTGCGCCTCTCCGAGTGGGGGCCGGCGGCGGCGCCCGTTTGGCGCCCGCTTAGCACCCGCTTGGAGGTTAATACGTCAAATCGAGACTTAAAAGGAAGCTCGCTTGCAACCTAGGGATTGCCCGTCTAAACTTGGGATAGGGTCTAACGCAACGATTGAGGTCGTCATGGAAATGGGGCTTCGCGTTTCGTCGAGAGCGGCTATGCAGAGCCGGATCCCGCTGCAGCGTGCAACGCGGCCGGCTTGGTCCCGGCGCATATATTATGCCGGGGTCGGGAGTGCGGCTGCGAGCTGGGTCCTGGTTCCGAATTAAAAAAGCATAACGCGGAGTATTATCGAAATGGCTGGAATAAACGTCCGGAATTTGAGCGAAGAATACTCATTCGGCTCGGTCATCAGCGGGGTCGATAGTGCCGCCGTGATCGCAGACGAGGGCGTGCGAAAGGAGATCAACGACGTCTTCGAGCAGCGAGGCTTGATCGTGTTTGAGGGTGTTGAGGCGTCGACCGATATGCACCTGGCGATCAGCAACGTGTTCGGCCCCCTCAAAGACCACCCGGTGCCGGTGGTCGCTCGCGTCGACCAGAAGAAGGCTCCCGGCGTCATCGACATGAAGTACGATCCGGCCGACGGCGGCGTCGTCGAAATCGAAGGCAAGCCGCTGGCCCAGTGGCTGCCGTGGCACTTCGACCACTGCTACAACAACGAGCTCAACCGCGCAGGCGTACTGCGCGCGGTGACGATCCCGCCGGAAGGCGGTCGCACCGGCTTCGCGGACGGCATCGAGCTGTACAACTCGCTTTCGGACGAGGCCGCGCGCGATCCATCCGGCGGTATGGCAGCGAAAGTCGGGTCAAAAGGTGCTGCACGTATCACCATGGATGGCTGTGGGCATCGAAAAGCATGAAGACCCGCAAGGCGACGCCCTGCTCGAGCAGGTGTGCCAGGAGATGATCGCCAAGATTCATCCGTACTTCCATTCGTGGAAGCCGGATCAAATGGTGATCTGGGACAACTGGCGGATGTTGCACGGCGTGAGCGGCATGGATCCGAAGTACGAGCGTCGGATGCAGCGGACGACGATCGTCGGTGATTATGGCCTCGGATTCTTCGAGAACAATGGCAAGGGCGACAAGATCCTAGAAATGACGGTCTGAATTGTCGGACTGCACCACGGGGGGCTACAAATAAATAACCCTGCGCTCGCCGGCTCGAGCAATCGTGCGCGCTCAATGCGGTGGAGCTGCGGGGCGCATTCGCGGCGAGTCACTACGCGGCGCAGTCGGGTCTCTAGCTTGAAGATGAATCCACGTCCTCGTGAAGGATGAGTTCTATGCAAGGTTCCAGTGACAGCAAAGCGACCTTGGGTTTCGATCCAGACGCGCTGCGCCGGAAATACGCTGAGGAACGTGCGAAGCGGATGCGCCCCGACGCCGCGGCGCAGTATCAGCGGTTGGCGGGAAAATTTGCACAATTTGCCCATGATCCCCATGTCGAGCCGGGCTTCACTCGTGAGCCCGTTCATGAGGAGATCGATGTCCTGATCGTCGGCGGCGGCTTCAGCGGTCTGATTACTGCGGCGCGAATGCGCCACGAGAAAGTCGAGTCCATTCGCATCATCGAAAAGGCGGGCGACTTTGGCGGCACTTGGTACTGGAATCGCTATCCGGGCGCAGCCTGCGACATCGAGTCATATATCTACCTGCCGATGCTGGAGGAACTCGGCTACGTCCCGACCGAGAAATATGCAAAGGCTCCGGAGATCTACGAATTTTGCCGCATGATGGCCAGGCGGTATCGCCTGTATCCAGCCGCTCTGCTGCAGACGACGGTAACTGGCCTCGATTGGGACGCTGAGGCAGCACGCTGGATCGCATCGACCAACCGCAATGACCGCATCGCCGCGCGCTTCGCGATCGTAGCCCCCGGTATTCTCAGCCAGCCCAAGCTGCCGGGTATTCCCGGCATCGAGACCTTCACCGGCCACAGTTTCCATACCAGCCGCTGGGACTACGAGTATACCGGAGGTAATGAGCGAGGCGGCTTGGTGGGGCTGGCCGACAAGCGTGTCGGGGTCGTTGGAACGGGCGCTTCCGCGATTCAGTGCGTTCCCCATTTAGGCCAATCCGCCAAGCACCTCTACGTGTTCCAGCGCACCCCCTCGTCGGTGGACGCTCGAAACAACGTTCCCACCGATGGTGATTTCAAGCGTGCGCTGAAACCTGGTTGGCACCAGCATCGAATGGTCAATTTCAATAACCTCACCAGCGGCATCCCCGAGAAAGAGGATCTCGTCGGCGACGGCTGGACCGACATCCTCGCCGATTTAGCCTTCATCTTGAGCTCCGCAAGCGATGCGCCCGATCCCAAGAAGATAGAGGTGGCTCTGTTCGCCAAGATGGAGAAGTCCCGGCAGCGGATCAGTGCCATCGTGAAGGATCCGGCGACGGCAGAAGCGCTCAAGCCGTATTACAACTATCTATGCAAGCGCCCATGCTTCAGCGATGAGTATCTCCAGACCTTCAACCGCGACAATGTCACATTGGTGGACACTGCGGGCAAGGGGATCGAGCGGATCACGCCTGTTGGCGCAGTCGTCGCCGGCAAAGAGTATGCGCTTGATTGTTTGGTCCATGCCACCGGTTTCGAATGGCTCAGCGAATTCGCAAGCCAGATTGGCTTCGAGATCCACGGCCGTGATAGTTTGGCTCTCAGCGATCGGTGGAGTCAGGGCACTCGAACCATGCATGGCATGCATACGCGCGGCTTCCCCAACTTGTTCATTCTCGGGCTTGCCCAGAATGGCGTAACGCCCAATTACACCCATTTGGCCGAGGAGCGGGCAATCCATCTTGCCTATCTGCTCAAGCGATGCATCAAAGAGAACATCCACACCATCGAGACCACGCAAGAAGCCGAGGACAAGTGGGTGGAGGAGATCATTGCCCAGCGCGGGCCGCGGCGCGCATTTCTCGAATCCTGCACTCCTAGCTACTACAACCAGGAGGGAAGGGATACTCCGGCCACCGCTCTGAACGACATCTACGGGGCCGGCTCGGTCGCATTCTTCAAGGTCCTCACGGACTGGCGGGCTCAAGACGCCCTGCACGGATTGGAGGTCACTCGCAAGGTGCACTCGAAAAGTGACGAGAGGGTCCCTGCCGAATACTCAACGCAATGATTAGGTAGGAGCAGCTAAAGATGGCTCGCGCGGAAATCGACGGTATCGGAATAGACTACGAGCTGATTGGCACCGGCCGGGCGATCTCCATCACCCCGGGCGGCCGTTTCTCGAAGAACGACCCGGGCGTGCGCGAGCTGGCCGAAGCGCTGGCAGCGGGCGGCTTCCGCGCGCTCATCTGGGACAGGCCAAACTGCGGCGCATCCGACATTGCCTTGCGTGGCCAATCGGAATCGGTCCTGAACGCCGATGTTCTCGCCGGACTGATCCGCAAGCTCGACCTGGGGCCGACGATTCTCGCGGGCGGTTCCGCGGGGTCGCGTGTGTCGCTCCTCACGGCGACGCGTCAACCCAAGGCGGCGGCAGGCTTGTTCTTATGGTGGATCACCGGCGGTGCGATCGGGCTGGCCGCGCTGGTCGGCGTATATTGCGGTGATGCGGCGCTGACCGCGGCCGCCGGAGGGATGGAGGCCGTGGCGGCGATGCCCACTTGGCGTGAACAGCTCGAGCGCAATCCAGGCAATCGTGCACGCCTGCTGGAACAGGACCCGGCTGCGTTCATCGATACCATGTCGCGCTGGGCGGACGCGTTCACGCCGATCCCGGGCTCGCCGGTGCCCGGCCTGACATCGGCGGATTTCGCTGCGCTGTCCGTTCCCGTGGTGATCCTGCGAAGCGGCGCGAGCGATCTGCATCATCTGCGCAAAACGAGCGAGCAGGTGCATGCGCTGATTCCGCATTCGATCCTCGATGAGCCGCCCTGGGGCGATCGCGAATGGATCGACCGGATGGCAGCCGCCAGACGCGGCGAAGGCCTGTTCGCCAACTGGCCGAAGCTCGCGCCCCAGATCTTGAAGTTTGCGCGCTCTGCAGCCAGCGTGAGGGGGGACTGAATTGATCGACATAGATCCGTTTGAGATTGTTCCGACGGACACGACCACCGCCGATACCAGCGCTTCCGTCGTGCGCATCGACGCGCTGCGTAAATTCCGCCAAGTGGTGGACGGGCTCGGCGGTGATCCAGATGCCCTGCTTGCCAAATCGCAGATCGACTCAGCTGTGCTGGAGAATCGGAACGCGGTGGTATCTTATCGGATGATGGTCCACTTGCTCGAGCGGGCGGCGAGCGAGCTGAAATGCCCCGACTTCGGCATCCGTTTGGCGGCTGCGCAAAGCGGAGCGAAGGTGCTTGGGCCGATCGAAGTCGTCATGGCGAACTCGGACACGCTGGGCGACGCTTTCCGTTACTGTGCCAGCCACCTGCAAGCTTACAGCTCGGCAGTCCAGATTTGCATCGAGAGGGACCCCGCGAACCGACGCAGTTTGATGCGGTTTGAAATACTGCTCAGCCGGCTACCGTATCAACGCCAGGTCGTGGAGCAGGCGCTTCTGCTCACACAGCACGCAGCTGTCGATCTCACCGATGGTCATGCGCAGGCGCGGGAGATATGGTTCTCACACGCGCCTCTTTTGTCCCGCTCGGCGTATCGCAATCGTTTCAATACGGTCGTTCGCTTCGGAGCGCCTTGCAACGCTCTGTTCTTCTCCGATGCGGATCTCGAGTGCGCGATATCGGAGCCCGATCCTCAGCTCTATGAAATGGCTACCAGCTACATAGAGAGCCGCTTTCCGGTCGTGCGGCTTACGATGAGCACGCGGGTGAGGGCGATCATCGCGCGGCGGCTGGCCGACGATGAGTGCACTAACGACCAGGTTGCCTCGGCGCTCGGATTGCATCCGCGCACGCTTCAGCGCCGGCTCCGGGAAGAAGGCGAGTGTTTTGAAAGCCTCAAGGACAGCGTGCGCCGTGACATCGCGTTGCGATATCTGATACAGCCCGACTTGCCCTTGACCCGAGTTGCCGAACTATTAGGTTATTCAGAGGCGTCGGTGCTCTCGCGCAGCTGTGCGCGCTGGTTTTCGGCGTCACCCAAGCAGTTGCGCAACGAGCTGAGCACCTGGTCCTGAGCACGGCATTGGCCGGCTCATCTTTGCGCCGATGTTGTGCCTTCGGATTCGAGCGACACGCCGGCCGGATTGGTGAGGATATTGTCTGAATAGCCCGGAAACACGTAGTCGAGTTCGAACACGAACTTGTCGCCGAGCGCCCCCGTGAGGAAAATGTCCGTCTCGACGAAGGCCTGGATGCCGTTACGGCCATAGGTATACCGCCGAACGCCACTGAACAGGGGCGACTGATCCATCCGTTCGTCGACTTCCCCGGTGCCGGGTCGAGCGCGATTCAAGATGATCTTGACCCGTCCGCGCAAATCCGGATCGTTCAGCCCGGCGTCACGAATCCGAACGACCCTCTCCTCAATCTCCTCCAGGGAATTGAAGAGAATGCCGAGATGCAGATCATATTCGGGATCTGAATCTTGCGCAGCGCGCACCTTGGCGATCACCGCATGCTCGCCCGGCTGATCAACCTTTAGATTTTCACGGATTACGCTAGTGAGCTCACGCAATGCCTGCGGCTGCTCCATGATGAACAGGATCCCGTCGCCATTGTTGCTCGCGGCTCCGTCGACGACATAGTGATAGAACGGATAGCCCTCCGGGCTCGGCACACGGGCAAAGCCGAGCAATTCGAGGAGTTTGGCGGCCACCGGCCCCTCTTCGCGCGACCGATAGTGCATGGCGAGGTGGCCGAGGGTCTTCCGCCTACCAATTCTGTCCGGCTGCTGGGTGAGCATATTGCCCTCTCCTTGGTGTGGTATCCGAGTAGCTTTCATCAGCTTCATGGAACGCGCTTGATCTAACGCGACAGGTGTTCATATTTCACGGCCCTGGTGGACCGCTTGGCGGAGCCAGCCTCATCCAGGAGCTGTTGCGACGCCACGGCATCGTGGCCATTGGGCGCGTGCTCAGCGCGGACATAAACTATCGCGGGGTGGATCTCCGCCGGGGAGAGTCCGTCATCCTGCTCACCGCCATGATCGGATTTGACGAGAACAAAAATCCTCATGCGACGAAGGTCGACTTCGAGCGGTCCGGCTCCCAGCGCCATGCCGCATTCGGGCGCGGCATCCACAGTTGCCCGGGCCACCTGCTTGCCCGACGGGAACTCAAGATATTTCTCGAGGAGTGGTTCAAACGTATTCCCGAATTCGCACTTGCGCCGGGCGCCTCGCCGGTCTTTTCGACGGGCTTCGTCACCAGCCTCGCGGAGTTGAGGTTGGTCTGGCCGGCATGATCCGGAAATACTGACCGGCCCTGAGGATTAGGTTCTGCGGTCTCGTGAGATCAAGCCTAACCAGATCGAAATTGCGACGCTGAGAGGAGCGAGCCGCATGAGCTCGCCTTTCTCGACATAAGGATGGGGATCCGCACTTGAGCGTCATTTCCAATTTCGTGCAAGGGACAGGCTGCGTGATCGCGCTGATGCTGGCGAACGCGTGTCCGCAAGCGCTCTCGAAGGGGGCACCGCCATCGGCATCGAGCGCCGCGCAGCTTTCGGACGGCAGCGATGGGAAAAATTGGCCGGGACCGGGCCGCACCTTCGTCGAGCAGCATTTCAGTCCGCTCGGCGCCATCAACGCGGGCAACGTGAGCAAGCTCGGACTGGTCTGGTCCATGGACCTGCCGACGCAAAATTCCGTGACCCAGCCGCTGGAGGTGGACGGAGTGCTCTATTTCTCGACGGGCTATAGCGTCATCCAGGCGGTCGAGGCGGTGAGCGGCAAGGAGCTGTGGTCCTATGATCCCAAGGCGAGCGAAGCCGCCGGCAAAAAGCTCCGCCTGGCCTGGGGCAGCCGCGGCATCGCATGGTGGAACGGCAAGATCTATACCGGCACTTTGGACGGTCGGCTGATCGCGATCGACGCGGTCACGGGCAAGCCGGTATGGTCGGTGATGACGGTGGACAAGGAGGATGGCCGCTATGTAAGCGGCGCACCCCGGGTCTTCGACGGCAAGGTAATCATCGGCCACGGGGGCGCCGATGTGGCTGCGACGCGGGGCTACGTGACGTCCTACGACGGCGAGACCGGCAAGCAGCTGTGGCGCTTCTATATCGTGCCAGGCAATCCGGCCGACGGGTTCGAAAACAAGGCCATGGAGATGGCTGCGAAGACTTGGTTCGGCGAATGGTGGAAATACGGCGGGGGCGGCACCGTTTGGAATGCGATGAGTTACGACCCCGAGACGGATACCGTGTTTCTGGGGACCGGCAACGGCGCTCCATGGAATCGCAAGATCCGCAGCCGGGGCAAGGGCGACAATTTGTTCCTGGCCTCGATCGTCGCGCTCGACGGCAAGACCGGCGCATACAAGTGGCACTATCAAATCAATCCCGGCGAGAGCTGGGACTATAACGCGGACATGGATATGGAGTTTGCCGACCTCTCCATCCAGGGTAAGCGTCGTCAGGTGCTGATAACCGCACCCAAGAACGGCTTTCTATATGTGATCGATCGGCGCAGCGGAGAGCTCATTTCGGCCGCGCCCTTCGTCAAGACGACATGGGCAACAGGCATCGATCTAAAGACCGGCCGTCCCATCGATGCGCCCAATAGCCGCTACGAGACGGGTCCGTTCCTGCTCGCCCCCGGGCCTGTCGGCGCACATAGCTGGTTACCCATGGCGTTCAGCCAGGCCACGGGTCTGGTGTATATTCCGACACTGGAGCAGGACGCGCTTTATTCCGACAGCGGCTTTCCCTTGAAGGACTGGCAACGTGCTCCGGGCTTTTCGTTCAACGGCGGTGTCGGGGTCGACATGGGCAACGACGAGGCGAGCGCAGCGCTCGTCGCCTGGAATCCCGTGACGCAGAGACAGGCGTGGCGCATCCCGATGCCGGCCATCGTCAGCGGCGGCGTGCTGGCGACAGGCGGAAATCTCGTCTTCCAAGGGAGCATCGACGGCGGATTCAATGCCTACGATGCTTCGAGCGGCCAGCGGCTCTGGACTTTCGACGCCAAGGCTCCTGTCATGGCGCCGCCGATCTCCTACAGCGTGAACGGGCGGCAATATGTCACGGTCCTGAGCGGCGCCGGCACCAGTCTGGTGCTGCTCGGAGGCAATCTCGAGAAATTTGGGATCAGCTACAGTGACCAGAGGCGCCGGGTACTGACCTTCGCTCTCGGTGGCAGCGCCGTGCTGCCCGATACGCCTCCCTACCACTTCGTCGCCACGGCGGATGCCGACTATCGTTCCGATCCGGCGGCGGCGCGGCGCGGCGAGGCCGTTTATGGCGGGACCTGTCTGATGTGCCACGGTAAGAGCGGCTATGCCGCGGGTGACGCTCCGGACCTGCGCGCATCGCCGGTAATCACCTCCGACGAAGCTTTCGAGGCGATCGTCGCCGATGGGACGCTCGTTGCTCATGG
>WNFO01011699.1_pt1 | contig 10734 bp, 8 predicted proteins | sample 5400251 | NCBI WGS metagenome assembly WNFO01 (sample SAMN13153354, study PRJNA577476) | soil metagenome | isolation source: 100 cm saprolite under Madrone tree | place: USA:California | collected 2016-06-14 | reverse complement strand
ATCAATTTTTCTCCAGATTCAAAGGAGATCTGCTTCACCGCAGTGACGGACAAGGTTGAGGCGACAAGCACGAATGGAGACTTGTTTACCGTGCCGGTAAGCGGTGGAGAGCCGAAGCGTATTACAACGCAGCCTGGGTTTTACGGTAATCCGGTGTATTCCCCTGATGGGAAGTACATTGCATATCACGCGCAATTGACTACTGGTTACGAAGCTGACCGGTGGCGCGTGATGCTTTACGATCGCGCAAGTAGAAAAAGCGAAAACCTGAGTGAAGGATTTGACCGAAGCGCAACGAATCTGGCGTGGTCATCGGACAGCAAAACGATTTATTTTTTGGCGGAGAACGAGACGCAGCAGCCGGTATATGCGATGGCGGCGAGGCCGGGAGCTACGCCCAAGAAGCTAGTGGACGGGTTCAACAGCGCAATCGAGCTGAGCGAAGACGGCAAGACGCTCCTGTTAGCCCGCACAAGCCTGACAATGCCAGCGGAATTATTTATGGCAGCAAGCGACGGGACGGGCCTACAGCAGGTCACCCACATGAATGATGCGTTGCTGGCGAAGCTGGAGCTGAAGGTGCCGGAAACATTCTGGTTTGAAGGAGCCGAGGGAACAAAGGTGCAGGCGATGTTGATCCGTCCGCCACAATTCGAAGCGAACAGGAAATATCCGCTGCTGGTACTGCTGCATGGAGGGCCGCAGACGATGTGGTCAAACGCGTGGGGCTATCGCTGGAACGCGCAACTGTTTTCCGGGGCGGGCTACGTAACGCTGATGATCAACCGGCGGGGTTCGACGGGCTACGGGCAGAAGTTCACGGACGAGATCACGAACGATTGGGGCGGAAAGGCGTATGGCGATGTGATGAAGGGTGTGGACGCTGCTCTGGTGAAATATCCTTTTGTCGACGGAAAGAAGATGGGGGCTGCGGGTGGATCGTATGGCGGCTACCTGGTGGACTGGATTGCGACGCACACCGACCGTTTCAAGGCCCTGGTGAGCCACGCCAGCGTGTACGACAAAGTTTCGATGTACGCGACCGAGGAGCTGTGGTTTGAAGAGCATGACTTGCAGGGCACGCCGTGGTCGAATCCGGAGAGCTATCGAAAGTGGGCACCAGTGACGTACGCAGGCGCGTTGGGAAAGTACAAGACGCCAACGCTGGTGATTGCGGGCGAAAAAGATTTTCGCGTGCCATACACGCAGTCCCTGGAATTTTTCAGCGCGTTGCAACGCCAGGGCGTGCCGTCGAAATTAGTGGTTTTTCCAGACGAAGGACATTGGGTATTGAAGCCGCAGAACAGCCAATTTTGGTACAAGACGTTTTTGGATTGGCTAGCGACGTATTTGAAATAGAACAATTTCGTCGCTGCGAGCGAGTCGCCCCTGGATGCGCGATCATCTTTGCTATAAACAAATAATCTTGCATTTCGATATCTAAACGCGTAGATTCCGCCGGAAGTCCCAACCCTGCTCGCAAAAGATTACCGAGGAGGCGTGAGCTATGTCCAAAGAGGGAAACGACAAAATTCAGCGGCGCGATTTCATTAACGGAATGTTAATTGCGGCGGGAACGACGGCGGTTGGGAGTTCCTTCCCGATGAGAATGTACACGGCTGGCACAACCTTCCCATGCGACGGTCCAATCGGCAGCGACGCACGCGTGCTGCGAGGCGGAAACTTGCCATCGGTTTTCAACATAGCGCATTGGCTCAGAGACGGCCGGCTCACGTTCAAGACCAACAGCGTGTTGATCTCTTCATCTCCTTGTGACAGCTTTCAGGGTAGTCAACCAATCCTGGTGGACAACGGAAATTACGAGCTGATTATCGTGGGAAGCGGTATGTCCGGCTGCTCTGCAGCCTATTACACGACGCGGCAACGGGCCGGAACGAAGATTCTTATTTTGGATGGACAACCGACGCCAGGTGGGAACGCGAATCGGGACGACGCGGCGCCAATCCCAGATGTGGCCTCAACCGCGACGGCTTATGCGGTGCAGCCTTACGCACCTTTTCTGGAAGATATTTACAACACGACGGGAATCCTCTGGCAGAACTACGTTGTACCAGCTCCTTTCTACAGCTACTTCTTCGACAGTCAAACGCCTTACGTCAATCCGGGAACGAACAGCTGGAACATCGACACGTATGGAATTGGACTCAATTCAGTTCCCTATCCGATGAATATTGTGAACGATCTTAAAGCCGCGAGACAGGACTTGATGAACTGGTATCACAAGCCAGGAGCTCCGACCGATCCTGCAGACAACAGCGATCCGAAATACGATTACCTGTCGCCGATGACGTTCGACGCGTATTTGAGGCAGACGAAGGGATTCCATCCGGCTGTCTCTGATTTTTACACGCGATACGCCGTGGACGCTCTGGATGGAACAACGGCGCAAGCCTCGGCGTATACCTCAATCAGTTTTCTGGGCGCCGAATATTTCCCATCGTTCGCTTATCCGGGCGGAAATTCGGGGATGCTGCGACACATCATAAAATGGCTGATTCATTTCAAGGACGGCAAGTTCTATCGCGCCGCGGCCAAAGCGGTGATTTTCGCAGGACAGTCGCATACCGCGCGCACGGCGTGTGAACATCTGTTGAGCACATCGCAGGCTAACGCGTTCGATCAGGTAACACTCAGTCCGGTATTGACCGCGAACGTGACGCTGCGAAGCGCAGCGCCAATCGTGGACTTGGGATACGACGGATATTATTGGGGAAGCCAGTACTGGGCGGATTTCGTGGTGGCCGATTGGGTCGGGCCAAATCGCAGTAACGCCAACCGTCAAACCGTGCTTACGTTCTACGGAGGGAATACGGCGTCGGTGGAAGACCAACCCAATGAGCGGATCAAACTGCTGACTACACCGTTTTCGAGCTACGAAGATTCCTTGCGAGCTGACTTGAATCGTGTGCTGGCTGGGCGAAACTTCGATTTTGATCGCGACGTTACCGCAGTCTACCTCTACCGCTGGGGACACAGCATGGTCTATCCGAAACCCGGGTGGCCGTTCAGCGCTCCGATCAACAAGAACGGGCAGGTGATTCGCGTACCTTCCGCGCGATTCTATGCGCGACAACAGATTGGGAGGATATCTTTCGGCGCCCAGGACGTGGAGTCGAGCCCTGCGAATGAAAGCGCGCTTGGCGCAGGTGTTCGCACGAGCGGCGAAATTTTACCGCTGCTTTAACTTACCTGCGTACCATTCGCAAGTTGTGTTGACCGCTTCGCGAAAAGCATACGGATGCTAGCCGAAAAGAGCCGCGCATCCGCGAGCAACCAAAAAGGAAGCGGGCCTAAAGTTTTGCGAGCGCGGCACGCGCGAAGCGGAACAAATAGTAGAGCAGAAAGGCGCAAAGGATCAGAAGCGCTACAACGATGACGATGGTTGCGATGGGATGGACCGTCGTGAACCATGTTAACCACACGGCGAGCATATCTTCGCCAAAACTCAAGGCCCAATTGCTGAAAGGTTCGGGGACGGTGTTGACAGCGGCACGCGTCGAGGCTTTCGCGCTGTGAGAAGTGAGAGCGACACCGCCGGCGAGCAAGGCGGCAGCCCAGCGCCATTCCTGCGGCGCGGCTACGGAAGCGCCGTACGCAATCACGGCAGCCGCGGGCGGACGTATGAAAGTGTGAATCGCGTCCCAAACGGTGTCGAGATAAGGAACTTTGTCGGCGAGAAATTCGATGATGTAGAGCGCGACAGCAATGCCAAGCACGATCGGGTGCCCCACGATTTCAAGCGTCGGCGGAAGGTGAATCAAGCCGAATCGTTGCAGGACGCCGAGCGTTGCTACGGTTGCGTAAAGGTTGAGGCCAGAGGAAAAACCGGCTCCCAGAGCGAGCCCCAGTGTTCGGAGAGGGTTCACAAGTTGTGATGATATCAGGGGCAAGCGAGGGCGACCGGGAAAAATTTCGCGCTCGCGGCAAAGCTTCGGCCAGGAAAGGCCTCACCTAGCTCGGGCGAGCGGCGCGAACAATGGACACGAGTTCGCGCGCGGCTTCGATGACTTCTCTTTTGCGGCCTGCTTGCAGCGCGGAAGAGTTGATCAATTCGCTTCCGACTCCAATTGCGAAAGCTCCGGCCGCGAAGTATTCGGCGGCATTCCCTGCATTCACACCGCCTGTCGGGATCAGAGCGGCGCGCGGAAACGGCCCGCGCAGTGCCTTGATGTGTTTGGCGCCTCCGACACTTCCGCAAGGAAAAATCTTGACAGCAGGAGCGCCCTCATCGAACGCGACAATCAACTCGGAGGGAGTGAGCGCGCCCGGAACGGCTAGTTTTTCTTTGGCCTGCGCGGTCCGTAGAACGGAGACACAAAGTCCCGGGCTAACGAGAAATTCGGCACCGGCGTCCATGCATTCGGCGGCTTGCGCGGAATTTGTGACCGTGCCAGCACCGACCAGAACGCGGCCGCTGAATTCAGCGGCGACTTTGCTTATGACTTCGAGCGCATTCGGAACGGTCATCGTGATTTCGACTATGGGAATGCCGCCTTCTTCCATCGCTTCGGCGGCAAGGAGAGCTTCTTGCGCGCTCTGAGCACGAATGACGGGAATAACTCCCACTCGACGGATCGTACTTAGTGTCTGTTCAACGCTCATTTCGTTTTTCCGTTCATGGATAAGAGGCAACGGCCAGCCTCTCAGCGCGAAATTCTTGCTGACTGTCCTTTCATCACCGCCAGGACTTCCTGCAAACTGGCCATGGATGTGTCGCCAGGAGTGGTCATTGCGAGTGCCCCGTGAGCCACGCCGCATTCGACGGCCCAAGTGAGGTCGTGGCCAGTGAGAAAGCCGTAGATCAAACCGGAGGCGAACGAGTCTCCTCCACCAACTCTGTCGAAGATCTCCAGGTCCTTTCTTGTTGCGGCCTCGTAGAAAGAGTCGTCGGCAAGCGCGATGGCTCCCCAGTCATTTCGCGTCGCCGTATGGGCGGTCCTCAAAGTGACCGCAACCACCGACAGATTGGGAAATTCAGAGCGCACGGTTTTCATCATCGTCTTGAAATTTGCATGATCGAGCCGAGAAGTGTTTTCGTCCATTCCCGGAACCGAATAGCCCAATGCTGCGGTGAAGTCCTCTTCGTTTCCGATAAGCACATCGACGAACGGCATGAGAGCGCGATTCACTTCTTGAGCTTTTGCTTTGCCACCGATGGATTGCCAGAGCGAAAGGCGGTAGTTCAGATCGTAGGAGACAGTTGCACCCGACCTTTTGGCGAGCTGCATGGCCTCGAGGGCGACCGCCGGCGTCGTCTCAGAGAGCGCGCAGAAAATTCCACCAGTGTGAAACCATCGAGCGCCCTGCCGAACAAAGATTTCCTCCCAATCAATGTCGGCTGTCTTCAGTTGAGAAACTGCGGTGTTTCCACGGTCCGAACAACCGGAAGCAGCTCGTACACCGAAGCCGCGTTCCGTGAAATTCAGGCCATTGCGGACTGCGCGGCCTACGCCGTCGTACTTCACCCATCGGACATGGTCTAAGTCGACGCCACCTTGCAACATGAGATCTTCAACAAGGCGTCCTACTGGGTTGTCAGCGAGCGACGTGACGATGGCGGTATTCATCCCGAACGTGCGACGTAACCCGCGCGCCACATTGTATTCGCCGCCGCCTTCCCATACGCGAAATTCCCGCGCCGTGCTGACGCGCACGTCGCCTGGGTCGAGGCGTAGCATTACTTCGCCCAAGCTGATCAGGTCCCAACGGCAGCCTTCTTTTGCGCGGACTTTCATTTCGACATCCTTTGCGGAAACATTTGTACCGGCGGACGGATTTGTAGTGATGTTCGGGGATCAACCCCCAGCCAAAAGATCGCGCCGAGAACGGAAACGGCCGCAGCTGCGTGAAATGACGCATTCCATCCAAACTTATCGGCGAGCCATGGCGTGAGAGAGACCGTGAGCATACCGCCGAACTGGTTTCCCATGTTCATCAAGCCGGATACCGAGCCGGAGGATTTGCCGCCAAGATCGGCGGAAACAGCCCAGAACGAACTTTGTGTCAGATAGAGCGAGCCAGCCCCTCCCGCGAGAACCACGCTCGCAAGGCGTGCGTCTTCTGCGGCAGATCCCGCAGTAATGAAAACGGCGGTCAACAAGAAACCTAGCACGGAAATGCCGCAGCGCCCGAGGCGAGAGTTTGTGCGTTTGGTGATCCAATCGCCAATCGCTCCTCCCAAGGGACTGCAAACAGCCATAGCCAAGAACGGGAGCGTTGCGTAGAGCGCGCTCGATTTGAGATTCAGTCCGCGCACTTTTGCGAGATAGAGATAAAACCAACTGAAGAAGACCCACGCAACGTAGCCAAAGCAAAAGTAGGCCAGTGTGATAGTCCAGATGGTGCGGCTTGAAAGAATTGCCACCCATGACAGAAGCGAGGCAGCCGAGTTCCCTTCCCTCTGATGTTCAGGAACTCCTCTCTTGATGGATTCGAGTTCACTCGGCGAAACCCAGTGATGCGACTGGGGCGTATCACGAGATGTGAAGTACCACACAGCTCCCGCGGCAAGTCCAATGAATGCACAGAGCACAAAGGATGACCGCCAGCCGTAGTGCGACATCAAAAACGAAATGAGCGGAGGAGTGATCCCGGCCCCGATTCCCACGCCGGCGAAGATGATTCCGTTTGCGATGCCTCGTTCATTGCTGGGAATCCATCGGGAAACAAACTGGTTCGATGTCGGGTAAATGACCGCTTCACCCGCGCCAAGGAGGAAGCGGATCACGATCAGGAGCGCCAATGCCGATCCCATGCGAGTCGAAATTCCTGCTGTCAAAGCGCTAAACAGCCCCCACCACAACACTCCGACAAAGAGCATCCGCCTTGCGCCAAAACGGTCGGCCAGCCAGCCGGCTGGGGTCTGGAACAGCGCATACCCCAACAGAAATGAACTGAAGACCAGACCCAGCTGAACGTTAGTGATGTGAAATTCTTCGGCAATCAGCCCGCCTGCGATGGAAATGTTGACGCGATCGAGGTAGGCAACAGCACTGAGCACAAACAGCCAGAAAATCAGAAACCAACGAACGTGGCTTGAAGCGCGCGGGCTCACGTTGAGGCTCTCAACTTGCGACACGCTGAGAGCAAGGCGAGGTTGCGCGGATTAACAAACGCGGAATTGCGCGACAATTTCAAGCGCTGTGTGCCTTAAATAGTTGCGCGAGCTGGGCCGCGATCATTTTCTCTTCGCCGGGCTGGAGCATGAACGAATTCATGGAGAGCGCGGTTTCGGACGAATCGAGCACGATACAGGGTTTCCCGTTGCGAAGGGCGTCGACGGCATCCTTAACCGTCAGCACGACCTTCTGGTCCCAGGAAATCTTCATGTGCGGCACGTGGTTGGCCACGTCCGGTGTGAAAAATGAGGTGCTGACGCCGGGCACGCGAGTGATCTCGGCGGAGATTGCGTCGAGACGTCTTTGCCATTCCTTGCTCAGGGCTGCGTGGTCCTCGCTCAGGTAAGATTCAAGCGCCTTCACCATTCCTACAATTTCTTCCTTGCCGACTTTTTGACTGCGTCCCAGAGTGTCCTCGTGAGGACTATTGTTCAAGAGAGCGTTTGCGACGAGGTCCCTTTTTCCAAGTAAAATGCCCGCGCACTGTGGTCCACGAATGGCCTTGCCGCCGCTGAAGGCAATTAAGTCGTAGCCCATATTCGCGTAGTCCGAGAGATGCGAAACGGGAGGCGTATCGGCAGCGGCATCGATGAAAGCTGGGATTTTGTATTCGTGCGCAAGCTTCACCCACTCCTCGACTTTAATTTCTCCAGCGGCGTCGGCGAAATTGGTGAAGTGCATCATCGCGGTTTGCGGGTTGACTGCTTTCTTCAAATCGTCACGCGTCTCTACAACCACGAGCTTCACGCCGGTTGCACGCAACTGGTGATCGAAGGGATTGCGATGAGATTTCTGGATGATGACTTCCGACTTCATGCCGGTGAGATCGGGAAGCTGCTCGATAAACTTGGGATTGTCGCCGGTAAGAATTCCCGCGAGGCCGGACTGCATTGCCGCCGCCGCTCCAGAGGTGACAATCGCTGAGTACCCTTCCGGCAGCTTCAGCAGCTGCGTGATGCGCTTTCCGGCCGCGACTTCTAATTCGGCAACGCTGACAAAATGTTGCGAAGCCAGGGCCATCACGGCTTCCACTTCCGGGCGTACCAGCGAGCCACCTAATACAGTCATCGTTCCCTGACCATTGATGACCGTTGTGACGCCCAATTCTTCGTAGACATTGCCTGTGGCGCCGAACCCCGTTAAGTTCCCGGGCACGCCTGCCGCTGGCTGGCTGACCGTCCAACCGAACGTCTTTTTGGCGCTCACTAACATTCCGGCCAGCGTGCCTGCACTTCCGAGAAACGCTCGGCGATTCCAAATTTGACGGAGGCTCATTGGTTTACCTCCTTCCCTTAGCGTTCGTCACGGCGGCCGTGCAATTGATTTCGACGAGGGAATTCCCCGGAAGAGCGGCGACTGCGACGGTAGTACGCGCCGGTCCGCCGTTTGGAAAATATGTCTTGAAGACTTTGTTCATCCCGTCGTAGTTGTCGATCGTCGTCAGGTAGACCGTGAGCTGCAGAATGCTGTCCATGCCGCCGCCGCCTGTTTCGACCAGCGTCTTAACGTTGTCCATTACCTTTTTTGTGTGCGTCTCAATGTCCATCGGGAATTTTCCCTCAGGATCATGCGAGTGCGCACCCTGACCGGCGATATAAATCACACCGTTGTGGATGATCAAAGGAGTGATGAAACCCGTGCCGGCGGGCTTTCCTTCATAGTCCAGTTTTTGTAGGCCTGTCGCCGCTTGTGGCTCGGAGTTTAGGGGAAGTGCAGTTCCACTCAGGCCCAGACCCGGAATCAGTGCTGCAAGTCGCCCCGCGAAGCCACGCCTAGTCGATAAAGTCGAAAACATGTTATTCCTCCTTCGAGATTGGTTTTTGAAAAGCAGCTGCTAGGGAAGCGCAAAACTGAAAATGTCACTTCCAGCAGCAATGGCCACATACTGTTTCTGGTCAACTGCATAGCTCATGGGCGACGCGCTGATCCTCTGGCCGGTATTGAAATGCCAAAGAGGCCTGCCCGAGGCGGCATCGACTGCTTCGAATGATTGCGCATCGTCTCCGAAAAAGACCACACCGCCCGATGTAGACATGCTTCCACCAGACGAATGACCTAAACCCGATTGGACATACCGCCATGCCGGCTTGTCCCCTTCCAGTGAAAACGCCAGCAAGATTTTTTGGCCGTGATCTCCTTCACTATGTCGAACGCCAGTCGAATAGTAGGTCTTGCCGGGTTCGAACTTCCGCGGCTTCAAAAGATAGAGGTCGCAGTTTTCAAGAGCGAGAAAATAGAACAGTCCAGTGGACGGGTTGAACGAAGGGGCATACCAATTCGTTGCACCCGCAAATCCTGGGCACACGCGCGTTCCCGCCGGGCTAGGTTTGATATCGGTTCGAATAGGCCGACCGCTGGAATCGATTCCGCTTGCCCAGTTCAATTTTTCTACAAAACGTGTCGCGGAAAGGAATTTGCCGTCGATGCGATCGAGAACATACAGGAAACCGTTGCGATTCGCCTCGACCACAAGTTTTCGAGGCTGACCGCGAAACACAGCGTCAATCAGAACGGGAGTTTCCGTGGCGTCGTAGTCGAAGAGGTCGTGCGGAGTGAACTGAAAAAACCATTTGAGCTTGCCGTTGTCAGGATCGAGGGCTAGCAGGCAATCGGTATAAAGGTCGTCACCGGGACGCGGTCCGCCGTCGAAGTCGGGTGCTGGGTTGCTCGTTCCCCAAAAAAGTGTGTTTAGCTCCGGGTCAAAAGTGCCGGGCATCCACGCGGTGCCTCCACCAAGCTTGTATGATTCGCCGGGCCAGCTGGAAGAACCGAATTCTCCAGGCCCGGGAATTGTCCAGAAGCGCCACACTTCGCTGCCGGTTTCCGCGTCGTAAGCGGCGACGAAACCGCGCACTCCGTCATCACCGCCCGATGTACCTACGACGATTTTGTCTTTGACGACCAATGGCGCGCTGGTCGCACCATAATTTTTGTTTCCGTCAGTGTAGGCAACGTCCCACAAAAGATGACCTGAGCGCGCGTCCAGGCAAAGTAAATGCGCGTTATCCGTTTCCAGGTACACGCGCGAATGCCACAGACCCACGCCGCGATTGTGATGTTGCGCAGCGTCGTCAATGAGACCCTCAGTAACGGGGCGGGAGTAGTGCCAGAGCGACAACCGGAGTAACCTCCAGACTGCTGGAATTCGGCGCGTGGAAAACCCACTGTGAGCGCAGGCTGGCGACATTTTTTGTGGTGATTTCCTGGAGTTCGCTGTATCGCTGCCCTGTGTAGTCGCCGTTGTAGGACAGCCAATTCGAGAGCGGCGGTTTTGCGAGCAGTTCGGCAGGCTTGACATCAATCGCAACTGCAGCGGAAGCGCGGCTTATGGTCTGAGCGGAAAGAGAGGACGCGCATGCCGTGAACAGCGGAAGAAAACACAAAAGTGCAGGCAGTCGCGCCATACTAATTTTCCCTTCCTTCCGCAATCATCGCGCCTAGAGCCTCCCGAACTTTGCGACCGCTTCTTCAATGGATTTGAGTTTCTCTATGTAGGCGTACATGGAGTGTTCCTTGAAATCCATTTCTTTGGCTAATTGAAGTACCTGGGGCGCAACGGCGCGCGGCACAACCACAACGCCATCCGCGTCCGCCG
>WNFO01005946.1_pt1 | contig 10735 bp, 13 predicted proteins | sample 5400251 | NCBI WGS metagenome assembly WNFO01 (sample SAMN13153354, study PRJNA577476) | soil metagenome | isolation source: 100 cm saprolite under Madrone tree | place: USA:California | collected 2016-06-14 | reverse complement strand
GGACGCGTAGTCGAGCGCTCGACTGTAGACGAAATCCTCGACATGCGTGACGAAGAGATGGCCGGCGAGATCGGCCTGTTTCCTGATCGCTCCCAAGCGCTTCAGATAACTTTCTGCGCCGTAGACGCTGAGCGTGTAGTCGGTAAGCTTTTTTACAATGAGCCGGCCCTGCTTCGGACGGTCCAGCGTGATCGCAATGTCGGCCTCTCGCCTCGACAGCGAGAATGTCCGCGGCAGAGGCACCAGTTGAATGAGTAAGTCGGGATGTCGCGCGGCAAGCGCGCCAAGGTGGCTGGCGAGAAAGTAGTTCCCCAGTCCATCGGGAGTGCCGACGCGAACTGTGCCTGAGATTGCCTCCGACGATCTGCCAAGGCGAGCGCCGACCTGAAGGAATTCCGATTCAGCCCGCTCCGCTGCGGCAACGAGGGCCTCGCCTGCGCTTGTCAGGACGCAGCCCGTCGTACGCCGTTCGACCAACTGAGTTTTCAATTCCTGCTCGAGCGCGGTGAGTTGCCGCGCCACGGTCGCATGGTTCACGCCCAAACGCCGAGCGGCACCGAGAATCTGACCCGTGCGGGCGACCTCCAGGAATATGCGGATGCGATCCCAATCCATCGACGTCAATTTCCGCACAACAAAGGGGGCATAGTGCTCGTTAATGTGCAGACTTTAACATCAAAGCGACCACGGAGATTGTGCCAATATGCGCAACAGTGTCTGCCGACGAATGTCTGTTTATTCACATACGGGCCGATCCCACTTCTTTTTTCAGTTGAGATCATCGGCGCCACAAGAATGGCAACGGAAAAGGAGTTCGAACTATGTCTGTCAAAGTACGCTACACCACCTCAGCCCGCGCCATTGGCGGTCGAAATGGTCGAACCGCAACACTCGACGGATCGCTCGACGTCAAACTGAGCAGGCCAAAGGAACTGGGCGGGACTGGAGGTGAGGGAAACAATCCGGAGCAGCTGTTCGCCGCTGGCTACGCTGCCTGCTTCGTTAGCGCGATGCAGTTCGTGGCCTCGCAAGGTGGGCCAAAGGTGCCGGAGGATGCTTCGGTCACGGCAACCGTCGGAATTGGCCCAAGATCTGAGGGTGGATTTGGTCTGACCGTCGCACTCGCAATTTCTCTTCCCGGCCTTGACGAAGCGGAGGCCAAGAGTCTTGTCGCCAATGCACACGAGGTCTGCCCTTACTCCAACGCGATACGAAATAGTATCGACGTCGATTTGAGCGTCATCTAAGCTCGGCGCGGCTCCAAGTCTAGTGCAACAAGGTCCATCACGTCACCACCATCATCCGTGTCGCCGAGGACCTCGGCGAAGAAGAAGAGTGGCTGAGAGACGTTGTCAGCGAGATGGAGATCGAGGATGGCGTCATCTGGGTCTATGGCATCGGAGAAGGTGGCGTCCTGGCATTCACAGACTTCGGAATCGAAAACCTGATCGAGCTCGTCCGCATCTACAACGAAAATCCGACCTGGCTCAAACGCTGGCAATCAGAATAATCCAATCAGCATGCGACCTGCGCCGGGTGCTAACGACAGCCCAAGCTACTTTGCCGCGATTTGACAACCAGTGTGCACCTGAAATCTGGCAATGGGGCGTGCCCCATTGCCAGCATATCCCCATGGAGATGACTACCGGTCAATTTGCCGGCTTTGCGGCAGTCTCAATCACTCGAGCTACCGCGTCCGGCTGAGAAACAAAGACAGCGTGGCTTGCGCTCACTTCGGTGATTTTGGCGCCCGAACGCTGATACATCCAGCGCTGAAGTTCAGGGCTCACTACGCGATCCTGGGTGGTCAGGATGGCGTAGCTGGGCTTGTTCCGCCAAGCCGCCGCGGAGATAGGCGCGCCCATGGCCTTCTGGGCAAGCTGCTGTTCCGAGTCCGCCATGAACTGAGCGTCCAGCGCCGGGACGTCCGCGGCATAGGTTTCCCGGAACTTCGCCGGCGGGATGAAGAAATACTTGTCCGGCTTGACCCGATTGGTGGCCACCCGCATGGCATCGTTCGGCGCGGCGAACTTCGACATAAGTTGGCCGCTGGCCTCCCCCTTGTCGGGCTGCAGGGCGGCTACATAGACGAGGGCGCTGACCTTGGGGTCGGCGCCCGCTTCCGTGATCACCGAGCCGCCATAGCTGTGGCCAACCAGCACGACCGGCCCCGTCTGCTGATCGATAACGCGTTTGGTGGCGTCCACGTCCTCGGCGAGGCTGGTGAGCGGCTCCTGCACGATAGTCACATGGAAGCCATCATTGGTCAGGATGTCGTAGACGGCGCGCCAGCCTGAGCCATCCACCAGCGCGCCATGGACAATGACAATGTCCTTTGCAGCCGGCTTCGTCTCGGCGTGAGCCATCGCGCCACCCATGGTGATCATGAGGGCTATGGCAACGTTCTTTCGTAGTGTGGACATGATTGACTCCAAGCTTGGGGCTGAACCGGGATGCGCAAAGTAGGAGGCTGGGCTGCGGTGTGCGCGAGATCCGCCGCAGCCTCTGAGGCCGGCTCGGCTGGTTCACAGCCGCCGCGTCAACAGACATCAAATCTCAGTTGAACCGGGGTGCTGTCGCTTGGTAGCTCGGCATTGCCTGTACCTGCTCCCACCATCCGGCGAAGCCATCCACCGCGAAGACCTCGTTGGCATCTGGGGTGAGCGAAACGAGGAAGCAGATCGGGGCGACGTAGAAATCACCGAGCGAGGGACGCTCGCCCGCGATAAAAGCACTGCCGCCACGAAGTTTCATGAGCTCCTGCAGCACACGACGGCTGCTCACGATCCCACGCTTTCTCGCTTCTTCATCCGGTCCGCCGATGAAGTCGGGGAATAAGTGATATCCAGCGACAGCGATCAGAGCGCCATAACCGTAGGAATCAACGATGCTCATCGCCATGCGCATACGCGCTCGGTCCTTTGAACTATCCGGTGTGAACGATGGACCCGGCAGTACCTCGTCCAGATATGGAACAATGGCACCCGCTTCGATGATCCGGAACCCATCGTGGTCGAGCACCGGCACTTTACCGAACGGATGGCGGGCTATGTGCTCGGGCTGGCGCGGCTCACCCTTGAGCACGTTCACCGGCACCTGTTCGTAATGCGCGCCTTTCTCGGCGAGTAGCATCCGGACTGTCCGGACATACGTACTGCCGTCGAAACCATAGAGGACGATCCCAGTCATTTTATTCCCTTTGCTTGGAAGCTCCAGCGGCGCCCGCCGTTGACCTGCAGGCTTTTTGCATTTGGACGTGTTGCCAATTTCGTCATTCAAGAGTCGTGCAAACCGTCACAGGGGCCACACAGTCGCTAGTTCAACGAGCCGACCAGAACACTATCGCAAACACATGCAGTGGTGCGGTCTGACGGTGCGTGCGCTACTTTGCCAACCTGACATGAAGCGAAGCAGATCGAGCGCAATGCCTTGTGCCATACCAACGTGACTAGCGCCTCGAGCGCGGCCCCAACGATCGACATTACCCTCAGCGTAACGTGTCGACCGCTATCATAGATAACAATGCGCATTTGAGCTCTTTCATGCAGATACTGACCAACGGTATCTCGCGGATATTCTAGCACCGGAGACTTACTCCCTCCCCGCCGCGCGACCAGCTTGGGTTGACGGTGGTGGCGTATAATCCGCGCTTACGGGTTCACTAGACCTTTTGGACCGCCTGATAAATGCTCGTCGTGCAGCAATCAGTGTTCCTCAATGCGAAACAGTGAATGAACCTCACTGGCGCGATTAACGTCATTGTGCTGACGATTCACGTGGATGCCGAGCGACACGACGGCTTCTGGGACAAAAACGGCAATTAAAGTCCACGTTACGTCGAAAGATCGCGAATGTCCGCTTTTGCACCGGCAGCCAACACTGGATGTCCTCACAACGACGCGAATGACCGGAACAGAACTCGCGTAGCAATTTGGGCGGTGTTACCATGCAGCCGATAGAAGCACGCCCAACGGGGACGGCCATCCGATGAACTATTCAGAATTGCCCCTGACACGCTACGCGACGAGCGGAGACGTAAGCGTCGCTTATCAGACCATGGGAGATGGTCCCATCAACATCATCACCATCCCTGGAATCGTTTCGCACGTCGAGTTCATGCATGAAATGCCTGGGTATACGGCATTCTTGCAGCGTCTTTCAAAATTCGCCCGCGTCACCACCTTTGACAAGCGTGGCCAGGGACTGTCGGACAAGATATCAGGCGCGCCCACGCTCGAAGAGCGCATGGATGACGTTCGGGCTGTTCTGGACGCCGTTGGCGCGCAACGTGCAGTCCTGCTCGGATTTTCCGAGGGCTGCGCAATGAGCGCAATGTTTGCCGCGTCCTATCCCGAGCGCGTTTCGCACCTCGTCCTGTTCGGAGCGTTTGTCCGCTATGCAGAGCTTTTTCCGGTCGCTGACCCACAGGTGGTCGTTCAGGAGCAGATGAAATATTGGGGGACCGGGGCCCTGATGATAGGTGTGATGACCAGCAGGGCGTCTGATCCTGACGCGGTTGCGAAGTTTGCCAAATTTGAGCGCCTGTCGGCCAGCCCCGGCGCGATGAAGGCCATCCAGTTGCTGAACCTGCAGATCGACGTCGGTCATATCCTTCCAAGCGTGCGCATCCCGACACTCGTGCTGCACCGGGCAACCGACGCACTGGTCCCGGTCCAGAAGGGACGCGATTTTGCGGCGCAAATTCCCGGTGCCAAATATATCGAATATCCCGACGGCGATCATGCATTTTGGTCAGGCGACGTAGAGGCATTGCTCGGCGACATAGAAGAGTTCATCACCGGGCATCGGGAGACTAAATCGAGCGATCTGGAGCGCATCCTGGCGACGGTGTTGTTCACAGATGTCGTCGACTCAACTCGCCGCGCTGCCGAAATGGGTGATCAGAACTGGCGTCGATTGCTGGACAGTCACGATCAGCTGGCGCGCCAGATGGTGGAAAGACACCGCGGCAACCTGATCAAGAACACTGGTGACGGCATTCTCGCTACCTTCGATGGACCCGGTCGCGCCGTACGTTGCGCGCTGGCATTTTCGGCCGCAGCCAAACAGATTGGCTTGCCGCTGCGTTCGGGTCTGCATACCGGAGAAATCGAGGTCAGGGGCCGCGATATCGGTGGCATCGCAGTCCACGCGGCGGCCCGGGTAATGGCAAATTCCGGGCCCGAGGAAGTCCTCGTATCCCGCGTAGTCTCGGATCTCGTAGCGGGGGCAGGACTGAAGTTCGACGAACGGGGAGCATATGAGCTCAAGGGCCTCCCCGGTCGATGGGATTTGTTTGCAGCCAGTGCGTAAAGAGATGAGTTTCACCTGGGCTTAACGGCGACAGCCTTGCGTCTGCTCGTGGCGCCAAAAAACCGGACGTGCCTTTAAGTTCGCATTTGGACCCAGACGAATGATCCCAGACTACGAATCGAGTGAAAGGGGTTCGAACCTCTTCGGGCGCGCCATAAAGTATTTGGGCGGCACCAATGTGCCAAGAGCTGCCTTTCAGGTCGCAAGCCAACCTTGATATCAATAGATTGCCCGCATGAAGATGATCGGGTTCCTCTCGTTCGGGCACTGGACGCCCTCGTCGCAATCGCAGACACGCTCGGCCGCCGATACGCTCCTGCTCTAGCAATGCACAAGCAGGAAGAGCCCCTGCACGCCGAATTTGTCCGCAAGGGCGCCGCCCGAGAGCAGAAAGCTCGCAAAGACGAGCGCATATAGATCGACAACCCATTGCCGGCCGGCGAGATTTGTTCCGAGCGCGTCCTGCATCCGCACGAGCGGAAGATTGACGATCGACGTGTCAAGCAGGATTACAAAGAACGCCAAGCTTGCCGCAAGCAACGTCGCGCGTCGAACGCCAAGGCGATGCCTGGCGTCCGCTTGTTCCGCACCAGACGTCGCCGCCAATTGCGACATGACCTTCCCCTCAATGCAGCAGAAGATCTCGGACCTTGGCGACGCCAGCCTTCGCGCACGCTTCGTCCTTGTCGCCTCCGGGCGATCCACCAACGCCGATACCGCCAATGATCTCGTCACCTACCTTGAAGGCGACTCCGCCGGGCAAAACGGCCACGTTGGACGTGTTCGCGAGCGCCTGCGCCGCGAGAGGGGGAAATTTCGAAAGCATGGCCAACAACTCGCTTGTCACGTCCACGTGGAAGATCGGCCCCAACGTGATAATCGTGTAAGCTTTTCGAAAGCTGCTCTCCCTGGTATGGATCGTGGCGTGGTCGCCTCGCAGTACGACCTGGGGAGTACCGGCTACATCCACAACGGTCGCCGTCACGTCGTAGCCGTTCGCTTTGCAACTGTTTATCGCTTCCGTCGCCGCCGCCACTGCCACGCTCAGGGGTAGGCTGCGCCCGCTCAAGGATACCTGCGCTTGCGCAGGTGCCAGAGACAAGAAAGCGGTCGCGCCCGTGAGTAGTGCAGAGAAAGTCATACGCATTGATGGCCTCATCTTTCTTTAGTTGATCGAGTGTTCTCTGGCCGCTGGCCCAACGCTCAGTTGCTCGAGATGCGCATGCTTGGTCGCGATACACCAGCAAACGGGCGAAGTGAGGTTGGTCAACGAGGTCAAAAAAGGCCTAGCCCGTCCATCCATTCATAGGCACGGAAGAAGCTAGCTTCCTGTTATCTGAGCCACTGCCAGCGATATAATCTGCGGCAAGTGGTCGCTAACCACTTTTTGTTGTGGCCGACGAATCTTTCAGAGGGCCGGTATCGGCCAAAATGATTGCTGGAATCTCGCTGCTTACGCTCTGCTGACAAATTCAGACGGTAATCATGCCTATCGCAGCCTTCGTCCGATTGCGATTGTGTCTCGGCTTCGAATATTCACCCCTTCCGGCGTCGAACCGTGACCCCAGTCAGGGCCTTATTTTCGACAATGCCTCAGATGGTTGGGTGCAACGCGGAGGGGTCAACCTTGGACGCCGATTGGGGGGCAAACAAGTCGACTCAACTCGCCGCGCTGCCGAAATGGGTGATCAGGACTCGCGTCGATTGCTGGACAGTCACGATCAGCTAGCGCGCCAGATGGTTGAAAGACAGCGCGGCGGCCTGATCAAGAACACTGGTGACGGCATTCTCGCTACCTTCGATGGACCCGGTCGCGCCGTACGTTGCGCGCTGGCATTTTCGGCCGCAGCCAAACAGATTGGCTTGCCGCTGCGTTCGGGTCTGCATACTGGAGAAATCGAGGTCAGGGGCCGCGATCGCACAACCCAATCCGCAGCCCATGTTTCCAAATCCACTGAAGGCCTGCACCTGAAATCCCGCAATGGGGCGTACCGTACCCCAAAGCCGACATGTCCCCATCGAGATGCCCACCGGTCAATTCGCCTGCTTTGCGGCAGCCTCAATCACTCGAGCTACCGCGGCCGGCTGGGAGGCAAAGACAGCGTGGCTTGCGCTCACTTCGGTAACCTTGGCGCCCGAGCGTTGATACATCCAGCGCTGAAGCTGAGGGCTCACTACATGATCCTGAGTGGTCAGGATGGCGTAGCTAGGTTTGGTTCGCCATGCTGCCACAGAGACAGGTGCTCCCAAAGCTTTCTCGGCGAGCTGCTGCTGCGAGTCCGCCAGGAATTGAGCATCCGATGCCGAGAGATCCGCGGCATAAGTCTCATGAAATCTGGCTGGCGGGATGAAGAAATACTTGTCCGGAGTGGCCCGATTGGTGGCCTTCCGCATGGCATCGTTTGGCGCGGCAAACAAACTTCGACAGAAGCTGAGCGCTGGCTTCCCCTGCGTCGGGTTGCAGGGCGGCCACATAGACTAGCGCACTGACCTTCGGGTCAGCACTGCATCCGTGATCACGGAGCCGCCATAGCTATGACCGACAAGCACAACAGGTCCCTCCTGCTGATCAATGGCGCGCTTGGTGGCCTCGATGTCCTCTGTGAGGCCAGTGAGCGGCTCTTGCACGATAGTCACATGGAAACCGTCCTTGGTGAGGATGTCGTGGACGGCCCGCCAGCCTGAGCCATCCACCAGTGCGCCATGGACAATGACAATATCTTTCGCAGCCAGCTGTGGCTCTGCGTGAGCCATCGTGCCACTCATGGCGATCATGAGGGCAATGGCAAAGCTCTTTCGTAGTGTGGACATGATTGACTCCAAGCTTGGGGCTGAACCGGGATGCGCAAGGTAGGCCTGCTGCGGCGTTTCACCCGAGACTCTCTTCAGCAAGAGGTTCACCTTTCTCGCTCCATTAGACCTTTTGGACCGCCTGATAAATGTTCGTCGTGCAGTAATCAGTATTCCTCAATGCGAAACAATGAATGGACCTCACTGGCGCGATTAACGTCCCTGTGCTGACGATTGACGCGCATTCCGGTGCGGGCAACCTCCAGGAATATGCAGATACGATTCCAATCCATCGACTTCAATTTCCGCACAACAAATCCGCGATAATCCTCGTTGATGCGCAGACTTTAACGTTTCATATCGGACTTGTGCAAAACAAGGAGGTAGTCGTGGTCACGCAAGTCACACATTACATCAATGGCAAGCAAGTCTCTGGCCGCAATGGGCGGACGTCGTCTGTATTCAATCCCGCGACAGGTGAGCAGACAGGGTTGGTGCCGATCGCGAACGCCGCGGATGTCGCGGATGCTGTCGCTGCGGCAACAAAGGCTGCGCCGGGTTGGGCGGCGACGACGCCCTTGCGGCGAGCCAGGATACTCAACCGATTCCTCAGGATTCTCGAGGAACGTATCGACGAACTCGCTGCTGTCATCGTCGCCGAACACGGAAAGGTCCATTCGGACGCCGTCGGTGAAATTCAGCGTGGTATGGAAGTTGTCGAATTCGCGACCGCCGCTCCACAGCTGTTGAAGGGCGAGCTTACCGAGAACGTCGGAACTCGCGTTGACAGCTACTCTACGCGTCAGCCTCTCGGCGTAGTCGCCGGCATTACCCCCTTCAATTTCCCCGCGATGGTGCCGATGTGGATGTTTCCTGTCGCGCTTGCTTGTGGAAACGCCTTTATCTTGAAGCCCTCCGAACGAGATCCATCGGCGTCAGTGATCGTCGCGGAGTGGCTAAAGGAAGCAGGCCTTCCTGATGGCGTATTCGGGGTGGTCCATGGCGACAAGGAAACCGTCGACGCGCTGCTACATCACCCCGACATCTCGGCGATCAGTTTCGTGGGATCTACACCTATAGCGAGGTACATCTATGAAACGTCGGCGACGACAGGAAAGCGCTGTCAGGCGCTGGGCGGTGCCAAGAACCACATGATCATCATGCCCGATGCCGACATGGACCAGGCAGTCGATGCTCTAATGGGCGCTGCTTTTGGTTCCGCTGGTGAACGTTGCATGGCGATTTCAGTCGCGGTCCCGGTGGGCGAAACGACCGCGAATAGCTTGATCTCCGCCTTGGCGCCGAAGATTCGCGGCCTCAAAATCGGACCGGGCACGGATCCGGAAGCGGAAATGGGCCCGCTCGTCACGAAGCAGCATTTGGACAAGGTCCGCGGCTACATCGACGCAGGTGTCGCGGAGGGTGCACAATTGCTCGTTGACGGTCGTGGCTTCAAAATGCAGGGCTACCAGGACGGCTACTTCATCGGCGGGTCGCTGTTTGATCATGTCACTGCGAACATGAAGATCTACAAAGAGGAGATCTTTGGGCCCGTCCTGTCTGTCACCCGTGCGCCCGACTACGACACCGCCGCACGGATGATCAACGAGCACGAGTTCGGTAATGGCACATCGATCTTCACACGCGATGGCGATGCGGCTCGGGAATTTGCGCACAAAATCAAGATCGGTATGGTCGGAATCAACGTTCCGATCCCCGTGCCGATGGCATTCCATTCTTTCGGTGGATGGAAAGCGTCGATCTTTGGCGACCACTACATGCACGGTCCGGAAGGCGTTCGCTTCTATACCCGGTTGAAGACGATCACGAGCCGCTGGCCGACCGGCATTCGAGCTGGTGCCGAGTTCGTAATGCCTACCATGTCTTGATCGCAAAAACTGGCCCGCTGCGCACCCAAGCAGCGGGCACGATTTGCAGTAGGCGACATCCTTTAGGTCACACGGAGAATGATGATGCCACTTTTGAGCTTCGATCTAATTCAAGGGCGTTCGGAAAAGCAGATCGATATGATATTGGATGCCACACATGAGGTCTTGGTCAAATCATTCAACGTGCCCGAGCGCGACCGCTATCAAATCGTCAGAGAGCATGCGCTATCCAGAATGATCGTCGAGGATACCGGTCTCGGTATTGTGCGAACTCCGAATATGTTGGTCCTTCAAGTCACGACCCGCCCCCGCAGTCGGGTTATGAAGCAAGCATTCTATAGATCGCTGGTCGAGAAGTTGGAGGCTGCATGCGATATTGCACCAAGCGACGTCCTCGTCACTTTCGTGACGAATGCCGACGAGGATTGGTCGTTTGGGTTCGGACGCGCTCAATTCCTCACCGGCGAGCTATAGCTAGGGAGTGAACTCATTGGCGCCCAGCCATAGCCTCACCGATCGAGAAATTCCGTTGGTCGAAACCTAGATTGCTTCAAGCCGCTTGAGCTTGGCTTCGTCCCACGAAATCCCGCTGCCGGTCTTCTCGGAAGTGAGAACCATTCCGTCGCGAATTTTCAGCGGCTCCTCGATAATCGCATCTGCCCAATCAACGTACTCAAGCCAATGGGCGGTGGGCGTTGCGCAAAGGAGGTGCGTGCTGATTTCAGGCATCAGATGCGACGACA
>WNFO01007179.1_pt1 | contig 10737 bp, 7 predicted proteins | sample 5400251 | NCBI WGS metagenome assembly WNFO01 (sample SAMN13153354, study PRJNA577476) | soil metagenome | isolation source: 100 cm saprolite under Madrone tree | place: USA:California | collected 2016-06-14 | reverse complement strand
AGTTTGCATCCGGCGATTCAGCGCGAGCGCCGACCGAGGTTTCGCCAGTGTCTTTGCGGCCGATCAGTGACGCAATCTGAACCCAAGTTTTTTCCTCAATGCAACATCTTGGGAAGACGAGCTTTGCGTTTTGAAGCAGGGAAGCATTTCCGTTTTGCCCGGCCGTGCTTGGGAAACAACCGGCCCAATGCTCTAATAGAATCATGCCGAAAATCACTAAGAGCTTTAATCAACTCATCGTGCGCGCGGCCCAAAATGGTCCCTTAGCGATAAGCACGATGATCTGAAGCGTTGTGGCACCCCACCTTTGATCAGTGGATCAGTGGATGAAATGACTCACCACAAACCTATGTTGCACAAAGACTTAGGAAACGGCATCCACTGATCACCGATGATCAGTGGATAGTTTCCTAAACCATTACTGCAAAAGCTTTTAAGCAGGTCCATCCACCGATCAAGCCCGATCAACTTGATCGGTGGAAACTGGCGCATCAAGGCTTCGGTGGACGGAAATCCGGATGAGAAAAGATTTGACGGAAGCCGGCCAGTTTTTCGCGGAGTGAAGTGTTGGACCACTTGGCGTCGGCCTCTGGAATCGGATGATAGGAAACCGACACTTCCGACATCAGATAGCCGAGGAAGTTGGCTTTGGCGAGAATCTCCGCGAAGGCGAACGGGCCGGTGGATTGAATGGGGATTCGCTCGAAAATGGAGCGGCGGGCCAGTAGAAACCAGCACTCGGGATCTTTTAGGCGAAGACCGAAAATGATTCGGTTGATCCAGCGAAAAATCATTTCGGACCAATTTCGCTGATACCGTTTCGAGGCGACTGTGCGATAGCCCGCCACCAGATGCACCTTGTCGACCCACTGAAGAAGACGAGTTAAATCGGCCGGCTGATATCGGCCATCGCAAGTGGAAATGAGAAGCAGAGGATATTGCGCGGCCGCCAGCCCGGTTCGCAAGCAAGCGCCGAAGCCGCCGCGGGCCTCATGCCGGAGCAGGCGAACGCGAGGATTTTTCTCCCCTAGATTTTGAACTAGATCGAGCGTGCCATCGCTGCTGGCGTCGTCGATGAGAAGGATTTCGTAGTCCCGATTTAGATTGTTGAGAACGCTAATCCAGTTTTCAAGGGAGGACTGAAGATTGACCCGATCATTGAAAATCGGAAAGAGAGCGCTGATCGATTCCGTTTGGATAGGGGGTAAGTCGGTGGAATGTTGGTCTTCTTTCAGTGTTTCTTCCGTAGGCACGGGGGTGAGCGCATTTTGTTCTGGTTGGGACTGATCCATGGCCATGGCACCTGCTTTGGAAGCTTTTTATGGAATGGCAAGGACATGGCGCGAGTAATTCTCGGGGCAAGGGCGCGTTCGCAGCAGAATCAGGGGGTGATCGTGCTTGCCGCCGGCCAATTCCACATTGGATGTGACCACTTCCAACGAGCCGCGATGCAAATGATCCCGCCAGTCTTGGGCCGTGTTGGGGTCCATGACCACGTAGAACGGCCGAGGTTGTCCGGCCCAGAAATCCAGATTTTCCCATTCCAGAAGCGTGTCGAGCGGCCTGCCGATGTGAAAAGCCAAGGAATGCTCTTCCACGCGGAAAAAAATAACCGGGTCGGGGGCCGGTGCATATCGACGAATCTCGGCGGCGAAAGTATGATCCTCACGCTCGGCTTCTCCCCGCGATAAAGTCGAATCCACATGAATCCACCAGCCGGCCAGGCAAGTCGTCACGACGCATGCAAAGGCGCCGGCCAGTCGGACCGGATGACGAACCGCCTGAAGCCAGCGTTCGCCGACGCAGCCGAGAAACATCGCGGCTCCGGGGTATGCGGGCAGCAGATAATCGGCCCTCTTGAATCCGACGCAGCTTAGCACCGCCATCATGCTGACCAGCCAGACCAAGCCAAATCGGGCCTCCGGATCCTCCCGCCAGCGCCTATGCCGAAATAGGTACCAAGCGCCTATCAGCACCAGCGGGCTCCAGGGGAGGAAATCTACGGCCAAACGAGGAATATAAAAGAGCGCCGGCCGCGCTCGCATGCCTTCCGTGCCGCCGATGGCCCGAACGGCGTTGTGATACCACAACGATTTTTCCAGGGCGCCGTCCGTTTGCGAGGCGGCCCAGAAAAACCAAGGCCCGGCCACCGCCAAGATTAAGGGAACTCCCCACCACAAACCCAATCGATGCGCCAATGACATCCATGAACGCCATCGCCAGGGCGCCGGCAGTTCACCTTCAACCAGAAGCCAGCCAGCAATGACTACGCCCGGCAACACCAGGCCGATTGGCCCCTTGAGCAGAACGGCCACTGCCAAACTCAAATAGGCAGGTAGAAGCCAATACCAGGATTTTTCCATTCGACCCAGATAGAAGCAGACCAATGCCAGGGAAACGGCGAAGGTGAGAGGGATGTCGATGCGGCCGATGCGAGCCAACCAGGTAAAGTGCACCGCGGTCGCGAGCATCAAGGCGCCAGCCAAAGCCGCTGGGAATCGACGTCGACGGACTCCAAACCAGAAGAGAAGCATGACGCAGCCCAGAGCCGCCAGGGCCGATGGGAGCCGAACGGCCCAGGCATCGACCGGCGCTCCTCTCAAGGCGGCGATTCCAGCCACCAACCAGTAATAGAGCGGCGGCTTTTGCAAATCGACATACTTTCGGTCGAATAGACGCGGCATTCCCCAGTGGCCGTCCTCCAAAATCGTCTCGGCGTCCTGAGCGGCCCGTCCCTCGTGACTACTCCACAGGTCTCGATCGCCAAGACGATAGAAAAAGAGAAAGAATGTGAGGGGCATGAGAAGCAACAAGGAGATGATCAGGAAATGGTGAGCGGGGAGTGGTGATTGGCGAGTGGTCTCGACGTTATCCTTGATTGCTTCTCTCGAGTGGGGTGAAAGAAAGACGTGCGGTGAAGATGCAATTGTGGCGGTTACAGATGGAAGAACCTCTTGACGCATGACTCGTACCTGGGCCGCCACTATTCGCGACTCACCACTCACCGACTAGGCCACCAGCCGTCGGAATTGGGCTTCATGAAGCCGTTGATACACAGCGCAGGTGCGGAGCAGCTCGGCATGAACGCCGACGGCTTCAATTCGTCCGCCGTCGACCACCACAATTCGATCGGCGATCTCCAGCGTATTAAGTCGATGCGTGATGACGAAGGTGGTTCGGTTACGCATAAAGGTTTTTAACGCCCGATGGATGAGGACTTCATTTTCAGCATCGGAGGCGCTGGTGAACTCGTCGAGAATCAAAATGCTGGGATCGCGAAGAATCGCACGGGCTAATGCGATACGTTGTTTTTGGCCGCCCGAGAGTTTCGATCCCGCCTCGCCGATGCGCGTCTCGTAGCCGTTGGGCAAGGTCATGACGAAATCGTGAATAAAGGCCTGTTGAGCGGCCGCTTCGACGGCTTCTTTGCCCGCGCCGCGGTTGCCATAAGAAATGTTGTTGTAAATGGTGTCATCGAACAAAATCGTCTCTTGAGTCACCACGCCGATCTGCTGTCGCAGGCTGCGCAAATTGACTTGTCGAATGTCCACGTCATCCACCAGAATTGAGCCGTGGTCTGGATCGTAGAAACGCGGGATCAGTCCTACCATGGTAGTTTTGCCGCAGCCATTCTTGCCGACCAGAGCCACGGTTTCTCCGAAGCGCACTTTCAAATGGACGTTGGTCAAAATGGGCCGCCCCGGTTCGTAGGAAAAACAGATATCGCGGAATTCGATGCCGGACTGATGCCTTTGAAGCCGTCGGCCGTTGCTGTTGGGTTGAACTCGCGGCTGACGATCCAAATAATTGAAAATCCGATCTGCGGCAGCGGCGCCGGATTGTATGCGCGTGTAGACGCTGGACAGTTTTCGCACCGGATCAGCAATGGCTGCCAAGAAGGCATAAAGTTGAAGCAACTCTTCCGCTTCCATTCCATTCGTGGTCATTTTCATGCCGAACAAATAAGGCTTCTCCGGATGCAGAACCAAGTAAGCCCCGGCGATCAGCGCGAGAGCCACGGCGGCCACGCCCAACAACTCAATAATCGGGTCGGCCAAAGCGTCAATAATGACCAGCCGCATCGCTTTGTGATAGTAGTCCTTGGTGGCCATGTGAAATCGGCGCCGCTCATAAGGCTCCATCGTGAAGGCTTTGACGACTCGAATGCCCAGGAAGGATTCTTGAAGAATCTTGTAGATATTCGACATTCGCTCCAGAAGGCGGCGTGTAGCCCGCTTCATGATCCGCCCGACTTTGGTGAGCACGAATAAAGCAATCGGAACCAAGAACAGAAAAAGAAGCGTCAACTGCCAACTGATCAAGCAGGCGCCGATGACACAAGCCAAGGCCCTTAACGGCTCGGCCACGACTTTGCCGAAAAGGGTTTTGGTTCCCGTCCCCAACATTTCCATGTCATTGGTGAAGCGAGCCATCAGCTCGTGAGTTCCTTGCTCGCTGAAATAGTTGACGTCGAGATGAATGACGTTGCGGTAGAATTTTTTGCGCAAATCAAAAAGTGATAAGTTGACCACGCTGCCAACTAGCGATTCCTGACAGAACTCGAAAAAGCCCTTGAAGGCCACTCCAACCACCACCAGACCGATGATAATGGCAAGCGTTTTGAAGCAACTGGGAGGGAGGAATTTGTTAATGTACGTTTGGGCAATGGAGTAGAGGTTTAGCTTTCGGCTGGCCGTGGCCATCTTGCTATCCAGTCTCGCCAAATCCGCAGTTGTCTCCCGCTGGCGTTGATCGTCACCTTTGCGGATTTGCTTGATCTTATCCTTGACCTCATTGATACCGTTTTGAATGCCCTTGATATCTTTTTCCGTATCCCGGATTCTGGCCTCCACCCAATCCTGCAAGCTTTGCTCCTTTCCCAAGCCTTGCAAGACAGGATAAATGGCTCCCAGCGTCAGGCCCCAAAAGATCGCGGCAATCATGGCGCAGACAATGGAAAGCACGAGCCGGCTACGATACGGCCAGGCACAGCGGAGCGCTCGCAGGAAATTCTTCATAGGGTGGAAATAAGACCGCAAAATAAAACGCGGGTGGATTCCGGAGATGGCCGCAAGTTTGTAGCACATCAGCGTCGGAGGGACAAGCCTGAGCGGCCCAACTAAGACGCCGGAATCTCCATGTTGAGAACTCGCGTGCAGCGACGCCCATTCATGTCGGGTAGAGTGATAGACGGGGACTGAAGAGGGTTCCCGGAATTACCGGCTTTGCATCTTCTGCCTGATTGTGGCATCTTAACATTCAGGAGATCTGAGCGCTCCAAACATGAATCCACTCGTCTGCGAACGACTGGGATTGGCGATGGAAAATTGGCCGCCGGATCATTATGCGCTCTTAGGTCTTCCGCGCGGTGAAGGCGATCCGCAAGTGATCGAAGATCGTGTTCACGAGCGCATGCAAAGAGTTCGGCCTCTTCAAATCGCTTATCCCGAGGAAGCCTCGGAAGCCATGAATCGATTGGCTCAGGCATGGAGCTGCCTGACGGACCCGGTCGCTCGCAGCGCTTATAACCAGTCGCTGCTTGCAACTCCCGGTCGGCTTCCACCGAATAATAACGCACCGCCTGATCCTCAGGACGCCCAGGCCTGGCTGTTCGAGCCGTGGGACCGGCTGGCGGAGGACGAGCCAGCTGTGCCCGCTTCGCCGGCGCCGCCGTTTCGCGATTGGAAACCTTCCATACGACCTCCACGTCGAAGACAAATCGTCGGTTCTTGGAATGGAAGCGGTCAGGAGAAAACTCCAGGACCGGAAAAGAGCCTTCCAAGCAGTGCGGAAGGTTCGCCAGAACCAATGACTTGGTTTTGGAGGAACTCCCACCGGTTGTTTCTGTTCGCGAGCTTGTTGGCTCTCGGGATCGCTCTTTGGCGGCAAATCAGTCGTTAATGGCGCCGGTATAATCCGTACGTTCCTTCCGGCCGGTTGGCATGGCCTGCTTCGAAAAGAGGGTCTCATGGCCCGGAGGGCGCAATTCGATTGACATAGGTATGTCAGCCCCTTTAAATAAAAGATAAGCATCGACTGACAAAGACCCCGGCTGGACGACGGCCACATCCCGCCACGGCCACATCCGTCAGGGGTTCAGCGGAAGGGAAGAGCCGACATGATCACTGCCAGTTCCGGGGCGCCTCCGCAGGCTCCTGCCCAAAGGCTCGAGGCGATTGCCCATGATCTGTACGAGGTCATTACGCATTTGTGCCTGGCGGCGCCTCGCCGGCGGCGCACGGGAGACCTTAAGGAGATCGAATATCTCGCTTTGGCGCTTCTCCAGGATCGCCCCACCATGATCGTGGGAGACATGCAACGGTTGCTGGGAATCCTGCCCGCGCAAATGTCGCGGGTGATTCGTTCGTTGGAATCGAGGCAATGGCCGCTCATCGAATGCCGGATCAATCCGCAAGACAAGCGCAAGATCGACGTTGTACTGACCGAGGCAGGGGAAAAAGCGATCCATGAATACCAGGGGGTTCGCGTCCACCGGATCGCCCAATTGCTCCAGGACCTGCCCGAAGACGATCAAGAAAGCCTTATCCATCTGCTCGATCGGGTCAGAAACTCGATGACAAAACAAACCGTGACCTGATGCGGATGCGCCTCCGTGCTCGGCCACCTTCCCGGCATTCATATGCCCAATCCTGGATCAGGAGCGTTTTCTGACGCCGTCGGTCGGACCAACGGACGGTCGCCGCCGCCATTGCTGCTGCTTGGTCGGCTGGGTCCCGACATGCCGGCCGTATAAAGCCGAGCATCGACGCTCAAATCCATCCGCTCGCTCGTCAAATCGAAGTCCAGCTTGGATTCTTCGGTCAATTGCAATGGCAGCCTCACTTGAAAAGTGCTGCCTCGTCCCAGCTCGCTCTTCAAGGTAACTTCTCCCCCCAGAAGCTTGCATAACTCTCGAACGATGGACAGCCCTAGCCCGGTGCCGGCATGTTCGCGCGTGAGCGGATTTCCTGACTGGCGGAATTTCTCAAAGATCAACTCCTGCTCCTCGGGAACGATGCCCACACCCGTATCGGTCACGGTCAAGATGAAATGGTGAGGCATGCCTCCGGGTGGATCGGCGGCGGCTTTGAGCACCACCCGGCCGCCTTCCGGAGTGAACTTGATGGCATTGGAAAGGAGGTTGGAAAGAATCTGATGCAGCTTGGCCATGTCTTGCCGCAATAGGGGAATGCCGGGATCGACCTGCCCGCGTAGGTCGATGTTCTTTTTTTCCGCCAACGGTCGAAACATATTGAGCATTCCGTCACACACGTCCTGAATGCTGAACTCCTCCAGTCGAAGCTTCATCTTGCCTGCCTCAATCTTGGCGAGATCGAGGATGTCATTAATCAAATTCAGGAGACGGTCGCCGCTGGTTTGGATATTGCGGACCCAGCGTTGCTGCTTGTCGGCGAGTGAGTCGCCGGAAAGAAGCACCTCGCTGAATCCCAAAATGGTGTTGAGCGGGGTTCGAAGCTCATGGCTCATGGTGGCCAAGAAGTCGCTCTTGAGGCGATTCGACTCATATAAGGCCATGTTGGCTTGGGCCAATTCATCCACCTTGCGATCGAGATCCGTGTTGACCTTTTTCAGACGGTCTTGCATGCTGACCAGGCTTCGCAACATGCGGTTAAAGGCGTGGCTCAGGTCTTCGAACTCATCGCCCGTTTGAATCTCGCTGCGGACATTCAACTCCCCGGCCGAAATGGCATCACTGACTTCCTTGAGATGCTTGACCGGCTTGACAATCACATAGCGAACAATCAGGTAGCTGCCGATCATGATCAGGATCGCGCAGATCAAGGCGGTGGCGATGAGCATGGCCCGGTTCCAGACGATGTCTTCCTCGATGGACTTGGTGAGAATGATGATTTTGACCACGGCCAAGAGATCCTTCTCTTGGATATCGCCATAAGCCTCTCGTTCCTCGTCGGTCAGTCGCAGGCTGGCTAATCCGCCTTTGGGCGCCCGCATGGCGCCATAAAAATGAATGCTGGGACTTTCTTCGCCTACCTGGGCCTGGCGAATGAGCCATTCTTCGGTCTTGTCCGGATCATTTTGAAATTCCTTGATGAGCTTCGCTTCTTCATTGTCGAGGCGATGGGAAGCTTTGGGAATAATGATCTCGGACCAATAATTCGGCAGAGTCTTGGGCATGTTTTCCTTGGACAAATCCTCCAGCTTTTGAAATTCCTTTTCGTCAAGTCGGGTCTTAAGATATTCGCGCCGAAAGGACTCATTGGCTAAAAACCGGCACGTCGTCATGGCCGCTTGCGTATAGGCCGACTTCTCCGTTTGATGGGCGTACCACCAGAAGCTGGCCGTCAGCAAGAGCAGGATGCCGGCCCCAAACAGGAAACGGCACTTCCGCTCCAAGCTGGTCTCGCCTAACAGGTGCTTGAACGCACGATAAGACATCAGCTCGTTTTTTCTTTCTTGCTCTTACTCCTGCTCTTGAGATTAAGAGTAGGAGAAGGAGTAAGATGTAGGATCAAGATTGCCTTTGGCACCCCGGACAATAGTGGGTCGATCGCCCGGCCAAACGGATCCTCCGGATCGGACGCTGGCATCGCGGGCACGGCTGACCTGCTCGGCCGTAGACTCGAAATTCGTCCTGATATTCTCCCTGCTGGCCGTTGCCGCTCACGTAATCCCGAATGCTGGATCCGCGCTTCTTGATCGCTCGATTCAGGACCGTCATGATGGCGCGGCGAAGCCGATCTGCTTCCTGAGAATGCACCGAGCGGCCCGTTCGATTCGGATGAAGCCTCGCCTCAAACAACGCTTCATCCGAATAGATATTGCCGACCCCGGCCAAGACGCGCTGGTCCAGTAACACCGCCTTGAGGCAGCGACGAGTCCGTGTCAAACAAGCACGCCAATAGCTCGGCTTCATGCCGAAAGGCTCAGGACCTAGTCCGGAATTCTTGAAAAAGTCGTCCAGCCGCAACTCGTTTGGAAAAAGCATGATGCATCCGAATCGCCGAATGTCGCGGAAACGGAGCTGCCATCCATCTCCAGGCCGCCGACGGCTTCGGATTTCCAAATCAGCTATCAGGTGAGTATGCGACAAGGCCGGCTGCTCGCTCGAGACCATAGTCAATTGCCCGGTCATTCCCAAGTGAAAAAGAAGGATGATGTCCTTCTCGAAACGAATCACAATCCATTTTCCTCTCCGGGACAAATTGATGATTCGCTTGCCGGTCAAATGAGGCATCCGATTGAGACCAAGAGAACGGCGAAGAGTCTTCTTGCCAACCCGAATCCTTGCGATTCGAAGACCCAGCAGGCGCGGGCGCAATTCCCGCACAATCGTTTCCACCTCCGGAAGCTCAGGCACGGCGAGTTTCCTCTAACCTTGGAGTGATTATAAGCTGGCCGATCTGTTTCAACTATGCCGAGATGCCGACCAGTCTGAAATGTTTACGAGGCCGCGAGCGACGGCCGATAGGCGGTGGCGAAACTTGGCAAGTCGGCCAGGCTGGAGTCAATAAAAGTATGGTGCCACAGTTGGGTGGAAACGACTCCCACCAATCCCATCTCTATCGAGGTTCGCTGATGGGAACCGGGTCGCATTTGCCCATAGGCGTGACGCCAATGGTTCACCGCCTGGGGATCGAAGTACCCCGTCCGGCGGAGAGAAATCTCACTCAGAAGTTGATCGACAAACTTGGCATTCAAGAGCAAACCGGACAGCATGACTCGCCCGCCCATATAAATCGAACGGTTGAGGGGATGCCAGCGGCGGGCGCGGTCCAAATTCAATCCTAAGTGTTCATAGGGCACTTCATTGAGGCTCCGCTCCAACATGGGCCGGCTAAAGAGGCGGAGCTTCGACATGCTCATCAGGCCGTAGACATCCAACCAGGCATTAGGACCTCCGAGAGCGTCCCGATTCCGTCGCGTCAAGGCCCAAGGAAAGCGAGGCGCGCCCGTCAATCGCAAATAGGCGCGCCGTGACAACTGGCTCAATTTCAAACCTGGAACAATATCGAGCCAACTGAGCAGTCGAGCGACTTTGTACCAGGGATAACCCGCCAGCCACTCGTCGGCGCCTTCGCCGGTCAAAGCGACCTTGTATCCTTGCGCATGAACTTCTTGAGCCAACAACAGCAAGGCGGCGCAGGCCGTGTCAATGACGGGCGCCTCGGCTGCTCGGATCAATGCGGGGTAGGTTTCCAACACATCTTTTCGGCCGCAGGGCACGACCACGGGTTTTGCCCCGACATGACGAGCGACTAAGTCGGCTTCTCGACTTTCATTCAAGTCGGGATCTTGAATGCTGATGGTGAATGTCGGGACCGAATGGCCTCGGATCTTTGCCGCCAGGGCGACCACGAGGCTGGAATCCACTCCGCCGCTGAGGTAAGCGACCACGGGAACGTCGGCTCGCAACCGCCGCTCGACCGCCTTCAGCATTAACGATTCAAATTCGTCGAGCAGTTTTTTCGAATCGGTCGCCTTCTCTTCCTGACCCCGGTCGGGAAAATCGATTTCCCAATAAGCGCGATCATGGATCCGGACCGATTGCTTGGGACGACTAAGGTCAATACTGAGGCGATGACCTGGCACGAGAGCCTCGACGCGCTCAAAACAAGTGCTCGGACCCGGCAGGGCGAAAAAGGTGAAGATTTGGTTGACGCCTCTCCAGTCGGACTTGGCAGGGACCAACCCGGATGCCAAGAGCGCCTTGATCTCGGAAGCGAACACCAGCCAATCCTCGGTCCCGCGTGTTTG
>WNFO01005944.1_pt1 | contig 10737 bp, 5 predicted proteins | sample 5400251 | NCBI WGS metagenome assembly WNFO01 (sample SAMN13153354, study PRJNA577476) | soil metagenome | isolation source: 100 cm saprolite under Madrone tree | place: USA:California | collected 2016-06-14 | reverse complement strand
GACGTGCCAATCCATCCCGGGAATGAAGGAGGTGGCGCCGTCGAAAAGATTTTGCCCATCGTGCAAGTAGAGAACCGGGAAGCGGCGCTGCGGCCGCTGCTGATAGCCGGGCGGAAGATAGACGATGAGGTCGCGTTGGTTACGCAAGAAGCGCGAGCGAAAGTGTTCATGCTTGTGGAGGTCGGGAGCGCTCACGGAACGATCATCACCAGTAGATCCTTGGCTTCGACGTGCTGGCCGGGCGCCACGAGCAGTTTGGTGACACGCCCGGATATCGGCGCGTAGATATTGGATTGCATCTTCATGGCCTCCAGCGTCAGCAATTTTGCGCCGCGCTCAACAGCATGATTGGCTTGCACGGCGATTCCGGAGATTACCCCGGCGGTTGGGGCGGGCACTTGTCCGGCATCGGCAGGATCGGCTTTGGGGTGAGCGCGCTCCACGACGCGCAAGGCGCGATCGCGAACATTGACTTCGCGGGGCTGGCCATTCAATTCGAAGAACAGCGTGCGCGTACCGTCGGGATGTGGATCGCTGGAGGTGAGGAATTTGACGATCAGCGTCTTGCCTTGCTCAATCTCGACGGTGATTTCCTCGCCGGACTTCAGTCCATAGAAAAATGCCGCAGTGGGTAGAACACCAACGTCCGAATAAGTCTCCTGGAATTTGTTGTATTTAAGGAAGACGTCCGGGTAGAGCAAGTAGCTGAGTAGATCGTCGCGGCGAATTACATGGCCAACTTTCTTCTCGAGCGCTTGTTGCTCATGGTCCAGGTCGGCTGCGGGCAGACTATCGCTCGGAAGACCGCGCAGCGGAACTGCGCCGCGAAGGATAATTTTTTGCAGCTTCTTGGGCCAGCCGCCGGGAGGCACACCCAGCACACCGGAAAACATCTCGACGACGGAGTTGGGGAGCGAGAGATCGTGGTGCTCGTCGAGCTTCAGCAGATCCTCCGGGGTCATTTCTTTGGCCATGAGAAACAGCGCCATGTCGCCGACAACCTTGCTGGAGGGCGTGACTTTTACGATGTCGCCGAACAGCTGGTTCACGCTGGCGTACATCTTTTCGACTTCGCGCCAGCGGTGACCGAGGCCCATGGCAGCGGCCTGCTCGCGCAAGTTCGTGTACTGTCCGCCGGGGATTTCGTGTTGGTACAGGCGCGCGGAACCTGATTTGGGAGCGGAGTCAAAGGGCAGATAGTAGGTGCGCACCGTCTCCCAATAGTCGGAGCACTCGTTGAGCGCGTCCACATCGAGATGCGTGTCGCGCGGGGTATAGCGGAGAGCTGCGACGATAGAGTTGAGGTTTGGCTGGCTGGTACCGCCACTCATGGAAGCGAGGGCTGCGTCAGCGACATCTACACCGGCATCTGCTGCCTTCAGCACAGAAGCGGCGTTGAGACCGCTGGTGTCGTGCGTGTGAAAGTGTATCGGGATGGAGATTTCCTCGCGAAGGGCGCGAACGAGTTGAAAGGCAGCGTACGGCTTGCACAAGCCGGCCATGTCTTTAATTGCCAGGAAATGCGCGCCGAGTTTTTCCAGTTGCTTGGCCATGCCGACGTAATACTTGAGCGAATACTTTGGCCGGCCTTTGTCGAGAATATCGCCGGTGTAGCAGATCGCGGGCTCGCAGACGGCGCCGGTCTCGAGTACGGCATCGATGGCCACACGCATGTTCTCAATGGAGTTAAGCGAATCAAAGATGCGAAAGATATCGATGCCCTGCGCGTAAGCTTCACGCACGAATTCTTCGATGACGTTATCGGGATACGATGCATAACCAACCGCGTTCGCGCCACGCAGCAGCATTTGGAAACAAATGTTGGGAATGCGGCGACGCAGCTCACGTAGCCGCCGCCACGGATCTTCATGCAAAAAACGCAACGCGGTGTCAAATGTGGCGCCGCCCCACATTTCAAGGCTGAAAAGGTTCGGAAGGCGCTGTGCCACGGCGCTGGCGGTGGCCAAAAGATCATGAGTACGCACGCGCGTGGCCATCAGGGATTGATGCGCGTCGCGAAACGTCGTGTCGGTGATCAGCAGCCGTCTTTCCTTGCGCGCCCACGCGGCGAACTTCTTCGCTCCGAGCTTTAGCAGCCGTTGCCGCGAGCCATCAGGCGGCCGGATGCCCGGCGTGCTCGGCAAAACCGCTGCTTCCAACGCCTCCGGGATTTTCTTTCCCTTGACCTCCGGGTTGCCGTTGAGAATGACATCGCCCAAATAGGAGAGCAACTTCGTGGCGCGGTCGCCGCGGCTGGCAATTCGAAAAAGCTCCGGCGAATCGTCGAGAAACGCGGTGGTGACTTCGCCTGCGCGGAAGCGCCGATGATTGACGACATTCTCCAGGAAAGGAATATTGGTCTTTACGCCCCGAATACGAAATTCGCGCAACGCACGGTCCATCCGCTGGCAAGCTTCCGGAAGGTTCAGTCCCCAGGCGGTCACTTTCACGAGCAGCGAATCATAATAGGCCGCGAGCAACGCGCCGGCGTACGCCGTGCCGCCGTCGAGGCGAATGCCAAATCCCGCGGGAGAGCGGTACGTGGAAATTTTTCCGTAGTCAGGCGCGAAATTCTTCTCGGGGTCCTCGGTGGTCACGCGGCACTGTAGCGCGGAACCGTACAACGGCACATTTTCTTGCTTGGGCAGCGAGAGCGGAGCGTCGTGCAGAGCGCATCCTTGCGCGATGCGAATTTGTGCTTGCACCAGGTCGATGCCGGTGACCATCTCCGTGACGGTGTGCTCCACTTGAATGCGCGGGTTGACTTCGATGAAGTACCACTTGTTCGCGTCCACGTCGTAGAGAAACTCGACCGTTCCGGCGTTGCGATAGTTGGCCTTGCGTCCGATGCGCAACGCGGCTTCGCACAACTCGCCGCGTACGCTCGAGGGCAGGTTTGTCGCCGGCGCGACCTCCACAACTTTTTGATGGCGCCGCTGCACGGAGCAGTCGCGCTCCCAAAGATGCAACAAATTGCCGTGGTGGTCGGCGAGAATCTGCACTTCAATATGCCGCGCGCGCGGAAGATATTTCTCCAGGAAAACCGAAGCATCGCCGAAGGCCGCCCGCGCCTCGCCCTGGGCTTCTTCCAGCCCGGCATCCAGATGCGCGGCATCGTGCACCACGCGCATACCGCGGCCGCCGCCGCCCATGGCCGCTTTCACGATCACCGGATAACCGATTTCGCGTGCGATCTTGTGGGCTTCGCTGGCCGACTTCTCCGGCTCTTCGGTACCGGGCAGCACCGGCACGCCCGCTGCACCAGCAAGCCTTCGCGCCGCGGTCTTGTCGCCCAGCAATTCGAGTAGCGCCGGCGTTGGCCCAACAAAGATAATGCCCGCCTTCTCACAAGCCCGCGCAAACGAGGGGTTCTCCGACAAGAATCCATATCCCGGATGAATCGCGTCAACATTCTTCTCTTTGGCCAGAGCAACGATTCCTGCGATATCCAGGTACGCTTCGACCGGACCTTTCCCTGCGCCGATTTGATACGCCTCGTCAGCTTTGAAGCGGTGCAGGCCCAAGCGGTCTTCCTGCGAGTAGATGCCCACGGTGCGCAGTCCCAGCTCGTTCGCGGCGCGAAAAATGCGAATAGCGATTTCGCTGCGATTGGCAGCCAGCAGTTTCTGCATGGTTTTTGGCTTCGTCATTAACGGCGCGAATCCATGCTCGCGGGAAATTCTACATTTTCACACGAACGAGCCGTCGTGACGCAGGAGTTTTTTCACGGTGGGAAGGCAGAAGGAATTTATCAAGAGAGGAGATTTCCCTTAGAAAGAAGCCGGTAACACCTCGGCGCTTATTGGCGGCGCCGTGGATTTCAACTGCCGCAGCTCTGCCTCGACCTTGTTCCACTCTTTCGGCTTCCGCTTGGTGGCATAGCGAGCATTAGGATCAGCGAGAAGTTCAGCAGCTCTGCGCGCAGCTCCTGCGTCTATTTTAGTACTTGCGCAAGACCCCGATCACTCGGCCCTGAATCTTCACCTCGTTCGCCGGAACGATGATGGGCGCCATTTCCGAATTGGCTGGCTGCAGGCGAACTTTTCCCGGCCCTTCGCGGTAAAATCTTTTCAGCGTGGCCTCTTCTCCATTAATCAAGGCCACAACGATCTCGCCGGAATTCGCCACTTGCGTTTGCTCGCAAACCACAAAGTCTCCATCCATAATGTGGTCCTCGATCATGGAGGTACCTTTCACCTGCAATGCAAAGGAGTTTCCGCCGTGCGCGAAATCTCCGAGGGAAAGCGTCTCGCGTTCTTCCACCGCTTCCAGCGGACGGCCCGCCGCAATGCGTCCGACCAGCGGCAACTCCTGGACTTTGCGTTCGAGCACTTGATCCTTCACGGATTTTGGCAATTGCAGAATTTCGATGGAGCGGCTCTGATTGTAGCCACGACGAATGAAACCCTTCTTTTCCAGCGTGGTGATGTGTTTGTGCACCGTGGCGAGCGAGGTGAGCTTCATGCCCTTGCCGATTTCCTCGAAGCTCGGCGCGTAGCCATGCTTGGTCTCGAAAGCCACCAAATAGTCGAGCACTTCTTTCTGTCGCTTGGTGAGGGCCATGGGTACAACCTCCGCATCTCTGCTGCCGCAATGGAGCGCGGTCAATGCACCTACCTTAGGCGAAAAGAAAGCGAATAGTCAAGCACTACCTTCACGGCTGGTGCGAATTGCTAAAGCTGACTGTTGCGCACGGCACGGTTGAATTTGCGTATCGCCAGAACTTTCCCTACGCTGCGAGAAATTATTCACCAAGTTGATGCAACCCGGTAAGCTCGCGCCACGTCTTTTTCGTTAGAGCACATTGCCCGTGCGGCGGACTCTCTCCCCGCCGCGGGCGAGCCGGTGTGGTATCCTTGCCATGCCGGCTCGCGGCGGGCGGATAGAGCGTCCATCTTCTTCATAGCATCGCCTCATCCTATTAATTGAGCCGCGCCCCTTGCGGGGGGTGAAACGTCGAGGAGCTTTTCCGAACGGGGTCAGGGTTCTATGTCGACACTCATCGATTCGCCGCTGGCCAAGCACCGGAGAGAAAAGCTCGATCAAGCGGTCATTCGCTTCGCCGGGGATTCCGGCGACGGCATGCAGATTACCGGAAGCCAATTCACCAATACTGTCGCGCTGTATGGCAATGACATTGCGACTTTTCCGGACTTCCCTGCGGAGATTCGCGCCCCCGCCGGCACGCTGCCTGGAGTAAGCGGCTACCAGCTTCATTTTTCTTCCAGCGATGTGTATACGCCGGGCGACGCCGTGGACGTACTCATCGCCATGAATCCTGCGGCGCTCAAGGTCAACGTTAGCGACTTGAAGGCCAACGGCATCCTCATCGTCAATTCCGACAGCTTTACGGAAACGGACCTGCGCAAAGCGCAGATGAGCTCCAATCCGCTGGAAGATCACTCGTTGGACAAATTCCGGCTCTTCCCTGTCGAGCTGGAGCGCCTCACGCGCGTGGCCTTGGAACATCTGGGCCTCGATGCCAAATCCGTGAGCCGCTGCAAGAACTTTTTCGCGCTGGGGATGTGTTACTGGCTCTATAACCGCTCGATGGATTCCACCGTTCGCTGGATCGAGGACAAGTTCAAGCACAAGCCGCTGCTGGTCGAGGCGAACAAGCTAGCCATGAAAGCTGGCTATTCTTATTGCGAAGCCACCGAAGCTTTTCAGATCAGCTATGAGATTCCGCCGGCGCAGCTCGCTCCTGGCGTGTACCGCAACCTCAGCGGAAACCAGGCTCTTGCTTTGGGCTTCGTCACAGCTTCGCAGAAATCGGGTCTGCGGCTATTTCAGGGCAGCTACCCGATTACGCCAGCTTCGGACATCCTGCACGAGTTGTCGCAATATAAAGATTTTGGCGTTATGACTTTCCAGGCGGAAGACGAAATCGCGGCTATTACGTCGGCGATCGGTGCGGCCTATGCCGGCGCCCTGGCGATCACCACAACTTCCGGCCCCGGTATGGCGCTGAAAACAGAGGCAATGGGCCTGGCCGTGGCGGTCGAAATTCCGCTGGTCATCTGCGACATTCAGCGCGGCGGACCTTCGACAGGCCTGCCGACAAAGACAGAACAGGCGGATTTACTGCAAGCGCTTTTCGGCCGAAATTCCGAAGCACCGATTCCAATCGTGGCCCCGGCGACGCCAAGCGACTGCTTCTGGGCGGCGCTGGAAGCGAGCCGCATCGCTATCAAGTACATGGTTCCAGTGATTGTGCTCTCGGACGGCTATTTGGCGAATGGAGCGGAACCGTGGCGCATTCCGGACGCTGACGACATCCCCGAAATCCCCGTACGTTTTGCGACGGAGCCTAACTCTCCGAACGGTTATCTGCCCTATAAACGCGACCCGCAGACCCTGGCGCGCCCATGGGCCATCCCGGGTACGCCCGGACTCGAGCACCGCATTGGCGGCCTTGAAAAGCAGGACGTCACCGGTAACATCAATTATGAGCCGCTAAATCACGAAAACATGGTGCGCATCCGCGCGGCTAAAGTTGCCGCCATTGCCCAAGACATTCCGGACATCGAACCCGCCGGCGATTCCCACGGCGATCTATTGATTATTGCGTGGGGCTCCACGCATGGCGCGATCACCGCCGCTGTAAAAGCGCAACGCGCGGAAGGGCGCAAGATTGGGCACGTGCATCTTCGGCATCTGAACCCGCTACCGGCAAATTTGGGCGACGTCATCAAGCGCTACAAGAAAGTTCTAGTGCCGGAACTAAATATGGGTCAGTTGCTTTGGGTTTTGCGCGCCAAGTATCTGGTGGACGCCGTGGGCTTGAATAAGATCCAGGGCCGCCCGTTCAAGCAAATCGAGCTCGAGCAAAAGATCGAGGATATGTTGGAAATTTGAGGCTTGCCCTCTTTGCAGCTTAAGGGTTTTCGATCGATGGAGAGACTGTAATGGGTACAGCAACACTGCCGCCGCTGCTCACGAAAAAAGATTTTCAGACCGACCAGGAAGTCCGCTGGTGCCCGGGGTGCGGCGACTACGCCATTCTCTCTGCGGTGCAGTCTATTTTCCCGGAGTTGGGCATCAAGCGCGAGAATTTCGTCGTGGTTTCCGGAATCGGCTGCTCCAGCCGCTTTCCCTATTACATGAATACCTTCGGCTTTCACACCATTCATGGACGAGCGCCGGCGGTCGCCACCGGAATTAAGGCTATCCAGCCGGATTTGGAAGTGTGGGTAGCCACAGGCGACGGCGACGCGCTCTCCATCGGCGGCAATCACACCATTCACATGCTGCGCCGCAATGTTGGGCTGAAGGTTTTGCTCTTCAACAATCGTATCTACGGATTGACTAAGGGACAGTATTCACCGACCTCGGAATTCAATAAGAAAACGAAGTCGACGCCATTTGGCTCCGTCGATCGCCCTTTCAATCCTGTTTCCCTGGCCATCGGTGCGGAGGCCACGTTCGTGGCGCGCTCGGTCGATGTGTTCCAGGCGCATTTGAAAGACACGCTGAAACATGCGGCGGCACACAGAGGCTCTGCGTTTGTTGAGATCTTGCAGAATTGCAACATTTTCAACGACGGCGCGTGGTTTTCGCTAACCGAGCGCGACGCGCGCAGCGAGCACGTCATGCAGCTCGAGCACGGCAAACCATTAGTGTTCGGCAAGAACCGCGATAAGGGAATCCGCCGCAAGGCGGACGGCGATATCGAAGTGGTTCAGTTGGGCAATGGCATCACCGAATCGGACCTAGTGGTTCACGATGCCCATCACCCGCGCCCGTCCTATGCGTTCTTGCTTTCTCACATGGAACACCGCCCCGGCTTCCCTACTCCCATCGGTGTGTTTCGCGCTTGGGACGACCTGCCGCGCTACGAGGATGTGATGAACCAGCAGATCAAAGATGTTATCGCCAAGCGCGGCCCCGGGGACCTGAACAAGATTCTGCACGCCGGCGATACCTGGGAAGTGCGCTAGACGCGCCCTGGGTGCCTTTCAAGCTCGGGGAGCACGCTCTTTAAGTCCAGAGGGCTCAGGTGTATACTCCAGCCAATCGGGTCGACCTCGAGCCCCAAAATGGCGGACTCTCCTTTAAGCGAACGTCCACTCTCGGACCCGCCTCACCACGAGCCTCGGCTCGAATCCTGGGGAGAGATAGCCGCGTACCTACGTCGCGAAATTAGGACTGTACAACGCTGGGAAAAGTACCAAGGACTTCCGGTACGCCGGCTGCAAATCGGAAAGCTGGGCTCGGTCTACGCCTACCGTTCGGAGTTGGACAAGTGGTACCGGGAGCGCCAGCCGCAAGCCGAAAATGGCGAGGAAGATGCCGATAAACCCGGGAACGGTGAAATTGCAGCTCAGGTCACAGTCTCTGCCGATGCGGACAACGAGGAATCAAGAGACGAAGCGTCCGGCAGCGAATTGCCGCCTCCGCGTCCACGCATCACCCGTTTGCATATCACCATTACCCTTCTAACCTTGCTTGTTCTCGCCCTGGTAACGCCGGCTGTCTACTTCTTGCGCCGCGGGCATTCTCCCGTGCGCTCAGCCAGCGCCGGAAAGATTCGCCTGGTCGTTCTCCCCTTCGCAAATCTCAGCGGTGATTCGCAACAAGATTATTTCAGCGCCGGGCTGACCGACGAGATGATCACGCAACTCGGCCGCCTGGATCCGGAGCGCCTCGGCGTGATTGCGGCGGAGACCTCGAAGATTTCCGCGCAAAAGCCGATCGCCGAGCTCGGCCGTACGCTCGACGTGCAATACGCCCTGGAAGGGAGCGTGCGCCGAGGAGGCAATGAGGTCCGGATCAATGTCCAACTGATTCAGGTGAGCGATCAAACGCACATCTGGGCCAACACGTACACCGGCGATCTTCGGGATATTCTACGCGTTCAGGACGAAGTCGCTGCCGCGGTCGCCAACCAGATCCGCGTCGCGCTTCCCGTCGGCACCGGCAGCGTTTTTGATTTGAAAGCTAAGTCGGCGCGCGAGGTCAACCCGGAAGCGTACGATGCCTACCTTCGCGGCCGCTTATACTGGACCAATCGCGGCGACCTCCACAAGGGCATCGCAGCGTATCAGCAAGCAATCGAAAAGGATCCAAATTATGCGCTCGCGTATGCAGGTCTTGCGAGGGCTTACGCCCTGCTCGGCCAGGTTCCATACGACGATATGGCTCCCATCGACGCCAAACCCAAAGCCCGCGAGGCGGCGGAGCACGCTTTGCAGCTCGATCCCCAGTTAGGGGAAGCGCACTCGGTTTTGGCTAACGTGTCCTTCAGTTACGACTGGGACTTCGCAGCGGCAGAGCGCGAGTTTCAGCGCGCCTTCACCCTCAACCCTAACGACGCCACCGCACATCTGTGGTACAGCCACTACAACATGATGCGCAACCACCTTCCGGTAGCGTTGCAAGAGAATTCACGGACACTCGATCTCGACCCAGCCTCTCCGCTATTCAACACCGTTCGCGCGGAGATCTATTACAACTCGCGTCAATATGATTTAGCGATCAGCCAGGCCAGTCACACGGTAGAGCAGTACCCCACCTATTGGCTGACCTATATTTGGCTGGGCTCCGCTTATCGTGAAAAGAAAATGTACGACGAGGCGCTGCAACAGTTTTCCGAGGCGCGTAAACTGTCCAGCGACCATCCTGCCATTATGGCTTTGTACGGTCACACGCTTGCGTTGGCCGGCGATCGCGCCGGTGCACGCCGCGCTCTCGCGGACCTTCAGCTTCTTGCGAAATCCCGCTACGTTTCCTCGCTTTACATTGCCGCCATCTATACCGGCCTCGGCGAAAAAAGTACCGCGCTGGACTGGCTCGACAAAGCCTACAAAGAACGCAATGATCGCCTGCTCTACCTCAACGTGGACCCCATGGCCGACCCCTTGCGCTCGGAACCTCGCTTTCGCGACCTCATGAGCCGTCTGCATCTGCCATAAAACCCGCTCTCCTAAGCTGCTGTTATCATTGGTCTTAGCACCAGAACCGACCGGAATGCCCGCGCATTTTGCGCTTCCGGAGGTGTCTTCACGCCACGACAATCAGCGACATTGCAGCAGAATCGTTCCTTGTCGCTTGAATGACTTCCTCGCCAAGGCTTAGGGTGCGATGTACCGGAGACATTTCCGGAAGCGAAGCTCAAAAGCGCAATGGGAGCGAGAAGATGCTGCCGGGACCCGCACAGTGGACTCGCTGGCTTCTGCCGGGAGAGGCGAGTATGTTTTGGCTCCGAACCGCTTTGTCCGCGGGCGGCATGCTAGAATCCGTGATTTGCTGTTGTCTCGCGGCGGAGATCGCCGGTTATTGGCTGCACCGGCTGCTTCACGCCGCGGGAAGGCGTTCTTCGCTGGGGAATGTCGGATCGAAGTGGCTCGCTCCTTCAACCCGCTCATTCTTGTTCGATCGCATCTTCCGTCCGGTAACCAGAATCCATGTCCCTTTGAAACGGAAAGGCTATGCAGTTGGCTTGCAACGTTATAAAGTATCTCCACCTTCGCACCCTCTGGAATGCAAATCTCCGAGCATGGAAGAAGGAGTAGCGCTCCGATGAACGATAGTGCGCTCAAAGAAAATCCCCGTCCGAATGGGATCATAGCGGAATCTCGCCGTCGCCCCGCGAGACCGGCACGCGCCGAGACTCGGCGGACTTCCGAAGAAAAAATCCGTGTCTTCGTCGCGGCGGAGAACCGTCTGTTGCGCGAAGCGTTGGCTCGCGTTCTGAATAAACGCGGTAGCATCGAGGTGATCGCCACCGATGCGGCG
>WNFO01005943.1_pt1 | contig 10737 bp, 9 predicted proteins | sample 5400251 | NCBI WGS metagenome assembly WNFO01 (sample SAMN13153354, study PRJNA577476) | soil metagenome | isolation source: 100 cm saprolite under Madrone tree | place: USA:California | collected 2016-06-14 | reverse complement strand
AAACCCATGGCGAACTCGCGCCGAATCACTTCCTGTTCTTTCATGTACTCCTTCGGCGGCAGAGTTGAGTTCATCATCGCATCAGCCAAGACGTCGAGCGCAGTGGCGACGCCGTCCTTCGGCACGTCGATCCAAAAAACCGTGCGATCGAATGATGTATAGGCGTTGATGTAACCGCCGACGTCCTGGATTTTCTGGGCAATCACATTGGTCGATCGCGTCTTTGTGCCTTTGAAGAGCATGTGCTCGAGAATGTGAGACAAGCCTGCGCCGAGATGTTCGTCCTCGTCGATGCTGCCCGTGGCGCACCACGCCTGCACACTGGCCACCGGAGCGCTGTGATCTTCCTGCACGATTACTGTGAGGCCGTTTGGCAGGACCCACTTTTGCGCGGTGCTTGGCGGAAAAGTGATCACCGTCGAATCGTTGGTCGCCGCTGCTTTCAAATTGGCAGAACTAAACATACTCGCAACGATAAGCGCCAGGCCCGGCGCAAATCGGATCATATGGATTTGGGCACTGGCAATTCCGGCGAAGGCTTCACCGCCGTCGGTTTTACTGGCGCGAACGGCTTCACAAAAGCCTCTTCAAAATCATAAACGCTCTTGAAATCCTCCAGCGAGTCTTCCTCTGTCTTCCCGAAAATTCCCGCTTCGATCAAGTTGAAAACCATGTGCCCAATATCTTCACAGCAATGAATTCCCCAGGAGGAAAATACCGTCATCACCATCGGCCCGAATTCCTTGAGGGCGTATTGTCGCACGCCGTCGAGCAATTCCGGTCCGGCCACATGACGTACCGTGGCGCCCTTGATTTTCTTCTGCTGCTTGGTCGTAAAATCGAGCGCGTCGCGCAGAAACACGTACGCGTCTCGCTGATAACGCGGATCACTCGCGACAATCGAATCAAGAGCTTCGGCAAAGCCAATTTTTTGCATGAGAATGAAAAAGGCGCAGTTTGATCGCGCTGCCTATGTTAATCAGCAACCGTTGAATGAGCAACTGCAGGAAAGATCGACAATTCCTATTTATTTATCGGACCACATGGCGAACTCGCCGCCGCCGGGTTCGCGAAAATAAAAGCGCCTGCTGCCGCGAAATTCAAAAATCTCGCGCGTGATCTTTCCGCCGCGTTTCTTGAGTCGAGTAAGGATTTTTCGAAGTAAAACCATTGGTACGGGCTGCTACGGCGGCGCCGGAAAGCCGCCAACCGTTCGGCTATCGTCGAACGAGGAGAAGTCCGAGCCGTAATCTACGAACGGCCAACCAAAGAGCGCGGAGAAAAAGCGTTTCGTCTCAGCGAGATTGCGCGAGGGCATCTCGATGCAATCGATCGTGTTGCTGAGAGATTCGTGCATATAGCTAATCCTCGAATTGTGCCGCGACCGAATCGAGATAAACCGAAAGCGCGTCGCGCCGCCGCGGCGCAGGTATTTGCGACTCACCGACGGCTCTGAGATAATCGACGAACACTCCGCTACCAGTCTTTGATTGGGTCGCTTCGAACCAGTTCATGTAGTCATCGATGTCGCTCATGCGTGCCGCGAGCGTCGTGCGCGTCGCCTGCACACGCACGAGACGCTCAGCGACTCTCTTCCTTTTGCCACGCGCGAGCAGCTCGGCGATTTGCTGATATTCCCGGACAATCGGACGCATGACTGGATTCGCCCGGATTGTGGCCAAGACCAAGTTCTCGCTCAGTCCATTGAGCGCGATCTTCTCCACCCCAGAAAGCTTTCTCTGGGCGAGTTCGCTGAGTTCCACGTGCTTGGATGAGTTTTCGGCATCTGGGATCTTAACGCGCAACAATTCGTCAAGCCGTTGCTGGCTTTCGGCGAAAGTGAGCAACTGATAATTTCGCGCGCCGCTTGATCGGGCCAGGGCCGATTGCCAGGTTTTTTCCACGTCGTCGCCCAGCCGTGGAAACTGCGCCTTCAGATCGGCGAATGGATCGTTTGAGGCATGCGATAAATTGTCGATGTACCGCGCTAGTCGCGAATGCCCGTCGGTCCCGTCGACAAGCAGTTCCAGGAGCGAAAGCGAATAGGCGCGATAAAGCAGGCGGCCGGGTGAATCGAGAAGCGCCGGGCGTTGCCGAAGAAATTTTTCCAGCGACAGCTGTTTGGCCGACACCGAAAGCGCTTCCACAAGCGGCCCACGGTCCCGCCCCGGCGTGATCGCAAGCACGCCATCCAGTAACCAATCCGGAGGTTCGACAAAGGCAGTGCCAGGAACGACGTCCGGTTGGCTTCGGTAAATTATTTCCAATAGAATTGCGCGCAGTAGCTCACGCTCGACCAGCGCGGCGTCGATGCTTTCGCCGATGGTCAAATCGAGCTGGAGCTTTAGACCAAAACCAGTCTGGCTAAAACGCAACGCGGCCGGCGGAATCTCCGGCAGATTTGCCTGTTCTGGCTGCAAGTTGACGATGATCGGCGTTTTCCACCTGTCGGGCTGTCGTAACAGCGCGAGTAAATTGGCCTTGGTCTGCTCTCCAAGCTCAGAGACCGCTCCGCGCAGCGCCGCACTGGGGGCGTAGATGATGAATTGCCGTGAAGGACTCACGCTACGTTCCGGTGGCGCCGCGCGGAGCGATTGGAGGATGAAGACCAGCAATATCAATCGGAAGATTGCCCGACAGGTAGTGTTCATCGGTAGCTGGCGGATAATAATCGAGGGCGAGGTGGACGGGCGAGCACGAACCGGCAGCGAGATTTTTTCGCTGACAGGCGGAAAAATACCGAGACTCTTCCCGCTTTGAGGTGTCTAATTAACACACACTCAAATACTATATGAATGCAAAACTGATACTTTTCTTAAGTTTCTTCGCAGCGGTTACGTTGACTACATCCGCAGTAAGCGCGGATCAGCGCGGCGGCCACGGTGGCGGGCATTTCGCTTCGATGCCAGCGCGTGGCGGGCACACGTTTACTCGCAGCGGAATGGGCACATGGAGTGGCCAGCGTTGGGGGGGCGGCACTTGGAGCGGCCGCAATTGGAACGGCGGGAATTGGAGTGGGCAGCGCTGGGGCGGAGGCAATTGGAACAATTGGAGCGGCAATTGGCGCCATCACCATAATAATAATAATGACATCTTTATCGGCAGCTTCGGCTTTCCGTTCTGGGGCTGGGGTTTTCCATACGGATATTACGGCTATGGTTACGACTACCCGTACGGGTACGGCTATGGTTACGGCTACCCGTACGGATACGGCTACGGCGATCAAGGGTACGGCTACGGCGATCAAGGGTACGGTTACGGCGATCAAGGATACGGCAACGGCGATCAAGGATACGGCAACGGCGATCGTTACCGCGGAGGATCCTCGGTCGCGCAGCTGCAGCGTCGGCTGGCTAGCGCGGGATACTACCACGGCAGCATTGATGGAATCATGGGACCAGAGACGCGACGTGCGATTCGGGCGTACGAACGCAGCCACAATCAGCGCGAGTACGGCGCGATCGATCGCTACTAGGTTTTGGTGGACAATCGGCCCTGGTTGAACTGGCATTCGATTGTCGATCTTTCGGTTGGTTGACCGGCGGACTCGCAAGGGTGTAAATGGCGAGCCGCCGGTTGTGCTATTACGGCCTCATCAAGTTAAGAACCAAGGGGGATCGCTTCTGAGCCTCTTCGAGCTCATCCGCTCGGTTCTTTTGGCGACTTTTTCTCAGGCGTCTTTGTCGACGTTCCCGCCACAGCCTTGCCACCGGCTTCTTTCGGCGCGGTTGATTTTTCCGCGGCGGTCGACGTGGAAGGCGCTTCTTTTTTGGCGGCCTCTTTATACGAGTCACTTCGATAATCCGTAACGTAAAAGCCGGAGCCCTTGAAAATAAGACCGGCACCCGTGCCGAGCAAACGCTTCACCTTTCCATGTCCCCATTTTGGAAGCCGGCACAGGTTCTTTGGGCATTCACGGAATGGCTCATTGCGCATTGACTGAAATGCGTCAAAATTCTGTCCGCATTTTTGACAAGAATACTCGTAGGTGGGCATAATCCTTGGAATCAGCGGCCGGGGAGACGGCGAAGTCTGCATTAAACCGCGCACAATTCAAGCCGTCGCCCTTCATGCCAGTCGAGATTTTTACTTAGATTTCTTAAACCGTGAAAGGCGGCCTCTCGCTTGACATTTTGCATTGCATGCGCATAGAAAGTCTGTCCAAAATTCTTATGCGTCCTTCGCTTTATCGCAGTCTGATGGCGGCATTTTCCGCTGCTCTTCTTCTCGTTGCGGCTGGTTGTGCCGAAGATCCCCGTTACTCAGCCCGGACCCAATATCTTGGAGGGGGTTACGGGAACGCTCCAGCTGGAGCGCCACAGGACTCTGTCTCGTACTGGGATGGAGACGGGATCGAGGGGAAGCCTTCCATTACCATCAGTCTCCGCGAGCAACGCGCCTACTTTTACAAGAGCGGTGTGCTCGTAGGCGTTTCCCAACTTTCGACTGGCCGCGAAGGGCTAAACACTCCCTATGGGCATTTTTCGATCATTCAGAAGGACGTCAATCATGTCTCCAGTCTATTCGGTGACTACGTCGATTCGGCAGGCACCGTAGTTGTGCCCAACGTTGACGTAACGAAGGATCCGAAACCGCCCGGCGCTCATTTTAGGGGCACGCCAATGCCTTATTTTATGCGCATCGTTTCCGGGACAGGAATGCATGCGGGTTATTTGCCAGGTTACCCAGCTTCTCATGGATGCATCCGGATGCCTGAATTTATGGCGGAAAACTTTTTCAAGTCTGTGTCGACCGGAACCCCCGTTACGATTACAAATTAGATTCCTCTGGGTCAGCATCTGGGCTTGCAGAAAATTCGTGCCGGCGGCATTCTCATCATTCCGCCGGTCGAAATATGATCATCATCGCGCAGCCGAACGCTACTGAGGAACAAATCAAACGGCTCGTCACTCGCGTCCGTGAATTCGGCCTTGACGCGCAAATCAGCCGGGGCGCATCACGCGTGATCATCGGTGTGATTGGGCCCGAAGCCCTCCTTCGCGAAAAACCGCTCGCCGCCATGCCTGGTGTCGAAGCAATCGTTCCCGTACTAAAGCCGTACAAACTCGCTTCGTGCGAATCCCGCGGAGCCTCGTCGGTATCAATTGGTGGCGTGTCCATGGGCCGAAATGAAGACGTCGTTCTGATTTCTGGTCCATGTTCAGTCGAAAGCAGAGAGCAGATTTTCTCAATCGCAAAAATCGTCAAGAAATCGGGCGCAAAAATCTTGCGCGGCGGTGCATTCAAACCGCGCACCTCGCCGTATAGTTTTCAGGGGTTACGCGAAGACGGGCTTCGCTTTCTCGCTGAAGCACGCGCCGAAACGGACCTGCCCGTGATTACCGAAATCATGGACCCCCGCGATTTGTCCGTGGTCGAAAAATACGCGGACTGTCTTCAAGTGGGTACACGCAACATGCAGAATTTCTCTCTTTTGAAGGAAGTCGGCCGCAGCAGATTGCCGGTCCTACTCAAGCGCGGATTCAGCGCTACAATCAATGACCTGATCATGAGCGCCGAATACATCTTGAGCGAGGGCAACATGAACGTGATTCTCTGCGAGCGCGGGATTCGTACGTTTGAGACGGCGACCCGCTACACGCTCGACCTTGGCGCAGTTCCGCTCTTGAAATCCAAAACCCATCTGCCAGTAATTGTCGACCCAACGCACGCAATTGGCCTGCGCGAATTTGTTCCGCAGATGTCTCTTGCTGCGCTCGCTGCCGGCGCGGATGGGCTCATGATCGAAGTCCACGATTCTCCTGAGTTGGCCAAGAGCGACGGCGATCAAGCGCTCACGCCAGAAATTTTCGCCGACCTTGTTCCGCGCCTCCGCGCCGTGGCCGCAGCCATTGGCAGGAAGCTCTAACTACTCGACTCAAAGTTGATCCAGCGAGCAATTTTGAACTTCCACCTCTTTTCGGCGAGAGCTAACCGGTGCAGAAACCGGCATCCACGGACCTTCTAGAAATCGTCGCGAAGAGCGAGCCAATTGGGCGTAAACTTCGAGCAATCGAGAGAACGCAATGGCCGGTCCAGTTTTCGCACGTGATTGACCCGGCACAGGCATTTCTAGTCGCCGCCATCGCGTCCAAGGTCCAGAACACGATTTGGGTCCTTTGCCCCAGCGTCCATTCCCAGGAATTGCTCTATGAAAGTTTGCTTAACTGGCAGCCCAACGCGCTTTTTTTGCCGGAAGCGGAATTCGCTGCCGTCGAAAACATTTTGCCGGACCCCGAGATCGCGGCTGAGCGGCTTGCATTGCTCACGCAACTTGAGCGCGAGCAGGCTCCGCGGCTAATCGTCGCCACACGCGCAAGTCTCGATCAAGCCGCTCCAAGACGCGGCGCGCTCCAAACCGCCCTTATTCAGCTCCGGCATGGGGCAAATGAGAAGATGGAACGCATCCTCGAACAGCTCACCGGAGCGGGTTATGAACGCGTAGCTCAAGTCACAACACGCGGACAATTCGCAGTCCGCGGCGGAATTGTCGACCTTTATTCGTGGCAAGCGCCGCTACCAACACGCTTGGAATTCTTTGGCGACCAAATCGAATCGTTGCGTGAGTTCGATATCGACAGTCAGACTTCGGTGCGCGATCTGAGATTCGCCGATATTCTGCTCGGAGCGGCAGACGATCAAGGCGCCACCGTCCGCGATTACATTGGCCGCGATCATCTCAAGATTGCAATCGAACCGGAAGAATGTTTCAACGCGGACATCCAAATTAGCGCAGGCTGGACTGAGTGGGGCCCGGAAGATTTTAGCGGCGCATTTCAGGATTGCGAAATCGGTGAGTTCGCGATCGGCGATCTCATGCTTGCTGAAGCAAAACGCGCACAATTTGCCGCACGCTTAAGGGAATGGCGCGCGAACAAGGCAAAGATCATCATTTATTTTCAGACCGAGGGCGAGATCGAGCGCTTTCGCGAGATCATGGACGAGAAGGAAACGCTTGACAGTGTCGATCTTGTAGAAGGCACGCTCGCCCGTGGATTTTGTTTTCCCGCGGCTAACCTCGTCGTGCTTTCGGCAGCGGAGTTATTCGGGAGGCTAGCCGCACATGGCCGCCGGCGATTACGACGCATAGAACGCCATCGCGCGCAGATCGATTTCAGTGAACTGACAGAAGGTGACTTTGTTGTGCATCTCGAGCACGGCATCGGACGATTTTGGGGGTTGCAAAGAGTCGGTAAAGACGAGGTGCTTTCGATCGAGTTCGCTGATGAAGCGAAGCTTTATGTCCCACTCGAGCAAGCATATCTCGTGTCCCGCTATGTTGGTGTCGGAAAAAAATCGCCGCCTCTCAGCTCGCTTGGAGACGCGAAGTGGACACGTGCCAAGAAAAACGCCGCAGCATCCATTTTCGACTATGCCGGCAAAATGCTCGCGCTTCAGGCCGAGCGGCAGACCCATCCCGGCCATGCATTTGCTCCCGACAGCAAATGGCAAACCGAATTTGAACATTCATTCCCGTTTCGCGAAACGCCTGATCAATTGAGAGCGATCATCGACATGAAGATCGACATGGAGCGCTCGCAGCCGATGGACCGCCTGATTTGCGGCGATGTCGGTTTTGGCAAGACCGAGGTTGCGATTCGCGCCGCGTTCAAAGCGGTTATGGATGGCAAACAGGTCGCGGTCCTCGCGCCAACCACGGTTCTGGCCCAGCAGCATTTCGAGGTGTTTCGGCAACGCATGCTCGATTATCCCGTGCGCATCGAAATGCTCAGCCGTTTCCGTTCACAATCGGAACAGAAGAAAGTCTTGCGACTGTTACGCGAAGGCGGTGTCGATATTGTGATCGGCACGCACCGGCTCATCTCCGGCGACGTTGTCTTCAAAGATCTCGGTCTCGTCGTGATCGATGAAGAGCAGCGCTTCGGCGTTTTGCACAAAGAAAAATTCAAAGATCTCTTCAAACTCGTCGATGTCCTGACGCTCTCCGCCACGCCAATCCCGCGCACCCTTTATCTTTCGCTCGTCGGCGTAAAAGACATGTCCACGATTGAGACCCCGCCACTCAATCGCTTGCCGGTGGAAACGGTGGTGTCTGGGTATGATGAGCGGCTCATTCGCGACGCGATCAATCGCGAACTCGAGCGGCAAGGTCAGATTTTCTTTTTGCATAACCGCGTCCAGACGATCGACCGAGCGCGCGATCGTATCGTCGATCTTTGCCCGGAGGCAAGGATTGAGGTCGGGCATGGCCAGATGGATTCGGACGAATTGGAGGCCGTCATGGCGCGATTCGTCAGCGGGAAAGTCGACGTACTAGTTTGCACAACGATCATCGAGAGCGGACTCGATATTCCGAACGCCAACACGATCATCATCGATCGTGCGGATAGGTTTGGTCTCGCCGATCTCTATCAGCTGCGCGGGCGGGTCGGGCGGGCCGAGCACAAAGCGTACGCTTATCTCCTTCTTCCGCGTGAGATGATGGCAATTGGCGCCGCGCGCAAACGGATCAACGCGATCAAACAATACAGCTCGCTGGGCGCCGGTTTCCGCATTGCCATGCGTGACCTGGAGATTCGGGGTGCGGGCAGCATTCTCGGTACAGCACAAAGCGGCCACATCATGGCGGTCGGTTTCGATTTGTACTGCCAGTTGCTCAAGCAAGCGGTCGCGCAGCTCAAAGGTGAAAAATTGCGGGTCCGGCTCGATGTCGATCTCCGGCTCGACTTCGTTGCTACGAATGAAGCGGAATTCGTTCATCTCGGCCCGCAGGCGCGCATAGCCGCTTTTGTGCCGAGCAGTTTTATCGGCGATGCGAGTTTGCGCATCCGAGCCTATCGCGATATCGCGGAAATCACCACAAATGAGCAACTGGAACGTTTGATGCGCGACTGGCGTGACCGCTTTGGATCCTTCCCGTCCGCGGTGGACAATTTGTTCCTGCTCACCGAAATTAAGTTGGCTGCGGCAAGATCTGGTGTCAGCCGTGTCGAAGTGCGGGAGCGCAAATTGATGTTGACCCGGCGTGGGGATTTTATACTTGTCGCGGGCAAATTCCCCCGTTTAGTTGCAGCCGAAATCGAGCAGCATCTGGGGGAAGTTCTGGAGCTTATCAAGAAATTATGAGATATATCATTCGTCCGCTTGCTATCGCGTTCCTGGTCGTGTCGGGACTCGTTATGCCGCCCCTTTGCCGCGCCGCGTTCGCCGCCGAGCCGCAAGTCGTTGACGGCATCGCGGCGGTAGTGAACAAGGACGTGATCACCTACTCGGAAGTGCGCGAGCTGTCCGCGCCACGGGAAAAGTTGCTGCGTTCGCAATACACCGGCGAGGAGCTCGAAAAGCAACTGAAACAACTGCGAGAAGCCGCCCTGAAAGACCTGGTTGATCGACGGCTAATTATCCAGGCGTTCAAGAAAGAGAATTATCAAGTCCCGGATCATGTTGTGGATCAGCGGATGCACGAGATTATCCGGGAGTCATTCGGCGGCGACCGCAATACGTTTATTAAAACGCTAGAAGCGCAGAACTATACCCTGGGCGAGTTCAAAGAAAAGGAGCTGGAGCGAATAATCGTGCAGGGGATGCGCGGTAAGAATGTCAAGAGGGACCTGATCATTTCACCGCCCAAGATAGAAGACTACTACAAAAAACACCGCGACGAATTCACTACCAAGGAGCAGATCAAGTTGCGCATGATCATGATTCCCAGCCATGCCGATACCGGGAATTCCACGGCACAAAAAGCGATGGCCGAAGAGGTGCTCGGCAAACTGGCAAGCGGCGCGGAGTTCGAGCGCATGGCACAGGTTTATTCCGAGGATAGCACCCGCGATCTGGGTGGCGATTGGGGCTGGATCGAACGCAAAACACTCGCGGCCCCGCTCGAAAACATTGCTTTCAAAGTGCCAGTAGGGAGAATTAGCAACCTCATCGACTACGCCGGCAATTATTACATCCTCAAGGTCGAGGACAAACACGGCGGCGTAACGCGATCGCTCGCTGAAGTCCGGCCCGAAATCGAGAAGAAACTGATCCAACTGGAAGCGCAAAGCCTTCAGGAACGCTGGCTCGCCAGTTTGCGCTCAAAAGCCTACATTCGGACTTTTTAGTAGCGCTCTCTTCCGGCCTGCGAATCTTTGTTCCGCAACTCGGAAAGTTGCGCCACCTTGAAACGCATCGGTATCACGCTGGGCGATTGCGCCGGCATCGGACCTGAAGTTATTCGGGCCGCGCTCAGATCAAACGCTCTACCGACCACGGCCGAGTATGTCATCATCGGGAAATATCCTGATTGCTCATTGGGCGAAGCAACAGTCGAAACCAGCCGGGCGGCTGCCGCCGCGCTGGAAGAAGCGGTCACGCTTGCGCGGCGCGGCAAAATCGATGCCGTGGCGACAGGCCCCATTCACAAGGCCAGGATGTACGAAGCGGGTTTCAGATTTCCCGGGCAAACTGAGTTCTTTGCCGATCGTTGCGGCATCAAAAATTTCGCAATGTGTTTAACCGGCGGAAAAATCACAGTCGTGCTAGTCACCGCACACATTCCGTTGAGCGAAGTTCCGCGCGCACTGAAGCAATCCGAGATCGTTCGGGTTGGGTTACTTCTTGTCGATTTTCTTCAGTCTCGATCTAACAATCCGCTGCGGGTCGCGGTCGCAGGATTAAATCCGCACGCCGGAGAATCGGGCAATCTCGGCAGCGAAGAAACTAAAATCATCGCGCCGGCGGTCGAAGAATTAAACAATCAAATGTCCGCGATCGATCATCAGCTCT
>WNFO01005942.1_pt1 | contig 10737 bp, 10 predicted proteins | sample 5400251 | NCBI WGS metagenome assembly WNFO01 (sample SAMN13153354, study PRJNA577476) | soil metagenome | isolation source: 100 cm saprolite under Madrone tree | place: USA:California | collected 2016-06-14 | reverse complement strand
TCCGTTCCGCGGCAGCCAAACCCCCAGGGGAAAGAACAACACCAAGAGAATTCCCGTTCATCTCTGATCTCTTCTTTCTCGCCCTACTGCTCATTAATTAAGAGTACTAAAACTGTCTCAGAGATGTTGGCACGGAGGGATACTCAGTTTTTGGTGAGATCCGAATTATGCTTACGGAACTTCCCGCGTCGGGCGCCATAGATAGGAGAGTTGCGCCAAACTATGATGCGCTGCCGTACAATGATCGTACAGTTTGAATTAAGTCTTGAGTAAGATCTTTATGCTTCAACAACATACAGATATGACGGTGAGTTGGAATCGAACTGGCACCCCCTGTTCAGAATACGTAAGTTATTGATTCTTCGTTCTCCCAGATACGACCAAAATGCCAAAATGCCGTGGTTCTCGTCCAATTGTCGTACACAGTTCGGTAGTACATCAGGCTGTGCCGTAATGGGCGATGCATAAGTCCTTGCTGCACCCACCAGGTTAGCTAGCCACCCGCACCGGAACGCGCATCCTTTACACGGATAGAGGACTCGTACGCACTAGGATCCGGAAGTACAAAAATAATGCAGGGTTATCATCTAGGGAGCGAAATGATCGTTCGCATCCCCCAGCGCACGCAGGACGACTGTGCCATCTGCACGGCCGCTATGGATGCGGACTTCTTATTCCTACGAGCGTGTGCTCGCCGACAATGTGAAATACCCGAAGGTAACTTCCGACGGGAAATTCTCCGCGTGGTGGGAAACCGTTCTATACCCGCCAAAGAAGGGGAGATGCTCACGTCCCTGTGGCACACTTGTGTACATTGGAGGACTCGATGGCTCCGCCACAGTTAGGACCGTTTTCTCAGGGTGACATTGCCAGTTTTCTGGCGGAGCACGGGTACACTGCGAATCCAGCCGGGATCATTCCACACTTTCAGCCTGACTTCACTTTCGAGGGCGATTCCTCGGCATGGCTGGACATAAGCGCGATTGCAGTGCGAAAAGGCGACGTGGTTCCCGATCGTCCCATTCGCATCACTTTCCGGTGCGAATACAACGGAGCGTTTCCGCAATGGAGGTTGCATTCGGTGGAAGAACTCCAGACCGACGTGCCGTCAAAGGCTTTAGATCGGGAGCGCGATTTCCCGAAGATTTCACCTTGGCCGCCAGGAGGGGTGAAATAGGTCTAAGATTTCTCCTAGCGCTGTCAGGGCGATCGTCGCATTTGTATGGCGAAAGTGCAGGCGCCAAAGGCAGGACTTGCGGCGAAAACATGGGAAGCGTTGACGAAAGTCGTCGCGCGTAACCCTGGCGAAGAGAGTGGAATGGGTGAGCCGAGATGACTCCGACAGAAAGTATCAACTTGAATTTGGAGTGCGGTGCTCACCATGAGTCCGGGCACATCGTAATCGCTGCCGTGCAGGGGTTGAGATTGAAGCCGGAGGGACTCATGGTCGATCCATCCGGCTGGGGGCTGGCCTGCTATCACGATGCTCCGGACGAAAACGATGAGTCACGCGAGTGGAACATCATTGCAGTGTCGGCGGGTTTTGCAGTCGAGAAGCGGTTTCGCGAGGGACGCTGTTATCCGGCCAGAGACTATATGGACGTTACGTTCAACCGAGACAATGTGGTGGCTCGCACGCTGTTGGGCAGGCTGGCTGGTGATTACGCCTTCAACGAGTCTCGGTTGAGAGATCGGCTGGAGCCTCTGGTCGACGAGCACTGGCTTTGCATCGACTCGCTCGCGAGCGCCTTGCTGGAGAAAAATTGGGAACTTATAAGGCCTCTCAAGAGCGGCGGTAAGTGGTCACATCCAGATGAAAACATCGCGAAGTACGTGTCTAGGGAAGAAGCATTCAGGATATTGGCAGAGCATGGCATTACAGCTGCTTGCGATGCGGACTGCTGAGCATCGTCGGTTCAGGGTAGCCGCCTGCTACCTTTTCTTTTTGCCCATATCATCGATTTCAGCACGCATTTTCTCTGATGCGTTACGCAAGTTGTCCATGATTTTTCCGATCGGCACATCCTCACCGGTATCTCGCCGCAAGGCATCCTTGGCCTCAAGCGCCTGAGCATATGAAGCCGCTATTTAATCGTAGATTTTTTCGAAATACTCCAACCAAACTACATCTAACTCGAAGCGGGAAATATCAATGGCGGTGACCTTCATCACGAACACCGCATTGACCTCCGGGCAGTGTTCAAACTCCTTCTCTCCGTCTATGGGTCGGACACGGAAAAACAGTACCCCCGCAGCGATCCAATCGACCTTGAAAACAACGTTGTCATCGTGGTCGGGGTAGTCATCGGGATCATACTCATCAGGCTGGTCCTGTTCCTCAGGTTCGTCGCTCATCGTCGTTAGGAGGAGCGGGCAGCATCTTGGGCAGCCGCAGGCTTAGCGTCCACGATCTCGGACCCCGCTGGGCGCTTAGCGATTAGGCGCTCAACCTTCTTTTCAGCTTTCGCTGCCTTCTCGTATGCCTTCCTGCGGTTCTCCTTCGCCTTGGCAAGCTGCGTCTGTGCACGGGCGATTCGTTCTTCGAGCGTCAACGTTGTTTGAAACACTGACTTTCTCCTTTTTGTTTTTCGAACATGGGGGTGCGCTGCCACCAATAACGCGGGGCGCCAGACCCTTGCAACTGTATTTTTTGTGGGTAGAGAAATAATGTGAGAAAAAATTTGATGGTGCGCCCGCGGGTGCAGCCCTAAGCCTTCGTAAGACATCGAAGCAAAACCCGAGTAGCAGATTTCCCATCTTTGATGGGTAAACCCCGATTTGGCGCCCCACCTCTGCTTTCTTTGTTGAGAACAAGGAGGCTTTGCATTTATCCTCCAGGATGACACTGGCCTCAGAGCAATAATCGGCAGATTCTCAATCGTAGCGGTCTACTAAAGGCTTCCAAGTCGTTCCGCGTCTTATCCCTGTGCCCCAGAATATCGGGAGGGTGTTATTCGGCACATTATAGTGGAACACCACGCAAGCCTGCGTATTTTCATAGCCTAACTCGTCTCGATCAGGGTCGTAATTCGGGCGACCCTTGAGGATCTCGCGACCTATTCGGGCAGTCCAGAGCTTCGCCTGCATCAAGTCCTGTTCCGAACTCCAAGCAGGATTTCTGTCGGAAAAAGCTCTTGCTGGTTCTCCAAGGACCTCTGCTACAAAAACATTGCGTATTCTTCCTTGCATAGTACGTCTCAGAGTCTCGATCCCGGCCTCAAATCCGATCAGTGCACCGAAATAAACAGGCACCGATTCTAACCAGGGATAGGACTCAAAATACTTGGTAAGCAATCCAACTGCCTGAGTACCCCCCCCGATAAAATCATCGATAAAGATTACAGCCTGCGGCCTTTCTTCTGCCTGATCGACTTCCGAGATTTCTCGAAAAGCCTTCTTGAACTCAAACGACCGTTCATTGGCACTCAGTTGGGTCATCGCCTGGCGACAGTGATATTGGCAAGTGTACGGCCCACTTTTGCTCGTGTGGCCAAGGCCGAAGTAAGCAACCCTCTCAGTCTTAGCTTCAGGCGGCAATCGGCTTCTGTAGAGGCCAAGCCACAGACCCCGTATTTCGTCGTCTCCGTAGAACCTGAGTAGACGAAATATTCGACAGGCTAGCAATCTCTCTGTTTGATCAAACTGAAGAATCCAGTCAAGAAATTTTTCACGTCTAATCCATTGTTTCCCTCGCAAGTTCTCAAAAAACACGTTTACCGAGCTCGGAAGGTCTGACTTGAGAAAGTGCTCGTGCCGAATACGGTATTTATCGTGGCGACGACCATTCCACCTTGGGCGGAGGTAGTAGTAGGAACTCGGCTCAAGTACCTGCGGCCCTTCAAACGTAACCGTCTCTGAGGCGCCACTTCGAAAGCGAAGGGCAATCGTCTCCTTCGCATCCAGGTTTGGACGTTCTTCATCCCAGAATACGGGATGGGGAAGAGTCCTTTGGCTCTCAATCCGAACAATATGAGGCCAAATTCGCATCTTCTCAATGTAGGTCTTCTGAAGGACGATTGCCGCCTCAAAGTTTCCGGCATCGATTGCTTCGCCGAAGGCCTTGATAGCTTGACTCGCGCTCTGAAAGTGAGCGGCCTTTTTCGCCGACCTGCGCGCAAGGAGCAGCAAGATGGTATCGATCAGGCCCAAGTAGTCTTGGGCCTCAGATGGATCCTGCACGTGCAGATTCCGTGGGAGTGTCCCATCTTCGGCAGGGGGGTTGACGTATCTCAAGTACTCATAGTCAGCGAGGAGCAGAAGGGCATTCTTCAAATTCTGTAGCAGTATCTGACGCCAATTATCAGTTGTTTCATTCAAGTACGGAAACACGTCGACAAAGGAGGGGAAAGTTCCACGTTGCGTAACACCCACGGCTCTGTCTTGATCAAGAAGTTCCGCATCTGGCAAGAGAACCCACCATTCATGCGCCAAACTATTGACGGCGCTATCCAGAGGCTGCCAGAGAGATGACTGACCGTGGCGAGCCCAAAAGGCCAGCTCTCGGGGAAGGTTGAGTCTATATCGCAGAGCCCACGTGGGCATCGCTACATAGTTCCGCTCCAACAGATCGTCAAGAGCGTCCCACCTCTCCTTGGGGATTTCTTCGTGTTGGCGCAGTTGCTCGATCAGCTTGCAAGCCATGGCGCAGATTTCCACATTGTCGAATCTTAGATCCCGCTTGCCTTTGAGTTCGGGGCTGAGCTCAAGCCATTCCTCAAATTGTGTGCAAGCACCCCCAAAATCACTTGAAGCAAATTTCTCAACAGCAGTGACGAAAATGGAGTGGGTTTTGATCTGCTTGGTGTCGCGGAAATAGTTGGGAAAACACTTCGGGCTCAGAGTTTTAGCCTTTTCCCAAGTTTTATCAAACCAGTCTCTTGATGAGTCAAAATCGCCTTGGATCAACGACAATGATCCTTCGGTCAGATATTGCCAGTATTCGAGGTATCTCTGGTTCCGCTGCCGCTTCTCCGTGGGCTCCATCTCCACGACAAAACTGTGGTAGTAAGTGGCTAATCGTCGCTTCTCCAGGGCTTCAACATAGTTGAACTTTCCTGCGGAAATTGCGGCTTCGATCTTGAGCGCTTCTGAAATGTGAGTGATCTTCTCAAGGCACATCTTTGCCTGTTTTGGGCTTAGTTCATTCCATCGAGTCACACACACGTCGGGGGCAATTTCTTTACATGGTTCGTAATCACAGATGGAAGGAGTCGAGTCAGCTGCCGCCTGTCGTAGGTGTTTCAAAGCGATTGACCCACCGCGAAGCCTATCTTTATTAAAGAGCAGCATGGACCTGCGGCATTTGAGTACTCGAATCGAATCAACTGATTCATGGAATTCGATTGAGTTCTGTTGGACCAATGAAATCATTTCATCGATCGCCAGCAGGGCAGCCTCATAGCGGAGCGATCTTCTTGCCTCATGGAAGGTCCTATCTAGGAACCTAAACTGCGTTAGAATTTGTTTGGACATCGTTTGACCTGGTATCAAGTTTCGATAAGATGCAATCAGTTAAGCATAAAGTCAAAAATATAAGCGTAAAAGGTGGGCTATGACACGGTGATCAGCGATGCGCGTAAGCACATCGCGCAAGTAGGCTTCGGGATAGATGTCGTTCAACTTTGCGGTGCTGATCAGGCTGTAGATGGCCATGACGTTTTTGTCGGTCTCGATTCGCCCATCGTTCACGTAGCGCAGGAGCGCAGCCACCCTAGATCAAAATACTACCTAATCTGCTGGTCTACCGTAAGTATGGCGCGAAGATAATTGAAGACTATTCATAGGACGGAACCTATGTGGATGCAACAGGATTGTGCCCAATAAAATAGCGTTTCCACGACCGGGACGTTGCATTAGTATAGCCCGGGGAAGTGTGGGGGGATTTAAGTGGACTTTGAGATACCGGAGATGGAGCCGGAACCTGCAATAGACGTTTTTCAAAGATACGGTCTAAGCAGTTTGTTCCAAAAGCCCGAGAAAGCGAAGTCTTGGGGATGGGATACCTCTAGGTATTTGTGGGGTGAAGCTCACTGGGATTTGCTCCTCGAAATCGAGCCGACGAAGATCCGCGAGGCGCCGCAGGACTTCAACCGAGGAGTCGTGCTGGAAGTAGAAATGGCGATTCCTGCGGTCTTGCAAGCGATTCGCGGGACGATGGAACGGAATTCGCAGAGATTTATCGAAGTTGCGGGGCTCAATGAGGGAGAGCACGGCAAGTTTTTCCCTTGGCTGTCATGGCCGTTCCGCCAATACTTCGCTGAAGATTTTCCCGGCATTAATACACAAATGCCGACGTTCGAGAATAATGCTCCGCTCGCCGGACAGCGCTCGGGCGAAGTGGACATAATAGCTGGAACGCTTTTGGCGCATCCTGGAATTCTCATCGCTCCGTCGCGGGTCGAGATTGATCTGACCACCTTTCAGCCGGGTCGATTAAATTCTTACGTTCCCATAGTTGTTGTGAAAATCACATCGATCAGCTTTGAAGAAGGAAGTCTGTGGAGCTGGATTCAGGGAAATGTCCTCGCGCTTGGTCTCGCCGCCACCCTGCTTTCGGGTGGAATTCCGCCTACCGTCGATCTCATTCGGCATATGGGGAATGTTAGTGAGTGGAATCAGTCTGTTGTAAAGGCGGAGGACCACGAACCCGCATATCTATATCGCAACTTCCGTTATTCGAGCCAAGAACTAGAGCGGGTCGGCGAACGCGCTTTCAACTTCAGGGAACGCGGGATTTCTGCGGATGAACGCCGCCACCGAATCGATTTGACACAGTTGGCCCTAAAGATGATTTTGAAGATCGAGTTGAGGATTGACGGGCAGGTGGGCCCAGAGACAATCGCCGCATTGAAGGAACTCGGCCGGCTTCACGGCCTTCCCGGAAATATCGAAAATCCATTCGTCAGAGCTGAGTTGCTGAAAGGCCTGACGCTACCGAAGTGAATGTATGCCGCCAGCGTATTTATTCTGACTTGTCGAAAGACTACGCATTGAATTTCTCCCGCAACTCCGGTTCAATTGCGTAGAATTAATTCGGTGCATTGTGATTAAGGGGATTTCCATACATCAGATAAAGCATTTAGGATTTTTGTCACACAGCTTCGGGACCAGGAAGTCGATGGTTCAAATCCGTTCGCCCCGATCATTTCCGGCAGGCTTCAACAGTCGCGAAGCGTTCGTTTTAGTTGCAGATGGTCCCATCCGCGATTGACGTGCAACTGTCCCAAGCCTTCCTAAGACATCGTGCCAAATCCCAAGTAGCAGATTTCCCATCGTTGATGGTAAAACCTCAATTTGGCAACCGGATGTTCGATGAGCTCTGGTGCAAGTCGCCAAGTTCGGGCGTGGGGCGGTTCAGATTCTACGCCTTGCTACGGTTTTTCTACATTCTACGACGCCTCAGATTTCCCACGAACGAAGGGAAAACGGTTGCAGGGCTTCAGTTCCATTGCAATCACTAGGGTTAGGTTTTACCATTGTTCGTGGATTTTCCGTATGCACCTGAGGCAGAATCCCACCCTCTCCGCCATTCCTTTTTCGTGACCGCTATTCACTTTCTAAAGACGAAGGCCGGGCATTTTCCGCCCGGCCCGTCCTAATTTTTAGATTGAGCGCGATCAGAAATGGCAGGAAGCCACGCCGCGCTTTTGCAGATATTTTTGGTGGTATTCTTCGGCCCGCCAGAAAGCGCTCGCAGGTGTGATCTCCGTGGCGATGGGCCGTTTGAATCTGCCGCTGGCATCGAGTGCCGCGCGTGACTTCTTGGCCGCCGCTTCCTGTTCTGGCGAATGAAAGAAAATCGCGGTGCGGTACTGCGCGCCGAAGTCTGGTCCCTGGCGGTTCACTTGCGTTGGGTCGTGAGCCTGCCAGAAGGCTTCCAGCAACTGTTCATAAGTGACTTTCGTCGGATCAAAACTTACTTGCACGACTTCCGCATGCCCCGTTTCATCCGTGCAAACATCTTTGTAAGTGGGATTCGGCATCTCTCCGCCGCTGTAGCCTACTGCGGTGTCGATCACTCCCGGCACGCGTTGAAACGCTGCTTCAACACCCCAGAAACATCCTGCTCCAAAAGTCGCAATCTCTGTCATGGAATCACCTCTTCGTGCAAATTCTTGTCACATTCTACGTGTCGATGTTGGATGCGCGAGCTACCGCCCGCGATTCACTGGCGCCTCTAGGGAGCGCTCTTTCGCGCCGCTGGTCCAGCGCTGGCTCTTAATTTCTCCTGTGCGAGCGCTTTGTAGGGACTGCTCACCGAAGCCGCTTGGGTGAATGCCTCTTTGGCTTCGGCATTTCTTTTCAGATTCAGCAGCGCAAATCCCAAACGATATTGATTTCGCGCATAACTTCCGTCATCGGGCTTCAGCAGAGGCGCCGCTGCCTTCAGATTCTCCGCTGCCTGGACGTTGTCCTTTTTTCCGATGTTCACCTGGCCCAGCGAACTCAGTGCCAGACCCTTTTGTAGGGCTTTCTGCTGCGCCCACTGCTCATCAGCCACACCTTCCGGCTTAGGTGTGGCATCGAGCGCTGAAATAACCTTTTTCGCGTATGTTTCGGCTTTCCCGAGTTGATCGGGCTTGTCGCAATAATAGTCGGAGAGCAAGAGCAGCATTCCCAAATTGTTCGGATCTTTCGCCAGGAGCCCATTCGCCACTTCCAGCATCTTTGGCGCGTTCTGCGCTTGCTGATAAGACGTTGCGGCCACACCGAGAGCCTGATTCGCGTACGGTGAATCAGGGAAAATCTGCGCAAAGCGAGTCAGCAGCCCCGCACGCTTCCCGGCATCCTTGGCTCGAAGGGCGGCGTTGTAGACCAGCTGTTGAATATAGGCGATGCCATCCTTGTTGCTCTCCAGGGTTTTAGCCATCTGGTCATCCCAGACTTGCGGCTGTGTGCCTGCGGGAGCCGGGGCTTCTTTGTAGCGCTTCAGGATCCCTTGGGCTTTCTCCCCGTACCCGACAACGCGTTCGGAGTCGCCCTTTTCTGCGGCGGCGCGGATCATGTTCATCGCGTTCTGAAAATTGTCGGGGTCTAAAGCGAAGAGTTTGTCTCCGTATTCAAGCGCCTTGTCGTAATTCTTCTGCGCGATGTAGTAGTCGACGTAGAGTCCATCCGCCAGGATGGCATTGTCGCCTTCGCTGCCAGGTCCCGCCGCGAACTTGTCGATGAGTGCCAGCTTCTGCGCCGGGTCTGTCGCCGCATTGATCTCCGTCAACGCGTGATCCACCTCCGACCCTGCTTGAATGGGGACAAACTTGCCGATCTGCTGACCGAACACAGGGCCTGCAGAACGGCACAGCAGAAATAACACACCACCCAACAACCTAGTCTTTCGCATACGTGACCTCCACGCACTGGCAATTGCTTGCATCTTAGTGCCGCAGATGGCTTCGCGCAAAGAGATTTCCGGATCGTCCAACCCCGTCTGCTTGGGACCTACCTCCTGCCAGACTCGGACTAACTATGCTGGATGAACTCCCCGCACCCATGGTAAAACATGCGGGGGGGCTTCCACACCTGTGTCTATTGGCGCGCACGACTCGAGCGGAACAAGAATTGAGAAAGAACGCAGGAGGAGCGATCGCTATCACCTCGTCATTCCGATTCACATGAATTGGCAGGGTTCGAGCGGCGAGCGATACTCAGCGCACGCGCAAGCGAGAGAAGCAAATCTACACGGCGGCTTCCTGGAGTTCATGGAGACGGAAAGGTATCCAACCGATGGGACGGAACTCGAATTGACGAATTTAGTATCCGGCAATAAGGCAAAGGCACGAGTATCCGGAATTCGACGATCTTCACAGGATGCCCCCTTGGGGGTTGCCGTAGAACTCCTTCCGCCCATGGAAGAATTTTGGGGACTGACCTTTCAGTTGAGGAAGTCAACGGAAGAACTGTTGAAGCTGGAGCACGGCATAAAGTCAGGGGAGATTGATCCCTACGTGCTTCGCGAATTCCGAGACGCAGTGGATCATATCCGCAAGACAGCATGGGCCGTTCAGGAATGGAAGGAGAGACAGGTGCTGAAGCGTGATACGGCAACCGTAATCCCGTTGCTTGTGACCGAGCGAATCCGCCGCGGGACGCAGCTCTACGAGGCGCTCATCGCCGACCTTCAGAGCCAAACCATCCACCCTGATGCCGCCGAGATCGACGATTTGTTGCATGCCATCGAGCGCCTTCGCGAGGAATTGAAGCGAATTCATTAAGCCCACGGCCTTCATCGAAGGACACGCGCCCTAGAAAGATGGAATTCCGGAGGGAAAGGCAGTCGAAGCAGTTTTTCTGCGAGTCACCTAATGTGGCTTGTGCAAGCCAGTTTCGTGTCGGCAAAATGAGGTGCGCTAATGACGGTTCATGCGAATCGCGAGACGATTAAAAGTTTGAATGGGATGGTGGAATGGATCTGGGGCTTACAGGACGCGTAGCCATTGTCGCGGCAGCCAGTAAGGGTCTGGGCCGCGCTGTCGCAGAAGAACTCGCCCGCGAAGGCGCCTACGTCGCTATTTGCGCGCGCTCCGCAAGCACGCTCGAGGAAACCGCAAGCCAAATTCAGGAGGCCACTGGCCGCGAAGTGTTTTACAGAGCACTGGATATAACTGATTCGAGGGAGGTTACTGACTTTGTTTCCGCCGTGGAAACCCGTTTTGGCCGCCTGGACATCTGCGTTACCAATTCCGGCGGTCCTCCGTCTAACTTGTTTAAGAACACCCCGCAGGAAGCCTGGCGCGCTGC
>WNFO01005941.1_pt1 | contig 10738 bp, 9 predicted proteins | sample 5400251 | NCBI WGS metagenome assembly WNFO01 (sample SAMN13153354, study PRJNA577476) | soil metagenome | isolation source: 100 cm saprolite under Madrone tree | place: USA:California | collected 2016-06-14 | reverse complement strand
CGGACCGACATCCTGATCGGCGGCGTCGACGCCATGCCACCGGCGCTTGACGCGGTGCTCGACGGCCGGATGCATGCCACCGTGCGAAACCCCTCCTGTCGCATCCACGGCGGGGCCATTCTCGGCGGCGTCGCGGCCGTGGTGAACGGCGAGAAGACCGGCGAGGGCGGCATTCCGAAGCATGTCATCACCGACGGCCCCGTCGTCACCAAGGACAACGCGCCCGGAATGATGTGGATGGAAGGGCACTATTTGATCTGATTGTCTTGTCGCATCCAAGCTAGGGCGCTTCGTTGCAACCCTCGCCAATCGTGCTCGAGCTCGCCGGCGTCTCCAAGACGTTCGGCGGGGTGGAAGCGCTGCGCAAGGTTGATTTCGCCTTGCGCAGCGGCGAGGTCCACGGTCTCATCGGCGAGAACGGTGCAGGCAAGAGCACGCTGATGAAGATCATCGCCGGCGTGCATGCGGGCTATGCCGGCACCATGCGTCTCGATGGCGCCGAGGTGCATTTCCGCTCGGCGCGCGACGCCCGCGACGCCGGGATCAGCATGGTGCATCAGGAGCTGAGCATCCTGCGCGATCTGAGCGTGGCCGAGAACGTCTTTCTCGGCAGCCAGCCCACGGGGCGGTTCGGGCTCGTCGACTGGCGACGCATGGCACGGGAGGCCGACAGGCATCTGACAGGCCTCGGCATTACGGTCGACGCGCGCGCGCCCATGGGTTCGTTGCCCATCGGGATGCAGCAGCTGGTCGAACTCAGTCGTGTCCTCTTCTCGGGCGCACGCATCATCATCCTGGACGAGCCGACCTCGGCTCTCTCCGCGCCCGAGGTCGATCGATTGTTCGACGTGCTTCGGCGCCTCCGGGATAGCGGCAAGAGCATCATCTTCGTTTCTCATTTCCTCGACGACGTCCTGAAGATCGCCGACACGGTGACAGTGTTGCGCAACGGCGAAAAGATCGCCACGTCACCAGCCGCCGGGATCCACAAGCGCTGGATCATCGAGCGCATGATCGGCGCCGGGCATGAGCAGCTGGAGGAAAGCTACACCTCCGAGATCCAGCTGGCGGCGGCCTCCCAGGGCCCCGTGACCCTGGCGACCCAGGATCTCGCCTATGGCCGGGCTTATCGCGGCGTCGACCTTCGCCTGCGCGCCGGCGAGGTGCTGGGCATCTACGGTTTCATGGGCTGCGGCCAGATCGAGCTGGCGCGCACGCTGTTCGGCAAGATCAGGCCCGAACGCGGCGCTCTCGCCATTGATGGGCGGCCTTTGCGCCTTCGCAGCACGGCCGACGCCAGGCGGGCCGGCATCGCCTTCGTGCCGGAGAGCCGACGCAGCATGCTTTTCGCCCTCGAGCCGATCTACAAGAACGTTTCCATCAGCGTGCTGGAGCGGCTCTCGCGATTCCTGTTGAAGCCCGCCCGCGAACGCCAGATCGCGCGGCGTCACATCGAGCGCCTGCGCATTCGTCCCCCCTCGGCCGAGCGTTTCCTGGGTACGCTCTCGGGCGGCAATCAGCAGAAGGTCGGCCTCGCCAAGTGGTTGACCTACCCGCCCAAGGTGCTGGTCTTGAGCGAGCCGACGCGCGGCATGGACGTGGGCGCCAAGGACGATGTGGTCAAGATCGTCCGGGGCCTGCGCGAGGGGGGCATGGCCATCCTCGTGCTCTCGACCGAGCCGGAGACGGTGCTGGCGCTGGCCGATCGCATCCTGGTGATGAAGAAGGGCGAGATCGTGCGTGAATTCGCGGGCGAGGCGGTCAGCAAAGACCGCCTGCTGGCGGCAGCCTGAGACGCGAGGGGCCGGTGACCCGGGAAGCTGTCGAGGGAACAGGACACGAGCGGGGCGGGCGAGCGAGCCGCTGGCTGCGTGGGCAACTCCGCAACATCGCTCCCTTCATCACGCTTTTGTTCCTGGTCGTTTTCTTCAGCCTGGCGAGCCCTTCCTTTGCCACCCTCGGCAACCTGAACAACATCCTGACTCAGATATCCATCACCGGGGTTATGGCGGCGGGCCTCACCTTCGTCATTCTCTGCGCCGAAATCGATCTCAGCGTCGCCAGCGTTGCCAACGCCACCGGCATCATCGTCGCCTTCTTCACACTGCAGGACGCCAGCGTCGGCATCGCCAACCTGCCGCTCGCAGGATATCTTGCGATACCGCTCGCGCTGGCGAGCTGCCTGGTGCTGGGCGTGGTCACCGCCTTCGGCGTCACCCGGATCGGCATACCCTCCTTCATCATGACGCTCGCCATGCTTCAGATCGGGGCTGGGATCTGCGCTATGCTGGTGCGTGGCCAGATCGCCTATGCCGTGCCGCCCATCATCGCCACGCTCGGCAGCCACTCGCTCGGGCCGATGCCCTGGCTTGTTATTGTTGCGACGCTCATCCTCGGTCTTAGCCATGTCGTCCTGACCTACACCCGCTTCGGGCGCTATATCTACATGACCGGCGGCAATCGGGAGGCGGCCGAAAATTCGGGCGTCAATGTCCGCCTGATCGTCGCCTCGGTCATGGTGATCTCGGCCGTCTGTTCGGGCGTGGCCGGGATGTTGGGCGTGGCCCATTTCGGCAGCGCCCAACAGAACGAGTTCGACAGCTACCTTCTGGATTCGATCTCGGCCGTCGTGGTGGGCGGGACCAGCCTGTTCGGCGGCCAGGGCGGCATTCCCAACACCATCGTCGGCCTGTTCGTGCTGGGCGTACTCAACAACGGCCTCGATCACATCAACATCGACAGCTTCCTCAAGATCCTGATCCGGGGCCTGATCCTGCTGGCGGCACTCGTCATCAACGTCTATGCCCAGCGCTTACGCGCAGCGAGCCCGAACGGATAGAAAGTCGTACCAGGCGCCCGTGGAGATCTGAACGATGCCCTGGCGGATCTCGGGGCTGACGACGACCGACGCCAAGCGGGCCCATCGCGCAGCAGGGGATAGAAGGCGCCCCAATGGGAGCCATGCAACGCGCCACTCGTGACGCCGGAACCATCCATCGATTTCTGCCTTCCTGGGTTCTACCCTACGAAGCAATCGCCGGGCGTCGCGTCAAGCCCTGATCGCCGCGCCATTGCGGTTCGTTTGTCCTGAGGCGCGAGAGCGCCAGGCTGAGTTCGCGTTGCGAGGCAGGCGCGGTGATGCTGGCGCGCAGCCCCGTGGGTGCGTCACGGCCGATGGCAAACAGGGTGCCAGGGACCATTTCGACACCGTGGCGACGGCAGCAGGCCGCGCGCAAATCGCAGTTGCCGGAAAGCGGCAGCCAGACATGGGGGCTCGGATGCCGTCTTGCCGAGCGATCCGGCCGGCCCAGCAGAATCGGCTCGGCCATGCGATAGCGCCTCTCCACTTCCGCGCGTTGCCAGGCAACCCGGCGCTGCGCCACGCCCGATTCCTGCCATTGGCAGGCGATCTCGCACATCAGCGGGCTCAATTGCCAGCTAGTGGCGTGGATCTCGCTGGCAAGGCTCTGAATGACAGGCGTCAGGCCCGCGATCATGCCGAAACGCAAGCCCGGCGCCACGGTCTTGGACAGGCTGCTCACCACGATGCTGCGCTCGGGAATCTCGCTCGCCAGCGGCGGCAGATCGGTCAATCCGCCATAGACATCGTCCTCGATCAGAAACAGATCGCGCCGCCGGATGATCTCGGCGATGGCGCGGCGGCGCTCGCCGCTCATCACGGCGCCGGTGGGATTCTGCAGGCTCGGCACCAGCACGACGACGCGGGCACCGCTGGCGCGGGCGGTCTTGTCGAGGCCGGCGGGCAAGGCGCCTTCGGCATCGATGGAAATGCCCTGCGGCCGCAGGCCCAATTGCTTGCCCACGGCCTTCATGCCGGGAAATGTAAGCTCCTCGACCAGCACGCTGTCGCCCGGCCGGCAAAGCGCCAGCAGCGCCGTCATCAGCGCCTGCTGCGCGCCGGCACAGGTGACGACGTCCTTGGGCCGCAACTCGAAGCCGCGCCAGGCAAGCCAGGCCGCCGCCGCAATTTGCGATCGTCGGATGAGCTGGGGCGAGTGGTAAGCCTGGGCCGCGGCAAGCGAGCCCTTCGCGGCCATTTCCTGCAACGCCGCATCGAAATCGCCATTGGCCAGATCGACGGCCGGTACATTGGTCGAGAGGTCGATGACCTCGGTACGATCCAGCTCCTTCAATCCGAAGAGCGCCGCCTCGCGGCTGTCGGCAAGGACATAGGTGCCGCGGCCGATTTCGCCGCTCACCAGATGGCGCCGCGCCGCCTCGCGGTAGGCTTGCGTGACGGTGCTGACATTGACGCGCAAGCGCCATGCGAGCTCACGATGGGTAGGCAGTTGCGTGCCCGGCAGAAGATCGCCGGCCTCGACCGATTCGGCCAAGGCCTCGACGATCGCCAAATATTTGAACGGGTTACGACCGACGAGATTCGGTGCCCACATTGTGTGCCATACAATGTTCTAATTGACCCGTACAATCCTCGATCCCAGAATGTTTCCGGTCAAGGCCTATCGCAGACGAGAATCGCAACACATTCGCGGAAGAAAGTCGGAAATGTTCGAATTTCGAGACCTCGAAGCCTCGGCCAGTCTGGTCCACGCCATCATGCCGCCCACGCCGCAATATGCCTGGCCGCTGCTTGCGGCGCGCACCGGCTGCGAGGTCTGGGTCAAGCATGAAAACCATACGCCGACCGGCGCCTTCAAGATACGCGGCGGGCTGGTCTACCTAGATGCCTACAAGCGCCGCCAGCCGCGCGGCACGGGCCTGATGAGCGCCACGCGAGGCAATCACGGCCAGAGCCTCGCCTTTGCCAGCCGGCGCCTCGGCGTGCCGGTGGCGATCGTGGTTCCTCATGGCAACAGCCGCGAGAAGAACGCCGCCATGCGCGCCTTCGGCGCCGAACTGCTGGAGATCGGCCGTGACTTCGACATGGCGCGGGAAGCCGCCGAACGCCTGGCGGTGGAGCGTGGGCTGGAAATGGTGCCCTCATTTCATCCCGATCTGGTCAAGGGCGTTGCAACCTATGCCCTCGAATTCTTCCGCGGGGCGCCGGACCTCGATACCGTTTATGTTCCCATCGGCATGGGGCCGGGCATTGCAGGGCTGATCCGGACGCGCGATCTTTTGGGCTTGGCGACGCGTATCGTGGGCGTGGTCTCGACTCAGGCCCCTGCCTTCGCTCTTTCGTTCAAGTCCTCGAAGGTGGTGACCACGCCCACGGCCGATACCTTCGCCGACGGCGTTGCCTGCCGTACGCCGATGGCCGATGCGGTGCGCATCGTCTGTGCCGGCGCCGAGCGTATCGTGTCTGTCAGCGAGGAGGAGATTGCCGAAGCCATGCGCGCCTATTTCGTCGATACCCACAACGCAGCCGAAGGTGCCGGCGCCGCGGCGCTGGCGGCTCTGATGCAGGAAGGCGACCGCATGCGGGGAAAGCGCGTCGGTTTGATCCTGAGCGGGGGCAATATCGACATGCCGATGTTCGCCGGCATCGTCGCCGGCGGCAGCGTGCATCAAGCCCGTGCCGCGGCGGCGGGCTGAGGAAGCCGCCATGCGCATCGAATGGATCGGCGGCAACGGCGGGCCCGGCGTCAACCGGGGCCATCTGTCGTTCGACAATCCCATCCTCAAGGATTTCCGCTGGCCGGTGATCGATATCGTGGGCCGGGAAACGGGCCCGCGGCTCTGCGTCATGGCCGGCGTGCATGTGAACGAGGCATCGAGCCTGGAGGCCGCCGTCTCCCTCTGGCGGGCGCTGGATCCTGCAAACCTGCGCGGCCGCATCTCCATCATGCCGGTGGTCAATATTCCGGGCTGTTACGGCCATTCGATGAACGTCCCGGTGGACGACAAGAACATCCATTGGCTCTATCCCGGCAATCCCCATGGCAGCTTCACCGAGGCCCTGGCCGACGCCCTGCTGTTCGATTGGTCGGCCGACGCCGCAGCACTGATCGACATGCATGGCGGCGAAATGTGGGAAGATCTGACCACCTATGTCGTGTTCCAGCGCAGCGACGATCCGGAGATCAACCGGCGCAATGAATCCCTGGCCCGCTGCTTCGCCCCGCCCCTGATTTTCGGCCTGCCGGCCAGGATGACCAACGAAGCCGGCCGCTCCTGTCAGGCGCTGGGTCGCGTCGGCCGGGCAGGGCTGGTTTCCGAGTCGGGCCGCAACGCGCTGCTCGACCGCCGCCACGTGGAGTTTCACCGCGACGGCGTGCTCAATGTCGCCCGTCAGCTGGGCATTCTGCCCGCGCAGCCTCTACCGCCGGGCCCCGAACCTATCCTGCTGGACGATTATCAGTTCATGACGGCGCCGGCCTCGGGGCTGATCTACAGCCATGTCCATGGCGGCGAGCCGGTGCGCAAGGGCCAGCGGCTGGCCGTCATCTGCGATCTGTTCCAGACTCAACTCGCCGAACTGACGGCGCCCGCGGACGGCTGGGTCATGTGGATCACGACCCATACCTTGGCGAAGGAAGGCGAATGGATCGGTGCGATGGGCACAGCCGGCGCGCCACCGCCGGCGGTGCGCCGCGACAAGGCTTATCATCTGTGAGGTAAAGATAATCTTTCTCGACAGTGCCGGCGGGATGTTGCCGCCTCTCAACCTCACTTAACTTTGGCGTAGCAACGAAAGGAGTTGTGACATGGGTACAATGGGACGGCGCGAGCTTCTGCGCAGGGGCCTCGGCATCGGGTTGCTTGCGTCGGGCGCGGGCGGCCTGATCACTTCGCCTGGCCGCTTGGCATTTGCCGCTGAAACGACGCTCGCAAAGCTGCAGCGCACGAAATCCGTCGCCGTCGGCATCGCCAACGAGAAACCCTACGGCTATGTCGAGACGGACGGAAAGGTGACAGGGGCCATCGTCGAGGTGATCCGCGCCACCCTCGCGCCCTATGGCGTGACGGATATTCAGCCCATCGTGACCAATTTCGACACACTGATCCCTGGCCTGACGGCGAGCCGTTTCGACATCATCGGTGCCGGCATGTATGTAAAGCCCAAGCGCTGCGAGGCGATCGCCTTCACCAATCCCCTGACCCAGGCAGGCGGTGCGTTCGGGGCCAAGAAGGGCAACCCTAAGAACTTGCACAGCCTGAAGGACGTGGCCAAGGATCCTACCGCCAAGATTGGGACCCAGACAGGCACCAGCCAGGTCGACGAGATCAAACAGGCCGGAATCAGTCCCGCTCAGGTCGTCCTGTTCTCGAAGGATACGGAATCCATCGCCGGACTGCAGGCCGGTCGCGTCGACGTGATCTATTACCCGGACCTGGAGATCAACAATCTGATGGCGACAACCGCCGACCCGAATCTGGAGCGCGTAGCGCCCTACGAGCAGATTGTCGGATCCAACGGCAAACCTTCGCTGAACTATCAGTCGCTGGGCCTGCGCAAGGACGATACCGACCTGCTGGATGCGATTAACAAGCAGCTGGCCGAGATGCATACTAACGGCAAGTTGCTGAGCACCTTGCAGCCGTTCGGGTTTACCGAGAATGAGATTCCGCCGGCTGATGTGACTGCGGCGCAACTCTGCGCGGGCTGATCCGCGTAAGTTGGCAGCCGTCCCAAGCCGGAGGGAATTGATTAGTGACGTGGCCTCACCAGTTCGACCTGCTTCCGGTTCTGCTGCAGGGTGCCAAGGTCACGTTGGAGGTGACTCTCATGGCGGCGGGTGTCGCCCTCGTCCTGGCCTTCGGCGTCGGCCTGGCGAGGCTGGCGCCCGCCCGCCCGATCCGGTTCGTGGCGACCGTCTACGTCGAGATCCTGCGCGGGACCTCGGCGCTGGTCCAGTTATTCTATCTGTTCTTCATCCTGCCTCTCTTCGGCATTCGCATTGACCCAATGGCGACCGCTGTCATCGGCCTGGGCATGAACCTGTCGGCCTATGGCTCCGAGATCGTGCGCGCCGCGGTGCGCAACGTCGACGGCGGCCAATGGGAGGCGGCCGTCGCCTTGAATATGTCCCCGGCCACGGCGCTACGCCGCATCATCCTGCCCCAGGCGCTGCTCGCCATGCTGCCGCCCTTCGGAAATCTGTTGATCGAATTGCTGAAGGCGACCTCGCTGGTATCTCTGATTACGCTGACGGACCTGACTTTCGCCGGCTCCACCATGATCGCCTCGACCGGCCGGGCCGGGCAGGTGTGGGGGCTGGTGCTGCTCCTTTATCTGGCCATGGCTCTGCCTCTCAACTGGTTGGTGCGGCGGCTGGAAGCGCGCCTCTCGATCTATCGCCAGCCGGCCAAGGCCTGATCCCATGAAATTCGATTTCCATTTCGCCCTGGAGATATTGCCGCTGCTGCTGCGCGGCGCGGTGGTAACCGTCGAAGCGACGTTCGGCGGCATGGCGCTTGCCTTGGTCATTGGCCTGCTGCTCGCGGTTGGGCGCATGTCGAAGCTGCGGCCCATCGGGATTCTCTGCCTCTGCTACATCCAGTTCATGCGCAACACGCCGCTGCTGGTTCAGCTCTATTTCGTCTTCTACGTCCTTCCCCTCTTCGGGCTGACCTTCGATGCGTTGGCGACCGGGATCGTCGGACTCGGGCTCAACTACAGCGCCTATATCGCCGAGGTCTATCGGGCTGGAATTGAAGGGGTGCCGTCAGGGCAGTGGGAGGCCTCCACGGCGCTGGGATTATCGCCCCGCCATACCTGGACGCGCATCGTGCTGCCCCAGGCCATTCCCCCCATGGTGCCGGTGCTGGGCAATTATCTGATCGGTATGTTCAAGGACACCCCCTTGCTGGCGACCATAACCATTCCCGAGATGTTCGGCGCGGCCGAGCAAATCGCGGGCGTCACCTATCGATATAACGAACCCTATACGCTCGTCGGGTTGATCTTCCTGCTGCTCAGCTATCCGGCCTCGCTGGCGGTACGCCATCTCGAGGCAAAGACGGCCGTCGCCCGGGCGCAGGGCTGATACTCGTGGTCGAACCCGCCGTTCGCTTCCGTGGTGTTTGCAAGTCCTATGGCCCCTTGCAGGTCCTGGACAAGATCGATCTCGAGATATCCGAGGGCCAGAAGGTCGCGATCATCGGGCCAAGCGGATCTGGCAAGACCACCATCCTGCGCCTCCTGATGACCTTGGAGCGTTACGATTCCGGCACCATCGAGGTGTTCGGGGAACTGCTCGGCCTGCGGCGCCAGGGCGATGCACTGGTGGGCGACAGCGAGACGCATATTCGCCAGATCCGCAAGCAGATCGGCATGGTGTTCCAGCACTTCAATCTGTTCCCCCATATGACGGCGCTGCAAAACGTGATCGAGGCGCCCATGCGCGTGCTCGGCCTGTCGCGAGCCGACGCCGAGGCCCGGGCGCATGAGTTGTTCGCCATGGTCGGTTTGCAGGATAAGACCAATAGCTTCCCGCGCCATCTCTCCGGCGGTCAGCAGCAGCGGGTGGCCATCGCCCGTGCGCTTGCCATGCGACCGAAGATCATGCTGTTCGACGAGGTGACCTCCGCCCTCGACCCCGAACTGGTCGGCGAGGTCCTGCTGGTGATCCGTCGCCTGGCGAAGGAATCCGGCATGACCATGCTGATCGTGACCCATGAGATGTCCTTCGCCCGCGATGTTTCCGACCGGGTGATTTTCATGGAAAAAGGGCGAATCGTCGAAGACGGCGAGCCGGCGGTCATCTTCCGCAACCCCGGCAGCGAACGCACTCGGGCCTTCCTCAAGGCGGTGCTTGAACGCTAGGCGCGACCGCTGTCTTATCGTCAGCCGAAATTCGCGGGAGAGAACGATCGTGAAACAAGAAACGCGCGTCGTCAGGGCCGGCCGCGACAAGGGCCATTACCGCGGCAGCGTGAATCCGCCCGTCTATCATGTCTCGACGGTGCTGTTCGACAGCATGGCCGAGTTCCTGACGGCGGGAAAACCCATGCCCGGCAAGCTCATCTACGGGCGTTGGGGCACGCCGACGAGCTTCGTCCTGGCGGACGCGTTGGCCGAACTCGAGGGTGGAGTCGGCTGCGCCTTGTTCCCCTCCGGCGCTGCTGCCGTCGCCGCGGCGTTGCTCGCCTTCGTCGAGCCGGGCGACCACCTGCTGATTCCCGACAATGTCTATAGTTCGACGCGCCGAATCTGCAACGACATGCTGCCCCGATTCCAGGTCAAGACGACCTATTACGATCCCACCATCGGCGCCGGCATCGCCCGCCTGATCGCGCCCAAGACCAGAGTCGTCTTTGTCGAGGCGCCCGGTTCGCTCACCATGGAAATGCCGGACGTGCCGGCCATCGCGAAAGCAGCATCTGCGGCCGGCGCCATCACCATGATGGATAATACCTGGGCCTCGCCGCTGTACTTCAAGCCCTTCACCCATGGGGTCGATGTCTCGGTCCAGGCCGGCACGAAATACATTGTCGGCCATTCCGAGGCCATGCTGGGCTCCGTCACCGCCAACCAGAAGGCTTGGCCCGCCATCGACCGGGCGACTTACCTGCTGGGCCAATGCATCGCGCCAGACGATGCCTATCTGGCGCAACGGGGCTTGCGCACCTTGGCCGTCCGCTTGGCGCGTCATCAGGAATCGGCGCTGAAGGTGGCCGAGTGGCTGGAACGACAACCGGCCATCGAGCGGGTCCTGTATCCCGCGCTATCCTCCGATCCGGGTCATGCCCTTTGGCGGCGCGATTTTACCGGCGCCTCGGGGCTGCTCTCCATCGTGTTGAAGCCAGTAGCCCGCGAGAAGGTCGAGGCCATGGTGGACGGCCTGAAGCTCTTCGGCATCGGCGCCTCCTG
>WNFO01006889.1_pt1 | contig 10739 bp, 8 predicted proteins | sample 5400251 | NCBI WGS metagenome assembly WNFO01 (sample SAMN13153354, study PRJNA577476) | soil metagenome | isolation source: 100 cm saprolite under Madrone tree | place: USA:California | collected 2016-06-14 | reverse complement strand
ACACGCGACTCTACACGCACCTTTACACGGGCACCGTCATCCAGGCCATCAACTGGCGCGTGCTCTGCGCCGGCCCCGCACCCGCCATCCGGGTGGTGCACCAGGACGGGGTCCCGCAGCCACGCTTCTCCGAGACGGGTCACTCTCGCGTCGATCCGGGGCTGCGCTCCGATCTCAAGTCCCGCCGAGCCTGGTTTGCCGAGGCCGGCGGCTGGGTCGAGACGCCAGTCTACGATCGCTACGCGCTGACTCCGGGCGATGCGCTCGAAGGCCCCGCGATCGTGGAGGAGCGCGAGTCGACGACGGTGGTGCCACCCGGCGATGGGCTTCGCGTCGACGACGGGCTCAACCTTCGGCTGACCATCCAGCAGAGCACCTCGGCGGAGCCGGTGCTCCCGGCCGCGATGCCGCTCGCGCTGGCCATCAGCCGGATCGAGCGAGATCCGATCGGGCTCGAGATCATGTGGAGCCGGCTCGTCAACATCGTCGAGGAATGCTGGCTCACGGTCTGGCGGACCGCCTTCTCCCTGATCATCGGCGAGGCCCAGGACTTCGCCTGCGAGATTCTCGACCCGCGTGCCAACTCGCTTGCGCATTCGCCGCGGGCGATGCCCGTCTTCAACCTGACGCTTCCCCTCGCGGTCAAGGCGATCCTGGCGCGGTTCCCGGTCGAGACGCTCCAGCCCGGCGACATCCTGACCACGAACGACCCGTGGATCTGCGCCGGGCACCTTTTCGACGTCGCCATCGTCACGCCCGTTTTCCGCCATGGCAAGGTCGTGGCCATCATCGGCACCATCGGCCACGTCACCGACATCGGCGGCACCAAGGACAGCCTGAGCGCGCGCGAGATCTACGAGGAGGGTTTCCAGATTCCGCCCATGAAGCTTTACCGGGCGGGCGTGCTGAACGAGGATCTCATGACGCTGCTCGCCGAGAACGTCCGCAAGAGCGAGCAGGTGATCGGCGACATCCACGCCATGGTGTCGGCCAATGCCTCGGGGGCCCGGCGGTTGATCGACTTCATGACCGAGTACGGGCTCGAGGACCTGGAGGCGCTGGCCACCGTGATCCAGAACCGCGCCGAGTCCGCGATGCGGGAGGCGATTCGCCGGGTGCCCGACGGGACGTACGACAGCGAGATCTGGAACGATGGCATGGGCACGACGCAGCGCTATCCGGTCCGGGTCGTGGTGCGGGGGGATGAAATCACCGTGGACTTCGCAGGCGCGCCGTCTCAGGCGGCGCGCGGCGGCTCGAACTGCACCTTCGGCTATACCGCCGCCCACACGACCTATCCTCTCAAGTGCATTCTCTCGCCGGCCGTGCCGGCCAATGCCGGCTCCTACCGGCCGTTCACGGTGACGGCGCCCGAGGGCAGCATCCTCAACTGCACCAAGCCGATGGCCGTCAACACGCGCACGCGGACCGGCTGGTACATCGCCCCCAACCTCTTCATGGCCCTCGCCCGCGCGATGCCTGAACACGTCCAGGCCTTCACGGGTCTGCCGGCGTCGCTGCTGGCCTACGGCGTCGGGCCCGACGGTCGCGTCTACAACGACCACCTCTTTCAAGGCGGCGGACAGGGGGCGTGGGCGCGCGGCGATGGCAAATCGGCGCTGCTGTGGCCCACCAGCGCCGCCAACACCTCGGTGGAGCTCTTCGAGGCCCGCACTCCGGTCCTCGTCCTCGAGAAGGGCCTCGTCGCCGACACAGGTGGTGCCGGCCGTCATCGTGGTGGCCTCGGTCAGGTCGTGCGCGTGCGCAAGCTCTTCCACGACGGACAGCCGACGCTCGCCAGCCTGCATCCCGACGGCGTGCTGACACGGACTCCCGGCCTCTTCGGTGGCCGGCCAGGTGGGCCGGTGCGAGGCGTGATGCTCAACCCTGCCGGTGAGGTTGTCCAGGACTACGGGATCGGCGCCCTCGTGACGCTCTCATCGACGGATGAGATCCTCGAACTGCGTCTGGCCGGCGGCGCCGGTTACGGCGATCCACTGGATCGACCCGTCGACGAGGTGCAGCGCGACCTCGACGCCGGCTACGTCACCGCGGACGGTGCCGAGCACGAGTACGGCTGCGTGGTGCGCGGTGGTGGCCGCATCGAACCCGCGGCGACCGCCGCCCTCCGCGCTCGGCGGCGGTCCCGGTGGCACGACGATGAACCTCGCTGACGACCTCGAGGAATTCGTCATGTTCCACCCATTCGGTCGACTTGCACGCGTCCGTCAACGCGTTCTAATTTAGAGCGGTCGACGAGAAGATACCGGTCCGGCCGATGGCGCTCGGCTACGCCGCACCGTGGAAACCGACTCGAGCCGCCGCAACCACACCAAAACTCGCAAGCGGCGTCGCCTGTCAGCTGCATCCCAGCCGATACGGGGATCGAATCAGCGCGCAGTGAAATCGCATACTTGAATTCTGTAAACTCGCTCGGGTCCGTTGGGAATTCGAGCCCGTGGCGAGCTTTCAGCGGAGGTCGACCCAGTATCGCTCGGCCGCCGTGTAGCATTCAGCATATCCAGCCCCCGCAACCATCCAGAGACAGCAGAACACAGTCTCGGCTAGCCTCCCGGCCCTGAGCTACAAGGGCACCCGCTCAGGGCGTAATGAAATCGCGCACTTGAATTCTGCAAGTTCGATCGTGTCCCGTTGGGGCCACCACCTCCTCTAACAATGATTTCCGCGCGTTGTCGCGCCCACAGCCAGCCGTTGCGGTGGAACGGCTCAGGGACCAGCGTGGCCAGCATGCGGTGAACTGGGGTAGCACCGGCGACAGTAAGGCGGCGCTTGCCGATGTGCCCGCGGCAGAAGCCAGTTACGCCTTCGAGCACATCTGAACATTGGCCAGACGTTACGGATGCCGGCTCTGCTGACGGAGTGCAGGACGCACGGAATGCTATCGTGGCCGAAGACGCGTTGCTCTCGCTTAGGCTGCGACCGGGACGGATTGCTCCTTAGCTCGTTGTCCGGAATCGCGGAGGCTTAGTCTCACTTGGCGTCATCCTTGTTACACTCCGGCTTCCAAGCCTTCGGCGAAGTCGCGCAGAGCTTCGCTGTGTGTATGGTGCGCAATCTCATGCCCCACCATCATCATGATCGCCAGCGGCCACTCGATGAGCTCAATGGTTGCCATCACGGCCAGGCCGGCATACCAGCCGAGACGGGGATGCGGACGCTTGACTGCGGGTCGCGAATGCCGCACAGACGTGCTGCGCCGTTGCGTTGCCGTCGCCGGTCGCCTTCGCTGGCTTCTCGACTCGAGGACGCTCGCCGTGTTCACTTTGCTCCTCCGTTGTCCACGCCGCTGGAGGGGTCGAGCGTCCCACTCCGTCGCCGGCCGACTCATCGAAGCGTCACTTCAAGCGGCGACTCGACATGCAGGGGTTCGACAGGGAATCCGGCCTGGCGCCAGCCCCCGAGCCCTCCGCTCAGCGGGTGAACATTCTTGTAACCGTGGGCGTCCAGAACGAGGGCCATCCGGGCGCTCGTCGCCTCTCGCGGCTCCGCGCAGTAGAAGACCACCTCGCTGTCTTTCCGGATCCGCTGATGTGGATCGTCCAGCGCTTCGGGAGGAATCCAGCGCGCGCCCGGAATTCCGTACGGCATCGTCTCGATGTCCAGCGCGGTCCTCAGGTCGACGACCACCAGGTCCTCACCAGCTTCCAGCCGTCGGTTGAGCTCGATCGGGGTGATACGAGCCTTCCGGAGATGACGTAGGAAGCGATGCCGTCTCGCATACTTGAGCACGATGTAGGCGATCAACCCCGCGGCCATGACGATGACCACGGGTCTCTCGAGGTCGACCGCCCGTGTTGCCATGAGACCGATGACGTCCGCGCAAAGATAGCCAAGCGTGATCCAGGCTCCAGCCCACAGCAACGCGCCGGCCGTGGCGTAGAGGAGAAAGCGTTCGGGGCGAATAGGGATCGCGCCGGCGAGGCCGGCGGCGATCGGGTTGACGCCTGGCAAAAACTTCGCGAGGACGATATACCGCAGCCGATGCGCGACGAATTGCTCTTTGGCGTGCCGGATGAGGGAGTCCCGGTCCAGGGAGAACCGGGCCAGAACGCCGAGCACCCGGGTGCCGTACGAGCGGCCCAGCGAGTACCAGAGCAGGTCGGCGCCGAGGGTGGCGGCCATCGCCACGGCAACCGCCAGCACGACGTGCATCCGACCGGAACCGGACAGGGCGCCGGCTCCGAGCAGCATCGGAATGGCCGGAGCCGGCACCCCCGCCTGCACGACAAACGCCCAGGCAAAGACCACTGCCACACCGTGCTCGATCAGGAGATCAGGCACCGACGTCATCGGCCCGGTCCAACACCCACTTTCTGAGCGCCGGCGGCATCGTGGGCCGGTTCTCACGCGCGGCCGCGACCAACGGCATCGACATCATGACGGAGAAGAGGCGCTGGGGGCCGCGGCCAGAGTGGATTGGATCAACCGTGCCCGCTCCACATCCACGTTGGTCTTCAACACCGTCCCACCCAGGCCGCGAATCCCGTGCAGGATCACGTCCATGTCCCCCGCGCAGTCCAGGACGAATACGGCGGACGTCCCAGGTTTCATCAGTCCCTGCACCTCGCTGATGAAGTCGCCATCGATCCCCGTCGCGGCCAAACCTATAGCACTCCCAGCACCCCCGAGCATGGCCCCGACCGCCGCACCGGCCAGGGGCACGCCGAGCACCAGGCCCGCCAGGAAGCCCACCGCGGAGCAACCCAGGAGATTGTGCGCGGCCGGGAACCGCTCGCGGTCGAGCGTGAACGAGCCATCGAGATGCCGCACGACCACCGCCACGTCCTCGAGGATCAGACGGTTCTCGACCCACCCGAGGCGGACGATTTCCTCGCGGACCTGATTGGCGCGCTCCATGTCGTCGTACCCGACTGCCCACAAGTGTTGGGTTTTCGTCATTGTCGAATCCTCCGCTTCGTAGTACGAACTGAACGCTCAATGAGCCACGGGCGACACCGCTGCGGTACGGATCGAGCGTCGGTCGCTCGAGGCGACCCGATTCACGGCGACGGCAAGCTCGCGGTACAGCACGAGCGCTCCCGCGTCTGTCCCTTCCTCTCCGGTCGCGTCGACCTGGGTGGTGATCGAGCGCTCGAAAGCGGCCAGCGAGCCAGTGACATCGATCGCGGGCGCCACTCCGCCCTGGTGGATCTGAGTCGCGAGTCCCTCGAGAATCGCCGCCACGTCCTCGTCGACGCGAATCATCGCCGCCCGCACGGCGTCCGGACGCCTGACGGCCGACGCCGCCTCGCGGGCGATGGCCAGCAGAACGAGGAACACCGTCTGAGCATCGGCGGTGAGCCGCTCGACGGCTTCGGCATCCGCAGCGCCAGCGCCTGGCTCGAACTTCGACGACTCGATGAACCCCTGCACGTCCGTCACCTGCTGCGAGATCAACTGGCGACGCGCATCCACGTCACCCGGGGGTTGTGAGGCCACGCGGGCGAACGCGGCAAGCGAGCGAAAGACGTCAGCGAGTCGCGCGTGCATGCGATCGGCCGCCCGCACCGGCCAGAGCACGTGCTCCACGAGGCCGAACACGATCAGGCCGAAGGCGACCCCGATCAGCCGGTCGCGAACGACGGTGGCACTCACCGCGGGCCCGAGGCTCTGGAGCGTTGCTTTGTAGAAGGCGAGTCCGGTCTGATACCCGCCGTAGGAGATCCGGGGCGAACCGAAGTTGATCCAGGCGGCCACCGCGGTGCCGATCGCAAAGACGAGCCAGAACCCTCCCAGCCCGTCGATGTTTGGAAACGCATACACGAGCGCGATCAGGCCCATCACGCCGCCGACCGCCGCGCCCCCGAAGCGGAGCAGGCCCTTCTGGTTGCTCGACCCGATGGTCGACAGCGACACGACGAAGCAGGTGATCACCGAGGTGTAGATCCCCGGGTAGTCGAAGCCGATGAACAGGACGTAGCAGATCAGCGCCGCCAGCGCGCCTTTGATGGCGAATTGCACGTACTCGGGATTCGTGGTGGCGTCGGGCAGCAGGAGGTGCGGCCCGGTCTCCTTCGCCGTCGGGTTATGGGGCTCGATGCGGGCGAGGACCGCGAGCTGCTCGAGCGTGCGCTCCAGATCATTCAGCGGCGGTGGCGTGGCCGCGGTGAAATCGACGGACATTGGTCGAGCCGAGTGCTCCGCGGCCGAGGGCCACCGGTACTCGGCGAGCGCCTGCCGCGCTCGGGCGCAGGCGTCCGCCACGCGCATGAGCGACTCACGCGTCGGCGCGCTCGAGATCGATGACACGAGCAGCCGCAGTGCCGCCGCGTCAGTCACCAGTCGGTCGACGAGCGTGATGGCGGTCGCGAGCGTCTCGTGCCGTTGCCGAGCCCGGGCGTTCGTGAGCGAGGCCGACTTGAGCAGGGCGAGGGGCCGCGACATGCCGGCGGTGACGAGCGCGTCGAGTGACGTCCCAGACGGCGCCGGAGTAACATTGCTCGCGCCGGCCAGCTCGTGCAGGGCGTCCTCAACACGGCGCAACCTCGTGTCGAGCTCGCGCTGCAGCAGCGAGAGTGGGTCGCCTGGCGAAAGCAGAAGCTGCACCCCCAGGTTGACGGTGAGTCCCAGCGTCACGCACCACCAGATCCACAGCACGAACTCGACGAGACTCTCCGGCGGAATCGGCGCCACGTCCGGAAGGATCATCACGAGAGCGGCCGGCACGCCGATCGCGGACCCGAGCGCGCCAACCACCAGCACGCGCTTGAGGAACAATCCGACGAAGAAGAAGGCGATGAAGAAGGCGATGCGCAGCCAGGCGATATCCAGGGCGACCATCCAGGCCAGCAGTGCCGCGCCCAGGCCGAGCGTGACGCCGGCCACGGCGAGGATGGAGCCCACCAGCGTCGCCGCGGTGTCCTCCTGAGTGATGAGATACATGACGATCATCACGATGAGCGCATGCGGGATGCGATGGGTCAGGATCGGGATGGTGGCAATCAGGCAGGCCAGCGTCAGCCGAACGGTCGCGTTGCCCCGCCCGGGCGTCGGCGCGAGCTCACGGCGCAGGAAGCCGACGAGCGTGGCCGCCGTCATCGGCTCACGCTCCTGAGGGAGCCATCCACGGTCGCCACCGCCGAGGCGCCGATGCGGAAGGATTCGTCTGGCTCCTCGACCTTAATGCGCACGGGGAAGCGCGCCGCCAGCCGGATCCAGTCGAGCGAGCGCTCGACGCGGGGCAGTCCATTCACGCTCGTTCCGTTCTCGGGCAGCAGCGCCCAGCCGAGCCCGACGACGGTGCCGCGGAAATGCCGTCCGGGGTGCGATTGCAGATAAAGGTCGACGGGCGCGCCTGCAGGAATATGGCGAAGCTGCGTTTCCCGGAAGTTCGCCATCACGTACCAGGTGCTGGTGTCGACGAGTGTGAAGACCTCAGCCCCGCTCCGCGCGAAGGCGCCGGTCGAAATGTTGAGATTGACGACCCGTCCGCTGAACGGCGCGCGCACGTGCGTGTACTCGAGGTCGAGTTCGGCCGAGTGCAGCGCGGCCTCCGCCGTAGCGACGCGAGCGTTCATGTTCGCCACCTGACCCACCGCGTCCTCCGCCCGGGCTCGCTCGCTCTTGGACTGGCGCAGCGCGGCTTCGGTCGCGAGATGCTGAGCGCGAGTGGCCTCCAGCGTGGCCACGGCGGCCCCCTTTCTGGCGCGAGCTTCGTTGAGCGCGGCGTCGGCGGCCAACACTGAGGTCCGCGCCTGCTCGGCGGTCATGGCCGCCGAGACCCGCCGCGTGCGGGCTTCGTCGACGCGATCCTCGGTCACGAACTTCTCAGGCAGCAGCGGCTCGAGACGCGCGAGGTGATCTTCGGCGTGCCGCAGCTCGGCTTTCGCACGATGAAGCGCCGCCTCCGATGCGACCCGCTGCGCCTCCAAGCGCGCGATCTCGGCATCCGCGGCGACCGGATCGGTCTCGCGGCGCACGACGTCCGCCGCTGAGGCATTGACCTGCGCGGCCGCGCGCGCGACGCCGGCGTCGGCGGTGGAAACGCCGTTCCGCAGGCCGTCGACCTCCTTCCGTGTCAGCGCGAGGCCGGCTCGGGCGCGAGCGACGGCGATCTCGTACGGCCGCGGGTCGACGACGAACAGCAGGTCGCCCTCGTGGACCTGCTGATTGTCCCGGACACGGAGATCGACGATGTGACCGCTCACCTGGGGTGCGATGCCCACGAAGTTGGCGCGCACGGTTGCGTCGTCCGTCTGCGGTCGCGTGCTCCACTGGAGCAGCGTGACGACGACGGCGATGGCGGCGCCGGCGACGATCAACGCGCCGAGTAACCGCCCGGCAACACGCCGTGCCCCCGAATCCCCGACCCCATCGCGCGGCGCCATTGAGCTAGATCCTGAACAGGGTCACCCAGAGGACCAGGGTGACCACAATCGCGAGGCTCGGGTAGACGAGCGCCCTTGGGCCGAGGTAGGGGTCCACACCCACCACGACGAAAAGCCGTCGGGCGAGCACGGCGACGACGATGCCGATGGCGGCGCAGAGCATCCACGACGGGAAGAACGACCCGATGACGTTGATTTGCGGTCCCAAAGTTTTCCCCTATCGATCCGGCGCGGGGCGCGTGTCCGTGGTCTCGCCCGTCGTGAACGCGAGGGCCGCCGACGACGCCAGCAGTTGGACCTTCGTGTCGAGCTCGACGAACCGCGCCCGACTCAGCTCACGGCGGGCGGCGAGAAGGTCAGTGAGCGTGCCAAGCCCCACACGATACGACCTGAGCGAATCCTCGTACGATTGCTGCGAGGCATCCAGCAACGCGGCCGCGACGTCGAGGCGCCGAAACGCAAGTTTCACGTCGGTGTACGCCTTCCACACTTCGCTGACGGCGCGGTCGCGCGTCGCCGTGATCTCATCGTGGGCGCCCCGACGCGCCGATTCGGCCAGCTCGACCCGGCGCTGGCGCGATCCGCCATCGAAGAGCTCCCACTCGAGCGCGAACCCGATGCCATAGCTCGGTTGGGCCGCTCCGAACCACCCGGTGGATTTGCCGTCGGCGGTGATCCGCGCGCTGCCCAGGATCGAGCCGACATCGCCGACCAGCGACAGGGTCGGCCAGTAGGCGGCGCGGGCCCGGCCGACCTCGGCCTCCGACGCGCGGAGCGCCGCGACCCGAGCGATGAGGTCGGGTCGCTTCTCGAGTGCGCGATCGATGGTCTTCTCGACGGAATCCTGGAGCGCGGCCGGTGGAGGCAGCGCCGAAAAATCCGTGAGCTGGATCGGCGTCGTCGGCGGGATGCCGATACTCTCCGCGAGGGTCACCTGCGCGTCTCGCTCCTTCTCGAGCACCTCCTCCAGCTCGAAGATGGCCTGTGCGGTTTGCTGTCGCGCGAGCGCGAGCTCTGGACGAGTGGCGAGCCCCCCTCTCAGACGGCTCTCCGTCGCCTCCTGCACCGCGCGGGCGGCGTCGAGCGAGCTCTGAGCGACCGCGATCCGCGCGCGAACGCTGGTGAGGCCGTAGAACGCGCGCTGCACGGCGAAGGCGATCTGCTGGTGCTTCCGATTGAACCCGAGGTTCGCGGCCAGGAGCCGCTCCTTCGCGGCGTCCCGCGCGCCCCCGCGACGGCCGAAGTCGAGAAGCAGCCACCGCAGATTCAGGGTGGGAACCGCCTGGGCCAAGTCGAAGCGAAAGAAGCCGTCGGAGGCGAGGTTCTTCGGGAGGGGGACTCCCACGCTCTTGTAGCCGCCGAGAGCCGAGATCGCGAGCACCGGAAAGTATTCGCTCTCCACGAGCCCCACGGCGAGCGCGGCCCGACGGGCCCCCTCCCACGCCACGCGCGTCTCGGGATTCGCGCGCTGCGCGAGATCGATCAGCTCTGGCAGCTCGTAGCGCTTGCTCGAATCGATGAGGGGAGCCTCGGCCGATTTGAGTACTCGGGATCGCCAGTACGTGCTCGGCGTCGGCGCGACCTGCCGGCTATACCGCTCGGGTATGTCCCTGGCGAGCGATGATTCCAGACGCGACTCCTGTGCGCCGGCGGATTGCACGCTGCAGATGAGAAGGACGGCGCCCGCGGTCGCTGCCCGCCTCGTCGCGGTCGTTCTTCGTGAGGACAGGGATCTAGAAGCTCCACTAATGCTCATCTCGTGGTCTCCTCCGTCCAGCCATCAGTTGTCGTCGTCCGCGCCGTCCACGAACCCGGGAGAGAGCACCGGGTCGACCCGTTCGAGGAGGGCAAGGCCGGTTTCGGCCGGCACGTTGAAACGCAGCCCCGTCATCACGATCTCCGCATCCTCGCCGAGGCGCAGGCGCGTCGCGTGCTCGCGCAACACGACCCGGGTGCGGGCCAGCACATGTTCGAGCTTGGAAACGTTGGTGAGCTCGGTCTCGAGCGCGGTGAGCAGACGCTCGCTTCTCGCTGTCATCGTCGTTCCCCCTTATTGGACTCCCCAGCAAGACGTATCCTACGCTGTGGCCGCGATATGTATACGTCGGCCTCTCGACTCCCGGGCACTGATTCACGAATCACCAGCTTTCGTTCTCCGCCGCGATCCAACTACGCACGTACTCCGGGCAGTTGACGATCTCGGTTCCCGCCATTTCGACCCGCGCGAGAAAGCGCACCGCCGCCCGATCGACGAGGGTGATGATATCCTTCAGATCGAGTACGAGGCGGCCGGCCGCCGTGGTCGCGAGCAGCTCCTGCAAGGCACAAGCGTGCTCCGTGGCTGGTGCGCGCTGAACTGTGGATTTCGAAATCATTCCCGGCCGCTCACAC
>WNFO01005938.1_pt1 | contig 10740 bp, 6 predicted proteins | sample 5400251 | NCBI WGS metagenome assembly WNFO01 (sample SAMN13153354, study PRJNA577476) | soil metagenome | isolation source: 100 cm saprolite under Madrone tree | place: USA:California | collected 2016-06-14 | reverse complement strand
GGGATACGGCCTTTGCCGATGGCGTAGGCTTTCTCGATGGCCTTAGTAACGTAGGCTTTGGCTAAAGTGGCGGCCTCGAATAAGGAGCGGCCCGCGGAAAGGTGAGCAGCCAGTGCACTGGCGAAAGTGCAGCCGGTGCCGTGCAGGGCTTCTTCCTTGCCCTTGTCTCCGGCGAGCAGCATGATTTCATTGCCGTCGAAGAGAATGTCGACGGCCTTGTCCATGTGGCCGCCCTTGACGATGACGGCGCGAGCGCCCATCTCGACAATTTTTCGGGCGGCAGTTTCCATGTCGCCGGTGTCTTTGATCGTCAACCCGGCGAGGATTTCCGCTTCCGGCACGTTGGGTGTGATGACACTCGAGCGCTTCAGCATCTCAGCAACGATAAACTTTATTCCCGCAGCGTCCAGCAATTCCGTTCCAGTCGACGACTTCATGACCGGATCGTGGACCACGTGAGCAAACTTGCGGGCGTCCAAAAATTCCGCAATGACCATAGCGTTGCCACGATTCCCCAGCATGCCGATCTTGACCGCGGCTATTTCGCAATCTTCGGCCAGGACATCGAGCTGCGCGCGAAGAGTCGCACTCGGGGTATTCTGCACCTCTCGCACGCCTTGCGTGTTCTGTACCGTCAGGGCGGTGATGGCTGCCACGCCGTAGCAGCCGAGCGCAGCAAAGGTCTTCAGGTCCGCCGCCGTGCCTGCGCCACAGGATGGGTCGAATCCGGCAATGCTCAGCAGGACCGGCGCAGCAGGATTGGAATGATTGTTGTGATTGCTCATCGTTCCGTGGCTTGCACCTCGTAACTCGGATTCCTCTCCGGTTACTGCGGACTCTGCAACGCTAGAGCGAGACCGCAATCTTCGGCAGCACTAAGTGAAAATTGCCGGCGACGCCCAAAAAGGCGGCCGGCAAGTGCGAATGTACGCACGTTTCTCTTGTCAGCGCAAGACAAAATTTGAAGAAAATTGCAGCGCGAGAAGAATTCTGTGGCCGGGAATTCTTTAGGGGAACAAGCCGCGGACCAAGGTAGCCTCAGCCACGCGTCCCACCGCGAGAATCATCGCGCCGGCGCGCGGCGGCACGTGATGCTTGCGCATGGTGTCCACCATTTCGTGGAAGGCGCGCACCATGATCTTCTGCAGCCGAAGGTTCACCTCTTCGCTGTCCCACAGCAGCCCTTCCTGGTTCTGCACCCACTCGAAATAACTGACCGTGACGCCTCCAGAATTGGCCAGGATGTCCGGCAGCACGGTGATGCCGCGGCGCGCCAGGATTTCGTCGGCGTGCGGGGTGGTTGGTCCGTTAGCGGCTTCAGCGACGATGCGCGCCTTAATGGCCTCCGCGTTGTTCAACGTAATCACGTTTTCCAATGCCGCGGGCACCAGAACGTCGCACTTCATGGTAATTAAGTCGTCGTTGGAGATACGCGAAGCTCCTGGCATGCCCACGACCGTGCCGGAACGTTCCTTATAGCGGATGGCTTTAATGGGGTCGATGCCGCGCGAATTGGTGACGCCGCCGCGCGTATCGCTGAGCGCGATGACTTTTGCCTTCTTTTCGACGAAGAGCCGCGCCGCCGTAGCGCCGGCGTTGCCGAAGCCCTGAATGGCCACGGTAGCGCCGCGCAGCGAAATCTTCTTTAGTTTGCAAGCCTCTTCGACGACGAACACAAGGCCCCGAGCGGTTGCTTCCGCGCGCCCGACTGAGCCACCGACGGAAATCGGCTTGCCCGTGACGACGCCCGGGACGGTGTGCCCCACCATCATGGAGTACGTGTCCATGATCCAGGCCATGGTCTGCGAGTCGGTGTAAACGTCGGGCGCCGGTATATCTTGGTCGGGGCCGATAAGTGGCAGAATCTCGCTGGCGAACCGGCGCGTCATGCGCTCCAGTTCGCTCTTGGACATGCGCTTAGGGTCGCAGATGATGCCGCCCTTGGCGCCGCCGAAAGGCACGTTGACCACCGCCGTCTTCCAAGTCATCCAGGCGGCGAGCGCTTTGACTTCGTCGAGGGTTACGTTGGGATGATAGCGAATGCCGCCCTTGCCCGGGCCACGCGCCACGTTGTGCTGCACGCGGTATCCGGTCAGGACCTTCACCTGGCCGTTGTCCATCTTCGTGGGTAGCGAGACCTCGAGGATGCGCTTGGGCGTGCGCAATATTTGGCGCAGTCCCGGATCGAGCTTCAGGAACTCGGCGGCCATGTCGAATTGAATCTGCGCGATACGAAACGGATTCAGATCCTCTCGCGGCGCGATGCGCGGGATCATGGGTGCAATTGTTGGCTTTGCGACCGTGGCCATTGGCTTCGGTCCTTTCGTTGAGGCGGCGTGACGCAGATCCGCTCGCCAGTGCTTCTGTTGCCTTGCTTTCTGGGTTACCCGAAATCAAAACCAAACTGCGCCGGCATTTTAGCCGCTGGCGGTGAACTTCTGTTCGTTAGCCGCATACTGATCGCGGCAAGCCGCCGAGCAAAAGTGCAAGACCTCGCTCCCGGTCCGCAGTGGGATCGCTCGCTCTTCAGCCACGTGCACGCCGCAGACCGGATCGCGGACTAGCCGCCGCGAACCGACGGTAGGCTGTTGGTTCGGCGCAACTTCGCGGCGTGTGAGCGAATTCAAGAATCCGCGCAGCATCCAGGACAGCGCGCGAGGCAACAGCGCCACGGCCCAGCAAAGTACCACTAGCCAAATCAAGAATCGCATAACTCGGGAAAACAGCTCGTTCAGCCTAGTCGGCCTTGCTGTCATCGTATGCAAGGGGAAAAGCCGGAGTCAAACGAAATCCTCTGATTTCAATAGCTTGCACAGTGAAGTGATCCCGGGTGGCGCTGGGCTTAGAGGTGTTGGTGTAAATATAAGTCATTGTTTATCAGCAACATACGCAAGACTTGTTCAGTCTTGGGAGGTCCAGGGGGCTAGGCCAGGGATTTCGCTAGAATTCACTCGCCGGCGGGTATGCGGTCGATGCCCATGTATGGGCGTAGCGCCTCTGGAATGGCGATGGAGCCATCAGCCTGCTGATAATTCTCTACGATGGCGATCCATGTGCGGCCGACGGCCAGGCCCGAGCCGTTCAACGTATGCACGAACTCGCTCTTTCCGCCGCCTTTGGGCTTGAAGCGAATTCCCGCACGCCGCGCTTGAAAGGCTTCGCAATTTGAGCATGACGAAATTTCGCGGAATTCCTTGCTGGAAGGCAGCCAAACTTCGATGTCGTAAGTTTTTGCGGCGGCAAAGCCCATGTCGCCGGTGCACAGAAGCATCGTACGGTAGTGTAGACCGAGTTTCTCGAGCAAGGCTTCTGCGTTTCGAGTCAGCGATTCATGCTCGTCATGGCTCCGGTCGGGGTGCGTGAACTTGAAGAGTTCGACCTTTTGAAACTGGTGCTGACGCAAGATTCCGCGGGTGTCTTTTCCGGCTGCGCCGGCCTCAGAGCGGAAGCAGGCGGTCCACGCGGTCACTTGGATCGGTAATTTCTCCTCGGGAAGCGTTTCGTCGCGATAAAGATTGTGGAGCTCCACCTCGCTGGTGGGCGTAAGCCAGAAATCGGTGTCTTGGACTCTGAAAAGGTCGGCGGCAAACTTCGGTAACTGCCCGGCGGCAAGCAATGACGCGCTGTTGACCAGGAAGGGCGGAAGGATTTCCGTATAGCCGTGCTCGCGCGTGTGCACATCCAGGAAAAAATTTGCCAGGGCGCGTTCGAGGCGCGCACCCCAACTCTTATAGACCGCGAAGCGCGCTCCGGTAATCTTGGTAGCCGCGGAGAGATCCAGAATTCCAGCGCGCTCGCCAACTTCCCAGTGCGGCTTCGGCGTAAAAGCAAAATTTGGCGGTGTTCCCCGGCGCCGCACCTCAACGTTTTCTGCTGCGCTGTGTCCGACAGGCACGCTGGGGTGCGGAAGATTTGGAACCGTGAGCAGAAAATTTTGCTGTCTGTTGGTCAGTTCGACGGCTTGCAGGCTCTTCTCCTTGATCGGCTCCGCCAAGCCTTTCATCGCAGCGATAATCGGCTCAGCATTCAGGTTTTCTTTCTTTAGCCGCCCAATCTCTTCGCTGGCCTCATTGCGTTTCGCCCTCAGCGCCTCCATCTCTGTAATCAGCTCGCGCCGCTCTTTGTCCAGGGTGCGGAACGCGTCGAGATCCAACGCCGTGCCGCGTTTTTTTGCCATTTCAGCGAATACGTCGAGATGCTCCCGAAAATAGCTCAGGTCATGCATAGCCTTGGAAGGATAGCGGAAGAGAAGCTTTGGCGTCGACACCAGAAACCGAAGCGCTGCCTTTGGCTATCACTCTTTTTTCAGCGTAGCTTCGATCGTCGCCCGGGGTTCGTCCACAGGCAGGAAGACCGTTCCGGGATTGTCCATGCCCAGAGGGCCAAGGTCGGCCAGATGGAATTGCCTGCTGGGCAGCGACAGATGAATTTCGCCAACATTCTCGAAATTGTTGAGGATGGCTTCGCCCATCGCATAAAGAGTGTGTTGCAGTGATCGACTATCGTGCTCGGCAAAAGTCTCGAGCAACATCTGTCTAACCCCGTGCCATAACGGGCCGAACTCGGCTTCTTCTTCGGTGTACAGCCAATCCGCGTGGATTACGGTGGACAGGATGCAGTCGCCTTCGTCCTGCAAAGTTGTATACGGATCCTTCTTGAAGTCCTCAAAAGCCGAGTTCGTCGTTTTCAGAACGATCAAATTATCGATGCCGGCGCGCACCTGCGTGCCTTCGTGGGTTCCGCTCAGAAAGGAGGAGCGCTCCTCATTTCCGGCGCGCGCGAAGGCTGACGCGTGAGGTTTTCCACCATGCGGAAGGCGGGCCCAAATATTCTCGCTCGCCTGAACGAGCACGCGTGTGACCTGGGGGTTGTAGGTTAGGAAATGCTCTATTAGGTGCAAGCCAAAATCCTCCAAGGGCTCGATGGAGTGCTGACGAGCCAGAGCATAGGCAGTATTTTTCATAGTGTCTGCCGGGAGGATCTTGCGATTGTCGCCTTGTATGTGCGCGGCTTCAAAGTCACCTTCAAAGCGTATCGACAATTTAATCTCGCGGATGTCGTGGCGACCCTGCTGCTTGGCGACGCGCAGCAAGTGAATTCGCGAACTTCCGTAGTTGTTTTTAGCGAGCCTGATCGCCATAGGGTTAGCTCCCAAGGCCAATACAATTGGCGAGAAGATTCTAGCGCAGCGGGGAAATCTCAAGGGAGAAGCGAACAGAAAACGCAACTAGAGGCGCTCTGGCGAGAGAATGGCGGTCATCTCCAGTACGCGCTGATAATACTCCTGCTGCTTGAGTTGCGCGCCTGCGTCTCGATCGACAATGAAAGTGACCTCACCATGAAGCTGCAGTGCGGAAGCAGTGACCGAAGCTGTAACCGGTCCTTCGATGGCCTTGGCTATAGCCGTTGCCTTGGAGGAGCCACTCGCGAGAAGGAGAATTCGCTTTGCTTCGAGGATAGTGCCGATGCCCATGGTGATGGCGCACTGGGGTATTTCTTCTCCCGCAGTAAAGAACTTGCGGTTGTCCTCGATGGTCTCTTTGCTGAGAACTTTCAAGCGGGTTCGCGAGCCCAGGCTGGAAGTCGGTTCGTTGAATCCGACGTGGCCGTTACGGCCGATGCCAAGAACTTGCAGGTCGATGCCACCGGCCTTCCGAATGGCCGCCTCGTAGGATGCGCAATACTGCTGATACTCTCCCTTGATGGAGCCGTCGGGGATGTGAATGTTGTCTGGTGCCACGTTCACGTGAGCGAAGAAATTCTGCTGCATGAAATGGTGAAAACTCTGCGGATGGTTCGCAGGAAGGCCCAGATATTCGTCCAGGTTGAATGTGACGACGCAAGAGAAGTCCAATCGCTCCTCACGGTGCAGGCGAGCAAGCTCCCGGTACATTCCGAGCATGGTGCTTCCAGTGGCCAGCCCCAGACGCAGCGCGGGATTTCTGCGGACGGCATTGCCCACCGCGCGCGCTGCTTCGCGGCCGAGCTCTTCCGAATTTGGTTTCAGTATCAGCAGCATCTCTCCGCCTTTGGGAAGCCCGCACTGCGCCAGGGTCGACGGAATCGCAGAGAATTTACCGGAACCGCCGGATGAGGAGCTTGTGGCGGTCCGAGCGATAAAAGCCCAGAACATAGGTGATAGCTTTTCCTTTTGTAGAGTAGATCAACTGGCGTATACGCATTAGCGGCTCTCCTCGCGGGACAGAGAGGAGTTCGGCAGTCCTAGCATCGGCAGCCGTGGCGTCGATTTCCTCGTCGGCGTAGCCGAGCTCCACCTCGTATTCGCGCTCGAGGACTTTGAAAAGCGATTCGCGGTGGAGAGGCGCAGATAGGAGGTTTGGGAATTCCACGGAAGAGAAGTAGCAGGTTTCCAGTGCGAAGGGCTCGTCGGACGCGTGTCGAAGCCGCTCCAGCTTGATGATTCCGGTATTAGGAGGCAAGGCCAGGCGGGCTGCGATTTCCTGCTCGTCATGGATAACCTTCGCGAACAGGATTTTGGATCCAGCGGTAAGACTGCGGCTGGCCATTTGTTCGGTGTAGCTCATCAGTTTGTTGAAATGGATCTTGGGGGCCGCTACGAACGTGCCGATACCCCGGCGACGCTCGACGATGCCTTCGCGTTCCAGAGTGGCCAACGCATGGCGCGCGGTCATTAAACTGACTTGATGAGTCTTGGCGAGGTCGCGTTCCGACGCGACTGGGTCGCCGGTGCGCAACTGCCCGGCTTCGATGCGCTTGCGAATCACTCCTTGAATTCTCTGATAGGCAGGGACGCCGTCTCGACTCTTCTGACGCATTATCTCTCCCAATCCAAACGCGACATGCAACGCCGCGGCCCACACCGATTGTAGCGTGTTATAGAGCGGGCTGAGTGTGAGCTATAGAGCGCTAGACGCACCAGCCGTACCCTTGTCTTATAAATCAAAACTTTTCTATTGACAACCACGTTTTTGTGCTATATAGCTACGCGGCAATCGGCCATATAGCAAATCAGGGGTGCCGTTTTTGCAGTCGAGGAAAGACTTTCGGCGGCAGGGTTGCGGAACGACTCCGCGACCTGGAATCGGAGGACGTGTTATGAGGAAAGCGTATTCAGCGGGTTTTACGTTGGCGTGCGTGCTAATCGCATTGGCAATGTGTGGTTACACCGCGCGGGCCCAGGAAGTAACGGCGACGATCACGGGTACGGTCATGGATCCGAGTGGTGCAGCCATTGTGGGAGCGACCGTTACGGCCAAGTCCGTGGAACGCGGCACCATCTTTAAGGCCGAATCCAACGAAGCAGGAATTTACCGTATCGCTCAGCTCCCAGTCGGCAACTATGAGCTCCGCGTGGAGAAGAACGGGTTTCAGACTTCTCTTTATCCTGCATTCGCGTTGGTGCTGAACCAGATCGCTCGCATCGATGTCCAACTGAAGGTCGGCCAGGTTACTGAGACGGTTGAAGTGTCTGGTGGCGCCCCCATGCTCAAAACTGAGGCCACCTTAGTCGACACCATCATTGATTCGGCGACCAATGACGCGCTTCCCTTGGCCACTCGAAATTACGTGGAACTGACGCTTCTTTCGCCCGGCGCCGTCCATCCCGATCCCAGCAGCTTCAATAACGGGGACAACGTGCAAAGCGGAGCGCGGCCGTTTATCAATGGCAATCGCGAGCAGGCGAACAACTTTCTTCTTGACGGACTAGATAATAACCAAGTATCGGACAACCTCCTAGGCTATACACCATCACCGGACGCGATCGAGGAATTCAACCTGATCACCAACAATGCTCCCGCAGAATTCGGAAACTTCATGGGCGGCATTGTCAGTGCGACGTTGAAATCGGGCACGAACGCTTTTCATGGGGATGTTTGGGAGTTCTTCCGAAACGACAAGCTGAACGCCAACCAGTGGGAAAACAAGATCAATCCAACCTCGACGATCGATCGCCCAGCTCTGCGTTGGAATATGTATGGGGGAACCCTCGGCGGTCCGGTTATCAAAAATAAGCTCTTCTTTTTCGTGGATTATCAAGGGCAGAGATTCGACCACCCGCCCACCGCCAGCTTCATATCCGTGTTCACCCCTGCCGAGCAGGGCGGCAACTTGAGCGCTCTTTGCACCAACGGGTTCGACGCGAGCGGCATATGTTTAGACAGAGCTTCCTCGAAAGCGACCCCGACGGGATACAAGTGCGGCGTAGGCGACAACACCAACGGGTGCGTGATCGCCAACCAGCTCTATAACCCGTGCGCGTCGTTTACCGCGCAGTGCACGCCTTCTTCTACCCCGGCGGCGACTCGGCAGCCGTTCATCGGAAACCTAATCCCTAAGGTTATGATCAGCCCCGTAGCGTCAGCGCTGTTCGCCTCTTCACTGTATCCAAAGACCATTAATAACAACCTGACGAACGATGCCCTTCAGCTCAAAGGAAATGGTTACAACAGCGACCAAGGCGACGCGAAGGTCGATTACAGACTTTCTAGCAAGGATATGATTTCGGGGCGGCTTACGCGCGCGCAGCAGACTGATCCTTCGAGTAATTCCCAATTGTTATTGGGGAATGGCTTGGCAACCGCGCCGATCTGGAGCACAGTCGGCGACTGGACCCACACAATTTCCAACAACGTGGTCAACGATGCGCGCTTTGGTTGGAACCATGTGATTCTGAACACGGGAAGCACGTTTGATCCTTCGGTTGGGAAATTCGGTCAAACGATCGGAATTCCGAATTCCAATCCGGGCGCATTGGTCGGTCTTCTCGGTCTTGATTTTGGCGGGGGGACCCCGACCCAACCTGGTAACGGCACACTCACGAACATCGGGAACAGCTTGGTCACACAGAGCTTTAATAGCACCGTTTGGCAGGGCGATGATTCGATTTCTTGGACGCGCGGACGCCACACCTTGAAATTTGGCGGCGAGTATATGTGGAACGGCATCAAGGTATTCTATTCAGGCAATAGCGGCGAGTTGGGTGGAATCGTCTTCGGCCCTAACTTCACTGCCTCTTCGGCCACGAGCCCATTCGGGGGGAATGGGATGGGGGACTTCTTCCTCGGCTTGCCTACTGCTTTTGGACGCGGTCTCAGCAGCGGCGGCTGGGAGCAGACTTCCAACATTTTTTCCTTCTACGGACAGGATACTTGGCGGGTGTCAGACAGGCTGACGCTTACTCTTGGCCTGCGCTACGAAGCACATACGCCTTGGGTTGAGACAAAAAATGAGCAGGACAACTTCAACCCGGTCAACGGGCAGCTTGAAATGGCCGGCCAGAACGGTGCCAGCGACGCGCTATATAAGGGTGTTTATGGCATCAAGGATTTCCAGCCGAGACTGGGATTCGCTTGGACACCATCGCGGTTTAATGGCCGCACCGTCGTTCGCGGAGCCTTCACAATCTCTGACTACCTGGAAGGAACAGGCACCAACCTGCGCCTGCCGATCAACCCCCCGTTCAACGGCGGTGCTGCGGGAGGCGAATTCCAGACCCAATACCTCAACGTGGCCCTGCCCGGCTCTACGACTTCAGATGGCATCATTGCACCGGCATCCACGCCAGGTTTCACTTGTCCGGCGCTCGCGTGCTTTAGCGGAGCCGTCTTTCGCATGTGGGATCAGAACGTGCAGCCTGCGATCGACGACCAATGGAACCTCACCCTACAGCACCAGTTGAATCCAACCACGACCGTTCAGGTTGGCTACGTTGGGCAGGTGGCATACCACCTTATGGTGCCCTTCTTCTACGGCCAGCCTGTTGTGGCGCCCGCCGGTTCTTGCGCGAAGGCTCCATGTACAACGCCCAGCCCGTTTTTTGCCAATGGTCAGGGTCCGGCCTTGCTCAATGAAATCGAGGGGAACGGCGGCACAATCTCCGGCACACAATCGAATGGCAGAATGATGTACAACGCACTGCAGGCCGTACTTCACAAAACCGAGGGTCACGGCTTGGAGTACCAGGTTTCCTACACCTACGCGAAGTGCATGACGAACAATAGTGGCTACTACGGGACCTGGTCAGGTTCGAGAGCTTCCTCGACCGCTTCGCCGTACTGGCAAAATATCTACGATCCCAAGGCGGAATGGGCGCCCTGCTATTACGACGAAACCCACAACCTAACCTCCTACGCCGTGTATGAACTGCCTTTCGGCAAGGGGAAGCAATTCGGGAGTAACGTGAGCAGCGCTATCAACGAGGTGGTAGGTGGCTGGACGGTCAGTCCCATCCTAACTGTTCACAGGGGCTTCCCGTTGGGACTATATACCGGCGGAACCGACCATACCGGTACTTCTTCTCGTGGGTTGCGGCCCGACTGCAACGGAACCAACAAGGTATTTGGCCGACAAAATGCCACCGCAGCACAAGGCGGCGGTTTCCAGTGGTTTGATGCCAGCAATTATACGGATCCAGTTGGGTTCGGGACATGTGCGCCGCAACTCGGCGGTTTGCGTGGACCTGGGTATTACAACTGGGATCTCAGCTTGCAGAAAAACTTCCAGTTAACAGAACGATTCAGGCTGCAATTCCGTTCTGACTTCCTGAATGCGTTCAATCGGGTCAATCTCGCTGTACCGAACACGACGGTGCAGACTTCTACTACTGGAGTCATTCAGAATTCGCAACCCGCGAGAAACATCCAGTTTGCTCTGAAGCTCTACTATTAACCCGAAGCACGTATAATGGGGCAGGCGAAACCCCCGCCTGCCCCATTTTGATTTTATGACGAGCATTCGATATGTACCTTCATTTGGCCT
>WNFO01005937.1_pt1 | contig 10740 bp, 9 predicted proteins | sample 5400251 | NCBI WGS metagenome assembly WNFO01 (sample SAMN13153354, study PRJNA577476) | soil metagenome | isolation source: 100 cm saprolite under Madrone tree | place: USA:California | collected 2016-06-14 | reverse complement strand
CGCCTTTCATCAGGTACAGCGGCGCCTTGCGATAGAGTTTGAAGTCGTTGAAAGGGTCGGTCAGGATCTTCGTCATCCAGACCAGGCCGGTCTCGACATCGCGGATGAAGAACAGCTGCACGGTGCGGAACAACAGGCCGCCGATGCCCACCACCAGCCAGATTTTGGCGACCTGGCGCATGAAGTCGACGGGCGAAGCCCAGGGTATGAACATCCCGAACAGGGTGGGATCGAAGTACAGCACCAGCGGCGAGGCCGCCCAGATCGTCATCAGCACGATCTTGCGCCGCAGATTGTAGCCGACCTTGATATCTTCCTTGTGCTCATGGCTAGCCTGGTTGATATGGTCGTAACCCCTGGGCTCGAAGAAGAAATGCCCGGCCTGGCGCGAGGTCATCGAGACCAGCCAGCCGATCAGCGCGGCCGCCAGCGGATCGAAAAACATCATCGCGTAACCAATCAGGAAACTGAGCGCGCTGATGAAGTGCAGGCTCTGGTTGATGCGGCTGTGGTGATAGTAGCGGTGATCATCCCAGCGTTGGATGCGCAGCTGCTCCCGGAAGTTCTTGATCATTCGCTCCCCCAAAAAAGTAAGATTGATTCGTTTTACCGGGATTCGATGTACGCGGTATGACATCATCAAAATGTCACATGTCGTGACACAAATGACGCAAATCACGCAAAACTTCGACCACCAATCAGGCGGCAACCGCCATCCCGGTTTTTCGGATCCGGACCAGCGAGAAATGGCCGAGTGGCGGCACCGGGCGGCGCTCGACCAATTCCATCCCATGCGCTCCCGCCAGCCATTGCGCATAGCGCGACCAGGCGAATTCGGCGGTGCGGAAGCCGAGCGGTCGCACCACCGGCTGCAAGCGCTGTTCGACGAAGCGGCGCATTCCGGCATCCGCGCTGACCCGGGTCAGGATGATCAGTTCGCCGCCGGGCCGCAGCACGCGGGCGAACTCGTCCAGTGCTGCTTCCGGATTTGGCACCGCGGTCACGACGTATTGCGCCATCACGACATCGAAGGAGTTGTCGGGAAATTCGAGTTTTTCCGCGTCCATCACCGCGAGGCCCTCGACATTCTTCAGGCGAAGCTCATCGACCCTGCGCTTTGCCTTGCGCAGCATCGCTTCCGAAATATCGGTGCCGAAGATGCGAAGATGCGGGGCGTATTGCGGCAGCGAGATTCCGGTGCCGACGCCGACCTCGAGCACACGGCCCCCGATCTTGTTGGTGGTCAGAATGGCCGCCTTGCGGCCTTTGGAGAACACCCCGCCAAACACCAGGTCGTAGACCGGCGCCCAGCGATCATAGGCTTGTTCGACCGTTTCGCGGTCAAAGTCCAACTGCCTCGTGTCGTCCAGCTTCATGATTTCTGCCATGGTGACTCTCATTTGCCTCTATTGTTCCAATTAGCCCTGCACGGCACTTGTATTGGCCACCACCCGCGCCGGCCGCAACGAACGGCTCGGCTGCAACGCGCTCAGGTTGCCGATGAACTGCCTTGCGCTGTTTTCCCAGGAGCGCTCAAGCGCAAAACTCCGGCAGGTCTCGCGCGAGATGCCGAGGGCGCGGATGCAAGCACTTCGCAGGTCGCTGTCCAAAGCGCCGACAGGGTGGTCCGCAATCACATCAAGCGGGCCGGTGACCGGGAAGGCGGCGACGGGCGTGCCGCATGCCAGCGCTTCGAGTTGCACGACGCCAAAGGTATCGGTGCGGCTTGGGAAAACAAAGACGTCTGCCGCGGCCAGATGGGACGTCAAATCCTTGCCCGACTTTTCGCCCAGGAAACTGGCGTCCGGATACCGGCGCTGCAACTCGGCCCTCTGCGGTCCCTCCCCGATCACAACCTTGGACCCGGGCAAGTCCAATGAGAGAAACGCCACGAGGTTTTTCTCTACCGCGACACGGCCGACCGTCATGAAAATCGGCCTGGGCAGATCAAGCTCAACCGGATCGTTGGGCGTGAACAGGTCGGTGTCGACCCCTCGCGTCCAGCTGCCCAGCTTCCGGAAACCTCTGGCGCCGAGCTCTTGCCTGAGCGAAGCGGCGGCGACCATCGTCATGGCGGCCGCTGCATGAAAATGTCGCAACACGGCGTAGCTCAGTGCCTCCGGGACGATCGATCGCACCGCGATGTATTCCGGAAAGCGGGTCGTATAGGAGGTCGTGAAAGCAAGCTTGCGGCGGCGGCAATAGGCCCGTACCGCCCATCCGATCGGTCCTTCGGTCGCGATGTGAATGGCGTCCGGCGATACCGCCTCGATCCTGGCGGCAACCTCGCGCCGGTTCGGCAAGGCCAGTCGCAAGCCCGGATAGGTCGGAACGCCGAAGGAGGGAAACCCGTCGGGGGTCAGAAAGTCGATTTCAGCGCCAAGCGCCGAGGCGCTGCGGGCCAACGAGGTTAACGTGCGGACCACGCCGTTCACCTGCGGGTGCCACGCGTCTGTCGCAATCAATATCCGCATTTCGGAAACCTGAGAGATTGCTGATTCTCAATTCCCGACGTTCGGCCAAGGATATTTCAAACGTGTGACGCAATCGATGCGTAGACCTTCCTTTTTCGGCCGTTTGAAAGTTTTTCGTGTAACATTACAGAACAATGACGTCATCGGACCTCAACGAACAGGCCCAAATCTCCCGCAGACGGCGGAAGCGGAGGAGCTATTCGCTGCTGGTACTGGCCGCCGGCATTTTCCTTTTCGGCGTGGCGGCGGGCACGCTGTACCTCGCGTTGCGGCCGGTCACCTTGCGGATTGCGGTCGGCCCTCCCGGAAGCGACGACCAGAAGCTGGTCCAGGCGCTCGCGCAAACTTTTGCCCGGGACAGAAGTCCGGTTCGGCTCTCCCCGATCACCACCGAAGGGACGACCGAGGCCATCGCGCTGTTCGCCACCTCAAAAGCCGATCTTGCCGTTGCCCGGGGCGACCTGAACCTGCCTGCCAATGCCGAAGCCGTCGCCATTGTGCGCAAGAACGTCGTGGTGCTGTGGGCGCCTTCCGGCCTTCCGCCCAAAGGCTCCAGAAAACCACCGGCGCCGAAAATCAAGGCAATCGACGATCTCGCCGGACATCGCATCGGCGTCATCGGCCGAACCCAGGCCAATGTCACGTTCCTGCGCGTGATCCTGACCGAATCCGGCGTTAATCCCGACAAGGTGGCGGTCACCCAATTCGCTGCCAATCAGATTTCTGAACTTGCCCGCGATCCGACGCTCGATGCATTCATGACGGTCGGCCCGCTGGACAGCAAGGTCACGGCTGACGCCATTGCCGCCACCGCCGCCGCCAGAGGTGAGCCGAAATTCCTTCCGATTGAAGTTTCCGAGGCGATTGCGAATAAGCACCCGCTCTACGAATCCGAGGAAATTGCCGGCAGCACTTTCAGCGCTTCGCCCGCGAGACCCGAGGACAAGGTCGAGACGGTCAGCGTCAACCATCTGATTATCGCGCCGAAGTCCTTGTCCGACACGACGGTCGGCACATTCGTCCGGCAACTATTTGCCGTCCGACAGCAACTCGCCAGGGAAGTGCCCGGTGCCGCAAGAATTGAAAAGCCGGATACCGACAAGGATGCCGCGCTGCCCGCCCATCAGGGAGCGGCAGCCTATATCGACGGCACCGAACGCACCTTCCTTGAGAGGTACAGCGACTATTTCTGGGCCGCCATTCTGGTTCTCTCGGGACTCGGATCCGTTGGCGCCTGGTTGCGTCACTATTGGAAACGGAATGAACGCGAACGATACACATTGCATCGCGACAGCCTGCTGGACCTGGTTTCCAAGGTGCGCCAGGCGGAACTCCCGGAGGAGCTGGCGACGATGCAAGGCGAGGCGGACGGCATCTTGCGGGAGGCGCTCGATTGCTACGATGATGGCGCGATCGAGGAAGGCGATCTGTCGGCGATCGGTCTGGCGCTTGAGCAGTTTCATCGTGCGGTCGCCGACAGGCGCGTCACGATCGGCTTGTCGGCCCCCGATCTGCAGCGCCGGCGCGCGCTATAGCGTGAAGCAAATCATATTTCGCGGACCGATGCGGCTTGAGCGCGTCGACGCACGGTAAATGATCGTTTCGCAATCCAGCTACAAACGATGGCAATTAACAGAATCCCGCAGGGAATTTTCCCTTGCCTTATGAAAGAGGGAAATTTCGCGTCAGCGGTTTAATCCTTCGGGATACCGCGACGAAACAATTCCTTACCCGACGAAGTCATTTTGCGGCCTCGACGCAAACATTCTGAAACCGTTGTCCCGTAATGATGCAGTCAAGAACGCGCCGAAACTGGCGCCTGGGCGCTTCAAACAGGGGGACTTCTCATGCTCAATCGGGATGCATTCAAGCTGAATGGGCGCTGTAACGCGGCCGCCTTCGGCGCTCTGGCGATCGGCACCATCGCATTTTCCGGCTCCGCCACGGCCACGCCGCTGCAGCTGTTTCCCTTCTTCTTGGCGCCGCCCATGCAATATTCCGCGCCGTCGGCGCAATCGGCACCATCCGATGAAGGCCCCGCGGTCGAGATGCCGGCGCGGCTGAGGCGCCAGATCGTCAGCTACGCCACCCGCGAAGCGCCCGGCACCGTCATCATCGATACCCCCAACACCTATCTCTATTATGTGCTCGGCGGCAGCCGGGCGATCCGCTACGGCATCGGGGTCGGCCGCGACGGCTTCACCTGGTCGGGCGTACAGTCGGTTAGCAGGAAGGCCGAGTGGCCGGATTGGACCCCGCCACCGGAAATGATCGCGCGCCAGCCCTATCTGCCGCGCCACATGGCCGGTGGCCCCGGCAATCCGCTGGGCGCGCGCGCAATGTATCTCGGCGGCACGATTTACCGCATTCACGGCACCAACGCGCCGGAGACCATCGGCACCCGCGTTTCGTCCGGCTGCATCCGTCTCACCAATGAGGACGTCGCCGATCTCTATTCGCGCGTCAACGTCGGCACCAAGGTGATCGTGCTGCCGATCGACCGCCGCGCCGACAACGCGGACCGCAAGCACGGGTGACGGGATCGCTGAAGATAATAGGGAAATCAAAATGGCGCCGCACTGGCGCCATTTTTGTTTCCCGTAGACCCGCGCACTTATTCATTGAATTGACACGGTATCGGGTAGCCTCGTCCTGAGGAGCGGCGTCTTCGCCGCGTTCGGCGGAAGGATACGGCTAAACGAAGGTATGTAGTGTATCAACCTCCGTAGGATCGAGTCGTTCGCCCTGATCGGACTAGGCTGGCGTCAAGTGCCCTGGCTGGCCGGACGAGCACGAGCCCAGCGAGTCAAATGCTAACGGGTGGACCCCATGGTGACGACTCATGGCCCTTTCGATCGAAGCCCCGCAGATATTTCCCCAAGCAAGCAGAAACGTGGACGCCTCCGTAATCTTTGTAATCTTTCGGCGGATTGATCTCATTCAGTGCGGGCCTGTCGCCGGAGCGCTCGACACGGGCACTGGAATTCCTGGCGAACAGCTGCCGAAGATCTTCGAGGCTTTCACCCGCCTAGATGCCACACGATGTGACGGCCTGGGTATCGGTCTCTTCATCGTGCGCCAAGCGCTCGGAATTCTGGGCACCGCATCGACGTCGCCTCTAATCCTTGCCGCGGGTTTCGCTTTTCCATTTTCGTTGCGCACGGGACGAAGAGGGAGCGAACGCGGGCGAGCACCGCGCCAGGAGAGAAAAGGAAGCGCAATTTAGAGGAAGGTATCATGAGCAGTCCCGACACAATCACTTCCGCTCAACGGGATTGGCAGCTCATTTGCGCAAAGAGGTTCCCATTCCTCACCGGAATGAATCATATCGCCAAACCGCGTCTGCCGCAGCGTCGAGGAATGGGTGATGGTGCGGTCACAGCGCTCAGTGTTCAAGAAAGGAGAAGACGAATGATCAACGGATTCACGCTTCACGAGACTACCACCGCGCCGGCGACCTCTGTCGAGATCCTGAACGGCATTCAGAAGGGTTGGGGCTTCGTGCCCAACCTGCACCGCATCCTCGCCGAGAGCCCGGCGGCGCTCGAGGCCTATAGCACGCTCTGGGGCATTGCCGAGAAAACGGGTTTCACGCCGCAGGAGCGCAACATCGTCTATCTCGCGATCATCTACGAGAACGAGTGCACCTATTGCATGGCGGGACATACCAACCTCTCGCGCATGGCGAAGGTCGATAATGCCGCGATCGCGGCCGTCCGCGAAGGCCGCCCCATCGCCGACGCGAAGCTCGAAGCGCTGCGCCAGTTCGCTGCAAAAGTCACTCGCCAGCGCGGCGTGGTGAGCCAAGCCGACGTCGCTGCCTTCAAGGCCGCGGGCTATGACAATCGCGCGGTGCTCGACGTACTCGTTCTCGCCGCGACCAAGCTGATCTCCAACTATACCAACCACCTCGCCGAGACACCGAACGATTCCTTCATGAAGGGCGCCGAGTGGACTCCGCCCGGCAAGCTCAAACCCGCCGCCTAAGCGGCATTAAAAGGCCGCCCTCGCTTTGCGGCGGGGCGGCCTCGTCCGACACTATGAAGCGACTGCATGTCGACGCTTGACACAAGGAGTTACGACAATGAACGCGATTCTCAACACGGCAATCAGTCCGTTCGTCCTGATCATGCGCCGGTCCGGCCTGCTCACCGAGGATCTCGACTACCATCTGGTCCGCGCATCGATGGTGATCATGTTTTTCTTCTTCGGTTACCAGAAGTGGTGGCCATATGAGGCGGAGCGGCTCGTGCCTTTCATCAGCAACGGTCCGCTGATATGGTGGCTGTACCCCGTGTTCGGCCACCAGGGTGCAAGCTGGTTTCTCGGTGTTTCCGAATGGACGTTCGGCGCCCTTCTACTTGCAGGGTTCTGGGACAAGCGGCTCGGAATTCTGGGTGCCGCCGGTTCGACCGCGACCTTTATCGCGACCGTCACGATCATTCCTTTCATGCCTGACGGCTGGGATGCTGCGGCCGGATTTCCGGCGATGACCGGCAACGTCCCGTTCCTGATGAAGGATGTCGTGCTGCTGGCCGTCTCGTTCTATCTGTTGAAGCAGGACGTGGTGCGCGTCACCCAACATGAACCGGCCGTACGGCGCTCGAAAACCGCGGGTCTCGTTCATTCCGGACAGGAATGAATGATATTGCCTCAGGGCGACTGCCCCCGGCGCCGGCGGATGCGCAAGTTTGTCACCGCCACATCATTCGGAGACGAGAAATGATCAACGGTTTCAGGCTTCACGACACGACGACCGCGCCGGCGGCTTCGACTGGGATTCTGGACGGGGTTCAGAAATCCTGGGGGCGCGTTCCGAACCTGCACCGCGTGCTGGCCGAGAGTCCCGCCGCGCTCGAGGCCTACGCCACCCCTGTGGGGAATCGCCGAGAAGACGGGGTTCACGCCACGGGAGCGCAACATCGCCTACATCGCGATCATCTACGAGAACGAGTGCACGTACTGCATGGCCGGCCACACGAACCTGTCGCGCATGGCTAAGGTCGAGCCGGAGGCGATCACTGCCGTGCGTGAAGGCCGCCCAATCGCCGACCCCAAGCTCGAAGCCCTGCGCCAGTTTGCAGCGAAGGTGACGCGCAACCGCGGCGTCGTTAGCGAAGCCGACGTGTCGGCCTTCAAGGCGGCGGGCTATGACAATCGCGCGATGCTGGACGTGCTCGTCCTCGCCGCGACCAAGCTGATCTCGAACTACACCAACCACCTCGCGCAAACGCTGCTTGATGCGTTCATGAAGGGCGCCGAGTGGAGCGCGCCGGGCAAGCTCAAGCCCGCCGCCTGACCCCGCGACCGAGGCCGCCCCTTGCTTCCGCACGGGGGCGGCGTTGCACCTGGCGGACAAGCCGAGGAGACCGAAGATGATTGAGCTGTACTACTGGCCTACGCCGAACGGCCACAAGGTCACGATGTTCCTGGAGGAAGCGGGACTGGACTACACGATCCACCCGGTTGACATCAGCGCCGGCGATCAGTTCAAGCCCGACTTTCTCGCCATCTCACCGAACAACCGCATGCCGGCCCTCATCGATACCGCGCCGGCCGACGACGGGGAACCGATCAGCGTGTTCGAGTCAGGTGCCATCCTGTGGTACTTGGCCGAGAAGACCGGTCGCTTCCTGCCGAAAGATGTGCGGGGCCGCAAGACTGTGACTGAGTGGCTGTTCTGGCAGGTGGGCGGGCTGGGGCCGATGGCCGGACAGAACCACCATTTCGGGCTCTACGCTCCGATCAAAATCTCTTACGCGATCGACCGCTACATCAACGAGACAAACCGTCTCTATGGCGTGCTCGATCGTCATCTCGAAAACCGCAAGTTCATCGCCGGCGACGGCTACAGCATCGCTGACATGGCTTCCTATCCCTGGGTCGTTCCCTGGAAGCGTCAGCAGCAGAATCTGGACGACTTCCCGAACCTGCGGCGCTGGTTCGACATGGCGCGCCAGCGCCCCGGGACGCAGCGTGCGTATGCCAGAGGCGAGCCGTACTCGAACCGCCCCACCGTCACGGAAGAAGGGAAGAAGATCCTGTTCGGACAGACGTCGGGCAGAGCGTCGGTAGCCTAACGAACGAGACGGAACGTCATTCCACATGATGGAGGAGAAAATTGCGATGAAGTCCTCATCGGAGCAACTGCAGGCGGCCGAGCATCGGTCCATCGATCAGAGCAAGATCGCATATCAGAAACCCCAGCCCCCCGGCATGGTGCCGGATGTCTTCGTCGGCTCCGCGCTGGAACTTGACGGGGACGAACGCGAGTGGGTCCCGCAGTCGCCGACCGTCGCATTCAGGCCGCTCGTCCTGAACGCGAGCCAGGGATATTATATCAACATCCTTCGGGTTCGGTCCTCGGGCGTGCTGTCGCGTCACCGCCATTCCGGACCGGTGCATGCCTTCACGCTGCGCGGAAGATGGCGCTACCTCGAGCATGACTGGATCGCGACCCCGGGCGACTACGCATTCGAGCCACCCGGCGAGACGCACACGCTGGTCGTTCCGGACGACGTCAAGGAAATGGCGACGCTCTTTCACGTCACCGGCGGGTACACCTACGTCGATCCCTATGGCGAGGCGCTCGGATACGAAGACGTTTTCACCAAGCTCGAGCACGCGACCAAGCACTACGAGGCCGTCGGGCTCGGCAGGGAACATGTGAAGAGGATTGTCCGATGACGAGACGCGAAACCGTCGATGTAGATGGCGTTCCGATCAGCTATCTGACCGCCGGTGCGGGCGGCCCCTTGGTGCTATTGCTTCATGGCACCTATTGGAGTCGCGTATGGCAGCAAGTGCTCGACCGCATCGCCGCCGCGGGCCTTCGCCCGGTGGCGGTCGATTTCCCCGGCTTCGGCCGCTCCGGAGGCGAGCTCACCCTGAGCGAGGCCTCGGTCCCGCGTCTCTCCGCCTGGCTGGTGCAATTCCTAGATGCGCTCCGGCATAAGGGCACAGTCATGGTCGCCGGTCACGACATCGGCGGAGGCGTGGCGCAGCATCTGATGCTCGCAAATAAGGTGGAGGTCCCGCGCGTCGCCGTGGTGAACGGCATCATGTACGACTCATGGCCGGTACCCGGCGTTGCCCGCTTCCGGGATCCGGCAGTCGCCGCCGCGACGACGCGCGATGATGTTCTCGCGGCGCGCCGCGTGTCTGTCGTGAAGGCGCTCGGGCGCCCCGCAAGCGAAGCCGAGATCGCCGAATATCTCGATCCCTGGACAGACCCGAGGGTTGCCCGCTCTTGGTTGGCGCTCGCGGGCGCCGCGGACCACCGCTACACCATGGAGATGCTGCCGGCTCTCCTGCAGTCCAAGACGCCGAAGCTTCTGGTGTGGGGCGTCGAGGACGGTTTCCAGACGGTGGATTATGCCGAACGCTATGCACGGGAGATTCCGGAAACGCGGCTCGTTCGGATCAAGTCGGCAGGACACATCCCTATGGAAAACGACCCCGAAGCCGTAGCGGGAGCCCTAGCCGAATTCTTTGCCGCCAAACAATGAGGAAGCCCATGAAAGTTGCGATCCTCGACGACTACCAGAACGTTGCGCTGCGGCTTGCCGACTGGTCCGCCGTCCGGCGGCACGCCGAGATCACTGTGTTCAACGACCATATCGCCGATCCCTCGGGAGTAGTCGAGCGCCTGCGCCCGTTCGACGCGATATGCGTCATGCGCGAACGCACGCCGCTTACGAGGGAGATCCTGCAGCAGCTCCCGAACCTCAAGCTGATAGCATCGACCGGACCGCGAAACGCCTCCATCAACAGCCAGGCCGCGACCGATCTCGGCATCGCGGTCACAGCGACCGGCTATGACTCCACACCCACCATCGAGTTCACCTGGTCGCTGATTCTGGCCAGCATACGTGGCATCGACCGGGAAGCCGCTTCGCTCAAGGCCGGGGGTTGGCAAACGAGCCTCGGCTCAAACCTGAGAGGTAGAAGCCTGGGTGTCGTCGGGCTGGGAAACATCGGAAGAGAAGTGGCGCGCATCGGCCTCGCGTTCGGCATGAAGGCGATCGCCTGGAGCGAGAACCTCACTGAGGAGAAAGCCAGCGCTGCCGGTGCCACCCTCGTGGACAAGCAGACGTTGTTCCGCGAGGCCGATATCGTGACAGTCCATCTCGTCCTGAGCAATCGTACCAAAGGGCTGATCGGGGCACCCGAGTTCGCCCTGATGAAGCCGACGGCGAGACTCGTCAACACATCGCGTGGTCCGATCGTCGACGAGGTGGCTCTGATCGAAGCGCTGCAGGCGCGC
>WNFO01024190.1_pt1 | contig 10741 bp, 8 predicted proteins | sample 5400251 | NCBI WGS metagenome assembly WNFO01 (sample SAMN13153354, study PRJNA577476) | soil metagenome | isolation source: 100 cm saprolite under Madrone tree | place: USA:California | collected 2016-06-14 | reverse complement strand
GCCGCTTACGTATAAATCATTCCAAATCTCTCCCGAGGTAAACAGCTGAACGGCTGCCTTGGCCACTAAGGAAGGAGCGCTCATGAACATGGGGTTAATAAGTTGCAGCGTGTTGCCAATGAGCTCCCAGATAGTGAGGAAAATGACAACAGATAACGTCCCCAGGATTTTTCTTTCCTGATTGAGATAGAATTTATACCCTGCGGAAGCTTCGGCTACTCGTATGTCTAATAGTTGTTCTTCAGCGGCTTGGTCAGCCATAGGTTTACCCTCCTATATTTATTGTTGACGGTTAATAGCCACTCGCTACCGGTCATGCAGCCTGGCGAACGTGTAACAAAAGGCCTTGGTGTTGTCAACAGTAAACTTGCAGGGGCTATTATTTTCTTTTGGAACATGCTGAGCGTCTAAAATACCCCATTTCTTGAGTCTAATCTTGACAATCGTTTACGTATTAAATATTTTGGGTTCAAGCAATCTCGACCTATCTAAGGAGAACCTAAATGAAACTCCTATTTGTTACGCCACCCATGGGGAATTGGGCGCCGTGGGGTGATCGCCATCTCGCGGTCAATTCCCTGCATTCGCAAGTTGCGGCTTTCATCCGGGAAAAGGGAGCTGCAGATGTTGCTGTTTTGGACTGTCGTGCCCTCGGCTTCGATGACGAGCAAATGCTGGACGAACTCGGCCGGCGCCGACCGGATGCTGTCTTCTTTGGTAGCGTGATTCCAGCCGCAGGTGGTGCGGCACAGCTCAACCGGTTTCACGCGGCTATGAAACGGATCAAGGAGTCTTATCCTAGGATGGTCACCATAGGTGGCGGTTTGATGTACACTGCCATTCCCCAGCAGATCATGAAAGATAATCCCCAGCTTGATTTCGCGATTGTGGGTGTCTTTGGCGATAATGAATACACGTTGTGGGAACTATTGGAGGAGCTCAAACGCCCGTCGCCGAACTTTGACGGGATCAAGGGACTTACCTATCGCAAGGGCGACGAAATAATACTCAATCCTGCCAGACCCTTGATTCAGAATCTCGATGAACTTCCCATGCCGGCCTACGATCTCTTCCCGATGGATCGTTACTACGGTTATTCCGTCATACCAAACTACAACGAGGCTGTAACCACTAGAGGCTGCGAAGGGGCCTGCCACTTTTGTTACGAGTGGTGGCTCGTTGACCCGCGCAATCCACGTGACTTCACCTCACATCGCACCCGGAGCGGTAAAGCGGTCGCCGACGAGATGGAGCTGCTGAACAAGCAATACGGCGTCAAGGCGCTTACCTTTATGGACGATGATTTCAATTCCGACCGGCAGAAGATGGTTGACTTAGTGGAGGAGCTGGAAAAAAGAAGGCTGGACATGAGCTGGTTTTGCCTGAGCAGGGCGCAGAATCTTATCCGCGACACAGATCTGATTCCTCGGCTGCGCAAGGTCGGGCTCTACCAAGTTCTCATCGGCATCGATGGCGGGACGGATGAAGAAATCGCCGAGGCGCGCAAAGGGCCCATGAAGGTGGGTGTAAAGGAGTTGAAGGAACTAATCCAATTCTTGCGACAGAATGACATCTCCACGATTTCGACCTATCTAAACGGATTCTGGGAAGACGATGAGGCAAAGATTCGCCAGCGTGCCAAGGCTGTTGACGAGATCGATCCGGACATCGTCATGATCCAATTGCTCAATCCAATACCGGGATCGCCGATCTACAAAAAAGCGGTCAAGGATAGCCTCATCGAAATTGACAACCTCAGTCTTTACGATCTGGAGCATTGCGTGATGCCGACCAAACATCTCACGCGCCAGCAGCTCGGCGAGTTGACCGGTTGGGCCTTTCAATCTTTTTATGGCAAGCCGGGGAGAATCGACCGGATCTTGAACGGTTACAGTTCGCCGTACGTGAAGATGAAGTTTCTCTCCTTCAAGAACAACGCTGCACAGTACGAAAAGGGCGCGGCGGAAGACGCTATTGCCATTTAGCTGTTGAAACCAATGACGGAGCAAGCGAGACGCGAATCGCTCCAGGGGAAAGTTGTTCTGGTCACCGGGGCGAGCCGAGGTATCGGCTCGGCTGCGGCAAAGCGGCTTGCGCAGTCCGGCGCCGCCGTCGTTATCAACTACCACCAAAACCAAGAAGCGGCGCAAAAGGTTCTCGAGAAAGTTGAGGCGGATGGCGGTCAAGGCATGATCTTTCAGGCGGACGTGACGCGAAAAGATCAAGTGGAGGCAATGGTGGCGGCGGTGCAGAAAAAGTGGACCGCTGTCGACGTGTTGGTCAACAATGCCTACTTTCCCTTCAAGATCGGTCAGCTCCACGAACTGTCATGGGAGAGTTTTCATCAGGCCGTGGAACATGAGCTTTCCGCTTTTCACCATTGCGTCCAGGCCTGTTTGCCGGGAATGTTGGCAAAGAAAAACGGTAAGATAATCGTCGTCAGCACACGGTTGGCCCAACAGCCGTTGCCGCGCATGGGTGCTTACGCAGCCGCAAAGTCCGCTCTAGAGTCGATGGCGAACACTATGGCCATCGAACTGGGACCTTTGGGGATCGCGGTGAACGTGGTGACTCCGGCCTTTACGCTGACTGACGCCTCCATGATTATGCCTGAGGAGTTCAGGGAGAGAGTGCGCCAGACCCGGCCGCTGAAAAAGCATCTTTACCCGGAAGATGTGGCTGGCGCCGTTGCATTTCTGGCCGGGGACGAAGCCGGTATGTTGACCGGCAGTCATATTTTGATTACGGGTGGAAGCCATCTCCAACTCTGATAGGACTTCAGCTCGACGAGTTAGCTTTTGTTTCACCTTAGGTTATCACCTTCATGCTATCTTTGGACGAGATTGTTGAAAAGCTCAAAGAGATAGTCGGCCCTCGATTCGTCTCGACGAATCCCATCGACAAAATCAATTATCAGCATACGCTCGCCTATGGCGCCTATCGGGCGTTGCCTGATGTCATCGTGCGCGTCGAATCCGACGCTCACGGGAATCACTCCGTTGCCGAGATTCTAAGGTTCGCCAACGAGTACAAAATTCCCATCGTTGCCAAAGGCGGGGTGGGGATGGGCATCAGCTCACCTCTTAAAGGCGGTATCCTTTTGGATATGCTTGGGATGGACAAGGTTCTTGAAGTCAACCCAACCCTGCAGTATGCGATCGCCGAAGGTGGCACAAGCGTATACGCCATTCATCATGCCCTGCGGCAGCATGGTCTGATGCTGCCTAACTTTGGAACCTACGGTCCAGCGGTGGTGATTGGTGCCATGGTGAACAAGGGTGGTATCGGCTACGGCATGACGCGGTATGGCTGGATCGCAGATATGGTTCTGGGTTTGGAGGTTATCCTCGCCAATGGCGAGATCATCCGGCTTGGTGCATTGGCCAACCAGGGCACAACTTTTGGACCTTTTCAAAAATGGATTCACTTGCCGGATTTGTTAGGTCTATTCACCCTCGCGGCGGGGTCGATGGGGATCATCAGCAAAGTCTGTCTGCGGGCGATCGAAGGCCAGCGGGAATGGTTGTACGATTACTGCTACACATTTCGCCGCCATGAACTTGACCGCGCGCAAGATGCGCTTATCCAACTCGTGAAAGGCGAGGTTGTGCACGATATTCATTTCACCGACCGATGGCAGTATCACTGGCCGATGGAAGAAGGTCTCTACGACAAGAGCAAGATTCCGGAAGACGCGTGGTTTTTTTTGAAGACTGTGATCCTAGCGCGCGATGCGGAGGAACTCGCGTTCAAGGAAAAACGTATGCGGCGAATCTACACTCAGGCGAGCGGCGTAGACGTGCCGGAGATCGCCGACAAATCGATGGGCGCCAAGGCGCAGCAATACGGGCTCCACGGCTGGCCGGACTATCATATTATGGGACCGGACGGTTGGTGCGGCTCGGTGGTGCGCCATTCCGGTATGTTCGCAGTCACCTCAAAAATGTATCCGCTCACATTCCTTCAGGAGATGTATGATCTCGACGAGGCTGCCAAGCGAGCCGCCGGCCTTTGGGACGCCGAACATTCACCTCAGCACGATAGTTACGTGACCCGTGACTTGGCTATCAAAGAGGAATATTTTGTCTTTTATAATCCCTACGATGAAGAGGACGTGGGCAAGCTGCGCAAGTGGATGGGGATGGTCCAGGAATTCAGCAACAAGCGGGGGGTCGTCTGGACCGCGCCGACATTGAGCACAAAAGGACCTTATCCCTATCAACGTCTCACGAATCTTTACGACCTGGTGAAGGAGATCAAGCAGCTGGTGGATCCCAATAACATTTTGAACCCAGGAGCGCTTTATTAGCGAAGGAGAAAATAGATGGCAAAAGCAAACGGAAAAGACTACTTCGGTAAAAAGCTATCACCGCGGGAAGCAGAGGCCGTTGTCGCGGAGCTGAAACAATACTTGCGGGATTTGACGGATCGGTGGCTTTTTAAGGGACGCTTTCATACGGAGTTGGAAAGAGGAACTTTGCCCATGGAGGCAATCCAGATCTTTTGGCAGAATTGGTACGGCTTCGTGGCCGAAATCAACAACTTTCACGGGGTTGCTTATCAACGGCACTTGCCGTTCTTCAAACGCCATCCAGAACTGCAGAGGCACTTTGCTAATCATGTGGCGGACGAGATGATTCATCCGACGCCGCCGGGCCACATTCGCATCGTCCTGGAGCAGGGAAGAAATTTCGGCTTGACCGACGATCAGATGATCGAATACGAGATGTTGGCCGAGTGCCGTGCGTTTCTCGAGTATTATCGCGGGGTGCTCTATGAGGGAACCATGGCCGAGTGGTGGGCCTCTTTCTGTGTCGAAGAAGCCGTTGGCCATTGGGCGAAATTTTTTGGCGGCGCGCTGCGCAAGGCTTACAAAATACCGGAAGAGAAAGTCGTCTACTTCCGGGTGCACGCCGAAGCTGACCTCGAGGAGCACGCCGACGGCGTTATGGCGCATGCGGATCTCGACTGGACGGTGCTGAAAAAAATGCTCGAAGAGGGTCGCGCCGATACTCGTCCAGGCTTCAGCTTGGAGTATTGCCTGCGTATGGGCACGGCCTACTTCGCTTGGTTCTTTGAAGGAGTTTATCAATACGTGAAGAAGGAAGGGCTATACAAAGCGTAACGATGTCTCAGCCAGGAAAGGCGGATGAAGTCGCCCGTGAAGCGGTAAATAAGATCGGCTTCCGGTTAAGGAACAATTGTTTTAGATCCACTTCTTGCCGCCTGATTCCCACCGGCTTAACCCGCGGCCTTGTCCTTTTTGGCTGGCGAATGCGGCGCCACTTTTTCGTCGGATAGTATTTCTTCCGGCTGGTTTGGCCGCATGGGCGATGTGGTCGATGGTTTGAATGCCGTTGCGACCTTCTGCGATCCTGCGAGATCCTCCACGGATAATTTCCGACGGGAGGGAAACCACAAGAAAGCGATATGGCAGTAAACGCCACGTTGCCTTCAACTAAAGGTAGGTCGAGATGCATCAGATAAGTGGGAGAATTGTAAATATCGCCCTCCACCTCGCCGGTGATTTGCGGTCGATCTTCGCCGATGCCCCGGCCGTGGAGTAACATGCCTTTCGGCGTATGACCGGAGTCTCGTACGAGCCGTTGATAAACACGCACCACCTCGCGGAAAGAGATACCGGGCTTCATGAATTTCACCAGCTCGTCGAAAACTTCCACGCTGACATCGAAGGAGCGCTTTAATTCCGGCGAAATTTTTCCCAGGCAAGCGGCCTGAACGGTCTGGGCAATGTAGCCGCCGTACTTCGCCTCGAGCTCCGTATTTATCATGTCGCCGGCCTGAAGCGGACGGTGGGGCGCGATACGAGAGGCCCATGGAACGCCCACACCTGCGCCCCAATGCGTCATCGATGGATAATCGCCGCCGTTGGCAATAATCGTATACCAGATGGTCGCAACCATCTCGTTTTCCATGACGCCGGGTTTAGCTTTCGCGAGGACGGCTTCCACCACCTTGTCGAGTATGGCAGCCGCCCGCTCCACGCAGGCAATTTCCTCGGGCCCCTTGATCGAGCGCGCGTCTTGGAGCAATTCCGTGGCATTCTCAAATTGTGCCTTTGGAAAGGTCTTTCGTAGTTTTTCGATCATCCCGCTGACGACGGTTCCTTCCGGTGCGCGGAGCAGACCACTCAAGCCGGAGACGCCGATCCGTGCCTCCTCAAGTTTAAGCTCCTTTACGCGCTCGGCCAGAGGCTCTCCCCAGGATCGTCGCGAGGCGCGAATGTCGGTTACCCAGTCCTGGGCGATGCTCCACCATTCCACCTCGTTGCCGCCCCGAACAAAAGCAGTCACTTCGCCGGACTCCGGAAAGACGACAGCAACTTCGGTTTGGTGACCGCCGATATGCGTGAGGTAACGGATGTCAGCCTGAAATTGATCCCAGTGGCTTTGGTTGGGAAAACCGATAATCGCGTCAAGTTGTTGCTGACGCATGAGCTCACGCACTCGTCCCCAGCGGCGTGTTCGTTCGCCCTGGCTGAACTTAGGCAGGCCAAAGCCTCTTTCACCGCTGTTAATCATCAATTTGCCACTCGCTTCCTTCGCGTTTTCTTTAGCTTATATGGGGTTCATGGTTCCGGTTCAAGGATAGGACTGGCATTGCAAAATCCCAGGTGTTAGACTCCGCCCGTGTTGAATAGCACTTCACGCTTGACCTCTGGCCAACTCCCGCACTAAATTCCCTTTCTAGGGAAACCCCTTATGCAGTATCTGGCGATCTGCGAAGACGATTTACTATTTCACTTCATGCGCAACGTTGCGTCAAAACAGGCAGAGGTGCTGTTTTTGGTGCAGGATGCGGCGGTGGCGAATAGGATTAAACGGCAGGGCGGAAAGGTTCGGCATGGAGATCTTCTTAAGGAAGAGACCTATAAGAGAATCAAGCTTCATCACGTAGATCAGGCCATCGTTTTCGTTCGCGAGGCGGATTTTCAAGATCGGATCTGCCGCCTTTTGAGAACCCTGGACAAGAGTTTATCCATCGTCGCTCTCACTCCGGACAGGAATGGGGCAAAGGAGTCCGAGGGTTCGCTGTTCAGGCAGCTCCAGCTGCCGGATATTTTCGAAGAGTTCTGTGCCACCCGACTGCTCGATACATTGAACAGCAAAAAAGTCGAAAGGATCCGTTCGCTCTTTGACGAGAAGAAGGTCCACATATTACTTCAGCACGATCCTGATCCCGACGCCATTGGCAGCGCGCTAGCCTTGCGCGAGCTTTTGGGACGCAACCGTATTACGACGCCGATTGTAACCTTCGGTGAGGTGACTCGGCCGGAAAATCTCGCGATGATCCGCTTGCTGGATATTCAGATCGATCGGATCACCTATGAAGATCTGCACAAAGACGGCGCGCAGCTGGCTCTGGTCGACGTCCAGCCACCCTATTTCGATCAATCGTTAGGAAGAGTAGATCTAGTCGTAGATCACCATCCCAAGCGGACTGCGTTCAAAGCCCGCTTTGCCGACCTTCGAACCAACTATGGAGCGACATCGACGATCTTCACTGAATATTTGCGGTCGATCGGCATGGAACCGTCGCAAAGACTGGCCACGGCGCTGCTCTATGGAATCAAGACGGATACGCTTTTCCTCGAGCGCGGCAGCATTCTTGCCGATCTCAGCGCTTTCACCTTCCTCTACCCGTTCGCCAACAAGTTGATGATTACGCGGATCGAGCGACCCGCGTTGCCGCGGGAAGATCTCGAGGCTCTTGGCAGGGCATTAAGCCGTCTGCGATTGGACAACGGCGTGGCGGTGATTCACATGGGCGAAATCAACCGCGAGGATGTCATTCCGCAGATGGCGGAGTTTTGTCTGAACATCGAAGGGGTTGAGTGGGGAATCGTATCGGGCTTGGTCAAAGATCGGGTAGTCATCTCCGTGCGCAACGTCGGCTACGTCAAGAGCGCCGGTGAAATCATGAAGAAACTCTACGACGATATCGGCAGCGCCGGCGGGCATCGCGCCATGGCAAAAGCCGTGATCCCGTTAGATCGTTTTAAAGAGCGCTACGGTGAAGTAAGCGAGAAAGTCATTCGAGACGCCGTGGTTCCCATGATCATCGAGCGTGACGAACAAACAGCCCATGACCACTGACCGGGCGACTTACCGCGAGATTCAACATACCGCCGATTTAGGGATCGAAGTAACCGCCGCTGACCAGCCGGGGCTTTTCGCTTGCGCAGGGGAAGCGCTTTACGCTCTGATCGCTGATCCTGCTACGATTGAAAGCCGCGATGCAATAAATATCTCTGCTGCCGGCGATGGCCCCGAAGAATTACTCCATGCCTGGCTGTGTGAGCTCCTGGCGCTTTTTAATATTCAAGGATTTGTTGGAAAGCGGTGCCAAGTTGCTCATATCGGTGAAGGACAGATTCAAGGGCAAGTCAGCGGCGAGAAATTGGACCTCAAACGCCACGTCTTTCACACCGAGATCAAGGGCGTCACCTACCACGACTTTAGAGTTTGGCGGGAAGCCGGCGCGTGGCACGCCCGGGTCATCTTCGATGTCTAGGGCAGGGTGCCCTCCAATCAGTAGCACCCATTTCCATCGGAGTCATTGAGTGTCGGCAGAGGCAATAAAACTCGATCGTCTTGAAGAGTATCTATGGGAAATCCCTCGCCAGGGCGGCATGAGAGTGCCGGGCCGTATCTATGCCAGTGAAAAATTGATGGCCGACCTTAAAGACGATAACTGCCTGCGACAGGTCATGAACGTCGCGCACCTGCCCGGCATTGTCGGCTATTCCCTCGCCATGCCGGACATCCATTGGGGCTACGGGTTTCCCATCGGTGGCGTGGCGGCGGTCAGCCTCGACGAAGGCGTCATCTCTCCCGGCGGTGTGGGCTACGACATTAACTGCGGTGTTCGTTTGGTGCAGACCGGTTTGGTCTTCGAACAAATCAAAGACAAACTAACACGCATTGTCGAATCTCTGTTCTCCGTTATCCCTTCCGGCGTCGGTTCCGAGGGCGCCATCGCCAAACTTTCCAAGCAGGATGAAAAGCGCTTGTTGCGCGACGGCGCGCGCTGGGCTGTATCGGAAGGCTATGGCTACCAGGACGATCTCTCTTATATGGAAGAGGGAGGCAGATTGGCGACGGCCGATGCAGCGCTTATCAGCGATCGGGCTTTGGAGCGTGGCCTCAAGCAGGTAGGCACTTTGGGCTCGGGAAATCATTTTCTCGAAATCGGCAGAGTCGAAGAAATCTACCTACCGCAAGTTGCGGATACGCTCCGCCTATTTCCCGATCAGATCGTTATTCTGATTCATACCGGCTCGCGCGGCTTGGGCTATCAGATCTGCGAAGACTCGCTCAAGGTCATGAGCAAGGCGATGACAAAATACGGAATTTCACTGCCGGATCGGCAACTCGCTTGTACGCCGATTCAGTCGCCTGAAGGCCAAGATTATCTCGCGGCTATGGCCGCGGCGGCAAACTATGCTTGGGCCAATCGGCAAGTGATTATGAGCCAGGCTGAAAAGGCTTTCATGAAGGCGCTCAATATCGGCCCCAAGAATCTCGGTTTCTCGTTACTCTACGATGTCTGCCATAACATCGCAAAGATTGAAGATCATGTTGTCGACGGCAAGAAGCGACGCCTGTGTGTTCACCGAAAGGGCGCGACACGGGCCTTCGCGCCGGGTCATCCACAGATCCCGGCCGACTATCAGAATATCGGCCAACCCGTGCTCATTCCCGGAGATATGGGACGCTATTCCTATTTGTCAGTGGGAACCGAGACAGCGATGAAAAAAACTTTCGGCAGCACCTGTCACGGTGCTGGAAGAACAATGAGCCGCGCTCAGTCAAAGAAGCAAAGTCAAACAATGGACATCGATCAAGAGATGGCGCGTCGTGGTGTGGTGGCACGCTATCAGGGACGCGGCACCATGGCCGAAGAAATGCCCCACGCCTACAAAGACGTGGCGGATGTGGTGGAAACCATGGATCACGCCGGTGTGTCAAAACGCGTCGCGCGCTTCCGGCCGGTGGGGGTGATCAAAGGATAAATTTTTAGCCTGCCTGCTAACCCGTATCGTTCCCCTCGTGACATCGATGCAGGGGCGCGCCTTCCAGCTAGAGTTTAGCGTTCAAGGTTCAGTGCGCCGGTTAAAGCCGGCAAGGTGTTGTGAATGAAAGATTCATACAGCGAAGGGCTAGCGACCCACGCTGACTCCGAGTCATGCATTTTCGTTCGCAAGGGCGCAAGTGAAGCGTTGACAGGGGACGTACAGGCCAGGTATTGAGCCGCGAAATTGAACCACCATCGCGCCAGCGATGGCCACTCCGGGGTGCCGACGTTGTTGAACTGAGCGGAAGGCAAGACTGGAGGCGTCGGTATCGCGAGACGTTTTTGGACCCCGCGCGGTCTGAGACCCTGAGCATGTACGTAAGCATCTTGAGCGGAAACCGGGAGATCCCGTGTTTGTCTGGGAGCGAAGGAATCCCAGACCGCATCGGAAAGTCTAAGGACGCACACCGATGATGCACGGACACGGGAAGTCGCACAGTCCCATAGTACTTACGAAGCTGCCGAACAAAGCCGCCTGTGCGGCTGCGGAGGCAGTGGAGGAAAGGGGACTGGCCAAGGGGAAGATGCTCGAGCGTAACATGCCCCGGACACAGAGCCGGAAACACATGTCCAGCGCGCTTGAGCGGATACGTCAGGCAGCCAGAAGTGAAAGGAGTGAGCATTGTTATCATTCTCATTCTCT
>WNFO01006485.1_pt1 | contig 10741 bp, 10 predicted proteins | sample 5400251 | NCBI WGS metagenome assembly WNFO01 (sample SAMN13153354, study PRJNA577476) | soil metagenome | isolation source: 100 cm saprolite under Madrone tree | place: USA:California | collected 2016-06-14 | reverse complement strand
GATACTCGCCCTGGGCCTTCTATCAACTGCCGTTAAAGCAGGGCGCAACGGCGTCCCGCATCTGTAGTCGCGCCGCCAGGAGCCGCGTCTTGACGTTCCTTACTGTAAGCCCAAGCACTTGCGCTATTTCGTCGATGCTTAGGTGCGCGACGTCTCTCAGCGTGAAGACTTCGCGGCGGTCTTGCGGCAGAGATGCGAGTGCTTGCTGTAAAGCGTCTCGCACCTCCTTGCGCTCAAGCGCTGCGGACGGGATTTCGGGCCACTCTGTGAAATCTTTCGGTACATACGCGTTGCCATTATCTGTTTGCCGCTCGTCCAACGCTTGGCAAAGTTCTTGTCTCCGGTCCTGTCGAAGTCTGTTCCTAGCTTCGTTGATCGTGATCTGGATCAACCATGTGCTGAATTAACCATGTGCTGAATTTCACTTGCCCACGAAATCCCTGGATATTGGAGCGCGCTCTTAGTACCGCCTCCTGAGCAACTTCTTCAGCATCGGCCGAGTTCGTCAGAATCGTCCTGGCTATCGAAAGCACCGCGCGCAAGTGCGGCTGCACAAGACACCAGTAAGCTTCTCTGTCTCCCCCGCACGCCTGATGAACCAATTCCATCTCGTTGTTCTCCACGTTCCACCTCATTCCTGCTCTTGACCACCGTAGCGCTGCCACAGCGCGGACCCGACTCCCTGGACCGTCTCGATCCTAGGCGCTTTGCCGCAGGGAAATCTTGGGAAAGTCGACTTCCACTTCCGCCGTGTTGTTGAAATAGTTTGTGAAAATATTCAGCGCCACGTGCGCGATGATCTCGGCGATTTCACCATCCGAGAAGCCTGCGCGCCGCACAGCCTCCACGTCCGCGTCCGTAGCGCGTCCCCTTTTTGCAACCAGTTCGCGCGCGAATTGAAGTGCGGCGGCATTCCTCGGGGAAGCCGACCTCGCTTCCCGCGCTTGTTGGATTTCGGAGTCAGACAGACCGGTCATTTTGCCGATCGCCGTGTGAGCGGATACGCAGTACTGACACGAATTCTGTTCGCCAACTTCCAGAGCGATCTCTTCGCGCAGCCTTCCATCCAAGGCTCCATGGCCCAGTGCGCCACTGAAGGAGAGATACGCCTCCAGCACGGCCGGGGAGTTGGCCATGACCCTTGTCATATTGGGCGTGATCTTGAGTTTGGCCTGCACTGCATCAAGCAACTCCTTCGCCTTGCCTGTGGCTGCTTGTGGTTGGATTGCCGGTAGTCTTGACATTTCTTAGTTCCTCTCAGAATTGCGTGTTGTTTTTGCGATTGCTTTTAGGCCCGAGTTTTTGCGAAGTACTACCCTGGCGTGAAACAGTCGCGCCTTGGCGGCAGCGACCGTTATGCCCATCATGCGCGCTGTTTCCTTCATCGAGTGTTCTTGCAACTGCTGCATCTCAACGACCCCTCGGATCGAAGGCCGCAGCGCGCGGATTGCTCTTCGTAGAATTCTTTCCCGCTCTTTCTGCAAGCAATGTTTTTCGGGATTCGGAGCGCGGTCCGCTGCTTCCCAATGACGTCCGATCGCGTCCGGATTGCCAGAACCATCCATAGGGATTTCAAAAGAATTCCGCTTTTCCCGCAAAATCATCAGCGCCGAATTGATTGCGATGCTCGTGAACCAGGAGGAGAAGCCCGATCTGGTCTCAAAGGCTTTTATGTGAAGAAACGCGCGTAGCAAGGAATCCTGTAAAGCATCTTCAGCATCTTCTCGATTTCGCGTAATGCGATATACGATTTGGAACGTTCTCTTGGCTATTGGTTGGAAGAGTTGGTCGAAGGCTGCTGCGTCCCCGCACTTTGCCGCTGCCACCAACTGCTGCTCATTGTGCAACCGGGCGATGCGAACAGGATCCGATCTGTTCCCGGTCAAAGTCAGCGAACGAATGGTTAAGACCCCCATGCGATGCTCCGTGGCGCGAATCGGCTGGCTGTCCGAGTCGTTGATAACCCATGGTGTAATGGGTGCCAGTTGGCGCGGTGGAGTGTGAAGCCGCAACCACGAATTCCTGCGAAGCCTTCGACGGGACAACAAGAACATCCCTCGAAAGGGGAACGTGCAACGTACGAAATGTTCCGCCGAGACAACGCGCCGATGGCGCTGACCGGCGTAGAAGATGGTTTTCCGCCCCATGGATTACCTCCCGCGCTTTGCTTCCTGTTCCTTGTAGGACAACTCCTTCCTGATCGTTTCCAAGTCCTTATCGGCTTTTTGCAAGCGGGCACGGACTTGGTCGATGGCTCCAAAGACGGCAATGTCATAGTCTGTTACGCTCTCTTCGGTCGAATGTTTGCTGAGGAACTTCTGAATGACGAGAACCTCTTTGAACAGGGACTCTTGCGGCGAATCATCCGGCATGTATTTGATCTGAGTTACGAGGTCGTTCCACGCGACGTTGCGCACGATAGGAACGACATGCCCGCGTTCCTGCCCGTACAAAAAATAGAGATAACTCATGATGAACGCGACAAGCAGCAACGCACGGAAAACTAAAAAGCGGATTGTGTTCATATGGCCCTCTTCATCGCCCCTCCCTACTCTTTTGCCAACCGCAGCTTTATGAAGAGTGAGCAGTTGACCAGGGTGACTCCCTCTCCTTGCAACCTTTGCAAAAGCGCTATCCCGTCGCTATCGAGCGAAGAAACGCCGCTGCAATCGATTTGAATCTGTTGACCTTTCGCCAGAATTGGATCGCACACCAGCCTCATTTCACGTACCCAGGGTCCCACCAGCTTGCCGTCGAGACGCAATTTGGATCCGTCAACCGTCACGTCGGTCTCTGTGATTCGAAGCATCGGTTTGAAACTCTATTGCGCCCAATGCAAGGGCAAGCGGTGTGCCAGAGGCAACCGAGCTCATCACAAACGCTAATCCATTCAAACGACGAGAGTTGGCCGATAACGAAGTTTCTGGCGACCACTACATTTCGTGGGGCAGGCTGGGACCAACTACGTGACGACGAGATTTCGTGGTTGGGCCCGCGAAGCGGCGACGGCCAGAGGCATGGGGGCATGAAACCGTGGCCCCGCGCGGCTTGAAGCAAGATTAGTGTGGCCGTTGGAGAACAGCCCGGGGCCGCTCATTGGGAGTTGAGGACAGTGCGTTCAAAGATCGATGATGTTTTCCTCTAAGAAGAGCTTGTGCCCCCGTACGCCGGCGCGCCGTCAGCAGGCACTCCGCAGGGCCTCTGAATGTTCAGCCTTTTCATGCGGCTGCGTAACGTATTCGGGTGAACGTCCAACATCCTGGCGGCGCCTTTCTCGCCTTCGATAACCCAGTTCCTAGCGGCCAGCGCAGCTTCAATGTGCCGGCGCTCGGCCTCTCGTAACGAAGGGCTCACTGCGGAGGAAGTGGAAGAACTGGATGGAGCACTAGAAGCAATCGACTCGGCGGCGCCGAAGGCTGTGGGCGCCGACGCAACGTCGCCTGTAAGCGAGATGATCCCGCCGCCGTCGAGGCACGCCGTGCCGGGCCACTCACGATCTAAAAAGAAAAGATTGCCAGGCGACAGGATGACCCCGCGTTCGATTACGTTTTGCAATTCGCGGATGTTGCCAGGCCACGAATACTCCACCAAGCGCCGCATGGTACCCTCGAGCACTTGCGTCACGCTCTTGCCTAATTTCTGGGCGAATGTCTGGACTAAGAACGCGACCAACATCGGTATGTCCTGACGGCGCTCGCGTAACGGCGGGATGTGGATTGGGAAGACGTTTAGGCGGTACAAAAGGTCGGAACGGAATTTCCCGGTACGCACATCCTCCTCAAGATTCCGGTTGGTGGCGGCAAGGATCCGCACGTTCACTTTCACCGCCTTGTTGCTGCCGATGGGTTCGAACTCGCGCTCCTGCAGCACGCGCAGGAGTTTCACCTGTGTCTCGGGAGGCAGATCACCCACCTCGTCCAAAAGGATCGTGCCGCCGTCGGCGACCTTGAAACGCCCGTCACGATTGGCGATGGCGCCGGTGAACGCACCTTTGACGTGACCGAACAGTTCGCTCTCCACAAGTGCGGCCGAAAGCGCGCCACAATTAACAGTCACAAAGGCGCACGCGGAGCGGCGCGACCGTTTGTGAATGGCGCGGGCGATCAGTTCCTTCCCGGTCCCCGTTTCACCGGTGACAAGAACGGTGCAATCCGTAGGTGCGACCTTGGACACTCGCGCAATCACCGCCTGGAGGGCCGGAGAGTCGCCTACGATCTCCTCAAACATGGACATCTTGTCGATCTCTTCGCGCAGAACAATGTTCTCTTGGTAGAGTTGGTCTTTTAAGGTCTTGATTTCCTCGAAGGCCTTTTCCAGCGCGCTCCTGGCGTTCCGCTGTTCCGTGACGTCGATGACGGTCCCGACAAACTCAACCACTTGGCCCGAGTCGTTGGTTACGGCGTGGCCAACGATGCGAACATACTTTATGGGATTGTCTGGAAGTACGACGCGGTAGTCGTATTCCGCAGCATTCCCCTTGGAGAGTTCCCTTTCAGCGTCCGCGACGAAGGCACGATCGTCCGGATGTATCCGCTGCAAGAATATTTCCAGGGTTGGCGTTGTGGTAGTTGGGTCGAGCCCAAAAATGCGAAACGTTTCGGCCGACCAGAAAATCCGTTTGGTAGAAACATCCCAAGCCCAACTTCCCGTATGACTGAGCCTTTGCGCTTCCGCCAAATAAGCCTCGCTTCGCCGCAGGCGATCTTCGGCGAGCTTGCGATCGTGAATATCCGTGTTCGTTCCATACCACTTGAGCATATTTCCCAGCTTGTCGCGGAGCGGGCCCCCACGAAATAGAAACCAGCGATATTCTCCATCGAAGCGTCGAATCCGTGCTTCGTATTCCCCGGGCTCCCCGGAGGCCAGGTGTGACATCCGACGATTCACCAAGCCCGGCACGTCGTCCGGATGAACGAAAGCCCTCCACCCCTGCCCCAGTGGCTGCTCCTCAGAGACCCCGGTATACGCAAGCCAGCGTTGATTATGAAATTCAAGTTCACCGTCTGGCTGAGCGACCCATGCCATAACCGTGATCGCGTCAAGGGTAGTGCGAAGACGATATTCCGATTCCGACAAGTCGGCGCAGAGACGGGTATTCTCCAATTCGGCGAGCTTGCGATCGTGAATGTCTGCGTTGATTCCATACCACTTGAGAACATTTCCCCTATTGTCGCGGAAAGGCGTCCCACGAAACAGAAACCAGCGATATTCTCCATCGAAGCGCCGCAAGCGTGCTTCGTGTTCGGCTGGCTCGGCGGAGGCCAAGGCTGCCCGCCAGTGATCGTCCAGGCCCGGCAAGTCATCCGGATGAACGGCAGCTCTCCAACCGTGACCCAGTAGCTGCTCTTGAGGGAGCCCGGTATAGGCAAGCCAGCCTTGATTGTGAATTTGAAGGTCACCGTCTGCCCCGGCGACCCAAGCCATAACCGGGATGGTGTCGATGGTAGTCCGAAGACGATGTTCAGATTGTCGGAGCACTTCTTCCCTGTTGCGCAGAGTCTCGTGGAGATCCCGCAGCTTCCCCGTCGTTTCATTGAAGACTCTGCCGAGGTGTGCGAGTTCGCCCTCCCCGATCACGCAGACCTGATGCTGAAATTCGCCTCGGGCCAGCGCCTTGAACCCTTCTATCAACCTCCCCAGTGGCTCCGTGATGCTGCGGGTGATTGCTACTCCGAGGCCAGCGGCAATCAGCAGCGTAACGAATCCAGTGATTGGCACGACTAGGAACATTCGATGTTCCGTACGCGCAATGTCCAGAGCTGCCTGCGTGCGCTGTTCTCCGGCGTCACGGTGAACGTCTTTGACCAGCTCAGAACTCAGGAATTCTAGCGGCCGGAGTTGCCTCTCCAGCCGAAGATGCACGGCCTCCCAGTCCCCCGATGCGGCCAAAACTCGGATTGCATCCAGATGTGACGGCAGCGTACGCTCGATTGATTCGAGGGTTGTTAGCACTCTCGGATCCACTTTCACTTCGGGGGGCAAGTCACGAAAAGCTGCCTGGGTGCGCTGGGCGTCGTCAAGAAGTCCTGTGCGAAGTGTGTCCCATTCCTTCAGCAGCCGGACAGGGTCTTCGAACTGGGCTGAGACACCGAGCCTGTCGTAAATCGACGTGAGACTGTTGTGAACGCGCTGTACTTCGATTAGCTCCTCGGTTAATCCGTCCAAACGTTTCGCTTGAGCGCGGATCAAATGCAATTGCCGGAGGAGCGCGCCCTCACCGACCAACATCAGCACAATGACGAAAAGGAAGCACACTGTTAGGCGGCGATGGATGCTGAGGCGGCAGAGGAGTGGGCTGTTCGATGTCCCATGCCTCAGCCATCCAGCAAATCCCGTCAGACGGTTGGTGCCAGTCATGCATTGCCTTTAGTCGAAGTGCCCACAGCCGGGCCACCCGCCATCGAAGGGCCTGCCGGCCGAGCGGCAGCGAACCTGGTCTGCGCTTATCCTATCCAATCCGGCCACCGCGGGGATAGGACGACTTTGCCGTCGGAAAGTTACATCAACGCACAAAAAACTGTCATAATTGGGCAACCGCTGGGAATCTACCGAGGACTCAGCAAGAATCTGCGACTCTCGCCAAGTCAGCGCTGCGAATGGTCAATTGAAACGAGGGAAATCTGAACCGCTTGCGGTTAACATAGTATTTGAACCGTTAGCTGCGGTCGTTTCGCAATCTCGCCATGACACTGTCTATGATCGGGTCCGAGACGCTATTGGGTAAATCGAATGAACCACTGTCTGTCACGATCTTCAGAGTCTTGCGGCTAGAATCGTACAGCACGCGGCAAGCGCGGCACTGGGACAAATGTAGTTCGAGTACCATCAGGCGTGCACAGGAGCTACTCGAAAAGCGGAGTGTAGGCTTAATCGATGTCGCCGCGTACTGCGGCTTTTCAAGCCAATCCCACCTGGAATAAATGAAGTGCTGGCGTGTCTCGCTCCTTCGAAGAGTTTATCGTGAGCGACAAAACATCCGTTCTGGTTCGCGGAGGCATTGACCCCGCCCGGAATGATTTCGATAACTAGAAGACGCCTCTTTATTACGGTCGCGTTCAGGCCTCTAAGAAAAAGCCATTACCACCATTGCGAGACTTTCTTGAGCCTGTGAATTCTCCCCATCTTGAGCCACGGGGTCGCCCCAGATCGGAGTTCGTCGTGCTTCGCCGTTCCACTCCTTTTGTTTTGCTTTTGTCCTTGCTTTCTTTAGCCATGGTGTACGAGGCATCGAATCCAGATAGTGACTTTCTCATCGAACCTTCGTACAAATTGCCCTAGCATCGTCCGCGAGTCCGCCGTACTTTCCTGCACGCTCGATAATGGCTCTAGGAACGTCTGACAGATGCCTAGTCTGCAGTTTGTTGAAAAATCGCTCTCAAGTGTAACTTTGAATAAACAGAACCCGTCTCAGTCAATGATATAGGGATACGAGTGGATGCGCGGCGACGACAACGTAGTTTGTGGGGATGGAGATGGATGAGGTGGTACACCCGCTCATTGTCGATCCGCGCAAGCCCACGGTGGGCGAATGAGCTTTCTCCGAACAGTTCAGCTAGACGACAAATTCGGCCCCTTTGTCGCGTTTCAAGAGACCTTTGGATTTGTTCCCAATCTCCTTCACGCGCAGACCTTGTTACCTCGCGTCATCGAGGCGCAGACGAAACTTGGAAGTGCCGTGCGTTTACAGGAAGGAACGATCTCCCGAATACAGAAGGAACAGATCATCCTGATTGTCGCAGCCGCCCGGCGAGATATATATTGCGTTACCGCACATTGCAAAATTTTGTCTTCCCTTGGCAAGTCGGAGGCCCAACTCGATCGGCTCTTGACCGACTACCACCGTGCTGGCCTCTCGGAAGCCGACGTGGCTCTATTAGACTTCTCTGCCAAATTGAGCCACCACGCGCCTTCTGTGCATTCGGGGGATATCGAAACACTACGCGGGTGTGGTCTCGACGACGAGTCGATCCTGGACGCCGTCCAAGTAACGGCTCTGGCCCGTTTCCTTTGCACGCTCTCCGCGGGCCTGGCCCCTGAGCCGGACTTTGAGCCCTGGAAGCTTTCTTCACTCGCGATCAGTCCCCCGCGCGAGCCAGGGTCTCAGGGTACAGTCGCGCAGGGCCCGCGCGCCCCTGGTAAAAAGGGGCCGTACTTGCGCGCCGTATATCAAAGCCCGAAGACTTTTGGGCCTTTCAGATTTTTTCAGAAGAACCTTGGCTTCATACCGAACATCTTTCGCGCTCAGACGTTGCGGCCCGACGTGCTTGAGGCGGAGGCGGAAGCCGTCGGCAAGATCCTGCTAACCGAAGATGTTCTCACCCGAGTGCAGAAGGAAAGCATTCTCCTGGTGGTCTCGGCAGCAAACCTGAACTCATATTGCGTAGCGGTGCATTGCGACATGCTTCGGGGTTTGGGCATACCCTCGGAGGAGAGCGACCAGATAGCGGTGGACCACCACCAGTCCAACCTCAGTGAAGCCGATAGAGCATTGCTAGACTTCACTCTCAAACTTGGGGTACGTCCTCTGGAGTTTTGCCGTGAGGACGTAGATCGGCTCCGAGGACATGGTTTCACAGAGGAGCAGGTTCTGGAATCTGTGGTGATGACGGCTCTTACGAATTTCCTCAACACCCTCCAAATGGGGCTGGGGGTCGAGCCAGACTTCGAGCTCCCCTTCGTCTTGGGACAAAATAAAGTGCATCTTCCTGCGGCTGCTAACCCTCCCATGGAGCGAGGCTTGGTTGCTCCCTCGCTCACGGGGGTGCAGGACCCCGACGCTGGATTGGTGGCCCAAGCGCAGGCCGGGAAGCTGGAGGCTTTCGAGGAATTGGTTCGCCGTCACAGCCAGTTGATATATCGCGCTCTCGTAGCGATTCTCGGCGACCCGGTAGAGGCGCAAGATGCGATGCAGGATGCTCTGTTGAGTGCATTCAAGCACCTTGCAGGATTCCAGAGCCGCTCGAAGTTCTCAACGTGGCTGGTGAGCATCGCCAGGAATACGGCGTTCCAACGTTTGCGAGGCCGAAAAGAGGTTGAGAGCTTGGATGGAGGTGAGTACGAGGAAGATCGGGAATTTCGGCCTCGCCAGGTGAAGGCCTGGCAGGATAATCCCGAACAGTTCTACTCTAAATCGGAAATCCGGCAACTCGTTGAAAGGGGGATCTTGGGGCTTCCCACGAAGTACCGCGCTGTGGTAATGCTCCGGGATATCGAGCAGCTTTCGACGGATGAAGTTTCCCGCCAGTTGGGGCTAACCGTCCCTACAGTAAAGGTACGCCTCCTAAGGGGCCGGCTCATGTTGCGAGAGTGGCTTTCACCTCACTTCACGACGAGTGTCAGGAGAGCAACGTCATGATTACGTGCGAAGAATTCTTCCTCGAGTTTGGGGACTATCTCGAGAATCGAATCTCGCCAGAGGTCCGCAAGGAACTCGAACTGCACGTGTCCCAATGCCGCGTTTGCCAGGTACTGTACGATTCCACCTGCAAGACTGTGAAGATCGTGACAGAAAGTGGTTCATTCGATTTACCGAAAAGCGTTTCCGACTCCATCATAGACCGTGTCACGGCGAGGCTGCGAGCGGGCCCTACCTAGCAAGGGTCAAAACACTATATTAATCGAACCCGGTGACAATTCCCCTGTTTATGGCATCTCAAGATTCCGTTTTCCCGACGTCATTTCACTAAGTGCCGCAGATCCTTGCCAATAAGGCGGACGTGATGGTTACCGATGTGTCCGAGACCCTCATACAACAGAAACTCAATCCGGGATTGTGCTCCGTTCATCCCGACAAGCCTCTTGTTTATGGCGAGAAAGTGTTCCTGGTTCCCCGCGGCGACGTGACGTTCCAGCAATATGTCAATCACTTTTTGCATCTCTCGTGAGCAAGGCGCTGCACAGTGAGAATCAATGAAATGCTGGCGTGTCTTGCTCCTCTAAGGAGTTCATCGTGAGCGTCGTCGCGCTTCGCCGTTGCACTCTTCTTGTTTTGCTTTTGTCCTTGTTTTCTTTAAGTGCAGTTCAAGACACGCAGCGGGACGCCTTGGTGTATGAGCAGCACAGCAATCAGTGGTTCGAAGGGGTGTGGACAGGTGTCGCAATTTCCGCCGACGCGGACTGGATATTACTAACAGCCTTCGGCGGCGGCGTGCGACTCGTTTCCTTGAAGACTGGGAGAGAAGATCGGCGGCGCCTGACGAAGCGTATCTCGATGTGTCGGAAAACAAGACCGGATTGCCTACCGCCACGCAGGTGGCACGTACGATTCGCGAACAGGTTCGCACGGAATTGAGCTTAACGGCCTCGGCGGGCGTAGCACTAGTCCAAAAGGGTCGCTTTCGTATTCTGAAGATTGGCGGCAAAACGTTCCTAGACCGACGCGAAGTTCAGAACTACAAAACCAAACGGACGGGCCGACCTCGCAAGTGAATCCATTTGATTGTCCATCCTGCGGATCACGCGTTGGATTCTCGATTCGAGGAATTCAATCTGGGCGACCGACAGCATGCGCGTCCAGCAAGGCAAGGTGAAGCACTTCGGACTCTCGGAAGCCGGCGTGCAGACCATCCGTCGCGCACATGCCGTTCAGCCGGTCGCGGCGCTTCAGAGCGAATATTCGCTTTGGTGGAGAGAGCCTGAAGCGGAAGTGATACCGACCCTTGAGGAACTTGAAGCTGTGAAGAAACCGTCGATTTGCAGGGTTTTCGTTGGATGGAGAGTCTCGCTTTTGTTTCGTTTTTGG
>WNFO01014766.1_pt1 | contig 10745 bp, 7 predicted proteins | sample 5400251 | NCBI WGS metagenome assembly WNFO01 (sample SAMN13153354, study PRJNA577476) | soil metagenome | isolation source: 100 cm saprolite under Madrone tree | place: USA:California | collected 2016-06-14 | reverse complement strand
GCCAGCTCAGCTTGATCTTCTCTTCCGGCTCGCTGCAATCGAGCAAGTAAAGTTGAGGGGACACAGCGGGCGTCCCGTCAGCTCGTGCGTCGATGATATCAGTGGTGACGTAGCGCGGGCCCGGCAGGATCGGTTTGAGGAAACCGCGCGGGATGTGCCAGGACTTCGTCTCTTCGTCATTCAGGATGAAAAAGCTATTGGAACCCGTCGCAAGCCCGCGCTTGATGATAAAGAGATCTCCGAGCGTCGGCTCATCCGTGTCTTCAAAGACTGTCCGCGCAGGAAACTGCGTCCACTTCCGGGAATGCCGAAGCACGTCAAGCGGCACGAGTGCCTCGGTGCTCGGGCTCTCGATCGCGCCGCCAAAGGAAAAACGGATCCGGTGTCCGGGCGGAGGAACGGCTTTGCGGAAAACCACCACGGCCGAAGATACAAGTGCGTCCGTGAACTGCACATCCGTGGGGCAGAAACGGTGAATATGAAGCAGTGTCACCCGCTCCGTAAGGTACCGACGCAGCGTCACCCCGTAGTTCACATCCATGAATTCAGACGGGATCAGCCAAATGGCAAGCCCCTGCTCTTCCATCCAGTCATGACACAGCAGCAGAAAATAACAATAGAGCCCCGCGAGCCCGCTGATTTCCATGTGCAGTGAGCGCGCGAGTTCCGCTCTGAGCCGGTTCTTTTGATCGCCTTCTAGATGATGATGCCGCACGTACGGCGGATTCGTAAGAACGAGATTGAAACGCCCCGAAGCAGGTTTTTGCTTTGTGAAATCACCTTGCAGGACATGGAGACCGTTCTTGCCCCATAGTTTCTTAGCCACATCCGCAAACAGGGGATCAAGCTCGATGCCCGTCGCAGCCTCGATAGTCTTTGTTGGAACAACTTCCGAGAGTGCCGAGTAAAACGATCCAGTGCCAACAGCCGGGTCGAGAAACCGAAGTCTCCCCTCCCCAAGCGACTTGTGTGCATAGCGCGCAAGGCTCAAGGCGAGCTCGAACGGTGTTGCAAATTGTCCCCATTTGTTGCGCTCGACGGCCGTCTTGAGCGCATCGAGACGAGTCTGCTCTGCCTGCCGGCGTCCTTCGATAGTTTGGTGTGCAGCCGTTGCCATGATCTCAGATTCCGAGCTTGTCCAGATCTTCAGTCCGATGCTCCCATATCCAGTCTATCCCCTCAGCCGCTTCATACCCAAGATATGGCGCATCGAAATACCCACACAGGAAAAGCACAAAGACTACGCCCTTCCCATGCGTCGCTCTGAGGTAATTGATTTTGATTGCTTCTTCCTTACGTCGTTTGTTTACGTTGGTGAAGTCGCCCGCGGATTTCGCTTCAATGAGTATCGGCAGATGCGGCAGCTTGGCCTTTTTGGGTTGAATCACCGCGTCAATCGGAATCTTGACGGTCCTCGCTTCAGCCTTCGAAGGTTTCACGAGGACATTAAGCCGGAAACAGAACGTGCCTGGCTCCATTTGAATGAGCGGTGTTGCGGCGGGGTTTGCCTTCAGCTTGTACCCGCGTTTGGTTAGATATTTCTCGATAAGCGCGAGTTGGCGTTTCTCTTGCGCGTTTCTCACGATGGGTTCCGCAACCGCGCCGCAGAGCCGGTCGGCGACGATGGTGGACGAACGATAGCGTTCTTCCTTGGTCGGTTTCCGCTTCGCTTCAATCCACGGGAAAATATCCACGTCCAGCATCCGCGAAAGAATTCGGGTGATTTTCTTGAGATGCGCGCCGAGCGCATCCGCAGTCAGATGCGGAGGGATTTTCCCCGCTTCCAACGCGCCAACAAGACTTTTGCTAGAATCGGCAAGACCAATGAGCCTGTCGCGAGCAAGCGGCGGGCATGTGGACATGCGCAGAGTTGGCAAGATTCCTGGAGAGGCTTTGATTACATCTGGCGTGATTGTTGTCAGGTCCTTCGTAAGCGCAAGCCCCTGCTCGACACTCTCGATAGTCTTCTTGCGCGTATCTCGATACGCCTTTGGCGCGAATTTCATGAACCACTGGTTGAATTGATCGACCGATGCGCGGATGTCGTCCTTCCAAAGATGTGGTTTGTCGGCGTTAATGGGCATGGGTCAATTTACACAGGAATTCACAAATTGCAAAAGCCTTCGGCCTCTTGCTTTACAGTTGCGCAAGGCGTTGATCGGCGTCTATTTATTTCATAATGCGCTTTCACGGCGATTTTCACCATCAAGTACTATTCTGGCCTGTCCAAAAACCGGGTGCCTCAGCTTTAAGGCCGCGCCGTGACGCGGTGACGTGGAACCTCCATTGGAACAGCCTAACGAAGAGGGCTATGATTGACCTTCCCGTAATTAAGGAGCTGGATCAAACAAATGGCAGGTGCAACGTTTCAAACAAACCCGTTTGACTTAAACAAACTTCTCGATGACTGCCACCACGGAATTATCCAGCTGCCTGATTTTCAGCGGAGTTGGGTCTGGGACGAAGACCGCATCAAAAGTCTGATCGCCTCAATTTCACGAGCCTTTCCTGTTGGCGCATTGATGTCGCTTGAAACGGGCGGACCGGTGAATTTTAAGCCTAGACCGGTTGAGGGCGCACCAAATGACGCGAAACACACGCCTCCTCACTCCCTACTGCTTGATGGCCAGCAACGAATGACTTCACTCTATCAAGCCACTCTTCGAGGCAAAGTTGTGGAGACATTGACGCCTAAGAACAAGAAGGTGAAAAGATGGTTTTATATCGATATCCGAAAATCACTCGATCCTGCGATTGACCGTGAAGAAGCTATTGTCGGTGTTCCGGATGATCGAATGATCCGAAAAGACTTTGGGCGCGAAGTGGTTTTGGACCTCTCATCTGCCGAGCGTGAATACGCTTCTCTCATGTACCCGCTTTCTCAGGCCTTCGATTGGGACAAGTGGCAAGACGGTTTCGACGAGCACTGGGCTGGCGACCAGAATAAGCAGATTCGTGACGAATTCCGTGAATTCAAACGTAAGGTTCTAGAGAATTTCAAGATGTATCGCGTCCCGGTTATTTCGCTAGATCGCTCAACTTCCAAGGAAGCCGTGTGCGTCGTCTTTGAGAAAGTAAATACCGGAGGCAAGCCCCTGGACGCATTTGAACTCGTTACAGCGATGTATGCCGCGTCAGGCCATGAATTGCGCAAAGACTGGTACGGCGACGACGGTACGAAGGGACGCCACCGACGTTTCGCAGAAACTCTCCGGCCTGCGGGTGCAGACACTGGCATTATCGCCGCTGTAGCCAACACTGACTTCCTTCAAGCCATTTCGCTTTTTCACACCCGAGACCGGCGTCGTGCCGCAGAGAATGACGGGAAGCAGGGCAAGGATTTGCCGGCTGTGTCGGGTAACCGGCAGGCACTTTTGAACCTGCCTCTTGCTGAATATAAGCGTTATGAAGGCCAGGTCGAACGTGGTTTTATCCAGGCCGCGAAGTTCCTGCACATGCTCCACATCTACCGTATCTTTGATCTTCCGTATCAATCTCAAATCGTGCCGTTGGCCGCGATTCTCGCAGACATCGGCGACGCGTGGGAGCACGAAGCAAACCGAGCGAAGCTCATAAGCTGGTATTGGAACGGTGTCTTCGGGGAGCTCTATGGCTCAGCCGTTGAAACACGCATAGCCAAGGATTTTATGGAGGTCCCCGTCTGGCTCAAAGGTGGTCCCGAGCCGTCGACGGTAAGCGAGACCATGTTCCGCGCGGACAGATTGAAGACGATGCGTATGCGCCTCTCTGCTGCCTACAAGGGGATTAATGCGTTGCTGATGAAAGAGGGTGCGCAAGATTTTCGTTCAGGCCAAAAATTTGACCATACTGTTTTTTTCGGCGAGAACGTCGATATCCATCATATCTTTCCGCAAGATTGGTGCAAGAAACATGAGATCAAGCCCTCCGTTTTTGATTCAATTATCAACAAGAGTCCACTTTCCTACCGCACCAACAGAATTATAGGTGGTGTGGCACCTTCTGAGTACATCGCCAAACTGGAAAAAGGTACTGACACAGTACCGCCAATCGATCGCGACAGGCTCGATGCATATCTCAAGTCGCATTTGATTAACTCGTTGCTGCTTCGTGCCGATAGTTTCGACGCCTTAATGATTGATCGCCAGAAGCAACTGCTATCACTTATTGAAACCGCGACCGGAAAGGCCGCGTACACCGGCAGCGTCCAAGAAGAAGGCGAGGACATCGAAGCCGACCCGGACACTATTGAGGCCGAAATGACAGTTCCGGCGTCGTGACTTTTGCAACCGTCCAGCGCGTAGAAAGTTTCGACTTGCAACAAAACGGACAGCTGCTACCGTAGGCACCGCCGGCAAAACGTCGGCGACCTTCGACCAACCGGCAGATTTCAGCAAGCGACGGATCGCTCTCGACAAGTTTCATGCTCTCCCTCACGCGAACACTAGGATCGCAGTTTAGCGGCTCTCCCCCGCATTTCGCCCTCGGAACGGGTAGGATCTGCTGATTCTGTAACTGCGCAGAGCGAGACGCGTAGCGCTGCATACAGAGCGTTTCCAGTAAAATCATGGCAGGCTTCAAGGCCGACAGAAAATCGCATGCAAATCTATTTTGACGAATCGGGTGGATTCAGCCCTGCTCGCGTGCCCACATACACTTTTTCTTTCGTGGTGGGAATCATCTTTCCCGACCGCACACTCCCGGGACTCAAGAGTGATTTTGATTGGTTCGTCGGGCAGCTAAGCGCCAATGAATTCGACCAAGGGGAACCCAAAGGGTCGCTCCTGTCGTTTGCTCATCGCCGAGTGCTGCTCGAAATCCTGAAAGCGCACAGCGATGTGATGCTGATACTGCTTTCCGTCAATCTCGGCTCCGATGACCCATCGTTCTTCGAAACTGCTCCGGCGAGAATCCGGGCGCTCATCGAAAGCAATCTCCATACGCAATCAGACTATATGACGGCGGCAGAAAGAGCCGAATTAGCGAAGCGTTTCGGTCGCCTGAGCGCGCCGGTATTGGCTCGCCTCGTTTCCTATGGAATTGCGGTTCTCAAGGCCATCGAAGCCATTGCCTGTCGGTATTACTGCGCCCAATTTCACTCGGACTACGCTCCCATCACGATCACCTTCGACCGCACAGGAAGGCCTCAGAACCGCGAAGAACTGGTGCTCGAAGACTCGCTCTTCGGTTGGATTGCCAACTGGTCGCGAACCGTTCCGGTTCGAATTCACCCAAGCTTGGATCACTCGCACCCTCTTCTCGTCAAGTACGGCGAGCTAAAATCCGAGCGGTGGACGTTCGACTTGAACAAGATGTTGAAAGGCAAAATCTTTTTCGCGGATTCGAAGACTGAATGGCTGGTTCAACTGGCTGACTTCGCAACCAACACGTGGGCGCGGACAATCGGTGACTACGAAGGCAAAACAGGATTCTGCGAACTCTTTCCGGACCTTCACCGAAAGAGCGCTCTTCCTGACGCGACCCCACTGGGCGTCGTTGCCCCCACCGACAAAACGGAAATTGTCTTAGCCCCCGAGTATTTGGAAGTGTTCGCCAGAATGGCTCGCGGACTCCAGAAGATTCTCCCCTGTGAATAGGTTCGCCGGGCCTAATGATCAAACCAGCCGGCGGCTTCATCCTTCGAAATTTCTATAACAGCGCCTACCGTAAGTATTCGGAGGAACCCTGAAGTCGCACCTCTTTTCCCCAACACTATTACCGCCAAGGAGTGAACGATTACGCGCATTGTATTAGGAGCCTAGCAATCGAGGGTTCGTCCCGTAACTTTTGGGGACGATAAAAGACAGGTCGTCAGGCGTCTTCCTCACGATTTCTTTTTTGGCCAAATAAATGGCTCACGTTCGATCTGCGCAAGCGCTTCGATTCCAAGGAGTCGCCACCGGCCCGGATCATTAGTTTTTCCTCGTTCCTCACGGTACACGGCGAGATAGGCTTTTATCAGCGTCTCGATTCGCTGGTCGAGCCGCTCGAAGCACTTTGAGTCGTTGCAGAATCGATAGTGTTTACCCCAGCCCTGCATGACGCCACTCACCTTTCCGAGTGACTCAAGCAGCGATTGGGCATTCGCAAGCACTCCAGTTTTCGTGTGTTCTCGAAAAGCTATTCTGCTTTCGATCAGCGTCGATTCTATCGACGCCAGTAATCGCTCCTGAGCCTTCTTACTAGGCCGGATGAACCCGTTTGAAAGGTCGATGCCGAGGAATTCAAACCCGTGCTCAACTTCGGCCCCTTGTGTTTTGCCGCGAGAGACACTCAACCCTAACTTCGTGAGCATGTGCTGCGCCTTTGCGAAGGTGTTCGCGGCTATTTCCTTGTTTGGGGCGAGGATAATGAAATCGTCGATGTACCTAATGCATCGAACATCCGGCTTCTTGTTTAGCTCCGAGTCAAAGTCATACAGGAAAAGATTGCCCAACAGAGGGGAAAGGGAATTTCCTTGAGCGACTCCAATATCTTCTATCGGGAACGCGTTAGCATGCTCCCGTAGCTGCTCCATGTTCTCCAATTCGACCGCGATTGCGCGCGCAAATAACTCAATGAAGTCCTTTTCCTCCACAGCTTTAGCGACAATATCTGTGACGGCAGATTTTGGTATTCGCGTAAAGAACTTCGCAATGTCGGATCGAATCACAAACCGACTGCCCTCTCCAATAGAGTTGAGAACGGCCTTAATGGCAGCGGGAACGGCGGCCATGTCCTCGTCTTTCTTCTTCCTAATGCCCCCAAAGCTGTAAGGAGTGTGGACAAACTTCTGTATCGCAGGGACCGACACCAAAACATCATGAATCGCGCGTTGCACGATGCGGGACTCGACTCTGGCAACTACAAGCGGACGGAAACTAGCTTTGTCTTTCTTGTCCTTCGGGATCTTGATTCCACGCGCCGGGGGAAACACAAACCTATTTTGCTGCAATTCGCGACTGAGGCGTTTAAGGTTCGTCGCTAGGTTCTCTTCAAAAGCTGCTATTTCGTTCTTCGTCTCTTGCGACTTGGAATTGGGCCCCAAGCTCGCAGGTTTCCCTGATCGCCGAGACGCCCAACACAAGGGTCAGTGCCAGCAGGATTGCCCTTCGGATCGCCCTTCGGCTTACCCGCCGACGCCGCGCCGGTTTGGCACGTTTTTGCTTGCGGTTCGCATTACTCGGTTCCTCCTATAAGCCTAAACTTTTTAGGCCGTTCGGCAAGTTCCGCGAACCCTGCCCCTTCCCGCCCGAAATATTAAAGCTACCAGCCGTCCAACAGGTGCCCCGAAAGGTGAAGGCTACGGCTAGCCTAGTACCGGACGCGTCAGGTCTGTCCGCAGCGAAGGTGCCGTTAGGCCCGTTCCGCTCAATCGAGACTTTCGCCTCGCCGCTGCATTGGGCCCCAAGCTCGCAGGTTTCCCTGATCGCCGAGACGCCCAATATAGGAGTCCATTATCCCACATATACCATAGAAACCCCGATGGACACAATATATAGGGGCACGGTTATTGGAGATGAACGGCCGCCACGCTGTCCTCAAAATCGAACCAGCGCCGCCAGTCAGTAAAGGGCTTGTCGTCATCTGTTCGGCCGCCTCACCCTCCTGATTGAATGGATCCAGCTGGCGTAGCGTCCGCCGCGCGGGCGGCTTCGTTCAAACGGGATTGTGGGAAATTAAGCAATTCTTTGGCGTCGGTCCGAGGTGTAACGCTGCCGCCGGAAATGTGAAATGGGTCCGATCAGGGTCCAATAAGTCGTGGCAACAAACTGCCACTCTGTCACGGCAGATACCGCCGGCAGGCTACTCCGGAAGCTGGCATGAAAATCAGAGGAGTCTTGCCCGCGGCTTCCCGCTCCGACTCCGCTCATTTTTCTACACGTCCTTGTGCTGGGGAGCTGCCAGTGCTCCATTTTTTGCACTCTTTTTTTCAGGCACTACTCGTCGTCTGCGCTTCTCTACTGTCGCAAGAGGCCGCCGATAACGGGAAAGATTGCGATTCGGGCCGCGGGAGTGCCAGGTAAGAATGATTTCTTCTCGGCTCACAGCCAATACATGAAAGCAAGAAACCTAGAAATAGATTGTTTCTTCGTGCGAGGGGCAAACCCGTTCCATCCGGGCGTGCAGAGTTTCAATCCATTTCGCAATCTCTTCCTCCGTTGCAAGAACGGAAACGATAAGGTCGTACTCGATGGTGCAACCCTTTGGACAGCCGACCGGAATTGAGGCCGTGTGGCAATTCGTCCAGGGTTCACGTTCCTGAAAATCCTGTTTATATGCGATCGCATTTAACAATATGGGCATGCGACTATTCCACCGCTATCGAAAGTTCGAGGGGGAGAGAATCAGGCTGTCGTACGACGAACTCAGTAGAAGGCTTGTGATGGATACTGTGAGAACGGTATCAGTCTGATTTCTGACGCCCGAATAGACCATCCAAGAGCTTTCGTGCCCAACCTGTTTCTTGAGGCGTAGGATCGGCGCCAGGGACGCGAGCTGTCGGCGAACGAATTTCGGCGAGCAGCCGGGCTGTAAAATCCCAATAGGTGAGCCGGTCCGAAGTGGCGTATGCGAGTGCGCTAAAGAAATAGAACGTTGACCCGACGAAAACAAAGAGCCAAGCAAGCGTGACAATTGTCAATGACAGCGCGTGACCACTGAGTACGGAAAGACATATCAGTGCCCACCCGGTCGCTTGCACTCCGAGTAGAACGAATGCGGCGTCCGGGTTAAGCACTGGAGTTCCCCGAAGCAAATAGTCTTGGAGCACGTTGTACCATTCCTGCCATTGGGCATTGCATTCCAGTCGAGCGTTGACGTTCGTTTGGAACATCGTTCCGACATCTGCGACCGTTTCAGCGGTGATGGGGGGCATTTGAGGTTCTGCAGGCGCTAGATTTCCGAGAAATTGTGCGGTGACTCTGCGCCAAATCGGGCGCTGTGAGAGTAGGAAGTTTGGACGCTCCGGGTTCCAGAAGTTAAATACCAGCAATAGGCCGCCCGAAATCAACCCGGCCACCGTGCCGCTGAGCGCGTACAAGATGTACCCCACCACATAAGCACAGAAGACGATAATCCCCACCCAGATATAGGAGTTGGGGTCATGAATGCCTGCCAGTTGGCTTCTCAGAGAGGGCCCTAGAACAAGAGTGCCAGCCACAACTATGCTTCCGGGAACGAGCGGCAAAAGGATCTGGTAGAGCTTGTCGACACTCGTGGGGCCGAAATTGAAGTGAATCTGGGGAAACATTTCCGCTGCGAACGATAACAAACAAAGTCCCGAAAGACAATTTCCACGCCAAGTTCGGCAAGTCAGTGATCGCCGCCGCGAAATAGGGACGTCATACACGCGCGTTGGCAAGAATTTCGTCCGCTAACCCGTTCGACGCCGGAACCCTTGCGTAGTAGTCTTTCGGCATGGCTTTTCAAGTGGCGGAACACACATACATTTTCATCGATGGCGAGTACCTCCGCCGGATTCACGACGAAGCGATGCGAGACTTCTTTGGGGTCGATGGCGACCTAGACCTTTCCGAACTCAGAGACCAGGCGCGCGCCATCCGAGCGTTCTTTTACGATTCGATTGATGATACGCCACGCGAAAGCGAGAACGCAGAGGCATGCCAAGCGCGTTTGGCTCCGCTTGAGCAGTTTTTCGCTCGGTCTCGCGCTCTCAGCGGAGTTCACGTTCGTCTTGGGACCGTCGTCGGGAAAAGGAGCCGGAAGAAAGAACCCCGACAGAAAGAAGTAGATATTTTGTTGGCGACGGACATGCTAACGCACGGTTTCAATGGCAGCATGCAGAAGGCAGTTCTTCTTGCTGGCGACCTGGATTTTCGGCCGATTGTGGAAGCGCTCGTACGTCATGGCGTCTTTGTTGAGGTGTGGTATCACCGGAGTTCGGTTGCTCAAGACCTGCCTGGTGCTGCGGACTTCGGCCACGTGATTCGATTTCGTGAGCTGTACTCGTGGAATTCACAACATTTTCAGGACGCACACCGCGTCCCCCGCGACGAGGAGAATGTTGGTCAACCTCGCAGCGAATTTCTCAAAGCCGGCTCAGTGAAGGAGCGTTACGTTCACCTTTATAGGTTCGAGCGATCTGACGGCCCCATTTTTCAGCTCTGGATTGACACGGGAGGCGGCACCTCGATCACAATCTCTGATGCCGACGTCGATCTTATCGAGCGCTACGTCGCCGCTCAGTATGCGCCAGTCGTGTGGGAAGTAAAGGTAGACGAGTTTCGGACCACGGGATAGCAAAAAGGTACGCAGAAACAAGAGGACCCGAAGAAATGGACGATCAACAATTCACGCAGTCGATCTACGCAAAGCATCAAGAGCATTTCGATCATTTCTACCGCCTGCATCAATTCGCTCAGGCTTCTCTCCAAAAATACAGGGGTTTCACGAAAGACCACTATCACGCAGCGGTTCAGCTGATATGCCCTCGGGCATTCAAATCTTTCGATTCTATCCGGCGATTGTGTGAAGTCGTGTCGTGTGAGGATGCAGCCGTCATCCTGCGATGTCTCCTGAACTTGATGGCAATAACGCGGTGGATTTCGCGAGATCCTCAAAAGCGCGCAAAGAAATATCTGGCTTGGTACTGGATTGAACTGCATCAGCGCGCGAAACGTCAGCCCGAGAACTTTTCGGCGGATTCGATTGCGGAGATTCAGAAACACTTTGAAGTGGAAAAATCGCACTTTGAATTCATAAACTCGAAAGGCAAGCCAGATTTCGCAAAACACTGGTACCAACCGGAAGTGCATTCGATCTTT
>WNFO01010288.1_pt1 | contig 10745 bp, 12 predicted proteins | sample 5400251 | NCBI WGS metagenome assembly WNFO01 (sample SAMN13153354, study PRJNA577476) | soil metagenome | isolation source: 100 cm saprolite under Madrone tree | place: USA:California | collected 2016-06-14 | reverse complement strand
CTCGAAACAAGGCGATAGCGGGTGTAAGTGACGCAGACGGGCGGGTAGTCATGCTCCGAGTGCCACTGTGCTGAGACCAGCGAGAAATGATAGAGAGGGAGGGAAGAGGGTTGATGGCCGCGGGAAAGGAAAGGTCAAGGTTGAAAGAACAAACAGGTCATCTGCCCCTGGCTACTTGAGTCCGCCTCGCCACTATTCCGTCTTCTCCCCTTGCCCATCTCTCATCTTCCCACCATGTCCTTTCATCCTTTTCCATGTGACCCACCCACCGCCGCCTCTCTTGCCGATGCCCGCCGTCTCCTCGATGAGAGCAACTCTTCGCTCGCCAACCTCGACCGCAAGATCGAAGCCGCCGAAGCTCAACTGGCGCAGATAGTCGCAGACTCTCGCTGCACCATCAAACAACTCCAGCGCGAACGCGCAGCTTTGGAGGAGAAGATCTCCAGCACTCTTGCATATATGTCACCTATCCGGAGGCTCCCCGCCGAGCTCCTGCGTCACATATTCATGATGAACTTCGACGAGTATCCCTGTTGCGCATGGATTCTCTCGTCAGTCTGCTCGCAATGGAGGCGTATGGCGTTATCGATGCCGAAGCTATGGTCAAAGGTGCGGTTCCCATCGCAGTCTGTTTTCCCTCCATGATTTTTCTTCGTGGGAGCTTTGCGGGCCAGGCTTGGGCATCTTCAGAACATTCTCCGCTCATTTCCCAACTGAGCCTTCCATTTCAACCGCATTATCGCTTGTCTGACCGTGAGCGCTCCTCGCTGGTCTGCAGCTATCCTATTATGGTTGAAAGTCACCTGCCAGCTGGGCAGCTGTGTGCTCCACCGTTCGTGCACAGACCTGTCATAGTTGGCTTTCGGCCATCGATTGTGAGCCCAGAACATTGTCTTGGATCCGTCTCAGTGGACGGCTCTGGACTCAGTCGTCCTGCCTCTTTCGCTACGACTTCTCTCCCGATACAGTAATTGCACGCCCGTGAACACGCGTAGAGCATGTTTGGCTCATGTTCCCCACGGGAATTTTTGTATCTTACCTCTACCTCATGTTTTCGGCGTGGCTTTGTTCCCACACTGCAGATTCGCCATTGCTAACTTACATTGTGTTATAGATACGCCTCGTAACAACTCCCAACGCCTCTGCGGATACCATTCGATTGTGGCTTGAGCGCTCCGGCAGTCGCATCCCACTTGACGTCGAGATTTTCTTGCACGTACCAGATGCAGCGGCGAGTACTCCTACTCCGCGGTCGCGCACACGATCACCATCTCAGTGGCCTACTTTCCTCTCAAATAACGCGCTCACAACCACTCATTACGTGCAAATTCAAGCCTCACAGCCTACCACCTCCATTCAGATTGTTCCGTCGACGCCTCCCATTATTCTTCCTCACTCTCCGCCACACCATGATTGGCCTGGCGGCCTTAGTCCACCGCCCCAGCCACCGCCACCACAATCAGCTTCAAGTGCAAGCAGCCAATCACGAGCTAGCTCCCATTGGGGTCATATCGTCATCTACTACCTGGTTGAGCAAATACACAGATGGGAGCGATTTGTTTTTCGATTTGACAGGCAGTTTCCTTCATGGCAGGCGCTTAAGTCCGTCTCTGGTACGTTTTAACTTCCGCGATATGATTCAAAAAAACCTATACTAATGCGCACCTGGTGTTTGAAGGGCCCGCTCCGTTGTTAAGGGAATTCGAAGTCTCCTGCGCTGAGCCGATGTACCACCACAACAACGAGTGGCCATGGCTCCCAAGTGCTAACCCAAACACGGAAGTTGTTTTACCAAAGCTCGAGACTGTTACTCTGCAATACACGCCGTTCAAATGGTCATCGCCGATGCTAAAAACGAACTTACGATCTTTGAACCTGAGGACTGTACCTACTACCAGCATCCCCGTTGATCGAGTCCTACATATAATCTCAAATAACAAATCGCTCGAGGAGTTGGCGCTGCACTTCACGACCGTGCTCAATCCCGTACTTCCGTTGACGCAGACTGCACTTCCTGATCTGAAAACACTTAGTCTTGGCGGGCATTACCTCATGGCTTCTCTCATCGACTCTCTTGTCACCCCCAATCTCTGCAGTCTCACACTGAACATCGATGCCCGAGATCCGATCGACGACAGCATATCAAACCTTGTGGTGCGGTCAAGTCACCCTGCTATTCACTCGCTCTCCATCGCGTATGGCTCAAACGGGCCACCGTTTTACGGAGGGCTTATCGCCTCGTGGGGATTCTTGAACGATCTCAACCATTTACGTATGCTTCAAGTTGGCGGCACGCCACTCGACCCGCTCTTCGCCATGCTTGGCGCCCCAGAAGAAGAGGGGCTTGGAGTCATGTGTCCATTCCTAGAACACCTCGGGTTGCGTGGATGCCCTGCACACTCGGATGGCGTCACGAAGCTCGTCCAGATGGTCGACGCCCGAAACCCGGATAGCGCTTCGCCCTCGACCTCGTCTACATCTGCCTTTGGAGGGTCCGCAACCCCAGTAAAGATGCGTCGACTAGAAATGTACGAGTGTACGGTTCTGGGACAGGATGTCCTGGCGTGGTTGAAGAGCCGTATCGATGACGTAGAATGTGTCGATCCCCCGTTTGAACGGTGCGAATATTCTGTTGTATGTCACTGGCCATGAATATGCGTTAATTGCGTCCCATCGCTTGCTTTGCATGCGTAGGGCCCCTCACAGTCCTACTTATGCTTATTTATGACCGTTTTTCTCTCTCATCCATCCATTCACCGTCGTCGGTTCGGTTCGTATTCTTGTACTATAGTTGTCTTGATTTCATGTGGGTGCTGTAACGCTTTCTCACTACAACCAATGTCTTAGGTCTTCTCTATACCATCTTGTATTCCTTATTAATTTCTTTTCTTTTTTGCTCTGCTCCGAATGTCGGGACGAGGTTCCCATAACGGCGTTCTTGATGTTCGATCAAGACGACGACGACAATGACTATGATGACTGATGACTCCCAATCATTAATCATCGATCATCGATTGGGTGACAACAGCGGTGCTAGTCTGAGCGTTAGTCATGGTACAAAATCCTCGGTGTTCCCGGCGAATCTTGGCTTGAGACTCTTCGCTGCGCGCGCAGCATTTGTCATGTCACCCATCCATTCGCCAAGCAATCAATAAATCAAAATGCGCAGCGGGACAGGAAGCGTTTCGCAGAGCTTTTGTTTTACTTCATTTCTTGGAGAGCGGTTTATTCTCGGCAGAGCGGAGGATTGCTAGCCCTACTCGGCACTCTTTGCTGTGCTACAGTACTACTTTAGTGCCAGTGGCTCTTGTTGTCACGTCTTCTCTCGTCTACTAGGGCGTTCTTGGCTCCATCCTACTCTTACCTAGTACCCACTGCATATCCAGCACTATTTACAATAAGTAAACCCTAATCGGACTTCGTTTCTGCCGTGTCTGCGCTCTTGCGTCATTCTCTCGCAACGTAGTTCGTACATCAAGTGGGCGGATTTGGACAGGAAGCTCCGGGGTACTAGTCTTAGTCTTAGTCTATCGTGCTCGTTCGAGTCTTGACCATTTAGGTTGGGATCTGGTTCTTGAGGATCTTTTCGGTTGAGGCAACGTGATGCTATCACTTCTTTCTATGCTGATGCCAAGGCTACAGTAACTTCTGGCTAGAGCGGTGGTGGACATCGGCTTTTATGAGGGGGTTCCATTCGGATTGGGTCCGCATTTTTTCATTCTCCATCGTCATTTCTAGGATCTGGTTTCAAGATGTCGTACAGCTATAAAGGTATCATGGAAATGTTCGTCGTCCACGAGTCTCTGAACTTTAGGGTGCTATGGGTCTTCTTGGCATGCTCTTGGTCAAGAAAACAGTTCAAACCTTTCTCACGAGTCCCAAATGGGAAACGTTCTAATGCTTCCATGCACCTCGGGCCATGCAAAGACATCGGATAGGTACCAGATGGGGTTCGTCGGATCACAAGCTATTGACACGTGAAGCTGTGAAGGCTAGAAAGTGTGGCCCACTTGATAGAAGTTGGCACTGGTAGCTGATTACTGTTCCCTTTCAGAGATAAGGAAAGAGAGCTCCCCATGTGACGCGGTCAAATGAATGTCAAGGCGCTTCCGACGGGCACGAGACATGGGAAAATAAGCACTGTTCCGTTTATTGGCCACATACAGCGCGCGCCCCGTTACGGTAGGCGGAAAGCACGAAGCACGTTCGAACCAGACCAAACCAAGGCGACAAGCCCCCTAAATAAGACTTAAATATTCGATTCTGATGAGATCTGACCAATCAGGTTTTGGGGTTTTTCCGGATAACCTGATCGCTTTGTGATCGCATGCCCATTTGCTGTGCTGGTTGTTGCGTCCCGCGCCGTGATTCGCGTCGGTCTCCGCTCGCCTTAACCCAGCCGGCCATATATCTACCTGCTTCCTTCTCTCCCTCCATTGTCGTGATCCCCCCTCCCGACCCCCAGTGAACTTAACCGTCATTGACAGTCTCCCTCCCACCCCGTTCGAGCTTCTCCTGACGTTTTCTCAATTCCCCAATGTTACACGATGGCCCTGCGGTTATGGACAGTTTCTCATCACTGGAAACCCCCAAGCCCAAGTATTCCCAACCCCTCTTCTCGCTCACCCCCAACATGACCCCGGTCAACCATGCCAAGCCGCCCGCTATCGAATGGGACTGGGCGCTGGAGCATGCCGATCGCAAGCGCGAAGCCAGAGCCGATGCCTCAGTCCATGGTGCCCCGATCTTCTACGTCGACCGGAATATTCTGAGAGATGTGGTAAAGGAAAAGCTGGAGTGGCGAGTGGGCAGGATCTCGTTTCTAAGCTCCGGTGCGCGCGGCTTTGTTTTGTTCCCTCTGCCCAAGTGACTCAATACATTGGCGCGCCTTGAACGCATCATAGGCACCTTCCATAAAGTGTGTTCATTGTTTTCATCTCCGTTCACGAATGTGGTCCTTATCGTCGCCTTTAGGCCTATTCAGTCACATTAAGCGACGGCCGTGTCGTTATCGCACGCGTTGCCCGCCGGTTTATGCCGCGACGCAAAACCGAATCTGAAGTGGCAACTATGGAATACATCCGCACCTACACCTCCATTCCCGTCCCGGATGTGTATTTCTACGACTCTAACCCGTATAACCGCCTCGGGGGCGAGTATATCATTATGTCCAAGGTCAGTTTGCGCCTGCACCTTCACCTCAGTCACGTGACTCATTTGTATCACATCACCAGGCTGAGGGCACTCCACTGTCCTCCGTATACCAATCCTTGTCACATAAAAGTCTTATGGCCCTACTAGATAATCTTGCTTCAGTCATTATTCCCCTCTTCGCTCATCGGTTTTCGAGCATAGGCTCCTTGTATAATGGACCAGCCAGGCCTTCTTCGATGCCTACTCCTACTCCTTCTTCCTTGTCATTAGATTTTTCTCCTCTAACTCCCACTCAGTATACAATGGCATCCAAAAGCGTCGGACACCATTTACTCCCACATAGATTATCCGGGGAATTTCACGTTGGCCCAATCGTCTCGTGGCCTTTTTTCGGTTCTAATCGGGATGATCTCATTCACCCGACAGAAATAGACCTCGGTCCCTGGCCCACAGCTCGGGCTTACCTCCAGGCTTGCGTGGACCGCGAGATTCGGGGCGTCATCCGAGAAAATGAGGGCAAGGCCGCTCCTCACCGTATACATCTCGACCCGGACGAGGTTCAGGCCTCACGACATCATCACTTACAAGCCGTTCCTGGTGACCGTAGTGACGATAGCGACGAATGGGACATCGAGGAGAGTGAAGAAGAGTGGGATGGGCCTGGCGATACGATGTATCGTGACTATCGGCGCCATCAGCGGAGTACCTTTTTGGTTGCTCATTTGGAAGAACGGGAACAGAGCGTACGAGAAGAGATGGATAGGTGGAAGCACATGATGGAGAGACTAATCGCACTCTTGGAGAGCGCTAGCGGAAAACCCGACCAATTTGCCTTCGATCTTCATGACTTGAGTCTGGAGAATATTTTTGTTGATGCCAAGGATCATACTAGGATCGTAAGTTTCCTCTCTTAGTTCGTTTAGGTTTTTGACGCTCAATGACATTCCAGACATGCGTCATTGACTGGGAGTCGACCACAATTCGACCACTCTGGCAGTGTGCACATTTACCCGCTTTCCTTCAATCGAGCCCGTTCCTCGCACGGCACTTTCGCCATTCAGTAAAACGAGTTGCGGAACGTTCGTCACAGACTTCACAGCACATCGTGAAGTCACCACATTCGGATTTATTAACACTTGCCGCGGAATGGCTTCACTACGAGACGGTTGGCGCTCACTTGCGGCATGCCCATCGGTGCGCCGAGTGGGATGGATGGGAGGAAGGCCTCGTTGAAAGCATACTGGGGCCAGAAGACCAAGAAGATGAGTGGATCCGTGAGGCGCATTCGGTTGCCCTCGTGACAGCACCAGATAGCGGTAGTGACGACGAGGGAGACGCATGCCCCACTGCGGACGATCTTATCAAACCACTGGGCATACGGCGTAAGCGTCGCCCCGTCTCACGTATCACAGCAGAGGAGAAGGAGCGCGAGCGCCTTCTTGCTACCACGGGCGATGAGTGTGGGGGACGAGGGGGTGAACTGGGGCGAAGACTCGAGGCTTTACTAAGTTCCGACGAAGAGGGGGAAGGCAATGTGATACGCACAAGAACTTCAGCTTGGGACTCAGAGCACGAGTCGGAATATGAAGCCGAAGGAGAGGGAGAATGAGGGCGGCGCTGCGGCAGTCTCTGGACAGGGGCAGCCGCACACCTCTATCTTGGTTCTGGATTGCTTGTTTTGCATTGGACTCGATTGTCGGCGTGTTTCCCACCTTTGATGACCTTGACCATTTTTAACAAGTTGATGTATTCGCCGTACCCCAATCTACATGTACAGTATGCCTAATACGTATGCCTAGTATTAGTTAGTAGTAGTACGTATTGGATTCACCGGTAATCTTATCAAGTCCCGGCACAAAAGTAAATGGATATGTGCCGGTCATGTGAACCTGGAATAAGTAGGTTCCGGTCATTTTGCATGCCATTAGTGGTAAAGTGCGGGTAAGTCATTGAGGGGTGCGCAAGTTTCACGTCAGTCACCGTGGACGGATGGAGTGGGTCCACTGGCAGGGTCTCCGTACTAGTAGTGGCACTACAGTACTAGTACAAAATGGAGGCAACAATATTTGATCTTTTTGAGTCTTGATTGTATTGAATGATGGCCGAAGTCAAAGTTCCATGGCCGTACTAACTTAGTACAGCATTGACTTCGGATCTTGGCATCTTTTCAGTTTCCGCAATCCGGTGTACAGATATTTGTGCGCTTTGAGTTTTCTACGATGCTGCCGTAGTGACTGAATCATAGTATATCATATCACATCCGGCGAGTCCGGCCCAAGCCTGGGCCTGGACTGGAGTTATCAGCTGAGCCCACCGGGACCGCCAGTATTGTACTGGTATAGTACAGTATTCCCAAGACCCCACATGAAGTGACAGTGACCCACATGACGATTTCATTTTCATGCTGAAAGTGAACAGCTTCAACTAGAGTAGTTAATTTAACGACTTACAACCCAACAAATTCCGCTGGGGCCGCGCCCTATCTACTTACCTTACCTTAGTTCAGTTCTTCCAAGGCCACTCAATCCACTCATTGTTGGTGTCGAATCGAGCTCGCCCAAGGTCGTGTGCACCTTGAGATATATGCCTGAAAATTTATGTGGATACTTTCTTATTGACATTTGATGGCTCGTGACTCGGATTTTCTCTTTTCGTTTCAGTGGTGGTCTCTTCATTTCAGTGGCACGAGTATACTGTAATTCGTGTTACAGTCAGGCACCTGGCAGGCCCTCGCCGAGTTTGCCCGCCAAAAGACCTCAAGCACGGCGTTTTGACTCGGAGGTGTTTGAGTTCGCCGCAGCCGGTAGAGCGATGAAAACGTGAAGGTGTCTATCGGGAGGTCGCTCCCATATATCGGAAATAATAGCCATTGCGTCCAACACTTGATCGTTGGGGGTGGGCCGATATTCGCCAGCGTTAATTTTTATCCGCGTCTCCTCATTGTAATTAACATCAACCTGCGGATGTCATAAGCCCACAGAGGCCATTCATTACGCACCTTTGAGAGTGAGGTTTGCGGCATCGATCCTCATAAGAAAGTTGACCCTCTCTACTTTAATTTGCTTCTTCAGGTATTAATGACCTGAAGAAGCAAATTAAAATCAATGGTACGGTCAGGTGAAATGGTCACGCCAAAGATGTTACGTTCGCCTCCAATATAGCACCAGAGTTTAGTCATTGGGTGCAAAGATTGGGGGCCTACGAGTTGGTCGTGGAGGTGTCGTGGAAAGGTACTCACACCTAAGAGCACCACATATCTTCACCATTCCCTAAAACTCAGTGAGTTTTTGAGTGACCGACACTGTAGTAATCCGGTATACAGACATTGGTGCGCTTGAGTTTCTACTGTACTAGTATGACTGAATTATATCACATCCGAGATTCCGAGTCCGGCCCAACTGTAGCTGTAGCCACCAACCCACCTGTGACCACCTGACCCACATGGAATTTTCGTCCCTGAACGAGCAGCAGGTTACAATGCAATTACAAATCTCGCCGGGACTGCCGCCCTCTCGCTTCTACGCCATCATTGTACCTTCCAGGTTTAGTTTCTTCCAAGGCCACTCGCGTTACTCAATCCACTCATTGTTGGAGCTGGATCGAGCCCGCCCGAATTGTGCGCACCTTGACAAACATATATGCCTGAAAAATTTCTGTGGGTCTCATATCTCATTTACATTTGATAGTTCGTGGCTCGGATCTTCTCTCTTCATTTCAGTGGCACGGTATAACTGTAATTCGTGTGCTGTATTTACAGTCCGGCTGGCAACCCCTCGCCGTGTTTGTGTTTGCCCGCCAATATACCCTTTTTCAATTCTCCATTTCTCCCGCACGCATGCGCGCCAGTGTGGACTTCTCACACCCACTGCCATATAAGAGAAACTCAGGTTGACTGTTAGAGTTGAGTGCAGAAGGAAACACCTCAAGCACGGCGTTCTAACTCGAAGCCGGACGCAATGTTTATTGTAAGTTCGTGACAGAGCGCGATATGTGATGCATGCACGGGATGCTCAATTGGTGGGAAGTGGCCAGTGATCTAGTGATCGGCGGTGTGTTTACTAGTATTCGCGTGTTTTCCAATTGAATCGGCCGCCGGGCGGGATATTTTTTGAATGCTTTATTGAAAATTCGGCTTCACTCTGCAGCCTCGAGAAGAGGGTCCTACCAGTATTGTAATCAGCACGATTGTGCGGAGAAGGTGTGTGTACGATAACTTTGTCGAGCTGACCGATTGCTAATAGTGCACCGTGCCAGTGACTGTCTTCCTGAATTTGACATAACACATGCATGCCTTTACATGGTGTTCCAACATCATAATGGGGTGCAAGCAAGACGAAAGAGGTCTTCCTGAACTGAGAGCACGAGTGATTGTTCTAGTCAGAAAATAAAATCACATCAAGCACCACATCGAATACTTTGGAACTAAGAAATATTTGCGTAACAACCGTTACAAATACAGATGGGTACTAGAAGGCAGAAAGCTGTAGCAGCCATATGACACTCTTCATCTTAATTGACATATTGGACAAGTTGTGGAGGCTATAATGAGGTTCCGAGTCGAGAACAGTGATGGTGGAGCGCCGGAGTGACACTACCATAGTACATTTGGGACACCACACTCTTCCTCGGGTCTGACGGACACGTATCTGCGCCACATACGGGCTCCAGGGAGAGGGCAATCATTTCTATGACAGCGATAATTTATGAGCGTTGGAATCTCTCACGGAAGTACTCCGACAATAAGCTGGAAGGCGATTTCCGGTCTAGTCTAATTAGTCTTTGTCACACCAACTCCTCGGATGGACAAAACACTATCCGATACAGCGGATTCGGGATGTTCTTTGAGACCGCAGCGGCTGAATGACTGACTTGAGAAAGAAAGAAACTCGAGGCTAGCCATACACAACACTGTCAGGGTCAGTTCATGGTCAACAATCGGGGCGCGTTCCGTGACTGTCGGTGACTATACTGGGCAGGTAGCCTGTTCAAAATTGGAAAACAATGTGAACGGCATATTGGCGGCTCCTGTCGCCCCGCGTCGACAGGGCAACTTCATATATCGACAAATTGACATAGTAGATCACCCGCCTTTTCGTGATTCTTGGCTAAGGTTGCGTCGAATATTTTCGTCAGGGACTTTACGGGCTTCCTGCGAAGACTTCGGTTGTGCGGAGAAGCTTCTATGGGTGGATTAAGTGACATGTGAAATGAAAAACGGGGCTCACATGCGCCAGGTAAGGTCACGATATCCGGGGTTGAGATGACACAATCTGGTGTAACGGTCAGGCCAAGATAGTCAAGTATTGGAGTCGCCATACGAGTGGTAATAAGGTCCGATCATAACATTGGCAAGTCAAGTTCCATAGGTCAGCACGTCCCTGTGACACATTGTTTGCGCCCGTACAGTACTACGAGTAAGACAGTTCCTGATTAACGGTAGACAAGGACAATAAGGCCCAAACATATCCTTCAGAGGGTTAGACCGATGGATTATGAGTGTAAGCATCTTCGCAGGGGACGCCACGTTGATATGTTTTGAGTGGCGAGCTAAGTGCGGTGGTGTTTCATCATTTGAAGGGAATGAGTCTGCG
>WNFO01005932.1_pt1 | contig 10745 bp, 9 predicted proteins | sample 5400251 | NCBI WGS metagenome assembly WNFO01 (sample SAMN13153354, study PRJNA577476) | soil metagenome | isolation source: 100 cm saprolite under Madrone tree | place: USA:California | collected 2016-06-14 | reverse complement strand
TGCAGCGAGCGCGGGTGTTGAAGAGCTCCCAGCCACGCTTGGCGGCGGCGTCGATGGCCGTGGAGTCGCCCGCGATGAAGCGATCGAACGGAGAGTCGAACGATACCTGCGTGCGTTCGTAGGAGGCGATGGCGCGCAGCAGATCGCGGGCGTTGGGCGGACCGCCGAAGACCTTTCGGAAGGCGTCCTGGTATTCCGGGATGGCGGCGATCCGGGCCACGGCGGCATCGAGGCTCGGCTGGCCCATCTCGACGGGGTTGACGATCGGCAGCGCCGCCTGCTCCTCGAGCGTCTTTACCCGCCCGTCCCAGAACTGCGTCTTGTTGTAGAGGGCGTTCAGAATGGTCGGGGCGTTGCGCTGGCCGAGACGGCCGTTGATCCCGACGGAGGTGGGCCTCCCGTCGGTGAACGCGCGCGCGGGATCGTGGCAGGTGCTGCACGCCACGGTTCCGTCGGCCGACAGGCGACCGTCGAAGAACAACCTCTGGCCGAGGGCGATCTTCTCGGGCGTCTGCGCATTGTCAGGCGGTATCGCGGCGCGTGTCGCGGCCGCCGGCACGCCGACCTGATGCATGGACTTCGGTTGAGCCAAGGGCCCGGCCTTCGGGATCGGCAGGACTTGCGGTATGGCCGCACGCTGCCACCCAGTCGTGAGCGTCGCGGCAGCCAGGACGCTCACGAGCACGACGCGCACCGACATGGCGCTAGTTCCGTGTCCCAAAAGCGCTGTGACCTTTCGCGATTCTGGCGACCCGCATCTAGCGCGCCAAGGGGTGCAAGACGTCGATCGCCCAGCCCACGCCCAGGCGCTCCCAGAGCCAACCCGGCGTGGCAGTCCGCGCGTTCAGGACAACCCCCTCAGCATCGTGCTGTGCTTGGAGGATCTTGACGGGATCGCCGAGCACCTCCAGAGGAGGCGGCACCTCAGCGCCTGCACGAGGACGGCGCCGACCTCGGGCGCCAGCCGCCCTCGGATCGTCACCATGCCGTCCTCATCCTGATACACGTGCAGCGCACGGCTCGGGTGTCGTCGGGCCTCCTGACGCGCCTCGGCGATGCGGTCCACCCGGCGCCACCCTCGCACGATGCGTTCGACATGATCCGCCGTGCCGGCGCGCCCGACGGCCACCAGCCGCTCCTCGGTCTCCGGCGTGGCCACGCGGGTCAGGGCCCGGACCTTGGCGTACGAGAGCTCGCCACGCGCCAGGGCCTGGGCCAGCCGCGGCAGCGTCTCCAGCGCGCGCGCCACCCGGACGCGCTCGCGAGCCGCCCCCAGGTCGAGCCCCACCCGCCAGCTCAGCCAGGCGGCGCAGGAGCGAAATCCGGTATTCCAGCCTTCTCGGGCGTCGAACTCGCGGATGAGATCGAGGAGGCGGGCGGTCGCGGCGTCGAGGCGGGCCGACAGCATCGAACGTCTTACCTGTCTGCCTACCAAGCTCGTTCGCCCAGAAGAGGACGCGATGAGAATGGTTAAAGAGCAGCGGCGTACTGAATTCCCGAAGCAGGCCGGTTGCTTCGCGGGTAAGTTGAGTGTCAGGGACCCCAGCTTGCACGTGTTGAAATGTTGGTGAAGGGGTCGGAACTGGCAGAATGACCTTGGGGCGGCGGAAGGTCGGCGCGTCCTGTCGATTCATCGGTTTTATCCTACAAGCCCAGGTCGGGGAGACCCGTCCTCGGCAGCCGGACTTTCTGGATCGCGGCGTCGCGGTCGAAAGGCGGAAGCGGCGGCCGCGGACTTGGTGACGTCGCGTGTCCCGTGCCTGCAGCGCCGCACATCCAGCCAGGCTCAGCGCGATGGTGGTCAGCAACAGCGCTCGTCTCATGGTGGACCTTTCATGATCGGCACGTTAGAGCCGAGGCAGCACCTCGGCGATCGATGCTGCGACGTGGATCTCGACGGCGTGGGAAACGAGCCAGCCCGCGCTCAGCAGAGCCACGATCACTGCCGCCTTGACGATCTGGCTCAGCCGGTGGCGCGGAAGGGGAGCCCGAGACGCAGCGACGGGTGCAGACAGCCGCGTCAGCGTCTCGCGACTCATCTGCTGCCGGGCGAGGAAGATGCGCCGACGTTCCTCGGCGGTGAGCTGACCCATACGGCACCTCCTGCGGGTAACCCGTTCGGGGGATACGCCATTTGGACGACGGGTCCCGCACGGCGGTGACGCCCTGCCGTGGCGCTTCTCGCGTTTCGCGGGGCGAAGTCGTGCCGCGCACCTCGCTCGCGTTCTAGGGGCCAGCCCCCACGATTCGCTCGCCAGGGGCGGGTGTGGTGAACGTGCGGACAGTGCTCTTCACACCATCGCTCGCACCATTGCTCTCCTCGGAGGTGACCGTGTAGTAGTACGTCGTCCGTGGCGTGAGGTCATAGAGGCGCACGCGGAACGTCGTGTGCGTATGGCCCTGGTTCAGCCTGATGGGATTTTTCGCCGTCTGGCTCAAATCCTTGGGATCGGTACCGTAGTGCACGATGCCGTAATGCACGTCCGACCCCCCAGGGTTGTTGGTCGTCCACCTGATGATGGTCAGGTGATTCGTGGCCGACTCGAGCTCGGGCCCTCTGGTGATCTCGACGCGCTCGGCTTTCTTGGCAGGAGGAAGTAGCTGAGCGGCAGCCGGCTGGAACGCGAGCAGGCTGCCGACCGTGGTCGTGATCGCGAGTGTCAGAAGCAGTGCATTCATGGGTGTTCTCGTCCGTGGCGGACGCGAGACGGAACGATCCGTCTCGCGTCCGCCGCCTAGAGAGTCTTGCCTTTGCCCCTACGGAATGGGCGGACTGGGGAACGGCGCTACGCCGCAGATCGCCGTTGCACACGGCGGAAGCGGCGGCGTGGGGAGGAGAGAGTCATTCCCTTGGGTCGACGCCGAAAAATTCGCGGTACCAGGGGCCCCGGTCGTGCACGTACCCATAAAGGTGTTCCGATTGGGATACGGTTTCGTGAAGCCGTCCGTGAGGATCTGCAGGAAGGCGACGACCTGGTTCTCCTCCTGGTCCGTCATGGCGAGATTACCGGTCGTCATGTCGAGATTGTTCTTCACCTCGGGCATTGGCCAGCAGGTCACTTTTTCGACGGTGCCTGACGGGCAGTGCCCTGACGTCACCGGGTAGGCGTACACGTCACGGGTGTTGTAGAAGTGGACGAGCTGCTTCAGGCTCTTGATGTAGCCGTTGTGGAAGAACTCCTTCTGGAAGAAGGGTCCGGGCGCCTCGGTGGTACAACCCAGCGGCGTCATGGCCACATTGCGCGCTGTCGCGACCTGGAACTGGCCGTCGGTAGCCGGGGCGAACGGGATCCATTCCGAGTTCGGGTTGGGGGCGGAGCCGAAGCCGCTTCTGAGGAAGGTCCCCATTCCCAGGTCTCGGTAGGCGAAACCGAACGGATTGGGAGTGAAGCCGAAGAAATCCGGCGTGGTCTGATAGTAAAACGCGTCCCTCGGATTGAGCGGCAGTCCTTCATTGGCCGAACCGAAGCAGGTGAACAGAGGGTTCACCGTCGCGGCGCGGCTGGTGTCGGTCCCCGTCGTCGTCGAGGGGACTCCATCAAAGCCGGTCCCGGCCGTCTGCGTGCTCCCTCTGCCGTCGACGTGGCATGTATTGCAGGCGGCCTTGCCACGGAACAGGGCGTAGCCAGCCATCTCGTCTGCCGTCAGCGTGGCGCTGCCGGCCAGGAACGCGTCGAACTTCGAGGTGAACGGACTGACTTCCTTCGATTTCTCGAAGGCGTCCAGCGACTGGCCCCAGTTATCGTAGGCCCTATTGGCCAGCAGCCGATCCACAGGCGAGAGCTTGACCGGCGTGGTGTCCATGCCAAACACCGCCGCCCCTCCTGGGGTTGCGCAGATCTTCTCGGTGTCGGGCGGGAACCTGATATCGAGCGAGCCCCTGCCCCATACCTGCTCGAAGAGAGGGCGGTACTCGGCCTGGGAGAGCCGGAACACGATGCACGCCGTGTCCGGGAAACCGTGTTCCTGAGTATCGACGGGAGGATGCTGCGCCTGCTCGGCGTCGGGATTCTGTAACAAGTATCCGGTCGCACGTGAATCCCAGAAGTTTCCGCCGAAGAAGAGGGCTTGGGTTTCGTTGAGCTGGAGGACAGGGAACCAGGGGGAGTACGTGTATCGCTGCGCGGTCCGCTTGCCGGCGCGGTAGCGGAAGGATCCCGGGTACGCGATCATCGTCAGGTTGACCGACGGGATCGGTCCGCTGAACCCTGCGTACGGCATGTGGCAGGACGCGCAGGCCTGATTCTTGAACGGCGAGATGTTCCGATCGAAGTTCATCAGCTTGCCGAGCGTTTGCACCATGTCGTAGCCGCTGCCCTGCAGTGTCGGCGGTTGCCCTGTGAGATCGGGAGGCGGTAAAGCGCGCCACGCTGCGACGGCTTGCTGGTAGATGACGGCGATCTCGCGGAGGACTCTCTCGAGCTCCGAATCCAGATCAGCCGGGAGGATGCCGGGCGGATACGGATTATACGGCGTCGGCAGGCCTTCCTTCTTGGCCGGCGCGGCCTTCTGGGCCGGCACGGGTTGAGGGGCGACGCTCAGAGCCAACGCAACGATAGCGAACGTTCGCAGTACCGCTCTCAATCCTCGCCGAGTCATGGTCGCCTCCTCCTCCGCCTTTACGGGCGCGACGTGAGCGGGTGCCGGAGCAAAACCTCATTGAGGTCGGACTCGGCGGGCCTCGCTCGCGCCAAGGTGCGCACCACGTCGGCTGCATCGCAAGCGGACTAGTACCGCTGACGCCGGCCTCGTGCAAGGGGGACGGCGGCGATTGGCGCGAAAGGTCCTGAGATGTCCGCCAACGTCGTGTGTACTCATCGGCGTAGCGGGCAATGCTCTGAACGACGGCCGCGACCTCCTCGTCTAGTAGAGGCGGTCGGCAGCGGATGTGGTTCCCGGCCAGCGAGACGATCGTGTTGTTACGTTCACCTTCGCAGACACCCTGCCGGACGAGCTGACGCCAGTGGCTAATTGGAGCGTGCGGGTGGAAAGACTCCAGGCGCCTCGCGTTCCTTGCTCGGCCGTCTTGGCGAAACCGGGGCTGGCGAGGTCCGTCGCCATCCATTGAGACGGGCTGACGCCCGAGGCGAGCAGACGTGACCGAGCGTTTTGGCAAGAACGTGGCCGCTTGCCGGCCCCGATCGCTACTCAACTCTCAACGGTGGCCTCCGCCGCCGCCATGCCCGCCGCCACCACCATGCCCGGCGAAGCCGCCATGGCCACCTTCGCCGCCATGCCCGGCGAATCCTGAGTGCCCATGCGCAAAGCCGTGGCCCCACCCGCCATGATCAAAGTGGCGATGATCCCAGCCACCGAACCAGCCATCGACGTATACGTCAGGGCCGTAAACGTCGGGCCCGTAAGCAACGGGCTCCCCGCAAGCGGACAGGCCAAAACCGACGCCGACCAGCACCAGCACGAGTATTGTTCTCGTCAATATTCGCCTACGACTCATCGCTGCCCTTTCTTACATCCGGTCGTATACATCGACGTAGCTCGCGCTGTGGCCGGCTCCGTCGGTCAGTACGCCCTTGCATGTCATCTTCTGGTGGTCCGCCGAGACAGTGCACTTCTGGGCGTCCGATCGACCGGCCGGGCCTTTGAACGTCACCTGCAGAGCGTTAGCGGTCAGACGGACCGACGCGGTCGTATCGCTGCTGAGGCGATGAGACTCGCCGTTGGCTGCCGCGTCGAACGTCACGACATGGGGCTGATCGTCTGGCGTGACGATCGTCACCGACCATGTCACGGAGCCATCCGCTCGCGAGATTTCGCTCACGAGGTCGTTCGGCGACGGCTCGCCGGGTGGCAGAGTGGATTGTGCCCGGTTCCAGTGCCACCGGCCGACGAACGGGCTGCTCTCTGCCCAGACGGCACCGGCGGCCAACGCGACACAGAGTCCCATGATGACTGTGGTACCCCGAATTCGAATCATTGCGTCCCCCCGGCTTCTCCGAGCGTGGTAAAGGAATTCCTCACGCTGTGGCCGAACGATACGGCGGCGTTCGTCGCCTGGCTCCAGGCCCTCTTCGCGACTGCTCCGCCGATCTGCCTGGCGCCGCCTTCGATCTGCTGCACACCAACAGTGCGGCCAGACCTACGTGTGACCTCGTGACCATCGTCATCCACCTTCTCTTCCTCGGCGTGTCGATGCGCCGAGTTCGTTCTCTGTTGTGACGATCACGGCCGACACGTGTACCCCGATGGCAAAGATTTGAGCAAAAATCCGTTGGTCGCTACGTCAACGTGGCCGCCGGGTGTCGCGCATCGCTCGTCTCCGGCATCGTGATCCAGAAACACCTCGAGGCGATCGAGGCCGCCGCGGACAGTGCCAGGAACGCCGCGCACGCTGGAGACGTGCGTGCGCCCTTCCGCATCCCAGGCCGCTGGCCTCCGATGGTCGATGGCGCCAAGATGATCAACGCGGGCCATGAGCTGGAGTCGAGGATCCGGAAGTGGCTCGGGGTCGCGATCGTCGTAGCACCGTCGGCGCCACGCCAAGCGAGGGGTGCAGAGCGTCACACGCGACGCGGGTCAGCGGCCTTGAGGAGATCGCCGACGACCCATCGCCCTTCTTCGTACCGAGTGAGCGCGCCGACTCGCTTGTCTTGCCCGGATGTCTTCCGGTCTCAGGTGGAGCTCAGCTGCCGGACTGCCACGACCACGCGAAATCGGAAGGGCGACCTCGGGCTGCCGACCACGACCTCATTCTCTCCGACGGCAAGTGGCACGGTGGCGACGTGATGATGACCGCCAATCTGTACCCCGTTGACGATGGTGCCGACGTAACTGCCACGGTCGCGCACTTGAACGCCGTCGGGCCCGCGCTCGATGGCAAAATGGTTCCGCGAAACGTTGAACGGCTTGATGTCCGAGAGCTGGAGGTCGCTGGCTTCCGTCGGCTGAGCTTCCCCCGCAACGGGGAGGCGCCCAACGCGAAATGGCAGACGGGCGAGACTGAGGGCCCGGGCGGCTGCCACCGCCGCGGGCGTGAGCCCGAATAGCTCGACGTCGAAGGCCCGGCCCTCCGTGGGCTCCACTGCACGTGGCGACTGGACGGCGAGAACGTTGGCGCCGCGCAGCCGTTCGAAGAACGTCCTCAGGTACCGGATGGTTTCCTCTGGACGCTGAAGCAGCAGGTTCATTGGCTCGCTCCGCGTCCCCGCAGACGTCGGCAATGGCCTGAAAACTTCCGCAGGAAGGCACCCATGCAGTAGGTGACTCATCCGACTCAGCGCCCGGGTACTATCACCGAGTTCAGGTCTCGCGTCTGGATCCCGCCCGTCACGTCGTAGCCGAGATCTGGCCGCAGCAATGCGGGGTCGGTCTGATCGCCGACGCTGTTCAGCCGTGTCCCGCTCGTTTGAGTCGCCGCGCAGCCCGCGAGACTCAGCACAGTCAGCGCAATTGAGGACTTCGCGTCTCATCGTCATTCCCCTCGCCTTTGTGACGCCACCTTGGGGTGGCCGGTTGCATCCTCGTCGGCTTTCCGGTTCTTGCGTAATATGGCGCAACCGCACCCGGCATGAGAGGGTGCTGCTACGAGCGATGATCCGCGAGGGCGTGCACCTGGTCACCAGGCCAGAGCGGAGCCGGCGGCTGTCCCGGTACTACGCCTTGACTCGGTCCAGCAGGCGGCCGACGAAGCGAAACAACAGGACGACGAGAACGACGCTCGCTCCCATCCAGATCCACTTGAGCCAGCCATGGAAGATCTCAGTCACGAGCCCGCCAAGCAGATAGCCGACTCCACCGATGAGGCCGGCCCAAACGAGGCAGTTGACGATCTGGTACAACACGAATCGCAGGAGCGAGAACTCCGTTAGGCCGAGCGCGACGGCGCCGGCCAGCCGCAGGCCGTACAGGTATTGCAGCAGCAAGATGGCGGTCACGGGACGGGCTTCGATCAACCGCTTGACCTGTGCCGCACGGGCGCTGAAGGCAGCAGAACCCAGAGCGAGTCGGCGGCCGCGAATCGCCCGGCCCATCGTGAACCAGAACATATGTCCGAGCCAAGCACCAGTGGACGCGGCCAGCCAGACGCGTACGGGGTCGAGCACACCCTGTGCCGAGAGCGTCGCTGCCACGATGAGGATGCCCTCCCCTTCGAGCAGCGTTCCCCCGAACACAGCAAGCAGACCGTATCTGGAAACCAGAGCCGCGAGGGAGCCAGTCGTCACGGGTTCAACTATATGGGACCGGGGGCGTGGGCAGCAGCCGCTGGGGCGGCCGGACTACTCGGGCGATGTCACCGGCTCGGTCCAGGGCGAGTTGCTGAAGCTGGCGCTACAGGAGACGACCCTCGCTGAGCTCCGAGTCAAGCAGGACACGATCACCGGTGAGCCGTTTCCCGGGCTTCCGATGAACCTGCGCCGGTCGAGGCGAGCCGGCGGAGGAACACCGCGACCTCGTTGAACTCCGCGATGCGATCCGCCTCGGCCATGCGGGGTATTGTACTGGAGGCGGAGGTCATTCTCGTCGACCCCACCCGGGATGAAGCCAACCTTGCGCGTTCCCCAGGGAGCCGGCCGGCAGCGATTGAATTCCCAGGAAACGGGGCATTCCCAGCATACTGGGCTTGATTGACCAGGAGGGAGCCACGTCCAGTGCGTGTACACTGAGGGCCAGGTGACACCACCTCGGATTGCGACGCCCGCTCTCACCATGGTCGTAAGCATCGGCATTCCATCACCACGGGAGACATGATGCGCGCAGCGATCACTGCCACGGGTCACTACGTACCGCCCGATGTCTACCCCAACGCTTACTTTGAACGGCAGCTGGACACGACCGACGCGTGGATCCAATCGCGCACCGGGATCGCCGAGCGCCGCTTCGCGTCGGCTGGCGGAACGTCAGACCTGATCGTGCCGGCGGCTCGCCGCTGCCTCGACGCCCGTGGCATCTCGCCGGCGGCTGTCGATTGCATCATCGTCGCCACGATGACGCCGGATCGTCTGTGCCCGTCGACGGCTGCGGTGGTCCAGCGAAAGCTCGGGGCGATCCACGCATGGGGCTTCGACCTGGCCGCGGCCTGCTCCGGCTTCGTCTACGGGCTCATCGTGGCGACGAAGCTCATAGAGTCGGGTGCCGCGCGCCGGGTGTTGCTCTGTGGGGCGGATCGGATGAGCAGTGTCGTCAATCCAGAGGATCGCGCCACTGCCGTGTTATTCGGTGATGGCGCCGGGACGGTCCTGATCGAACCTGTCGAGGACGAGTCGGTCGGGATTCTCGACTACGTCTGTCACATGAACGGTGAGGGGGAATCATCTCTCTACATCCCTGCCGGGGGGAGCGTCGAGCCCGCCAGCGCCGCTTCAGTCGGGGAGAGACGGCACTACGTCGTGCAGGACGGGCCGGCTGTGTACAAGGCCGCCGTCATCGGCATGGCCGAAGTGACCGAGGAAATCCTGAAGCGCAACGACATGATGGCCGCCGATCTCGCCTGGTTGGTCCCGCATCAAGCCAACCGGCGCATCATCGAGGCGGTGGCCAAGCGGCTGGGCCTCGGCCTCGATCGCGTCATCATCAATCTCGATCGCTACGGCAATACGGTCGCCGCGACGATTCCTATTGCGCTCTCGGAGTGGAACGAGCGCGGGAGCTTCGCGCACGGCGACCGCGTCGTCTTGTCGGCCTTCGGTGCGGGGTTCACCGCCGGCAGCGTCTTTCTGCGCTGGGCGACCGTCTAGAACATTCGACGGTCGCCCAGCGGCGTCTCCACGTTCCCTCCTCGGGGCACCGCAGCGCATTCTAGCGCAGCATCGCCCGTATCCGCTCGATCGCGGACTCCGGGGCCCTGACTCGGTAGTGCACGCCGTCCCCTTCGTAGGACTCCGAGATCACGTGGACCTTGTGGACCTCGCCGATCGCGCTGCCCGCGTCGTACGGGACGACGAGGTCGACCTCGGTCATGTTCGCCTCGAAGGCACCGATGATCGCGTCCCGCACGCGCCGGACGTCCGCCGGGTCCTTGGCCGAGACGAGCAGCGCGGCCGGGAACTCCTTCAACAGCTCCTCCCGCTCGGTTTGGGCGACCTTGTCGATCTTGTTGAGGACGAGGATCCACGGCACGTCGCCGGCGCCGATCTCTTCCAGCACCTCGCGTGTGACCTGCATCTGGGCGCGGAAAACAGGGTCGGCCGCATCGACGATCTGCAGCAGCAGTGACGCTTCGAGCGCCTCGTCGAGCGTGGAGCGGAAGCTAGCGACGAGGTCGTGCGGGAGCTTCTTGATGAAACCAACCGTGTCCGAAACCAAGATGCGCGGCCGGCTCTCGGGCCACAGCGCACGGACGGTGGTGTCGAGGGTCGCGAACAGCTTGTCGGCGACGAGCACGTGCGAGCCGGTGAGCGCGCGCATCAGCGACGACTTGCCCGCGTTGGTGTACCCGACCAGCGCGACGCGCAGCGCCTCCTGACGCCTCGCCCGTCGCGTCTTCGACTCGTCTTCGATGGCGGCCAGCTCCGCCTTGAGCTCGGAGATGCGGTCACGGATCTTGCGGCGATCGAGCTCCACGGACGACTCGCCCGCGCCCCGCTGCCCGATGCCCCCGCGCTGGCGCTCGCCGCCGCCGGTCTCGCGCAACCGCGGGGCCACATAGGTCAGCCGCGCGATCTCGACCTGCAGCCGAGCCGGTCGGCTCGACGCGTGCCGGTGGAAGATCTCGATGATCACGCCGGTGCGATCCAGGACCGCCGCGGCCGAGGTCGCGCCCTCGATGTGGCGGAGCTGCCGAGGCGAGA
>WNFO01014212.1_pt1 | contig 10746 bp, 7 predicted proteins | sample 5400251 | NCBI WGS metagenome assembly WNFO01 (sample SAMN13153354, study PRJNA577476) | soil metagenome | isolation source: 100 cm saprolite under Madrone tree | place: USA:California | collected 2016-06-14 | reverse complement strand
CGGCCATGGCCTTCGGCCGCTGCTTTGAGAATGCTTTGGGAGCGTACTTCCGCCAAGAGGATTGTGGCGCGGCGCTGTTCAAGGAGTGGGAGACTTACCGTGACGCTCCCTTCGAATTCAAAAAGGGAGAGACTTGGGACCGGTTACTGCATCAGGGAATCCATCTCCTGCAGAGATTCGCACAGGATGATCGGGTTCGCGTCCACAACCCACGCAAGGATCTCCAGGTCAAAATTCTTCGAATGCTGGCGGGAGGCAGCGAATTTGTGGCCTATCTCGATGCCATAGGTGAAATCGACGGTGTGCGCTGCCTGATCGACTGGAAAACCACGACGAGTCGTTACCTGGAGGGTCCGGAGGGTTTACTTTCACTCGATCCTCAACTCATCTGCTACTCGTGGATCAGTGGCATTGCAGAAGTCGCACTGGTCGTTTTTGTGCGGAAGCATGCTCCCGAGATTCAATACCTCAGGGCATCGATCTCCGAGGAACAACGGCAGGAATTTGGCCGGCTGGTAGAAACCACCATCAATCAGATCGAGGCGGGCCACTTCGATTCGCATAGTGGCATTCGGTTTCCTCAGAACGGATGCGTCAGCTGTTCCCACCTGGGGCTCTGCCTGAACAACGAGCAGTTGATAGCGGCGAAACTCATCCGTAAGCCGGGAGCGAGCGAACTTGATTGGCTTGACGAGCTTGTGGACTGACGGGCGGACGGCCGTGGCACCCGAACTCAATCGCCGACGCGCAGTGTTCGTCCTTGGCAAGATCGACGAGATTTTGAGTTGGGAGAAGACTAAGGAACAAGAGAAGGATGAGAGGTTTGTCGAGCTTGGGGAATATCTCTGTGAGGTGAGATCTAAGCAGTACTGGAGGTTAGAGAAACTGAAGTCGTTTGACGAATTCTTGGCAAAGCGTTTCCCCGATTCGCGTAGGAAGGCCTATTACCTGATGACGATTCACGAGCATCTCACACGCGTACCGAAGCCCCAGCTTAGAGAGATCGGCTGGACCAAGGCAAGGGAACTCGTCAAGGTGGCGCGCAGAGATGGACCCGAGTTTGCCTGTGCACCCTGGGTGCACAAAGCCAAGGTACTCCCCAGGGAGCAATTCCAACGCGAGGTCGAACGGCACTTGACCGGGAAAGAAACGGAAGCCTGGGAGATTATCTACTTCAAGCTCTACAAGAGTCAGCTACCGGTTGTCGAGAAGGCGCTCGAGACAGCCGGCTTGATGCTTGGGACCGATAAGTCTAGAGGTTACTGCCTGGAGATGATCTGTGCGGATTTTCTTGCAGGCGCGAGCCTCGGGCAGGCGCGAGCCTCGGAGAAGCTCAACCTTAGATTTTGTTATGCAAGGTTCACCGAACTCGACGTCGCTCCACCAGAAGCGACCTAGGCTCAAACTGGATCCGAAAGAGTATGCAATCGTCCGGAAACGGGTGCTGGAGCGAGATGGTTGGCGCTGCCAGGACTGCGGTGCGATGAAGGACTTACAGGTTCATCACGTGAAGCCTAGGAGCCAACTCGGCGGCGATGTGATGCATAACTTGATTACCCTCTGCGCCAACTGTCATGGGAAATCTCACGGATGGCGTTGGTAGCGACGGGCCGGTTTAACCATACAGTCCGCAACTCCATGCGCTCATTCACGTGGGTCTCAGAATTTGCTGCAGAACACACCCTCAAAATCCGATTGGTTCCTCCGCAGAAAGCGCAAGGAATGGTTATGCACCAATCGCGTAGCCGTGGGCGCGAATTGTTTGCACGGCTTCACCCCGGCTCCCAGCGTCCACCTGCTTCATGATCCGGTGAATGTGGTTCCTGATCGTATACTCCGAGAGATTCAGCTGCGAAGCGATCTCCTTATTTGTCAAGCCCTTTGCGACAAGAGCCATAAGACGCTGTTGACGTATCGTGAGGCTGGTTTTGGGTCTCTCCCAATTCTGAACAGCTGTTTCCGGGGTAATGCTCGCCATAAATCGAAAGAGCGCAAGGCAGAGCCGGGGAGGACAGACGGCTTCCTCGCGGGAGGCAGAGCGAACGGCCGCAAATACATCGTCTGCTGAAGCGTCTTTCAGCAAATAAGCCGATATTCCGGAGCGGATCGCGGTGAAAAATTGCTCTTCATTCTCCTCCATGCTTATTAGCACGATCCTCGGAGGAGCGGTTGTTTGCTCCCCATTATCAGAGCGGCCACTAAGCGGCGATACCATCCGCAGATGATCCAGCACAAGAACGTCATATTGGAGTTTTCGGACGTCAACTCCATCTGTGTTTGCGGCGCAGCATTGCCCAACCAAGTGGAAATCAGGCCGTTTGTGAAAAAGCCGTACAAGAGTCTCGCGAAGGAGGCGGTTCTCGATAAGCAGAAGTACATCGACCGAATCATCCGCGGTGTTGTTAGACACTGCCATTAGACCAACCGCTACCTTCCGACCGATAGGGGGACCCGGCCATCCAACGCCAGAAAAGGCAATATCGAAGTCAGAACATAGAGCATGTCATCATAGATGTCAAGGACTAGACCTGGCTCAATTTGGGAACTAGGGGGTCCAAAAAAGAACTAGTTTTCGACTACCCTTTTCGTACCCATAACATTTTAATTTTTGGTCGGTGTCAACACTTCTTCTTTCTGGTTAAGCGTACCTATTTAGCTTTCCCCAAACTAACTTCAGCTCCGAGAACATTTTTGAATCTTTCGCGCCTACCCCTGCGAGCCGATACTTGCGCTCCATGGAGCTTGTCATGGAAAAACCCGTTCGGGTCCTGGTGGCGTACCGTCCTCGCCTGATGCGTGAGCTAATCCTCACGACGCTTGCGGATCAGCCCGACATCGAGATTGTCGGTGAAGTGGCTGATGAAGCCGACATCGTGGAGAGTGTGGCAAAGACGCACCCGGATTTCGTCGTTATCGCTCAGGACAGCATGGGGAAGCGGCCCGATGTTTGCGACACGGTGCTTCAACTACACCCGGAGGTACGAATCATTGCTGTTGCACCAAACGAAAATTACTCGGTTCACTACTGGGTGTCTCTTGACATTCATTCACATGATGTAGAGGCCTCCGAAGAAGGCATCCTAGGCGTCCTTCGCAGCAAGGCTAATGCGATTGGCGGCCAAAAATGAGTTTCTCCCGCCCAGCAAGGACAAAAAAGATGTTGCGCATTCGAAATCTCTTTCTGCTAAGCCTTCCGATTTGTGCCACTCAGTTATTCTGCTCTACAGGACAGGCCCAGCGAGACAACCGGAGCGTAGCGCGCGATGACGTGCCGGCATATCGCGAGTCGCGATCTTCTGAACTCGAGAATGAAAACTTAAAGCATGTGGCTGCCTCCGCGGCTCAGATTGAGGAGGTGCTGCGGAAAGACGCAGGACTGCTGGTGGAGGTGAAGCGCTGGGCAGCCAAAGAGGCCGCAACTTGAGCGATCAGGCGATTTCTGCTCGGCTTGCGAGAGATGTTCAGTTTCGCTCGGTCGTTACGAGACTTCTTCAGCGCTACGGATACTTGACTCCCGCTCCCAACCCAGACTCCGAGCTCGCAAAGGAGCAAGACCTGATCTTGAAGGAGCGTGCACGCCGCCTGGTGCAGGTCGAGGCCAAGGAAGATTCAGAATCGTTGGATGGGACGAGGAGAGAAAGCGGGCTCGAGCGGACAGCGTCATGTGATCCGCGGGTTGACGAGGACTGCCGGGTACAACCACCCCAGGTGCCCCGACGGAGGTCGTTAACACCAGACGAAGCGTCTCCGGTCCCAGTGAATCCGTCAGCGCAGCCCGACCAGTTGCAGCAGCCTCGCGTCATGCGAACGATGCAAACGGCGAGCATCCCGCAAGGAACGGAACTGCCAGATGGACAGACAGCGCGACCGGCGGGCCTTGAATTACTCTCTGGTCCGCTGAAGCGCGCGCCAGAGAGTGCTTTCGACGGAATGTCAACTGGGGTGTCATCTTCTATCCAGGGCGGCCCTCTCTCTGTCCCCTCAAGCACCACGGACGGAACGAGCGGAACGGCTTCGCTAGGGTCTAGATCGGACCCGTCGCGGCTTGCTCGGCCACGCACGCAAGGTGGTCAGTTCAATGAAGAACAATTTGCCCCCACCGCAATGGTTCGTCGGCCCAATCCTTATGCCGACGTTCCTTCACTCTATGACATGTATGTGCAAGCGGCCACGCACCAACTACCTCCGGCGCGTTTCGGCTTGGAGGTATTTCAAAATGGGACACGCGAACCAGAGGCAATTCCGATGGATCTTCCAGTCGGTCCCGATTACGTGGTAGGGCCAGGTGACGGCCTCGCGATTGATCTCTGGGGAAGCGTTTCGCAGCGCCTGACGCGCATTGTGGATCGGGAAGGTCGTGTCTCGCTTCCCGAAACAGGTCCGTTACTTGTGAGCGGCCGGACGCTTGGCGAAGTTCAGCAAGCAGTACAAAAAACCTTGAGTACGCAGTTTCAAGACATTTCCGCGGATGTTTCACTCTCACGGTTGCGAACGGTTCGTGTCTACGTGGTTGGAGATGTAGCCGAACCCGGTGCCTACGACATCAGCTCGCTGTCAACCCCGCTGAATGCGCTCTTCGCTGCGGGGGGTGTTGCTCCCCGAGGTTCCCTGCGCACTTTGAAGCATTTCCGCGGCATGCAGCTTGTCGAGGAAGTGGACGCCTATGACTTGTTGCTCCACGGCCTTCGGTCGGATCTGAAGCATCTCGAGAACGGCGACACGCTGATGGTTCCTCCGATCGGTTCGCAAGTGACCGTGGACGGCATGGTGCGGCGCCCTGCGATTTACGAGCTTCGTGACGAAAAATCTCTCACCGACGTGCTCGATTTAGCCGGAGGAATTCTGCCGACCGCGGCCTTAAGCCATATCGAGGTGCAACGAATTGAAGCGCATCAAAAGCGCACAATGTTCAGCCTCAATGTTTCACCCACAAGCACCGCGGAGTCCATTAGCAACCAACTCAGTGCGTTTGAGATCCGCGACGGGGATGAAGTGCATATCTTCCCGATTGCGCCCTACAACGAAGACGCCATCTATTTGCAGGGGCACGTGCTCCGTCCAGGGCGTTATTCCTATCGGAAAGACCTGAAATTGAGTGATTTGGTCGCCACCTACAACGACCTTCTTCCGGAACCTGCTCCTCGCTATGCCGAGATCATTCGCTTGAATCCGCCTGACCATCACCCAAGTGTTGAAAGCTTCGATCTTTCAGCCGCGATGGCGAATCCCGCGGCAGCGCCCAAGCTTCAGCCACTCGACACCGTGCGCATTTTTAGCCGCTACGACTTCGAAACGGCGCCCACGGTTTGGGTCGGAGGAGAAGTCAGGTCGTCCGGCAGATACCGTACTTCTGGTCAGGCGCACGTGCGCGATGCAGTCTATCTCGCAGGCGGTGTAACTCCGGATGCCTCCCTTGAGAGGGCCCAACTTTTCCGCACGCAGGCTGACGGTACCCTGACCATTCTGAGCGTAAATCTCCGGGAGGCGCTCAGCGGAAACCCCGTGGACAACGTGCTGATCCAGCCTCACGACCGGATTCTTATCCAGAGGAGTTCGGCGAAGGTAGATCCGCCTAAGGTGTACATCCAGGGTGAGGTCGCCAAGCCTGGCCGCTACCCGTTGACTGCGAATATGCACGCCTCGGATCTGGTCCGCTCCGCTAACGGTTTCCTACGGAGCGCCGATCCGGAATCCGCAGATCTGCTTCACTACGTGACTTCGGACAAGAGTCCTACGGGCAAGACCTCCGCTGGGCACGTGGCGCTGAATCTATCTGCAGCGCTGGCTGGCGCACCTGAGAATGATCCGCCGCTTCGCGACGGTGATGTGCTCACCGTGCCCCAGCAAGCTGGCTGGAAGGATATCGGCGCGGTGGTCACCGTCCGTGGCGAAGTACGCAATCCGGGCGTCTACGGCATTCAACCGGGGGAACGGTTGAGTTCTATGCTGAAACGTGTTGGAGGGTTACTCCCTACTGCGTACCCGCAGGCAGCCGTTTTCGAGCGCGTCGAAGTTCGTGAGCTTCAGGCCAAGAGCCGGCAGGACCTCATTCAGCGACTAGAGCAAGAGACAACCATGGTGAAGACGTCCGTGTCGACCACGGGCACGGAAGAAGCGGCACTCCAACAATCTGCGATGCAACAGCGGCAACGCATGCTTGATGCGCTCCGTCGGGCCCCGATCTCTGGGCGTCTGGTGATTCATCTCAGACCCGATAAACGGGATTTTGCGGGCTCGCCTGACGACATCGAACTCCGTGCTGGGGATTCTCTGGAAGTCCCGAAACAGCCTGGCTTTGTCCTAGTCGTCGGGCAGGTTTACAACACGAATGCCCTCACTTACGAACCAGGCAAAAACGCGGGCTGGTATCTCTCCCGTGCTGGCGGCCCTACGCACCTTGCGGACAAAAAGGCCATTTTCATAATTCACGCAAACGGCTCGGTGACGGGCGGCGGACAGGGCGGTTTTTGGACCGGAAACGTTTTATCAGACGGTATCGGTCCGGGCGACACCGTGGTTGTGCCCGAAAAGCCGATTGGTGGCGGTACTACCTGGAAGAACGTTGTATCAATCGCGCAGGTTGCGCAAGCTGCGGCACTAGTGGCTGCGGTCGCCATTCCATGAGTTTATTACAATGCGGCGCTTAACAGAGTTCGCAGGCACTGCGCTTCTTCTCACCGTCTGTGCGAGCCTCCTGCCAGCCCAGGAGCAGCAGGAGACGGCGGAGGCGCTAGGCTATGCGGATGCCAGGAAACCGGAGCCCACGTCGACTGATTCTTCGACCACCTTGAACGCGGTGAAGAAGACGCCTGACGGAAACGGGGTTGGGTTATTCGGTCGATTTCTGGATGACCAGCGAGCGATTTGGAGAAGTCCGGCCCAGATCCGCTTTTCCGACATGACATGGCTCGTCCCCGCAGGTGGTCTCACCGCAGGGCTGCTCGTGACCGACCGTGACTTCAGTGCGCACCTCTCGCATGATCCGAAAACGATGAGTCACTACAACACATTGTCAAACGCTGGTCTCGCGGCACTAATCGGCGGAGCGGGTGGTCTCTGGCTGATGGGTCATGCTTCTCACAACAAGCACTGGAAAGAAACAGGTTTTCTAGCTGGGGAGGCTTCGATCAATAGTCTCGTGGCGGTTGAAGCATTGAAGTATTCTCTGCGGCGCCAGAGACCCGTCCAGGGCGACGGAAGCGGAGCATTCTTCCAAGGCGGCACATCGTTTCCGTCTGAACATGCCGCCGCAGCATGGTCCGTGGCTGGGGTAATCGCCCACGAATATCCCGGCCCTTTTACAAAGATCGTGGCGTACGGGCTGGCATCTCTGGTGGACTACTCGCGAATTCGTTCCCGCCAGCACTTCCCCTCCGACGTCTTCATCGGCAGCATCATGGGCAATCTGATTGCACAGAACATCTATAGTCGACACCACGATTCAGAATTGGGCGGCGCACCATGGCAATCGATCAGCAAGATATTTCGCAGCGGGGGAGACTCCTCTCCTGCGAATCAAGGGTCGCCGTATGTTCCGCTTGACAGCTGGATTTACCCAGCCCTCGACCGACTAGCGGGACTCGGGCTGATCGACAGTGGATTTGGCGGCCAGCGGCCCTGGACGCGCCGCGAGTGTGTGCGGCAGTTAGGTGAAGCGGAACAAAAGCTCGCGGACACTGGAGATGAAGACGCTGAAGCAACAGGGCTCGTCCAAGCGCTGAAACGTGAATTTCGGACTGAACTCGAGAGCTCTTCAGGCTCAACCGTGCAGGTGGAATCCATCTATTCAAGGGTTGAGAACATCTCGGGGATGCCGCTTCAAGACGGCTATGACTTTGGGCAAAGCCTAATTAACGACTTTGGTCGCCCGTACGGTGAAGGATGGAGTTCTGTCACTGGTTTCTCAACCTATGCCGCCAGTGGGCCATGGGTAGCCTATGTACGCGGAGAGCTACAAACTGCTCCGGGAGCACCCCCTCTCCCGCTTTCTGCGCGCCAAGTGATTGCTTCGGTTGACAATGTCCCTGTTCCGCCGCCCGCGTCATCTCCCGCCGTGGCCCAATTCCGCCCGTTGGACGCCTACGTCGGATTGAATGTGAAGAACTGGCAGATCACTTTTGGCAAGCAGAGCCTCTGGTGGGGTCCCGGACCTGGCGGGCCAATGATGTTCAGCGATAATGCGGCGCCAATCAACAACATGCTTCGGATAAATCGCGTGACGCCGGTAAAGTTGCCCATTCTGGGTTGGCTCGGACCACTAATGACAGAGTTCTTCCTGGGGCAGCTTTCCGGATCTGAATTTGTCTTCAACCCTTCGGGCCTGGTGGGACAGTTCGGCCGACCACTTAATCCACAGCCGTTCATTCATGGCCAGAGGTTCAGCTTTAAGCCTACTCGAAATTTCGAGTTCGGTTTTTCTCGCACGGTCGTCTACGGAGGGCCTGGCTATCCACTCACTTGGCACACATTTTTGCACAGTTTGTTCAGTGCAGGGAATACCCTACCGGGAGCTGCGGACAAACCGGGGGACCGGAGGTCGGGCCTGGATTTCAGTTATCGGCTCCCTCGCCTGCGCAAATGGCTAACGTTCTACGGGGATGGTTTTACAGAGGACGAGTTTTCGCCCATCGCCTACTCCGACCGTTCCGCTTGGCACGCGGGGCTTTATCTATCTCAATTTCCAATGCTCCACAAGTTGGATCTCAGAGTTGAGGGCGTCTTCACGGACATTCCGTATCACACGTACGCTCCTGGCGTCTTCTATTCCAACGATACCTGGCGAACCGGATACAGAAACGATGGCAACCTGATCGCAAGCTGGATCGGTCGGGACGGACAGGGTGCACAAGCGTGGACGAACTACTGGTTCGGGGCGCGCAATCGCATACAACTAAATTTCCGCCACCAGAAGGTCAGCCAGGAATTCATCCCCGGCGGGGGAACGTTGACCGATCTAGGTGCGCGAGGCGATTGGTGGGTGCACTCCAATCTGAGTCTTTCTGCTGCGGTTCAACATGAGCGCTGGCTGTTTCCGGTGATTGCGCAAAGGGCGCAGCGAAATGTCTCAGCATCGTTGCAGCTTACGTATTGGCCGCCGCAAAGGCGTATCGCTGCGAAGCACACGTCTGCGCAGGCGATAGAGAATGCAAAGCCATGAGTGGTATCGGAGTCAAACAGACCTTGGTCACGCACGATCCGAAGACCCTCGAATCGGTGATCGGCGAAGAGCGCGTCCTTGCTGAGCAGGAAGTCCTGGCAGTGCGCGAGTGGCAGGCGGAACACTTACGTTTGCTGTGGAGCAGTCGGTGGCTGCTTCTTCGAGCTACCGCCGTCGGGCTGCTTGCATCGACGCTTACAGCGTTCTTGATCCCCAAGTCATACACCTCGACCACTCAGCTGATGCCCCCGGACCCACAGTCCGCATCGGGAATGGCCATGATGGCGGCACTGGCGGCGAAGGCCGGAGGCGGCCTGGGAGCCGTGGCGGGAGACATGCTTGGGCTCAAGAGTTCGGGTGCGCTGTTTATCGGCGTGTTGAGGAGCCAGACCTCTCAGGAACGCCTCATTGAGCAGTTTGACTTGAGAAAAGTTTATCGCCAGCGGTTGGTAGTGGACGCGCGGACCGAACTCGACGAAAACACATCGATTCATGAAGACCGAACGAGCGGCATCATCACCATCAGCGTGACCGATCACAGTCCGCTGCGAGCGGCGGCCATTGCGAAGGCCTACGTGGACGAGTTGAATTCACTCGCTGCCGAGCTGTCCACTTCGTCAGCCCACCGGGAACGCGTGTTTCTCGAGGAGCGCCTCAAACTCGCGAAACGTGACCTCGACGAAGCCTCGAACCAGCTCGCGCAGTTTTCCAGCAAGAACAACACACTGGACATTCAGCAGGAAGGAAAGGCGATGCTGGACGCTGCGGGAGCTATTGCCGGCGAGATGATCGCTGGGCAATCGCAGCTTGAGGGGCTTCGCAAGATTTATACAAACAACAATAGCCGCGTGAAGTCTCTGAGCGCACGCGTTGCGGAACTTCGCAAGCAACTCGAGAAGCTCGGCGGCACGCAGGCAAATAGAGTAAGTGGCGACGCCTCGTCGCTTGACCAGCCGGCTGATCCGCAGGCGGCTCAGGCGAGCGGCATGCCCTATCCAACTATCAAGAGCTTGCCTTTGCTGGGGGCGAAGTACGCCGATTACTACCGCCTCGCGAAAATCCAGGAAACCGTCTACGAGCTGCTTACCGAGCAGTACGAGCTCGCCAAAGTGCAAGAGGCAAAAGAGACGCCGAGTGTCAAGGTCCTGGATCCGGCTCGGGTGCCGGAGAAGAAGTCGGGTCCTCCGCGGCTGCTGATCATGTTCCTGGGCACATTTTTCGCGGGTTCCGTGTGCCTGGTTTGGATTCTTGGGTCGAGTCATTGGCAGCAGGCCGATCCGGACGACCCGCGGAAGATTCTGGCGCAGGAAGTCATCGCGGCCTGGAAGGCGCGCGCGCCCTGGGCTTCCGCTAACGGGGATGGTGCTGCCTCCGGAAGGCAAAGGTTTTGGAGTCGTTTGAATGGCCATCGTTCGCCAACGGACGAGGCCTCTGCGCCGGAAAACGACTCCAAGTAGCTGAATTTAAAACAGTTAGTTGACGCGCGTCGCTGTAAGTGACGACGGCGAAGCTATTGCCACATCCTTATGAACACGTCAATCACTGAGATGAACACATCGACCACCGAGCCGACTGCGGTGCAATTGGCG
>WNFO01013694.1_pt1 | contig 10750 bp, 9 predicted proteins | sample 5400251 | NCBI WGS metagenome assembly WNFO01 (sample SAMN13153354, study PRJNA577476) | soil metagenome | isolation source: 100 cm saprolite under Madrone tree | place: USA:California | collected 2016-06-14 | reverse complement strand
TTTGTGTCTGCGTGTTGAAACGAACGTATTTGGACAACAGAAGACGCCATATACGATTCGCGTCGATGTTGTCGGCCGCACCGCGAAGGCCATCAATTACCTTCACCGGAGCGGATCTACTACGATCGGTTTTCGCGGCACCGCACTTCAACCCGGAGCCCGCGGTGAAGCGAAGGTGGAAAGCAAGCGGGGATACACCGAGATCGAGGCGGAATTCGACGACATGATTCCGCCCAACAGGTACGGCCGCGAATACCTCACATACGTCATGTGGGCCGTCACACCTCAAGGCAGATCGCAGAATCTTGGCGAAGTCATTCTCAAAGGCACGAAGAGCAAGCTCGACGTGACCACCGACCTTCAGACTTTCGGCCTGGTCGTCACCGCTGAGCCATATTTCGCGGTGAGTCAGCCGACGGACAGGGTCGTCCTGGAAAACTACGCCCGCCCGGATACCAGAGGTCGGGTGGAGGAGATCACGGCGCAATATGAGCTGCTGGATAAGAACTATCTCGCATTCGATCGGATGCCAGGCGAACTGAAGCCGACGCTTATCGATACTTCGCTGCCGCTGGACCTTCAACAAGCGCGCCACTCCGTAAACATCGCCCAGTGGGTCGGCGCCGATCGCTACGCTCCGGACCTGATGTCCCATACGCGCGACCTGCTCCACCAGGCCGAAGAATATTTCGTGAAAAAGGCGGGCGCGAAGCCCTTGTCTACGATCGCTCGCAGCGTCGTCCAGAATGCTGAAGACGCGCGGCTCATCGCGATGAACCGAAAGCAGGAACCCTCGAGGCCGAGCCGCTCACCGCGGAGGAAATAATCAAGGGCCTGTTGCCCAAACGGAATCAAGTTAGTCTTAGTCGGATCACGAATCCCGAACTCTCGTCCTCCGTATGGCGGGTCATAAATGTCGCGCACAAACTCGATTCCCTCATTGTTGTTGACATTCGACAACAAGAAAGCCTAACTTGCTGTAGGATGTCGACACCAATAGGAACCGATCAATCTCGACTCGATCTTCTGCAGGGTACGCTTGATCTCCTGATCCTCCGGGCGCTCCGCGCTGGAGCGATGCATGGATGGGCGATTTCTGAGCGCATCCAGCTAATCTCACAAGATGTTTTGCAGGTGAACCAGGGCTCACTCTATCCCGCGCTCCACCGCCTTGAACGTCGTGGCTGGATCAAGGCCGAATGGGGCGTTTCGGAGCTGGGCCGGCGAGCGCGATTCTACTCACTCACGGCTTCTGGCCGGAAACAGCTCGAAATCGAGGCTGAGAACTGGGGCAAGCTGAGTGAAGCCATTGCCAGGGTATTAAGGATGGCGTGAGATGTGGCAAGACATTGTTCTGCGATTTCGTGCGCTATTTTTCCGTCGTCGGATGGATCAAGAGCTGCAGGAAGAATTGGATTTCCACATTGAAATGCAGGCGCGGAGGAACCGGCAGCACGACGTTGACCCGGCGGAGGCAAGGCGACCGGCACGATTGCAGTTCGGCAGCGTTGTGAGCGCAACGGAAGAATGCCGTGAACAAAGAGGCCTATTCGCAATGGAAATGCTCCTGAAGGATGTTCGATTCGGCCTTCGCATGTTGCGCAAATCTCCCAGCTTTACGGCTGTGGCCGTTGTGACGCTCGCATTGGGCATCGGCGCAAATGCCGTGGTTTTCGGTGTGTTGAACGCGCTGGTACTGCGCCCGTTGAGTGTGCCTCAGGCGGAGAGCCTTTACTCCCTCCACAGGAACGACAATTCTGCAGCGGTGTCATATCCCGACTATCTCGATCTGCGCGATCGCAACCGCAGCTTTGATGGTCTGGCAGCTTTTAACATCTCTCAGGCAGGGATGGACGCGGGGGAAAATCCAGCCCGCGTCTGGCTCTATGAAGTGAGCGGGAACTACTTCGACGCATTAGGCATTCGGCCGTATGTTGGCCGTGTTTTTCACGATTCCGATGAGCACGGTCCCAACAGCGCTCCGTATATCGTGCTCGGTTACGCGTATTGGCACACCCGTTTTCAGGATGACCGCGGCGTGGTGGGCCGTACAGTCCAGGTCAACAAGCATCCTTTCACCGTCGTCGGTGTCGCGCCGCCTGAGTTCCACGGGACTATGTTGTTTTTCTCGCCCGATTACTTTGTGCCGATGGTTAATCAGGAGCAGATAGACGGGTCAAACCTCCTGAACGACCGTGGGAAACGCTGGATTTTCATGACCATCGGACACCTGAAAGCGGGAGTCAGTCCGGCACAGGCGGCTGCTGATCTGAACTCCATCGGTTCTTATCTGGAAAGGACTTATCCCAAAGACCATGGCCAAATGACCTTTAAATTGGGCCGGCCAGGTCTTTATGGCGACTTCCTTGGCCGTCCGGTAAGGGCATTCGTTGCTGGCTTGATGCTGCTGGCGGGATTAATTCTGCTAGCCGCATGCGCCAATCTGGGCAGCCTGTTTGCGGCGCGCGCCGCTGACCGTTCCCGGGAAGTTGCTCTGCGACTCGCGGTTGGAGCAAGCCGCATACACATTCTGCGGCAACTATTTACCGAAGCGGTGCTGATCTCACTGATCGGAGGCGCTGTCGGGCTGTGGGGCAGCATAGTGCTGTTGCGTTCGCTGAGCGAGTGGCAGCCATTTCCCAGATTTCCCATCAATGTGCCTGTGACCCCAGACGCCAATGTTTATTGGGTGGCTCTGCTGCTGACTCTAGCGAGCGGCTTCCTTTTTGGCGCGGTCCCGGTGAGGCAGGCACTTCGAATCGATCCGTATCAGATCGTCAAATCGGGCTCGATCGGCAGGATTGGGCGGCGGATCACTGTCCGGGACGCATTGCTCGTCGTGCAAATTGCCATATGTGCCGTCCTGGTCACTTCTTCGCTCGTTGCCGTGCGCGGACTGGTACGATCGCTTCACAGCAATTTCGGCTTTGAGCCACGGAATACGATTCTGATGGAGACCGGTCTGGATATGGCGGGGTACCGCGGCGATGCAGTGCACGCAATGCAAAAGCGCATGATTGATGCTATGGAGACGATTCCCGGCGTAACGTCTGTGGGATTGGTGGATCGGCCGCCATTGGGTAATGGGAGCTACTACGCCTCAAATATCTTTACCGACGAAACGACAGATCTGAGGCCGGGGAATGCCGTGGCTGAATCCGCAACGTACAGCATCTCTCCCGACTACTTCCAGGCGGCGGGCACAGCGTTGTTCGCGGGCAGGGCTTTCTCATGGCATGACGACGAAAACTCGCCGCGCGTAGCGGTGGTGAACCGCGAGTTCGCCGGCAGAATTTTGGGCTCCCCATCAAACGCCATGGGCAGATACTTCAAGCGGCGGGATGGAACACGCATTCAGGTAGTCGGCATTGTAGAAGACGGAAAATATCAGAGCCTCACCGAAGATCCACTGCCGGCAATGTTTCTCCCCATCCTGCAATCGCCATCCAGTGAGACATCGCTGGTGCTACGCTCGAATCGCGATCCGCAGCAACTGGCGGCAGCCATGCAGAGCACAATGCGGGGCCTGGATTCAGGGCTGCCTCTTCTTATCGAAACGTGGAACCAAAAATTGGACTTACCTTTGTTTCCTTCGCGTGTGGCCACGGTATCGCTGGGTATTCTGGGCGTGATGGGTGCAATGCTGTCTATAACTGGCATCTTTGGAATGGCTGCGTATTCCGTGAGTAAGCGGAAGCGGGAATTGGGGATTCGTATGGCGCTTGGGGCGCAGCGCAAGGAAGTGTTACAGGCAGCGTTGGGACGGGCACTCAAATTACTTGCTTTAGGTTCGGCCGCAGGATTGTTCCTCGGAATTCTGGCGAGCCGGGTGCTGGCTTTCATCGTGTATGAGGCAACTCCCCGCGATCCGCTGGTATTGGCTGGCGTTGTTCTGGCGATGTTGTTGCTGGGACTTCTGGCTACCTGGATTCCGGCGCAACGCGCGCTGTCGATTGATCCGCTGACCCTGCTTCGCGAAGAGTGAATTGGCTTTACCTGCCGATCCTGGCGGCCCGAAAATCTGCAACGACCGGATTGTGATCGCTCAACTGACTCCAACACGAGCCACGAACCACGCGGCAGGACTTTAGGCGCGGCAGCCACGAACGCGGGACAAAAATGCCATCGCAATGGTAGGGCGCACTGGGGTTCCCCATCCATCGCAGCGTTTGAGCCAAAGGGCGGTCCGGATTCGCTGCCTGCCAACAACTTACCAAATCGAACTCGTTGGCCAGGCGGTCGAGTACGTCGCGTTCGCCACGCAGAATTCTGATTCGCTCACGCGGCTGACGATATCCGACTGCCACGTTGAAGTCACCGCCCAGTACAAGGTCGGCACGGTGGCGAAGCAAGGCAATGCGGTCGAGGATGTGTTGCATCGTGCGGATGTATCCGCGTTCACCGACAGGTCCGTGAACGCTGAACACTATTAAAGGACGTTCCGACCACGAGGTGTTCCGGATCTCGCCACCAACCACCCAGCCGTCGTAATCCGGAATCGCGATCGGGACCAATGACGCGGATCGTGCGAATAATCCGCTTCCCCAATATCTGCTTCCGGCGGACTGCCACGCGAATGCATCGCGCTGGTCATGCCGGAGCCGCTCACCGGGAGAACTCTGTGGCGGGCGACATTCCTGCGCCAGCACCAGATCGGGTTTTAGATTGCGGATCACTCGCGACCAGTGACCGCAGCGCTTCAGGCTTCCTGCGCGGAGAAAGTTGTATGTGACGATTCGCATTTCGCGGCCCGGTGGTTAGGTCCCGGCCCTTGTCCAGTTTGGCCATTTCGTGATCAGCGTGCAAACGGTTTTCGACTACTTCTTCGCCCGCCGCGGTCTTCGCGATAGCGACGTGTGCTTCGGGAGTGTCATTTGCGTTCTGAGCTGCGAGCATCGACGCGGCCAGCAGCAACCCCAGCGCGATCCTCATACCCCTCCATAGAAACTCCGGTCGGCAATTTCAGGGACGGCCGCCTGATTTACCTGGCTCATAGTTCGCGTATACTCTACCCGAGAATGGGCGCCCCGGAACGTTTCATCAACTCGGATCGAGCAACTGTGGCGGCGCTCTATGAGCGCCGGTTTTTCCTGGAATCGACGAAATACCGGCGGTCATAGACCGCCGCTACAGGTCGGATAGCCTCCTTGAAACATTTTCCGCATCCTGTTAGGTCAAGGGAGTTTGATAGATGCGAAATCGATTAATCGGCGCGATCGTGACGGCGGCAGCGCTATTGCTGACGGTCGGCGCCGGACAATCCCTGCAACTGGGTCAGCAGCCGCAGCGTCCAGAGCGCATATCGGATCGTCCCAACTTGAACGGTATCTGGCAGGCGTTGAACAGCGCCTATTGGAATCTCGAGGGTCATTCGGCGGAAGCACGCGAAGACTTCTGGCAGCTCGGCGCGATCGGGGCGATTCCGGCGGGCCGGAGCGTCGTGCGTGGAGGCACGATTCCGTACTTGCCTGAGGCGCTCAAAAAGCGCAGCGAAAACCGCGCCAATTGGCCGGCGGCGGACCCTGAAGCGAAGTGCTACATGCTGGGAGTCCCACGCGTAACCTACCATAACTTTCCTTTCCAGATTTTCCAGGGTGACGGCGATCTTTTGATGGTCTACCCGTTCGCGGCCACGAACAGAGTCATTTACATGAAAGATCACTCGGAGCCGCCCGTCGATTCGTGGATGGGCAGATCCAACGGAAGATGGGAAGGCGACGTCCTGGTCGTGACAACGACGGGGTCGAATGATCAGACGTGGCTGGATCGTGCCGGCAATCATCACAGCAATAAGTTAAAGGTCACCGAGCGCTTCACTCTTCTCGGGCCGAAGCATATCCGGTATGAGGCAACGCTCGACGATCCGCTGACGTACTCGCGGCCCTGGACGATCGAGATGCCGCTGTATCGTTTGATCGAGGAGAATGCGCAGCTGCTCGAGCACAAGTGTGTACCGTTCACGGATATGCTTCTCTATCATGATCTGCTCCGGCCGAAACAGTGATCGTGAGCCAAAGACGATATAATGATGGTGTTTTCAAAGTACAAACTAAAGGAGTGAGACCAATGCGCAACAAACTGATGATTGTTGTGGCGAGTGTCGGCGTGCTGATGGCGTCAACGTTGTCAGTATCGGCGCACCATTCCTTCTCCGCCGAGTTCGACCAGGCCAAGCCGGTTACGCTCGAGGGTAAAGTCGCCATGATGGAGTGGGTGAACCCGCATTCCTGGTTGCACATCGATGTGACGAACGCAGACGGCTCGGTCGTGCGGTGGAAGATTGAAGGCGGATCGCCATCGGTATTGTTGCGCAAGGGCTGGAACAGGGATTCGCTTCCGCCCGGCACGAAGGTCAAAGTCACAGGTTTCCAGGCGAAGGATGGCTCGTTCCGCGCCAGTTCGCGAGACCTCCAGTTCCCCGATGGCAGGCGTATGGATCTCGGCGGTTCGTCAAACACCACAGGCCCTGAAAAGTAGAGCTTACCGAGGGGCTTTATTAGCTCGCTCGAAACGCGACGTTTCGATGTAACCACGGATGGCCGTGTTGCCTTCGTGGCAAGCATACTCGAACATCTCGTACTTGTTGTCGAGCTTCCACGGAAACTCCGCGGACCATGAGCCCGTCGACAACACGCCAGGGTCCACGACGGTCATCTTATATTCGATCGTGTCATCGCTGGTTCGCGTGAAGCGCTCGCTGAAGCGCATGGTTTCCGTTGACGGGTTTAATGGCGGAGAACCGGGAACGCCGGCGTTGGTCATCGCCGGTTTACCGTTGAAGTTCGTCGTTTCGACGACGAGCGTGTTGCCTTCCCAGCGCCCTCTCGACTCTCCCAACCACTGCTTGATCGACGGATCGAGCGCCGGGCGTCCATTGGTCGGGATGATGCGCGCCTCGTGGGCCATTTCAAGGACAATCACAACGTAGCCCGGGGACTGCATGATCCGGATGCCGTTATTGTAGTTGCGCGGCAACATCGAAACGGGCAGGCCGCGTGTGATACACCGATCCCAGCTATCGAAGTCTTCGGGGCTATCGAATACGGTTTGGCCCGGCTTGTAGCTGCCGCGCATCTTGTCGTACAGTTCCTTGCCCTTCGCCGTAAGCGCGGGAAAGCGCCCATTCGGCGGATCGCTCATCAAAGACGTAAGCCGCGTTGCCTGGCCTGAATCGGCCTGAGGTATGGCTCCGGACTCGAAGCGTGTGTTGCGGGCTTCCGCACTCTTCTGCGCGGCGGCGTCGCCCCACGGCGTCATCGGATGCGTCCAGCCGGCTTGCCTCCCTGTGGACTGTTGCGCCACTGCCGTCTGCGGGGCCGAGCAGACCCCCAGAGCTATGGCGATGCTGATTCCACCTAAAGCTGGAATCCGTTTGATCATCTGAGACTCCTCCGCGATTCATGGCGTCGAACGCTATTAAGCTACATCATTAACAGGCTGCGGAAAATGTTTCAAGCAGGCAATCCGACCTGTAGCGGCGGTCTCTGACCGCCGGTATTTCGTTGATTCCAGGAAAGACCGGCGCTCATAGAGCGCCGCTACAGTTGCTCGATGCTCATTTGTTTTGCTCTGTAGCGATAAGCCGGGCCTTGGCGCATTCGTCGGCGATGTCGAGGTAGCGCGCGAACCGCGCTTCGCCATAGAAGAATGGATTCGGCGCGTTGGGATTGTTTCGGCGCGTTTCCATCCCTGCGAGGGTATCGCCATAGATTCCCGGATGGCCGCTCAGCAGGGCCACGGCTTTTTGTTTCTTCGCGACATCCAGCGCGTGTTCGAGCGCGGCGAGGGATTGACGATCGGGGGCTGCGAACCCGCCGCTGGGCATCAATGCAATGTACTGCTTGCCGCGGTCTTTCACGGGCATCAGGATGGCGATCGAACCCGGCGTATGGCCGGGCGTGAGAATCATCGTCACCGTAGTGTCGCCTAATGTCAGCGTCTGCCCATCGGTGATGGAGACGTCACGCGCCGGCACTTCCCGGTTCCTCTGCGGCGAAGCAGCGATGAAGTCCCAGTCTGCACCGGACATCAACACGCGCGGCTTATAGATACGCTGGAGATATGGCGTTCCGCCAAAATGGTCGAAGTGGCCGTGGCCGATGATGACATATTTGATCTGCTTCGGATCCAGGCCGGCCTTTTCCATCCCGGGTATCAAAATTTTTTCGGCCTCGTCCGGCGTGTTCAACGAATCGATGACAATGATGCCCTGGCTGGTTGTAAGCGCCCATGCACCAACGTCGTTGAAACCGATGTAGTAGAGATTGTCAAAAATCTTCGTCGGCTCGAGAGTCTGCCGTGGAACCGGCGGCAGTCCTTTCTCCTGTCGCAGCACCGCAGGTCTCTGCGGGCCCCGCGCGGAGCACAGGTTGCCTGCCTCCACCAAAAGATCGGGCTTCGCTATCGCCATCGCGGCCGTAACGTGGGCCTGAGCCTCCTTGGACTCCGACCACTGCTTCTCCGTCAGGTTGGCGGGTTGCTGCCCACGCTGTTGGGCAGCGAGGTTTATCTGAAAGGCCGCGCCAGCGCATGCAGCGACAAGAAATGTGGCGAATAGTCTCTTGAGCATGGATTCCTCCGTTTTCCTGCGCACATTATCTCCTGAATGGCTGTCCTCACCAATTCGTTCGCATCCACTCTCTGTAGCGGCGGTCTCTGACCGCCGACGATGTTGCAAACCCGGGGATCGCCGGCGCTCATAGAGCGCCGCTACAGTGCTAGAATGACGGATTGTTATGAGATTACGAAACTCGCTTTCTTTTACACTCGCTGCGGCGTTGGTGCTGTTTGGATCGCTGCTTTCAGCGCAGCAGACGCCGCCGCTCACCCCGGACATTCCGGCAAAATTCGATGTGCCGACCAGCGCGTACGACTACGTCAAGCGCGACGTGATGATCCCGATGCGCGACGGCGTGAAGCTCCACACGGTCATCGTCGTGCCAAAGGGCGCGCGCCAGGCGCCAATTTTGCTCACGCGGACGCCGTATAACGCATCGGCGCGAGCGCAGCGCAATGCGTCACCGCACATGGTCGCAGCACTGCCGCTGTTCGACGAGCTGTTCGCGGCAGACGGCTACATCCGCGTCTACCAGGACGTTCGCGGGAAGTATGGATCCGAAGGCGAGTACGTGATGACGCGTCCCTTGCGCGGGCCGCTGAATAAGAGCAACGTCGATCACTCCACCGACGCGTTCGACACGATTGACTGGCTCGTGAAGAACGTGCCGGAGTCGAATGGCCGCGTCGGGATGGTGGGCAGCTCATACGAGGGCTTCACCGTCGTCATGGCGCTCGTCAATCCGCATCCCGCGCTCAAGGCCGCCGTGCCGGAGAGTCCCATGGTTGACGGCTGGATGGGAGACGACTGGTTTCACTACGGCGCCTTCCGCCAGACGAACTTCGATTACTTCACCGGTCAAACCAGCGTCAAGGGGGACGGCCACAGTGTCGTGCGCGAGGGTTACGACGACTATGAGAACTTTCGCCGCGCCGGATCCGCCGGCGACTTTGCGAAAGCTGCGGGGCTCGATCAATTGCCGTGGTGGCACAAAACCGCGGAGCATCCGTCCTACGACGCATTCTGGCAGGCCCAGGCTCTCGATAAGACGATGGCAGCGCAGCCCCTGACGGTGCCGACCATCTGGCTACAAGGCCTGTGGGATCAGGAAGACATGTGGGGCGCGATCCACAGTTATGTCGCAGTCGAGCCGAAGGACACCGGCAACGACAAGAACTTCCTGATCATGGGGCCGTGGTTCCACAGCCAGATCAACCGGGAGGGTACGTCTCTCGGCCCCCTGCGCTGGAACGGCGACACGACGCTCGAGGTCCGGCGCGACATCATCAAGCCATTTTTCGATCAGTATCTAAAGGAGGGCGCTCCGAAGGCGAACACGCCGCCCGCACTCATCTACAACACTGCCGAAAACCATTGGGACCGGTTCAATTCGTGGCCGCTTGCATGCGAGTCCGGGTGCCGGGCGAAACCGCGGCCGCTCTATCTGACCTCGAACTTCGGCTTGTCTTTCGCGGCACCGCCGGGCGCGGCGCAACCGGCCTCGGCATACGACGAGTACATCTCGGACCCGGCAAAGCCGGTCCCCTATCAGCCGCGTCCCGTCCGGTTCGCGGACTCCGACGCCTGGAGACGCTGGCTCGTCGCGGATCAGCGTGCGTTTGCGGATCGCACGGACGTGTTGACCTACATGACCCCACCGCTCACGGAGAGCGTCCGCGTTGGTGGACCGCCGGTTGTCCATCTCGTCGCATCAACGACCGGCACCGATATCGACTGGGTTGTGAAGCTCATCGACGTCTATCCGGACGAAGTACCGAGCCAGCCCGAGCTGGGCGGTTACCAGCTTGGCATCGCAATGGACATCTTCCGCGGCCGGTACCGGGAAAGCTTCGAGCACCCGCAGGCGATCACGCCGAACAAGGCACTGCCGTACACGTTTGCTCTGCCGACCGTAAATCACGCGTTCAAGCCCGGGCACCGCATCATGGTGCAAGTGCAGTCCAGCTGGTTCCCGCTTTACGACCGCAATCCGCAATCGTTCGTGCCGAACATCTTCTTCGCGAAGCCCAGTGAATACGTGAAAGCGACGCAGCGCGTCTATCACACGCCGGCCGAAGCCAGTTACGTCGATCTTCCTGTCGTGCCGTAGCTAAGAGCCCTGCGGAAAAATGCTCCGAGAAGGCAGAATGTTCCGGAATGCACGTAGCCGTGGGCTTTATGCCCGCGTTCAAG
>WNFO01005926.1_pt1 | contig 10751 bp, 7 predicted proteins | sample 5400251 | NCBI WGS metagenome assembly WNFO01 (sample SAMN13153354, study PRJNA577476) | soil metagenome | isolation source: 100 cm saprolite under Madrone tree | place: USA:California | collected 2016-06-14 | reverse complement strand
GAGCCGCTGACGCCGGCGACGATCACCGATCTGCAGGCATTGCACGAGCGCATCCGCGACGACCGCCGCCAAGGGTTTTCCATCGTCGACGAGGAGCTTGAACGCGGCCTGCGCTCGATCGCAGTGCCGGTCGTCGATCGTGACGGCCAATGCGTGGGCGCGCTCAATCTCTCGACTCATTCGACGCGCACCACTCGTAACGCGCTGCGCGAAACCTTTCTGCCGGAGCTCAAGTCAGTCGCCGAGCAGGTGTCTGCTCTCGTGCTTTGACGAAACCGTCACGTGCGCGGAACCGCAGTCCCTGCGGACCGTCATGCGGTGAGCAGATCGCGACAGCTGAGATCGTCGACTGCCATGAAGATGCGCTCCAGATGGCTCCACCAAATCCACGCCGGGATGTTGTTCGCCGCCTGCCACACCGGCGTGGCGATCTGCCATAGAGCACTGATAGGCGATAGTCGTCGTCCAGGGCAGGCCGGTCGTATCCGGCGACACCATGCGCGAGAAGCATCGTGTGATAATGATCGAGCAGGTGCCGCTCGTTGCGGCGCCGATGATCGGGGAACCAATGGAGCGCCATCATATAAGCGAGATCATCGGTGCCAACGTCGACGCGCCAGGCATCCCAGTCTAAAAGGCGAAGGTCGCCACTGCTCGCGTTGTGTGGCATGAAGACATTCCAGACGTGCGAATCGCCATGCACGATCGTCATATTGCGATGCGAGTAATAGCGCTTGTTCAGATGGGGACCCGAGTCGATCAAGCGCTGATAAAGATCGCGCCGCTCATTGGAAAGACGATCACCGACCTGTTCGGTAAAGCGCGCGACCTGCCCCGCGAATCTCTCAAGCCCGTCGTCGGGGTCGAGCCAAGTTCCGACGGAGACGCCAAGGCGAGCGTCGTCCCACCATTCGGCGTGGAAGCGCGCGCGAACGGCGATGATCTGCTGGGTTCGCTCCAGGGTCGGCGGCATCGGCCAATTCGGGAGGATAAAGTGCGAGTCGGTCAGATCTTCGAGCAGCAAATGCCAAGCGTTCGTGTCGGCGTCCCAGGCGGCGTCGAAGCAGCGCGGCACCAGGCGCGAGGACATTGCCGCCGCGATCTGCGCGTAGAACGCGACCTCCTGGCGCCCCGAATTCCATTGCGCATCTGCGCGCTCCGGCAGGCCCGTCTTGAGGATGATTGAGCGTGGGGCGCCGGCGGCTGCGCTGTCGTAGGACAAGCCCAGCCTGATAATGCGCGACAAAATTGTCTTGCGCGAGTCTTCAACGACGACCTCGCTGACACGGCCGTCGCCGAGCTTACCGGAGCGCCGAAGCGCCCCGGTAAGGTACTCAGGTTCGGCAGCCTGCGGCAGGGGTTCCGATGTCATTCTCTGCGGTCTCGGCTTGAGGTTCGGAGCGGCCTAGAGGTCTCGCCCATCGGAGGCCGAATTTCAAACTGATACATGTGCAAGGCGTGGCTTGTCAGGCGGTCGCCCCGACAGTATTGTGAGCTCGTTCGCATATAGAACGGCGGTTCGATTATCGAACATTATGGACGATCTCGGCATCCGCGCGGCAGCGGGAGACAAAACGGGAGGACGCAATGGCGCAGGTGGCAGCGCGGCGCGAAACGCCGGAAGCATTCGCAAGGAGTCCGCAAACCATCGGCAAGGTCGCGGTGGAAAGGCCGCAGACCGGCAAGGAATATCTCGCCTCGCTCCAGGATGGCCGCGAGGTCTTCATCTATGGCGAACGCGTCGCTGACGTGACGGTCCATCCGGCATTTCGCAACACGGCCCGCATGGTGGCCCGGCTTTATGATGCCCTGCATGACCCTGCGCGGCGCGACAAACTCGTGCTGCCGACGGACACCGGCAATGGCGGCGTGACGCAGGCGTTCTTCAAGGCGCCGAAGACGCCGGCCGAGCTCCTCGCCGGCCGCAACGCCATCGCCGAATGGGCCAAGATCACCTACGGCTGGATGGGCCGCTCGCCCGACTACAAGGCCGCGTTCCTCGCCACCCTGGGCGCCAACGCGGACTTCTACGATCCCTATCAGGACAATGCGCGCCGCTGGTACAAGTTCAGCCAGGAACGCGTCCCCTTCATCAACCACGCCATCATCCATCCGCCGATCGACCGCGACCGCCCGCCCAACGAGGTGGGCGACGTCTGCTGCCATGTAGAGAAGGAAACCGACGCCGGCATCGTGGTATCGGGAGCGAAGGTGGTGGCGACCGGATCGGTATTGACGAACTACACGTTCGTCGCCCACCACGGCTTGATCCCGGTGCAGGATAAGAAATTCGCCGTGGTGTTCATGGTCCCGACCAACACCCCGGGCGTCAAGTTCATCTGCCGTGCGTCCTACGAGATGGCCGCAACCGCGATGGGGAGCGCGTTCGACTACCCGCTGTCGAGCCGCCTCGACGAGAACGATGCCGTGTTCATCCTCGACAAGGTGCTGGTGCCTTGGGAGAACGTGTTCGTCTACGGCGACGTGGAAAAAGCCAACAATTTCTTCCCGCGCACCGGATTCCTGCCGCGGTTTGTCGTGCACGGCTGCACGCGGCTGGCGGTCAAGCTCGACTTCATCTGCGGCCTGCTGTTGAAGGCAACCGAGGCGGCGGGCACCAAGGATTATCGCGGCGTCCAGGCGAACGTTGGCGAGGTCATCGCCTGGCGCAATCTGTTCTGGGGCTTGTCGGACGCCATGGTGCGCGATCCGCGGCCCTGGATCGGCGACTATCTCCTGCCCAATATGGATCCGGGCAACGCCTATCAGATCATCGCCACCATGGCATATACGCGGATCAAATACTTGATCGAGCAGACCGTGGCGTCAGGCCTCATCTATCTCAACTCGCACGCGCGCGACTTCAAGAACCCGGAGATCAGGCCCTATCTGGAGCAATATCTTCGCGGCTCCAACGGCTACAAGGCCGAGGAGCGGGTCAAGCTTCTCAAGCTCCTGTGGGACTGCCTGGCGAGCGAATTTGGCGGCCGGCATGAGCTCTACGAGATCAACTATGGCGGCTCCACCGAGGAAATCCGCCGCTACTGCCTGTTCGGTGCCCAGGCCGCGGGCAATGCGGACCGGTTCAAGGGGTTTGCCGAGGAGTGCATGGCCGAATACGGCATCGACGGCTGGCGCGTCCCCGACCTGACAGATCCCGGCGAACTCAGCTACCACGTGCTGCGGGCGCGGTCATGACTTCGGAAAAGTGGTTCAACATGATTCGGAACGCACCCTGACCTTAGTAAGGACACCTGGTAAGGACATTTGGCATCAGCAACAAGGGGCGATCGTCTTCCGAAGGTCGCGCAGAGTGAGTTCGCCATGAGCGTGTGGGGGGGAGCCGCTTCGTGGTCGGCGCAGCGATTGCCGCGGGATCCGATCGCGCTCGTGATCCGTGTTCTCGTGGCGGTCGCCGTGTTCCTGCTGGCCGTCCCGATTTTTGCGTTGCTGTCGTCCAGTTTGTCGGACGTTCAATCGAGCGACGGCTCCCTGACGCTCGCGAACTTCCAAGCCGTGCTCGCGCACCCATTATTCGCGCCGGTTGCCCGCAATACCCTGACGCTGGGCGCCGGCACCGTCGTGGTGATGTTACTCTTCGCGGTGCCGTTTGCATGGCTGTTCGCGCGCTCAGATTTGCCGCGCAAGGACCTGCTTCTTGCGCTGATAACCGTGAACGTCGCAATCCCGAGCTTTTTGGTCGCAATCGGTTATATATTTCTGTTCAACCCTTCGAATGGTCTCGCCAATCAATTTGCGCGCGACGCATTCGGCCTGACGAACGCCCCGTTCAATATCTATTCGCTCGGCTGGATGATCGTGCTGCAGGGCGCCGCACTGGCGGCGCCGGCGTTTTTCATGATCGTTCCCTGCCTCCAGGCGATCGATGTCACGCTGGAAGAGGCTGCCGCTGCGAGCGGAGTCCGTCGGCGTGCGACAGCGCTGCGCATCGTGCTTCCGCTCGCGGCGCCGGCCATTCTTGCTGCCTGCGCATACTATTTCATCATCGCGATCGAGATGTTCGACTATGCCAGCATGCTGGGCATGCCGGCGCGTATTTTCGTGGCGTCGACGTGGCTCTACCAGATGATCAATGGCGCCACCGGTCTGCCGCGCTACGGCGAGGCGGCCGCACTCGGGTTGCTGATGGCTGCAGGGGCGCTATTGGTAAGTCTCGTCTATCTGTGGTCGATCGGCAAAGCGGCGCGCTACGCCGTGGTGACGGGCAGGCGCCGGAGGCAGCAAACGCTGAGGCTCAACGCCGCGGCGAAAATCGCCGCCTGGGCCTTCATCCTCGCCTACGCCTTATTCTCGTTTGCGCTTCCAGTGCTGACGCTGCTGTGGGCTTCCGGTCAACCGTTCATGCAGCTGCCGACGTCGCTTGCCCTTTCGCGGTGGAGCCTCGAAGCCTATCATGAAGCCTTCGCCCAGCTTCCGCCGCTCATCTACAACAATCTCGTCGTCATGCTGGCAGTGCCCACCATCAGCGTCGCGCTTGCAGCCTGCGTGGCCTGGGCCGGCGCGCGCCTGCAAACTCAGGTGCGGCGCGGACTCGATTTATTCGTGATGATGGCGATTGCGGTGCCTTCGATCGTCAGTGCGCTCGGGTTTTTGTATTTCGGTCTTGCGATCTACCGCGCCGTGCCGATCTACACGACCGTCTGGCTGATCGTGCTGGCGATGTCGACGCGCTATCTCACTTGGGCCAATCGCACCATTTCGAGCAACCTGCTGCAGGTGCATCCGGAGATCGAGGAAGCCTGCGCCACCTCGGGCGTACGGCGCGGTCCGACCTTCGTGTCCGTGCTCCTGCCGACCATCGGCCGCGCGCTGCTGTACTCCTGGTTTTGGCTTGCGCTGCTGTCGCTGCGCGAGTTGACTATTCCGATCATGCTGGCGCGCCCGGACACCGCCGTACTGGCGACCGCAATCTGGAGCTTGAATGCGGCGGGCAATGCCGATGTGGCGGCCGCCATGAGCATGATCCTTGTCTGCATCACTCTGGTGATGGTGTTCCTTTTTCACAAGGTCGCCGGCCAACGTGAAATCTGAGTTGGGAGATTCGGATGATCACAGGTGCGCGGCTCCACAAGACCTACGTGGCAGACGACGGCAGCCGCGTCCGCGCGCTCGACGACGTCAGCTTCGCGGTGAGAGAACGGGAGTTCTACGTCCTGCTCGGTCCCTCCGGGTCGGGCAAGACCACGACGCTCCGCGCCATCGCGGGGCTGGATCAGCCGGACAGTGGCCGCATCACGATCAATGGCAAGGCCGTGTTCGCGTCGGAAAATGGAGTTCGCATCCCGCCGGAGGAGCGGCCGATCGCGATGGTGTTCCAGTCCTATGCGCTATGGCCACACATGGATGTGCACGACAACATTGCGTTCCCGTTGCGCCGCGGCATCCGCCGCGTCCCGCGGGAGGAAGCGGCGCGACGCGTCGGCCGCGTGGTCGAGCTGTTGCGGCTCAAGACCGAGCTGCACAGGCCGGTTTCGACGCTTTCGGGCGGCCAGCAGCAGCGCGTAGCGTTGGCGCGTGCGCTCGCGCTCGAGCCGGCGGTGTTGCTGATGGATGAACCACTGTCGAATCTCGATGCCCGCCTTCGCGCGCGGCTTCGCGTGGAGCTCAAAGAGATCACCCGATCGATCGGCATCACGACGGTGTATGTCACCCATGATCAGACCGAGGCCATGGTCATGGGTGATCGCATCGCGGTGATGGAGCACGGCCGAATCCTGCAGGAAGGCGCGCCATGGACGCTATACCACCAGCCGGCCGAATTGTTCGTCGCCAAGTTCTTAGGTGAAATGAATTTCATTTCGGGAGAGATCGAGCCCGGGAACGACCAATATGCGCGCGTCGCCACGCCCGTCGGACCGCTGAATTTGATGAGGTCGCCGGCGATGCCGAAAGAGGGATCGGTCGTGCTCGGGTTTCGCCCTGAGGACGCCGTGCTCACGCAGGCGCCGGGCGAGAACGTCATCTGTGCGCGCGTCACCGCGCGGCATTATCTTGGCGACGCGTTTCTTTACCAGGCGTGCAGCGGCGAAATCTCGTTCGAGATCCGCCGCCCGAAAGCTGAACAGCTGGAGCTTGGCAAGGAAATCTTTGTACACCTGCCGCCAAGCGCATGTATGGCGTTCCGCCGTGGTGCCGACAAGTCGAAGGGCGGTCGATTCGATGAAACAGTCGGATCGGTCGGCTCTTCAGGACGAGGTTGATGGATGACATCGATATGCTTCGAACTTCGAAAACGCTCTGCTAGACCTGTTCGGGCTGGTTCGATCCAGCAAATCGTGGGGAGAGGCTATATGAAGTTACAGTGTCTTGGTTCGTTACGTCGCCGTCTGATCGCTGTGGCGGTTACGGCGATGACTTTCAGCCTTGCCGCGGCGCCGCAGGCGAATGCCCAGGATGGGCGCGCGCTGGCGCCGCTGCTCGTCAAGGCGAAGCAGGAGGGAGCCCTCACCATTTTCACCGGCACGGCGCGCTACCCGGACAGCGCCGTCAAGCAGCTCGAGCAGGATTTCCGGCGCAAGTACGGCTTTGCGCTGAAGATCACGCTTGCGGCGCCCGGCCCGCATCCACCTGTCGTTCAAAAGCTCATCGCCGAGGCAAAGAGCGGCGTGAAACCCGGGATGGACCTTTTTCCGACCGCGCTCACATTCTACGGCCCGATGCGCGAGGCGGGCGTGTTCGCAAAGGCAAACTTTGCGGCCCTTGGCGTGCCGCAGGGATTGATCGCACCGCCCGGAGACAATGTGCAGATCGCCACCATCGCGCGCAACGTGATTTACAACACCAATCTCGTCAAGAAGGCCGATGCGCCGCGGCGTCTTCAGGACCTTGCCGATCCGAAATGGAAAGGCAAGATCGTCGCACCGGCCATACCGGACGTCTTCGCCATGATGGTGCCCGTGCTCGGCGAGCGCGACGCCCTCGACCTCGTACGACAGCTGGTGCAGGACCAGCAAGTCGTGCTGATCCAATCGGTGACTGACGTGGGCACCAAGGTTGCAAACGGCGAGTTCGCTCTTGGGTTTGGCGTGCCGGCGGACTGGACGGGCTTGCGCAAGCGAGGTGCGCCGATCGACAACGCGCCGCTCGAGAAGGTCAGCGGGCAACCGTTCCATGCCGGCGTGCTCGCGAACGCCGATCATCCTGCAGCGGCGACGGTGTTCGCCTATTTTGCCTGTTGCACGCCGGAAGGCAAAAAATCGCTGTATCAGTCGATCGGCTGGGCCAATTTCGAGACGTCGGGCACCGAGCCGTACGAAATCGGCGGGCAGGGCCGCGGCGTCAATCCGGATCACCAATGGCAAATCAGCGACCAGGGACGCCTCGGTCAAGAGGTCGCCAAAATTCTTGGGATGTGAATCCCCTCCACGAGCCGGCTAGGTGATGGCATTTCGCACGGCGCTTCTGCTCCCCGCTTGCGGGGAGAGGTGAATGGCCACGCCAGTGCCATTACCCTCCCGCGGGGAGGGGGGCGAGAGGGATCGCCAATCGAGGGAGTTCGCAGGATGAGCGGCAGTTTCCCGGTGCTCTCACTAACCGAGCGCGATCGGCGGTGGGCGGCGCTGCGCGCCGGAATGACCTCCGATGCCTTTCACTGTCTGGTCATCTTCGGCCTCAAGGGGCGCGAGCACTACGAAGGCTATGTGGCGAACGAGAACGTCGAGGGGTTCGCGATATTTCCGCGCGACAGCGATCCTGTGCTGGTGTCGTGGCATCCCAAAATGGTCATTCGTCGCAGGAGCCCGAAACTCGACCCCAGCCGGTTCTGGATCAAGGATGCGCGCATCGGCAACTACGGATCGATCCTCGTCGAGGTGCTCAAGGAGCGGGGGCTCGATCGCGCACGTGTCGGCGTCATCGGCCTTGAGATCGGCGAGGCCGGATCGCCGGAAGGCATCGTCCCGTTCACCACCTGGCGTAAAGCGCTCGACGGCCTGCCGCAGGTGCAGTTCGTTGACGCGACGTGGTGGTTTCGCGAGGTGATGCTGGTGAAGAGCGCGGAGGAGCTATCGGTACTACGCCATTGCGGCATGCTTGGCGAGCGCGCCTGCCAGGCCATGATCGATGTCGTGAAACCCGGCGCCACCGAGTTTGAGGTGTTCCGCGCGATTCAAGAACAGATCCACGCCGGCGGCGCCGTCATGCACGATCCCTTCCTGATTATGACCTGGGGCGCGCAAGACATCGGCTGGGCCGAGCCGGCCTGGGCTTATTACGGCGGCCCGCCACGGGTGGTCGAGCCCGGCGATCTCATCATGGCGGAGCTGTTTCCGGCCTATGGGGGCCTGGAAACCCAGCAGCAGATGGCGGTTGCGGTCGCGCCCGTCGCCCCGATCATTGCCGAACTGGGTGAAGTGGCGGCGCGCTGCTACGACGCCGGCATCGCCGCGCTACGCCCCGGCAGGACATTCAGCGACGCGTGGAGCGCCATGGTGGAGCCGCTCAAAGCGATCGACGGTTGGTCGCTCACGCCGATGATCCATAGCGTAGCACCGCTTGGCTGGGTCGGCGGGATGGGCTTCAATCTTGACCACATGCCGCCTCAGTTGAAAAGCTTCCGGCAGGCCATGCAGGTCGAATTCGGTACGCGCGACCTGGTGCTGCGCGAGGGCATGTCATTCGCCTTCGAGCCGAACGCCTGTAAAGGCCACCACCGCGTAAATGTGGGCGGGACCGTGGTCGTTACCAGCGGCGAGCCGGAACAGCTCAATACAGCGCCGAACCGGCTCCACGTCGCGGGTTGACCTCTCAGCGACCGACTCTCCGTCGCCATTCCAGAAACTCGTTATAAAGCTGCGTCTTGTCGGCTTCGCGGAGGCTTTTGGTCTCGACCGCTTGGACTTGGTTTGCCTGCGCCAGCCAATCCTCAGCCGCCTTGAAGCGCTGCAGTCCTGGAATTGTCGCGCCGATGGCGGTCTCCCGCCATTTGGGGTGGCGAATTGGCTGCTGCAGCAGGTCGATCTTTCCGAACAGAGCGTTGACGAACCTGGCGACCCGGTTGTAGCGGTCACTGCCGACCGGCCAGTTATAGACCATCAGGAGAGACGAGACGGCGACGGTGTCCACGGTTTCCCCAGGGGCCACCAGGTTAGGATATTCCGCGCTGGTGAAGGCAGAGGGAAAATATAAGTCCTGAATTGCCTTCTCGAAAGGGATGGCAACGAGATGGAATCGGCCTTCATCGTTCTTGATGTTCCTGAACAGGGGCGCAACTTTTCCGATCGGACCGAACCACGCGTCGCCGTCTCCGTTGAGCACCTTTTGGAGGGCGGCAACGTCATCCGTCTTGGTATCGATATCCGCAGTGATTCGCAGTCGATTGAAGAGGTTACGCAAGGACGCGTATGACAAATCGCGTGGGGCATACACTTTTTTTCCAGCCAGGTCGCGGACCGTTTTGATCTCTTTGCGCGCCAAGATATGGAAATCGGCGTTGAAGACTTTGGTGATATAGTTTACCCGGGTTTCGAGATTGGGGACACCATACTCGGTCTTCACGAACTCCACGGCGTCGGATAATGCAAAGCCCATATCGATGCTGCGCAGACGCAAAATATCGATAAGGTTCTGAGCGGATCCCTTGCCGATCACCGGCAGAACGCGCAGGTTATCGCCATCATCGAGCACGTTCGCCATGTCCGACCCCATGGCCGCATAGGCGCCGCCGACCGGCGCGGTGATGACGGTGACGGTTCCGTTGTTGAGCTGCTCTCTGCTCGGCAAGGTGCCGTCGGTGCGGCTCTGATCGGGGGCCGGAGCGGGCCGCTTTACCGGCGTTGCTTGCGTGGTGATGACCGGGCGCCTGTCGATTTCGCCGATCGCCTCTCGCAAACTTGCATCGATGTTGGAGCGCTGCGCCGAAACGCTGCCTACGAGCAAGCCAGTCCACATGAAGACGCTAGCCGTGCCGACAAACCAACGCATGATGCCCTCCCACCAATTTGTGTTTAGTTGGGACCGCAAAGACTGATTCTGAAATAGGATTTGGGGCTTAGCAGGGACTCAAAGCTGATTTTTTTAACCTACATAAATATCGTGGCGATATCTCGTTCGAATGATGAAATTCTTGCCCGCACGCCGGTCCCCGCAACCGGTTACCTGTTCGCGCCCGAGCCTTCCGCAAATGCCAACTGGTTGCTGGGAATGTGTGGCCGAGTACGGTAGAAACTGGCGACGGGAGGATATGTGGAGGCGACCCTCATTGGCGCGACGCTAGCATAAGCGACAGCCCGGCAGCCTTACCTCTCCCCGCTTGCGGGGCGAGGGGAGCATACAGCAGGCAATGTGGTAGGACGCTACGCCGATTTCGCCGCGCTGATCGCCAGACGTTCCTCGCGGTAGGGGTCAAGCTCCAACCGCGGATCGTCGTCGAGGATCATGACGGCGCGGCGCTCCGCAGAATAAGGCTCCCACTTGAGGCCCGCGATGCTGGGATCGCCGGTGCGCGCGAAGGCGGTCCACATGGCACTCATCTTGTCGGCGAGCGCCTGCTTGTCTGGCCCGGTGCCGGTGACTGCGGTCGACAGGTCGATATTGTCCAACGCATAGGCGATCTCCAGGGTGTGCGGCACCTTCAGCTTGCCGTCGCGCACCGGCGTGCGCTTCTCGAAGTGATAAACATAGGCCGGCGCCCGGCCCAACTTCGCCTTGCGCTCGGCCTGGGCCGTGACGTTGGCCGTCATCCACCAATCCGCCGAGAGAAGCTGGTAGAGGAACGTATTGTCGGCGTTCCC
>WNFO01005925.1_pt1 | contig 10751 bp, 8 predicted proteins | sample 5400251 | NCBI WGS metagenome assembly WNFO01 (sample SAMN13153354, study PRJNA577476) | soil metagenome | isolation source: 100 cm saprolite under Madrone tree | place: USA:California | collected 2016-06-14 | reverse complement strand
GACCGGCGACTCGACGTGATCGTGATGCGAGTCATGGATGGGCTCATGGCCTTCCCCGCCATCCTGCTCGCCATTGCGCTGATGGCCGTGCGCGGCCCCGGCGTGGCCAACGTCATCTTCGCGCTCTCGGTCGTATACACTCCGCGCACGGCCATGCTCATCCGGTCCATCGTGCTGAGCCTGCGCGAGCAGGATTACGTCCAGGCGGCGCGTGCGCTGGGCCGCGCCGATGCCGCCATCGCCGTTCGTCACATCCTGCCGAACTGCCTGGCCCCGGTGCTCGTGCAGGCGAGCTTCGTCTTCGCCTACGCGATCCTCGCCGAGGCCATCCTCGGCTTCCTCGGCGTCGGCGTGCCGCCGTACGTGCCGTCCTGGGGCAACGTGATCGCCAGCGGCAAGAACGTGATCCGCGAGGCCTTCTGGGTGAGCCTCTTCCCCGGCCTGGCCCTCACCGTCGCCGGGCTGAGCTTGAACCTGCTCGGCGACGGGCTCCGCGACACTCTCGATCCGCGCCTGCGCGGACGCTCGTGACAGGGAGGCTCCGATGAACGCGACCGATCTCTGCTTCACGCCCGCCACCGAGCTCGTCACGATGATCCGCGCCAAGCAGCTCTCACCGGTCGAGCTGACTCGCGCCGTCCTCGAACGCATCGAGCGCGTGAACCCGACGCTCAACGCGTTCTGCACGCTCACGGCCGACACCGCGCTGGCGCGCGCGCGAGACGCGGAAGCCGCGGTCATGCGTGGTGGCCCCCTCGGCCCGCTGCACGGCATCCCGTATTCGATCAAGGATCTCGCGTTCACCCGAGGCGTGCGCACGATGTCCGGCTCTCACATCTTCGCCACGCGCGTGCCCGACGTTGACGCGCCGTTCGTGCGTCGTCTCGCGGCCGCCGGCGGCGTGATGCTGGGCAAGACCACGAGCCCGGAGTTCGGCTGGAAGGCGCTCGGCGACAGCCCTCTCACCGGCATCACGCGCAACCCCTGGAACACGGCGATGACGACGGGCGGCTCCAGTGCGGGCTCAGCGGCGGCGGCGGCCGCCGGCCTGGGACCGCTGGCCCACGGCTCCGACGGCGCCGGGTCGATCCGCATCCCGTCGTCGTTCTGTGGCGTGTACGGGCTGAAGCCATCGTACGGACGCGTCCCGATGTGGCCGATCTCCAACAACGACTACGCCACGCACAATGGCCCGATGACGCGCACCGTCGCCGATGCCGCGTTGATGCTCTCGGTGATGGCGGGGCCCGACGACTGGGACAAGAGCGCGCTCGACGCGCCGCCCGCCGATTACGTCGGCCGCCTGCGCGACGGCGTGCGGGGCCTACGCGTCGCGTTCAGCCCGAACCTCGACAACCAGCGCGTCGATCCCGAGGTTGCGACGATCGTCGCTCAGGCGGCGCGGGCGTTCCAGGAGCTCGGCGCCGTCGTGGAGGACGTCAAGACCGGGTTCGCGGACTCGCAGCGCATCATCCGTTTACTGTGGAATGCTCACGAAGCCGGCAATTACGCCCGGTATCTGCCCGAGTTTCGCTCTCGCATGGACCCGGGGCTGGTCGCGTCGATCGAGGACGGCCTGCGCTACAGCGTCACCGAGTACGTCGAGGCGCGCGGCGAGAAGCTCGCGTACTGCGACAGCGTGCGGCCCCTGTTCGAGACGTACGATCTGCTGCTCACGCCCTCGGTCTCCGTGACGGCGTTCGAGGTCGGCCGCCTCAACCCGGCGCACTGGCCGCAGCACGAGTGGGACTGGTTCCCGTGGGCCGGCTTCAGCTATCCGTTCAACTTCACCGGCCACCCCGCGGCCAGCATCCCCGCCGGCTTCACCGCCGCCGGGATGCCGGTGGGACTGCAGATCGTCGGCCGTCGCAATGCCGACCTCACGGTGCTGCAAGCCTCCGCGGCGTTCGAGCAGGCGCGTCCGTGGGCCCAGCGCCGTCCGCTCCACTAGAGGCGCGGCCCGTGCGACGTCGCTCCGCGAGCCGGGCACGGATCAGGTCGATGTGGACCTTGAGGTCGTAGAGCTGCTTCATGTACTCGAGCGGCAGCCGCGAGCGTCGCGTGATCTGGCGTTCGACGACGTGCAGGCGCTCGATCTCGCGGTCGAGGTCGTCGGGCGACAACGTCTCGAGGCGCAGATCGAGATCGCGCAGCGTCCGATACCAGCGCCCGATGCGCCGACGCACGTGGCGGTCGAGCAGGGTCGCGCCGACGACCGTGATCGGCACGAGGACCGTCACGACGGGCAGCAGGATGATGACGAGCCGATCCACGATTCCTGCCACCCAGAATGGCAGGATCCGCTCCAGCCAGGGTGGCCCGTCGCGCAGATACCGCCGGGCGTCCTCGCTCAGCGGCAACTGGAGGTTGGTGCCCGCCGGGAATGCGCCCTCACGCTCGAACAGCCCGCCGCTATGGTGAACCTTGTGGGCCACCCCGAGCAGCACGCGAACGAGATCGGGATGAATGTCGTTACGCGCGACGAGCGCGGCCGTGGTGGCCAGGAGCGCCTTGTCCTCGCCCGGCACGTCACGCGCCAGGTCGACCATGCCCTCGCCCAGCGTGACGCCGGTGAGGTAGCCGTAGTGGCTGGTGTAGGCGCGGTGGCGCCGCTCGCTCATCAGCTCGACTGCCGGATGCCGAAGGAGCCGGTCGACGATCGGCGCGCGCGGCGAGATGACGAAGAGCGCGGCGTCGATCCGTCCGTCGCGCAGCCGCGCCTCGGCGTCGTCGTTGGTCAGGGCGAGCACGTCCGTGTTCTGGGGCGTCACTCGGCTGGCGGCGAGGAGCTGGAGCGCCAGCGCCCGGGTGCCGCTGCCCTCCTCTCCGGCGGCGACACGCCGGCCACGCAGCTCTCCGAGCGACGTCACGCGCAGCGCACGACGGTGGAAGATCCAGAGCGGCTCGTAGAAGACGCTGGCCAGGGAGACGAGCTGCTCGGCATCCGAGTCGGCGGCCGTGCCGCCCTGCACGAAGCCCACCGTGACCTCGCCACGCCGAAGCCGGCGCACCGTTTCGACCGAGCCTGGTCCGGGCTCGATCACCAGCGTGAATCCCTGGCGCGCCAGCAACCGCCGGTACTCGAGCGCGAACTGGTGGTAGGCGCCGCCCTCCCGCCCCGTGGACATGGAAAACGTGCGGGGCGGCAGGGGCCCGGCGAAGCGGTTCACGGCGGCCACGCCCACGGTCAGGGCGAGCAGAACGGGCAGCGCGATCGCCACCGCCAGGATTGCGCGACGCAGTACTTTGTTCATCAGAGGATATGGTCTCGGAGCCGACGCCGGGGTCTATGGGACGTTGGTCTCACCCGACAACGAGATCACTGGTATATTCGCCGACGCCAACATATCCCACAGGAGGGACCCGTGAAGATCCTCTTCTTCGACGACTTCAAGCTGGGAGTGCTCAAGGGTGACGCGGTCGTCGACGTGTCGGACACGGTACGGGACATCCCGCACACGGGCCCGCATAATCTCATCAGCGGGCTCATCGAGCGCTTCGCCGACTACAAGCGGCGTCTCGAGGAGGCGGTGAGCCGCGGCAAGAGCGTGCCGCTCGGCCAGGTGAAGATCCGGCCTCCCCTGCCGAAGCCCACCAACATCGAGTGCATGGCCGTGAACTACATGGAAGACGGAACGCGGAGCGAGCCGGCGCCCATCAACGCGTTTCACAAGTCTCCGAGCGCGATCATCGGCCCCGAGGACACGATGGTGCTCCCCGACGTCCCCGCCACGATCTTCGAGGGCGAGGCCGAGGTGGCCCTGGTCATCGGCAAGCGCGCGTCGAACGTACGCGCCGCGGACGCCATGAGCTATGTCTTCGGCTACACGAACTTCATCGACGGGTCGGCCCGCGGGCTGCTGCCGACGGGCAACACGTTCTATCAGATGAAGTCGCGCGACACGTTCGCCCCGATCGGCCCGTGGATCGTGACGGCCGACGAGATCGTCGACCCGCACAAGCTCCAGGTGAGGCTCTGGGTCAACGGCGAGCTGAAGCAGAACTTCAACACCAGCGACATGGCCCACAAGATCCCGCGCTGCATCGAGTGGGTCACGTCGATCCACTCGCTGGAGCCCGGCGACATCCTGGCCACCGGCACCAACCATCGTGGCCTGAGCGGTTTCCAGAACGGCGACCGGATCGAGCTGGAGACGGACGGCCTGGGCCGGCTGCGCTTCAATGTGCGTGACGACCTCAAGCGCACCTGGTCGCGCGAGACCCGGCTCGACCGCCAGCAGAAGGGACAGGAAGGGACGACGCCCCAGGTCTCGGGCAAGCACACGCCGCCACCGCGTTAGCGCTGATGACGACCTGGGCCTTCACGCTCGCCGCGCTCGTCGCCGTCGTGACGCTCGGCGCGTGCGAAACGGCGAAGGCCCCGACCACGGCGAGCTCGGAGGCGCCAGCCGCCTCCGGGCCCGTCACCTTCACCAGGCACATCGCGCCGCTGCTCCAGCGGCACTGCCAGGAATGCCATCGGCCGGAGAGCGTGGCGCCCTTTCCCCTGCTGACCTACGACGATGCCGCGTCACGCCGCGCCAAGATCCGCAAGGCGGTCACGGCGAGGAAGATGCCGCCGTGGAAAGCAGTGCCAGGCTACGGTGAGTTCGCGGACGTTCGCCGGCTTTCGGACCAGGAGATCCCGCTGGTGACCCGGTGGGTGCACGACGGTGCGCCCGAGGGCGATCCGCGTGATCTGCCGCCGCCGCGGAAATTCCGCACCGGGTGGGCCCTCGGCCAGCCCGGGGCCGTGCTGGCGATGACGAAGCCGTTCACCATTCCGGCACGAACGCGCGACATCTACCGCTGCTTCGCTGTACCGATCACGATTCCCGGCGAGTGGCGGTTCATTCGCGCCTCGGAAGTGCTCCCCGGCAATCGGAAAGTGGTGCATCACGTCCAGACCTTTCTCGACGTCACCGGGCGCTCGGTCGAGCTCGATCGCGGCGACGGCTACCCGTGCTTCGGAGGACCGGGCTTCGAGACCCAGGGTGGCCTGGGCGGCTGGACGCCGGGATTTCAGCCGCTCGAGATCCCGTCGGGTGTGGCGTGGGGAATTCCTCCGGGGGCGCGTCTGGTCATGCAGGTCCACTACAACAACCCCGGTGACGCGGTCGAGACCGATCTGACCCGCGTGGGACTGCACTTCACGTCGGGGCCGTTCGACCGCCGCCTCAATCGCGTGCGCGCGTCGGCCTGGAACTTCTCGATCCCGGCGGGAGCGCCCCGCTCGTCGGTCGTGGCGACAGCGGTCGTGCAGGACGAGCTGCTCGCGCTGTCGGTCCACGGTCACATGCACCTGCTCGGGCGCGAGCTGCGGGTGACCGCGCGCTTTCCGGATGGGACGAGGCAGCCGCTTCTTCACATCGACGACTGGGATTTCGAGTGGCAGCTCCTCTACTCGTTCAAGCGCCCGATGGCGCTGCCGTCGGGGACCGTCATCGAGGCCGAGTGCGTGTACGACAACTCCGCCGACAACCCGAACAACCCGAGCTCCCCGCCCCGTATCGTCAGGTCGGGCTTCGAGACGACCGACGAGATGTGCCAGGCGAACGTGCTCGGCACGATGAGGCTCACCCGGAGATGAACGTCGCGACCTGGCGCGGAAGTGCCCAATTCACGATCGACGAGGTCCCGGAGCCAGTCGCAGGGCCGGGCCAGCTCGTCGTCGCCGTGCACGCGGCCGGCATCTGCGGCACGGACATCCACGCCACCCAGGGACTGTTCCCGTGGTCGCCGCCGCTCGTGCTCGGGCACGAGTACACGGGCGTGGTGAGCGCGGTCGGCCGCGGCGTGCCGAAAAGCCTCGTCGGCCGCGCGGTCGCGTGCGAGCCATCCTACGGCTGCGGCGAATGCGCTGAGTGCGACGCCGGCCGCATCAGCCAGTGCCGCCGGGCAACCCGCGTCGGCGGCTTCGCCGAGCGCGTCGCGCTGCCCGCCCGCTGCGTGCATCCGCTGCCGCGCGGCCTCGATCCCGTTGCCGGCGCGCTGACCGAGCCGGCGGCGTGCTGCCTCGCCGGACTCGAGAAGTTCCCGATGGAGCGCGGCGCCACCGTGCTGGTCATCGGGGGCGGCATCATGGGACTGCTCACGATGGTGCTCGCCCGTCGGCGCGGCGCGCGCCGCCTGATTCTGTCGGATCCTCTCGAGGAGCGGCGCGCCATCGCGAAGAAGCTCGGGGCCCAGGTGGTGATCGATCCCACGAAGGAGAACGTGCGCGAGCGCGTGATGGCGCTCACCCGCGAGCGCGGCGCCGACGTCGTCTGCGAGGCGGTGGGGAAGCCCGAGCTGGTCGCCGAGGCCATGACGCTCGTCAAGCCCACCGGCGTCGTGCAGCTCGTCGGCGTCAGCCCCAAGGGCAGCGAGCTCCCGCTGAGCCTCTGGGACGTGCACTTCCGTGAGATCAGGATCGCCGGCGCGTTCGGCCGGGGCACCGCGTTCCGCCGCGCGCTCGCGCTGATGCCCAAACTCGGCGTCGGCCGGCTCATCACGGCGCGCTTCCCTCTGGCGCGCATCGCGGAGGCATTCGCCCACGCTTCCGCCGGACGCGGCGCGAAGACCGTGATCATGCCTGGGGAGTGACGCGCTGTCGTGTTACAGAGGGGCGCCACGGCTTGGCCGGGGCGGCCCGAACGTTGGGCCGGGGGAGTTCGAGGGGGGCGTAGCCCCCTTCGCCTGAATCTCGGGGGCCATCTCGGGGCCCCCATGTTCTTAATGCCCGAGGTATTCGCGGACGGAACGAATTGCGATGGCGCCGTCGGCGACGGCGGCGACCACGCCCCGCGGGGAGTTGTGGCGGACGTCACCCGCCGCGAACACACCGGGCAGGCTCGTCTCGAGCACGTAAGGCTCTCGAGCCTCGTCCCACGTCGGCACACCGGTCACGCCGCGAACGACGTGGCGTCCGGTCAGGATGTGACCCTGCTCATCACGCTGGACCACCTTCTCCAGCCACGACGTGTGCGGCCCGGCGCCGATGAACACGAACAACGCTGATCCCGGCAGCGATTCCGCCGTCCCGCGCAGCGTGTCGTTGACCTCGACGGCCTCGAGGCGACGCCGACCGGCCGGTCATCTCGGGCGCCCACAGGTGCGCCACGACCAGCGCGACGTCCTCCCCGCGCTCGCACGCCTGCTCGAGACGTGCCAGCGCCGACGTCGGAGAGCGCTCGGTCAGAACGCGATAATCGACGCCGAACCGTCGCTCGAGCGCCGAGGCCAGCGACGCCAGCGTCTCCGGATCGTCGTCGACCAAGAGCAGGATCGGATCAGGCATGCCCGTCCCGACTGGCCGCGGGAGCGAGGGCGATCATCGGGTACCCACGATCTCGCCACGCGTAGAAGCCGCCGGCGAGGGGGCGCACGTGCTCGATGCCGCGACGCTTGAGGAGGAGCGCCACCCGGGCGCTGGAGGCTTCACTGGGTCAGGTGCAATAGAGCACGATCTCGCGCTCGCGCGGGATCTCGTGATGGCGCGCCTCCAGCTCTTCGGTCGTCATGTGGAGCGCGCCCGGGATGATCGAGGGCTCCGTATCGAAATCGATCGAGTCGCGCAGGTCCACCAGCATCAGGTCTTCGTGGCTGTCCAGCTTGGTCTTCAGCTCTTCGGGCGTGATCCTCGCGATCCGGATCTTCCGGAGGAATCGCTGTCGCATGATGAACTTCCACGCGACGTAGCCGAGAATCGCAGCGATCGCCAGCGCGCCCACCCCGTGCCCGAAGCGCTCGGCGTAGCTCGCCACCACCTCGAGCTGGTAGGCGGCGAGCCAGCCGACGCCGACGAAGAGGCCCGCCCAGATCAGGCCACCGAGGCCCGTGAACGCGAGGAACTGGAGCACGGGCATCCGCACGATCCCCGCCAGCGGCGGCGCCGCCGTGCTGAACCCGGGCACGAACTTGGCGATCAGCAGCGAGCGCGCACCTCGGGCGCTGAAGAGCCGCTGGGTGCGTCGCACGCACGAGTCGGGCTCGAGCGAGATGCGGCACAGCCAGCTGAGGACCCGGCCCCCGCGCACCCGGCCGATCCAGTACCAGATGGTGTCGCTCACCAGCGAGGCGACCGCGGCGAGGACGAGCACGAGCGCCACGCTCAGCCGCCCGTTGCCGGCGACCGCGCCGGCGGCGAGCAGGACCGGCACCGCGGGAAGCGGCAGCCCGATCTGCTCGGCGAACACCCAGCCGAACACGACCACGTAGCCGTACTGAACCAGAACGTCGACGACAGCGTCCATGGCGATTCGCGTAGCTTATCTCACGTGTGAAGTCCCCGGACGTCTTGACTCTGTGCGCGGACTGAAGCAGCCTCGCGTAGTCACCAGGGAGGAGCCATGAGCACTCAGACGATGGAGCCCCGGCTGGAGCTGGAGCAGAACCTCCACATGTACCGCCAGATGGCCAAGATCCGCGCCTTCGACGAGCAGGTCAACGAGCTCTACAAGAGCGCCAAGATGCCCGGCCTGGCCCACCTTTATATAGGGGAAGAGGCCGTGGCCGTCGGGGTCTGCGAGGCCCTGCGCCGGGACGACTTCATCACCAGCACCCACCGCGGCCACGGCCACTGCCTGGCCAAGGGCGCCTCGGTCAACCGGATGTTCGCGGAGCTGCTGGGCAAGGAGCCGGGTTACTGCCGCGGCAAGGGCGGCTCCATGCACATCGCCGACCCCGAGACCGGCAACCTCGGCGCCAACGCCATCGTGGGCGGCTCGACCGGTATCGCGACCGGGGCCGCGCTCTCAGCGAAGATGCGCGGCAGCGGCCAGGTCGCCGCGTGCTTCTTCGGCGACGGCGCGCTGGGGCAAGGGTTGCTCTACGAGTCGATGAACATGGCCTCCCTCTGGAAGCTCCCCGTCATCTACGTGTGCGAGAACAACCTGTACGGCGAGTACACGCCCTGCGGTGACACCATCGCCGGCGAGATCCTGGCCCGGGCCAGGGCCTTCGGCATCCACGCCGAGACGGTCGACGGTCAGGACGTCCAGGCCGTCAACGCGACGATGCAGAAGCTGGTGGAGCGGGCGCGCCGCGGCGAAGGGCCGGCGTTCCTCGAGTGCAAGACCTACCGCTACCACGGTCACCACGTGGGCGACGTCAACCGCGAGTACCGCACGCGCGAAGAAGAGAAGGAGTGGATGAGCAAGCACGATCCACTCGAGACGCTGGCCCAGCGCCTCACCGCCCAGCGGCTCGTCGACGCGAGCGTCTTCGAGCGCATCCAGACCGACGTGAAGGCGGAGATCGACACCGGCGTGCAGTTTGCGCTGGCCGCGCCCTACCCCGAGGCGAATCAGGTCGATCAGGACGTCTACGCGTGACGATGCATCTGGAAATTCGGGCCACGTGAGCCTGGCAATTATAATGACTGAAGAGTCCGAGGAGAGGAGGTGAGCCAATGGCGAAGGGCAAGAGCATGCAGAAGGAGAAGAAGAAGCCGAAGCAGAAGAAGAAGTGACGTCGAATGGCCCGGCCGCTCCTGCTCAGTTGTGAGTCGGTGAGCAAGACCTACGGAACTCGGTCGCTCTTCGACGACCTGTCGCTCGGGTTGTTCGAAGGCGACCAGGCCGGTCTCGTCGGACCCAACGGCTCCGGCAAATCCACTCTCCTCAAGATCCTCGCCGGCGTGACGACCCCCGACGGCGGCTCACGCTCGCTCCGCGGTGGCGTCCGCCTCGGCTACGTGCCGCAGGATCCGGTGTTTGCCGACGATCTCACCGTTGCCGAGGTCTTGACGGCGGCGCTGCCCGACGTGGACGAGGACGACCGGCCCGGCCGCATCGCCCAGGCGCTCGGCCGCGCGGGTTTCGTCGATGGCCACGCCAGCGTCGACGCGCTGTCGGGCGGCTGGAAGAAGCGCCTGGCCATCGCCCGTGAGCTGGCGGCCGCGCCCGACGTCCTCCTGATGGACGAACCGACCAACCACCTCGACGTGGAGGGCATCCTCTGGCTCGAGACCGTCCTCAGCGAGCGGGCGCGTGCCTGTCTCATCGTCAGCCACGACCGCTACTTCCTCGAGCACGTGGCCACGCGCATGCTCGAGCTGAATCGCGCCTACCCCGCTGGCGTGTTCGAGACCGACGGAAGCTACAGCGAGTTCCTGGCGCGCCGCGACGCGTTCCTGCGCGGGCAGGCCGCCTACCAGGAATCGCTGGCCAACACCGTGCGGCGCGAGATCGAATGGCTCCGCCGCGGCGCCAAGGCGCGGTCCACGAAGGCGAAGGGCCGCATCAAGGAGGCCGGACGGCTCATCGAGGAGCTCGAGGACAGCCGGGCGCGCGGGGTGACGGCCACAGCGGGCATCGACTTCACCGCCTCGCAGCGCCGGACGCGCCGGCTGCTGGTCGCGCGCGGCCTGACGAAATCACTCGGCGGACGACAGCTCGTGAGCCACCTCGACCTCGTCATCTCGCCGGGCACGCGCGTGGGGCTGATCGGCCCGAACGGAAGCGGCAAGACGACGCTCCTCAATCTGCTCGCCGGTGAGCTCTCCCCCGACGCCGGCGAGATCGAGCGCGCCGACGGCCTGCGGGTCGTGCGCTTCGAGCAGGAGCGCGGCGGCCTCGACCCCGACCAGAGCCTGCGCCGCGCGCTCGCTCCCGAGGGCGATTCCGTCGCGTGGCGGGGCCGGAGCGTCCACGTCGCGTCGTGGGCCAAGCGCTTTCTGTTCCGGCCCGAGCAGCTCGAGGTGCCGGTCGGCCGGCTGTCGGGCGGCGAGCAGGCCCGCATCCTGATCGCGCGCCTGATGCGCGAGCCCG
>WNFO01006890.1_pt1 | contig 10752 bp, 8 predicted proteins | sample 5400251 | NCBI WGS metagenome assembly WNFO01 (sample SAMN13153354, study PRJNA577476) | soil metagenome | isolation source: 100 cm saprolite under Madrone tree | place: USA:California | collected 2016-06-14 | reverse complement strand
ATCCTCACATTGGCACGACCTTGTGCCTGGCGATGATGCTTTCAGTTTGCTTGGTTCTGCTCGCCATCCCCATGCAAGCCCAGGTAGAGACCACTTCCAGTATCAGCGGCACCGTGACCGATAGCACGGGTGCGGTCGTAGGGGGAACCGCGGTGACCGTGAAGAATCAAGGGACGGGCGAGACCCGGAATGCCGTCACGAATAGCACGGGCTACTATTCTTTTCTATCGCTGTCTCCCGGGACCTATTCCATCACCGTGAGCATGACCGGCGAGTGATTCAAGTGGCGCAACCCGCGAGCGTGGACGTCACGCTTGCGGTTGGAACTGCTGCGCAGACAGTCAATGTTTCCGCGGCCGGCGCAGAATTGATCTCCACGACCTCCTCCGAGATTTCGGGAACCATTAACCCTACGCTGGTCGAAAACCTCCCTCTCAATAGCCACAACATGTTTGACCTCGCCGTCCTGACGCCCGGCACTTCACCCCAGTATCTGAGCCTCAGCCAGATCTCTTTTTCACAGAAATCTCTGAATTACGTAGGCGCTGCCGGTACTTTTGTTGCTTCCGGCATTTTCGCCGGCGGCAATCGCGACAGCGGCGCAAACGTATCGATCGACGGCGCGAACGTGCAAAGCCCTGTCTATCAACAAACCACGCAGTTGCAATCGACGGCAAGCATTCAGGAAATGAGGATCCAAATTATCAGCAAAACCAGTTCGGGAGCGCGGCAGGAGGACCGATCAAGAAAGACAAGTTGTTCTTCTTCGCCAACTATGAGGGTCTCCGGGTTCGCCAGGGAAGCGTGGGTTTTGCGCAGACACCCCCGGTGTCGATACGAGGCGGGGACTTTTCCACGCTTCCCACTGTTAATCCCGACGGCAGCCTGGGGCCACCAGCAACCATCTATAATCCCTATCAATATGATACGGCGACGGGGCTGCGCAAGCCTTTCCCGAACAACCAGATTCCTCTGGGGCCGACCACGCTTTGTGCCCCGCGACCCACTTGCATCGACCCGGTAACTCTGGCCTACCTTAAGTATGTTCTTACGCCTAATACGGTGATCAACGGCATACCGATGCTGGCAGGGACCTCAAAAACACTGATAGACGGTGACCAAGGGACCGTCAGACTGGACTTTAACAAGGGTACCAATGCCCATTTCTATGGCCGCTTTACAGAAGCGAGAAGGCCGGCCCTCGCCGGAGGCCTCCAGCCACTGCAGGGCACGAACAATGCCAGCTCATCGCGTAACATTGTCGCGCACTGGACGGAGAATATCTCGGCGAATTCGGTGAACGATTTTATGGTTTCCTACAGCCGGCCCAAATGGATATTGGGACGAAACTTCAGCGTTCCCGACGTCGCGAAGGAGATCGGCCTGCTCAACACATCGAACTTAACGGGGGGGCCAAACATCGGCGTCTCCAATTATAACCTCGGCTCTTCGACGCAGTACCTCCTGAACAGCACCGATGACACCTATCAGCTAAAAGACGATTATAGTGTTGTTAGAGGCAGGCACCAAATGAGGCTGGGCGCGGAGATAACGGAGAGGCGCCACTACTATCCCAACTCGCAAAACGATAAGGGTTATTTCAATTTTCAGGATACTTGGACGGCGGCCTGTCCATTGGGAAACGCTGCCTGCACTTCCGCCATGTCGTCGGCTGGTATTACAAATTCGGGTGGCAACGCTTTCGCCGATTATCTACTCGGTGCCGCCCAGCAAGATCTCTTAATACTCAATGGCAGCACCTACCGGGGGTACCAGAGATACTACGGTTTCTACGCACAGGATTCTTGGCGCGCGACATCGAAGCTGACTCTTAACTACGGGCTGCGCTATGAATATTGGAGTCCCTGGCTGGTTCCTGACAACACGGTCGCGAGTTTCAATTTCCAAACCGGCCAGCTTGAATATGCGCTCCAGAATCCTTTGGACTTTCGGAATCCCGCAGCCTGTTACGGAAAATGTGCGCCGCTGAATAACAATATCCCGCGCCAAGGATACACGGTCGGCAACATGGATTTCGCGCCGCGGTTCGGGTTGGCGTATCTCCTGACACCCAAAACCAGTTTGCGAGCATCGGTCGGGAAATTCTTTGACGGGAACATCAACAATAACCTATTCATCCTGACTCAGCACGGGACAGCGCCCTTCAGCCTAAGGAATGAGGTAATTACTACCGGTGCAGAGCAACTTCCTCCACTTTTGGTGCAAGGAAACTTCCCTGCTCCTTCACCAACCGGAATTCCTCAGCCCAATGCCAATCCTCCGGCTTCCTTCCGGGTTCCCTTATCCCATTATCCGACTGCCAGCGTCATCGAATGGTCGTTGAGTGTGCAACGACAACTCAGCACGCAATGGGGGATAGAAGCCGACTACAGCGGCTCCCACACCGTCCATGAACCCCAGTTCCTCGATGAGAATGCCGCAGACTTGCCGGTGGGACCGCTCGCTAATTTGAGCCTCCAGCAACGGCGAAGGTTCCCGCAATGGGGAACCATCGGCACCTGGGCGCCGATCGGCTGGGGCAGGTATAACGGGCTGGTCGCCAGCGTGAAAAACACCGGCTGGCACGGTCTCATGCTGATGGCCAATTTCACCTGGGCCAAGAACATAATCAGCTCAGATTTTGGTAACAGTGACATCGGCAATACTAACTTCCGCTATCCTTACATTCGAGCGGGGGATGCTGCGTTTACGCCAAGGAGACGGTTTATCGCCGGTTACCACTATGAATTGCCGTTTGGCAAGGGAAAGAGCTACGCTAGTTCGTTCAGCCCGGTCCTCGACAAGCTCGTCAGTGGTTGGGCGCTCAGCGGGATTACAGAGTTTTCAACCGGAAGTCGAGCAGCTGCTCTCACCAACGATGCTTCTGGAACGGCCTTGAGTTATGCTGGTCAAGCCAATCAGATTTGCAATCCGAACAATGTCCCCGGTGGCCGCAATCGACTCGAGTGGTTCAACACCTCGTGCTTCGTAACGGCGCCGTACGGCACTTATGGCAACTCGAAGCTGGGAGCGATCACGACACCCGGCATCAATAACTGGAACCTGACAGTGGAAAAGAGCACGCCAACCAATTTCCCCAAAGAAAGCGGCCGGGTGGACTTCCGGCTCGACATGTTTAATGCCTTCAACCATACGCAGTGGGGACCTCCTGATATTTATTTGCCGGACAACACTTTTGGCCAGATATTTAGCACTCGGCCAGCCCGGCAGCTTCAGGTATCACTCCGGTATGCTTTCTAATCTAGCAGTTTATTGAAAGGAGTCGATGCCGCGGACAGAAGAGACTTCCTTAAGAAGACCCCCAGGAGGTATCGCTCCTTTGATGGTTTTGCCAACTCTATCCGCTAATTCCGCTGCACTTGCAGAAGCAGGAGTTGTCGCCGAAGATCAAGGGGTGTGGAATCGCAACGGAGAGTACGACATAGTCCAGTAACTCAAATGTGCGTCGTTGGAGTTCCAGGATCTAAGAAGGCTGAGGATCAGCTATGTGGCGAGAATCAAGGATATTCGTAGCTTTAACAGTATTGCTCTGCTTTGAGGCCAGCCCGAGTCTTAGCTTTGGAAAAGACTCCCCCCATAATCTAGTGGAAAATCCGGGATTCGAGGCTCTGGACGACCAAGGGCGATTGCCGCTCGGCTGGCGCCGGGAGTCGCCGCGTGAAGAAATAGCACCTGACTTTGGCATGGATTCAGGGGTAACCCATTCAGGAAGATACGCGGCCAGGCTCACAGCTAAAGGGATACAAGGAACCCTTGGCTATTGGGCGATAACTGTGCCCGGACTGCACGGCTCCGCAGGACTCACGAGCGATGCGCCGATCTCCGGCAACACGATTGAAAGTGCAGAGTTTTTTTCAAACAAAGCTTACCGGTTCCGCTGCTACTTCCGCACGCAAGGAGTGGATTCTATTCATAAGAGCATATCCATAAAGGCCCGTTGGAAGGATAGCAAGGGCCAGGAACTTTTCGGGGAATATGTATCCTCCTACACTCAACAGGGAGAGTGGTACAAAGCTGAACGGGTACTTATTGCCCCGTTGCTCGCTCGAAGTGTTGACTTGGAGCTAGGTCTTCAGTGGACGCCCTCAGGGACGGTGTGGTGGGACGACGTCAGCTTCGAGGAAGTTCCCACCGTCCCCGAACGAAAGATCAAAGTGGCGACGATCAGCTATATTCCAATGATGCCCTCAACGCCGGAGAAGAATCTCGAATTCTTCGCCGAGAAAATCGCGGAGGCTGGCAAGGCGGGAGCTGACGTCATTTGCTTAGGAGAGGAGATTACGGTCGTGGCGACCGACAAAAATTCGATAGACGTTGCAGAAACAATCCCCGGACCGACCAGCCAAGTACTCGGCCAAGTAGCCCGGAAATACCACATGTATGTCATCGCCGGGATCATTGAGAGAGAGGGGAACCTAATCTTCAACACTGCCCTTGTGATCGACCGCCAGGGCAACGTCCTAGGTAAGTATCGGAAGACCCATCTGCCGGAATCGGAAGTCATGGCGGGAGTGACACCGGGCAACACGTATCCTGTGTTTAAGACCGACTTTGGAACCATCGGTCTAGAAACCTGTTACGACAATTTCTTCCCGGAGGTGGCTAGAAGCCTCGCCCTTGGTGGCGCCGAGATCATCTTTCTTCCCATATGGGGCGATACGCGTGCAAACGGTTACATCTGGGATATAGTGGCTCGTGCTCGCGCGATCGATAACAGCGTTTTCCTGGTTGCTTCAAACTACAGTAATACACGAAGCCTGATCATCGACCCCGATGGCCGGATCCTCGCCGATACAGGTGGGACCAGCGGCACGGCCATGGCGGAGATTGATCTTGACGCACGGACAATCGTGCGGTGGCTCTCCTTCCACGGGTTCGGGGAGTGGAAATACCTGTACCCGGCGGAACGGCGGACTGATACGTACGGGCCTTTGCTGGGCAGTTCCTTACATTGAGGGGGCCCGGTAACGAGCCTGTTACAGAGCAGTCCTGAACACGCTGTTACAACCTGGAGACCGGACCTGCAAGATCAGAAGGGGTGTCGAAAAACAAGGGTTGGTCAATAGAGGAATCGCTTGTGACGCTTCATCTCAACTTCCGATCGACTGACCCAACATAGGCGCAATGGAGAGTTTCGCTCCCAATACACAAGGAGAATTCAACGAGCGACCGAAGACAATTCTTCAAAGACGCGGGCATTCTGGGCATTGCTTCCTGGTGGAACGGTCTCGCGGCCGAGCACCGGATTGCAGATGAGACAAGGTCATCTGACAATCTCTCCTTTCCCGGCAATGTCTCCTCTCCGGTTGAGGCCGGCGCAATCGTGCTTGAGAACGCCGAGATGCGCCTGGCAATCAGTTCCAACGGCTCGGCCCTCAGCCTGATTCACAAACCCAGCGGGCAGGAGTGCTTGGCCCAAGATACCGGCGAACCCATGTTCGAGGTGACGCAATACCGTCCGTATGACAATGAATTGCAGCTTGCCTATCCCGCCAAAATCACCCATTTCCCCGCTGATCACGTACGGCGGGAAGACAACCGCTTGATCGTGAGTTTTCAAAGTGTGGGGTATGAGGCAGCCATCGAGTTCAAGATCACCGACGCTTACATTGCCTTCCGGTTGGAGAGTCTCACGTATAACGGATACACAAAACTCAGACCCAAGGGAAAGACGCCCATTGACGAAACTCTGTTTGTGCAATTGCCCATACGAGACCGGAAGAATCTGGGTGAATGGCTGAACGTAATGTGGGATGAGGAAATTGCGGTAAACGTTTTGGCGACGAACCCGTATACGCAAATCGATGCGAAGGCTCGCAGAGGCTACCATCTATTTCAAGCAGGGACAGTTAGCGAAGTGCTGCTAGAGGGAGGAGGCGCAGCTTTAATAACCACGACGACGCCACAACTGTTGGATCGGATTGCCCGTGTGGAGGAGGACTTCAACCTGCCCAGAGGTGTCGAGAGCCGCCGCCGCAAAGAATCCAGGTATTCCTACTATCAGGCACTTTCGATGACACCCCAAGACGCTGAGCGGCAAATCAAGTTTGCCAAAATGGGCGGGTTCCGGACGATGAATGTCTTTTGTCTTGCTTTTGCCAAGACTGTGGGCCATTTCCCGTGGCGACCGGAGTATCCGAGAGGAATGGCGGACCTGCAAGAGATGGTGGCAAAGATCAGTGCGGCAGGAATTATTCCCGGGCTACACATCTTCTATACGATGGCGAACAAGAACGACGCCTATCTGACCCCCAAGCCCGACCCACGCCTGAACTTGAGCCGCAATTTTACGTTAGCCGAGCCTCTAAATTCAACCGCGACGACGATAATCGTCGAGGAAAACCCCAGGCTCTGCACGATGGATGAGGACCGCCGCATTCTGAAGATTCAGAATGAGTTGGTTACCTATGAGACGTTTACTGCGACTCCCCCCTATCAATTTCTAAACTGCACCCGCGGAGCTCTCAACACAATCCCGGAGTCGCATGAAGAGGCATCTCGGTTGGGATTGCTGGATGTGGATACGTGGCCGATTTTCGTGCTCTTTGCGCAGAATACGAACATCCAAGAGGAGGTAGCCGATCGACTCGGGAAGATCTATCGGGAAGCCGGGTTCAAGTTTACCTATTTCGATGGTGCCGAGGATGTGCCGGCGCCCTTCTGGTTCACCATATCGCAAGCGCAATTGTTGGTCTTGAGGCAGTTGGAGCCCAAACCTCTTTTTGCCGAGGGATCATGCAAATCCCATTTCAGCTGGCATATCCTCACGCGAGGGAATGCGTTTGATGTTGCCAAGCCGGAACAGATGAAGGCGGCAACGCGCGCCTATCCGGCAGCGGAAATTCAGCGGGTGGCGAAGGATTTTACAAGCATCAATTTCGGGTGGATCGGATACTGGGCGCCAAGCAAAGAGACGATCGGCACGCAGCCGGATATGATCGAGTACACGACCAGCCGCGCAGCCGCTTGGGACTGTCCGATCTCGCTGTCTGAGTCTCTGGGTGAGACGGACCTTTTGTCGTCCTTAGAGGCTCATCCGCGAACAGCGGATAACTTAGAGGTGATCCGGCGATGGGAAGATGTTCGTGCCCGAGCATGGTTGACGCAGGAGCAGAAAATTGCGCTTCGCAACTTGGAGCAGGAGCATACGCTGCTAGTGGACGAGGGCGGAGAGTTTGTGCTCGTGCCTTGGGACCAGATTGAAGGCGTGGCAGGTGCGAACGCTCCCGCGCGAGCATTTATATTCGAGCGCAGAGGAAACGTCTGGGTTGCGTACTGGCACGCTTCAGGAGAAGGATCGTTGAACGTACGACTAGGAGCAAAGCAGATGACCCTGATGAGGGATCTGGGGAAACCGCTCGCAGTAAGGGGAAACAGCAAGGAAGTAACTTTACCGCTGGGAGAGCGGCGGTATCTGGAGTTCTACAAGTTGACCCGTCAGGCGGTGATTGCTGCCTTTCAGAACGCAAAGACCATCCCGAGCTGAATCCCCAAATGCCCGCGGAACGGGCCTGAATAGGTTATTGAAATGCTGATGTCCATAAGACAAAGTTACAGGCTGGAGCTGGACTGGTTCTTACCAAGCCGTTCTTCACGATACTTCTTGCGCCAGTAAAAAACCTGGTTGGCGTTGACTGCATGCCGTCGCGCCACCCGCGCTACCGACGCCTGGCCTCTAGAGTCTCTTCGACGATTCGTCGCTGCTCTCAACAGTGATTCGTTCGGAAGTGTCCATCTATCCCCTCGTGGACACTTCCCGATGTGTCCACAAAGGCCATCATCGCTACACACCAACACTTCGTCCGGACGATTCAGACCAGTCGGACCAGACGCGTACGTCCATATCACGAAGATCATTTCTAGCTTCGATTGGGCTTCTCGCTCTTAAATCAGCTTAAGTGGTCACAGACTACGCTTGCTGGGTTGGCTCTTCCGTAAGAGTTCAAAGCATTTCTCGCCACGATTGGGGAGCAAGATCGATATTTCTCAATGCAAAAATCTCCCGGTGCGCCCTAGCGACTCAATATTGAAAGACTTACTTCCGAACCAAGGCACAGCGTGCGTCTCAGTGCGCTTGGACTTCCGTGAATACCCGAATCAACTCTGAGAGAATCTTCGGGGTGTGATTCGACTTTAGGTAAACGAGCCCCACCTGTCGCACTATCCGGTGGTCGCGAATCCTCAAGGAATGAAGTTCTTTTCGTTTCAACTCTTCGGCCACGGCATGGAGCGGGATGATACTAATCCCCATGTCGATCCTAATGAGCGGCTTGATCATCGCGACGTTCTCTGTCTCCATAAGGATTCGAGGTACGATTCTCGCTTCGCGAAAGAACTCCTCAAGAACACCACGGGTATGAGCCTCTCTGGGAAAAATGATAAGAGGGTGTTTGGGAATCTCCTCTGCGCTGATCCAACGCTTCTTGGATAGGGTAGGATGTTTTTTACTTACCACCACTACCATCTCTTCTTCGCACAGAGGAACAACTTCCAAGTCTGATCCTCGGATGGGAAGAATCGACACGCCGATCTCAATTGAGTTGTTACGAAGCTTCGAAAGCATTGCGTCCGTGGATCCCGTGGCAATCTCCACCTCAATCCGCGGATGCAGTGCCTTGAACTTTTCAAGAACAGGAGGCAGGATATACATGCAAGCCGTCATGCCTGCGCCTATCCTCAGGTGTCCCCACTCGAGTCGCGAAAACTCTGAGATCTCCAGCGCCGCGTTCCTCAGATCTTGAAAAATTCTCCGCGCATATCTAAGAAACGTCTCCCCGGCAGGAGTGATGAAAATTCTCTTGTTAACACGTTTGAAAAGACGCTCGCCTAATTCATGTTCGAGTAATCCGATTTTCCGGCTGATGGCTGACTGGGCAACGTGCAATTGTCGACCAGCGCTGGTGAAGCTGGAATTGTCTGCCACGGCAAGAAACATTTCCAGCTGCCTGAGGTCCATAGCGGGCTAAAGTATATAGGGCGGCTGCCTTCATATCCACTTCAAATCTATTAGTCGTTTGTGAGAGAACGACCAATCCACATTTGTTACCAAACTTAGCTGAACATGACCATGCTTAGTATGATGACGAGAGCGCAGGAACAGTAACGAAGGGGTCGCCGCCGCAAGTAGCGTATGGTTTCCCGATCTGGAATGCTCAGTGTGGCAAGCCAATTGTTCGACAGAGTCGATGAGCCTAATCATGGCCGGTCCCGCCGACAGGATCGGCCCCACAGTGGATCTAAGGGGGTTTCTTCCCCAGCTTATTCGTTCGAATGAGATACACCGCACTTGCTCCTAAGATTCCCGCCCCGCTAGTGATAAACCAAGCGAGATTATAGCTGTGCCAGGTGTCAAAAATCCGACCCGCCATCACGGGCCCGAAAGTTTGTCCCAGCGAGTCCGACATGATGATCAGCGCCAGTATCTTTCCGAGCGAAGAAAGTCCAAAGCAATCGGCTGCGACCAATGGAATCAGCATGTAGTCGGCGCCCATAGCGAAGCCGAACAGAATTGCAAAACCCATCACAACTCTCGCCCGGCGATCCAAGACCAGCATTGGAATTGCCAGGGCGAGCGTCAGATAGAACAGTGCCATGACGTTCTTGCGGATAAACGAGTCGGCAAAGTAACCGACAACCACGCGCCCGGCCAGACTCGAGAACAACAGAAGGCTGAGCGCTCGCGAAGCCGAACCGGAAGAATAGCCTTCATCTTTCAAGAAAAGAATGAAATGAGAGATCACCGTCCCAATCGCGCCGATCACCAGCGTACTCCCGAGCAGCAGCAGCCAAAAGTTCGCGGTTCCGATAGCATCGCGAACCGTTCGAGAGGGTGCGCTCGCGGCTTCGGTCACAGCCGGATTGGATAGACCGCCGTCGGGCTGCAATCCTAAGTCACGTGGCGAGGAACGCGTAACCAAAACAGCGATGGGGACCAGGGTAGCCACGATCACTGCGCCAATCGCTTCGAAGGCTCTGCGCCAGCCGAAGGTTTCAATGAGCCAGTGAACCAAAAGCGGCGACACCGTGCCGCCCAATCCGAGGCCCAAATACGCATAACCCATGGCGCGGCCACGCGCGGCGCGAAACCAATTTGCGATCAGCACCTGATTGGGGATGGGACCTGCTAAAACGTACCCGACAACCTCAGTGAAGCAAAGCAGGTAATATTGCCGGAGGGTGTTGATGCTGCCCATCAGAAACAGCGATCCCCCTACGAAGCCGATCCCCAGGAGGATTGCGAACCTGGCGCCCAAGCGGTCAATCAGGGCGCCCACCAGCAAGCCCAAAACGGGCGCCACCACCGAAAAGCCTAAGAACATCCCAGTGGTGACTTGCTGGCGCGAGAAATGAAGCGATTCGACGAGCGACGGATAGAAGACGGGGAGGCCATAGAATACGAGCCCGACTGCAAAAAACAGATTCAGAAAGGCGGAAAAAACAATCCACCTGCCGTAGAAGACACGCGGAAGCAGGCCATCGATCATCACGCTAACCAAAGTCGGTCCCAAGGATGGCTCAGAGAAGATCGGGACGACCTGGGTGCGCCTTCTCCTCTCGGTACATTCTGGTCAGGCTCCGGGAAAACTGGGAGTCCTTCTCGGCCAGAAGACCAAGCGCCAGGGATGATTGTCTTTCATAACGTCGACAAAGACAACGTTACGTCGAGAGGAATGCGGCCATCCGTCGAAAACCTTCCTGTAAAATCGATAAATGCTTTGGGGAAATCTTGCC
>WNFO01005924.1_pt1 | contig 10753 bp, 8 predicted proteins | sample 5400251 | NCBI WGS metagenome assembly WNFO01 (sample SAMN13153354, study PRJNA577476) | soil metagenome | isolation source: 100 cm saprolite under Madrone tree | place: USA:California | collected 2016-06-14 | reverse complement strand
CCCGTATCTCGTCACCGGCATGGTGACGGCATCCGGCGGGGCCTGGAACGCCAGCATCGTCGCGGAGTATTTTCATTTCCAGGGCCGAATCGTTTCGACCGCCGGCCTCGGAAGCACCATCAGCAGCGCCAGCGATCCCAGGAGCGGAAGCGGTAGATTTGCGCGGCTTCCTTGAGGTCCGTGGGAATGGCCGTGGCGCCCGCGATGACGTTGAAGAGGATGTACCACTGCGTGCCGAGGAGCATCAGGAGCATGGCGGCGATCTCGAGGCCGCCGCGGAGGCGCAGCAGGAAAAGAAGAATAATCGGAAAGAGCGCCGTGGCGGGAATCGAGGCGGCCATCTGCACGAGCGGCTGCGCGACGCGCGCCAAGCGAGGATTTGAACCGATGGCGACGCCGACGGGAACGGTCCAGAGCGCGCCGAGGATCAGCGCGGTGTTGACACGCAGAAAAGTCAGCGCGGCACTTTCCAGAAGCTCGTCATAGTCCTCGCGATGAAGACCGGACAATTCGCGGGCCGCGTGGAAAATGGCAAAACCCAAACCGACTAAAACACCTGCGGCGAGCAGATAGCCAATCCAACGGCGCAGGAGGTTCTGTTTCGGAGCGGAAAAAGTTTCCGCGGCGCGGCGGGCGCCAAGAGTGAAGGTGAGAGTGAGCCAGTGGAAGACGGGCTGAAGGATGAGGCGATACAAGCGGAGGACGATGGAAGCGCGACCGATGAGATTGAGCAAAGTGGATTGCGCGACGCCGGAACTTTCAACCTGCTCGAACTTGAACTTGTCCGCCCAAACGATGATGGGCCGCCAAACGAGCTGATCGAGGAGAACGATGACGGCGATCATCGCGGCGACGCCCCAGAGAATCGCGCGCGTGTTGCCATGGCTCGCCGCCGTTTGAAGAAAAGAGCCGAGGCCGGGGAGGCGAAAGTCGCGATTGCCGAGAACGAACATCTCGCATGCCATAAGAAAAAACCAGCCGCCGGCGACGGACATCATGGAATTCCAGACCAGGCCGATGGTGGAAAAGGGAAGGTCGAGCTCGGCGAAGCGCTGCCAGCGACTGAAACGATAGATGACCGCGGCTTCCTGGAGTTCGCGTGGAACAGTCTTCAGCGAAGAGTAAAAACTAAAGGCGATGTTCCAGACTTGGCCTGTAAAGATGAGCAGAATGGAGCCGAGCTCGACGCCGAGTTGGCTGTGCGGAAAGATCGCGACCATGGCAAGCATGACTCCCGGCAGGAAACTGAGCACGGGGATGGACTGGAGAATATCCAGCAGCGGAACCATGATGATTTCGGCGCGCCGGGAGCTGGCGGCGATATAGCCATAGGCGAGAGCAAAAACCAGGCTGAGCGCATAAGCCGCGCTGATTCGAACGAGCGAGTAAAGGGCATAGAGTGGCAGGTCGTGAGGATTCTGCGAAATCTCGACGTGGGGATGGACGGGACCGAGCCAGGAGCGGCCGATGGCATAGACACCAAAAATCGCGGCGCAGACAAATAGAAAAACGGCCATGTCGATGAGGAATGCCCAGCTCCAGCGCGAGCCGGCGGGCCGCGTCACCGTCGGCGGGAGCGGCGTGGCCTGGGCGGTCGAGAGAGTGAGATCCGGCACGGGAGCGTCAGGCCTCGGTGAGCGTTAGTTTGCCGGTGGCGGCGTCGTAATCGAAGATTTCGGCGTAGCGGCCCCACTGAATGGCGGTTTCGAGCTGGCGGCGGGATTCTTCCTCACCAAAGTGCTCGTCGAGCAGGTCGCGAAAAAATTCTTCGGAGAGAGTGCGGTTGGATTTGGCCTTGAGCGCTTGTTCCATCTGGCGGAGCAGCGGAACATTCGCGAGAGCGGCTTTGCGAAAGATTGCTTTGCGGGCCTGAATATCCGCTTGAGCAAACGCCTGGCCCTCCGGCGTGATGACGGCTTCGCCTTCTTCGACGCGAAGCATTCCGAGGAGAACAGCAGTATCGACAGTCGGAAGGAGTGCATCAACCTCGAGACTCAATTCGTCGGCAAGACGATGCAGATCAACGCGGCCACCGTGGTCGGCGAGAATTTCCAGGAGGCCGGCCATGCCGCCGGGGCGGGTATGTGGCAGCATGATGGTCTTCGCCCGCGCGGGCGTTCCGGGACCAAAGGTGCGAGACGGAGCGGTATCGTCCTTGTGAGCCGGCTGCGTAAGGATGCGGTAGATCGAATCGACCAACTCGAGGAAGTGGGCGCCTTTGCGGTCGCGCGGATGCGGAATGTCAACTTTGAAGTCCGCGTGGATGTGCGCGGGATTGCGTCCGAGAACGATGATACGGTCTGCGAGGACGACGGCTTCTTCGATATTGTGAGTAACGATGAAAATCGCGCGCGTGGGGATTTTGTGGCCAAGCCAAAGCTCGAGAAGCTCGCCGCGGAGGGTTTCCGCGGTGAGAACGTCAAGCGCGGAGAACGGCTCGTCCATGAAGAGCACTTCGGGCTCGACGACGAGAGCCCGGGCGACTCCGACACGCTGTTTCATTCCACCGGAAAGTTCCTTGGGGTAGGCGGTTTCAAAACCGTCAAGGCCGACGGCGTCAATGATGCGCAGGGAGCGTTTGCGGCGTTCGATGGGAGGCATGCCGCGGGCCTCGAGCGGGGCTTCGACGTTTTCAAGAACGGTGAGCCAGGGGAATAGCGCGAAACTTTGAAAGACGATGGAAACGTTGGGCGATTCGTCACCGACCGGATGGCCGTGCCAGTAGACGGAGCCGGCGCTGGCCGGAGATAGACCGGTCAACATGCGAAGCAATGTGGACTTGCCAGAACCGGAAGGGCCCAGGAGCGCCAGGATCTGGCCCGGATAGATGGCGAGATCGGTGGGAGCGATAACCTGGATGCGGCTGCCGTCGGGCTGCGGATAGGATTTCTCCAGCTTGCGCGCTTCGATAATCGGACTGGGAGCGGGTGCGATGTTTGCGGTGCTCATGAGCGCGTGTATTATCGCTCAACTGCCGCGTGGCCGCACAGGACGGAACGAGAAATGACGGCTTGTTTCGAGCGCAGTTACAATGGCATGAACACTGCATGACATCTTCCGCCGAACACTCAAACAAAATCGACGTAACCGCGGGATTTCGCGCGTGGCTGCTCGCGCTGGGCGTTTCCCTGGCGACGTCGTTGCTGGTGATCGCGCCATTTTGTTGGCTGGGGAACGCCTCGGGGCATGATTTCGGATTTCACGCGGCCTCGTGGCTGGACGCTGCGGGGCAGTGGAAAGAAGGGATTTTTTTCCCGCGATGGACGGAGTGGGCGAATTACGGGTTTGGCGAGCCGCGATTTATTTTTTATCCGCCGCTGTCGTGGATGCTGGGGGCGGCGCTGGGCTTTGTATTTCCCTGGAATGCCGTGCCGGGAATTTTCATCGTGATCGCGCAGACGATGGCGGGACTTTGTTCGTTTGCGCTGGCACGGCGATATCTGCCTGTGGGCGCGGCGCTCTTTGGCGCGGCGTGCTATGCGGCAAATCCGTATGCGCTGCTGATCGTTTACATGCGCAGTGACTTTGCGGAATTGCTGGCGTGCGCAGTGATGCCGGTGGTGGTGCTGACGGCGTTGCAACTATGCGAACTGCAGAGGAATCGCCGGGGTTCCCTGCCGCGGGCGCTGGCGCTCTTCGCGGTAGCGTTCTCGGCGGTATGGATTTCCAATGCGCCGGCCGGGGTGATGGCGAGCTACAGCGTAGCGATTATTTTTGCGTGGGCGGCCGTGGGGGAAAAATCTTTGCGGCCGTTGTGGCGCGGCGCGGGCGGATTGGCATTGGGTTTTGGATTGACGAGTTTTTATCTTTTGCCCGCGGCTTACGAGCAACGCTGGGTGAATATTGCGCAGGCGCTTTCGTCAGGCTTGCAACCCTCGGACAACTTTCTCTACACGATGGTCAACGATCCAGAACATAACGTGTTCAATTGGATCGCTTCGAGCGTGGCGATCCTGCTCATGGTGATGACGGGGATCGCGGGAATTGCGGCGCACCGAAAGACGGCCGAGGCACAGGAAAGCAGTGAGACAAGAAAACTGTGGCGCGTGCTGCTGCTGCTATCCGCGGCGGCGACGATTCTTATGATTCGCTCCAGTGCGGTTTTTTGGGAGCACCTTCCCAAGCTGCGCTTCATGCAGTTTCCCTGGAGATGGATGGCCATCCTGGCGGTGCCCTATGCCTATTTCCTGGGGGCCGGGGTGGCGCGCCGCCGCAGGGTATGGCTCCGGGGCGCGGCCGTTATTGTGGTTATTGGCGGAACGGCTACCTTTCTCGTCCGGAGTGCGTGGTGGGATTCCGAAGACATCCCGGTCTTGCAAGAAGCGATTGCGAACGACCAGGGTTTTGAAGGTACGGACGAATACGATCCGGCGGGTGACGATCATTACAACTTGCCCGAAAAAGCGCCGCGGGTGCAGATTCTGCCAGCCGATGATTCTGAAGCAAGCGCGCCGAAAGCGGAGATTCGTATTGTGCGATGGACCGCGGAAGAAAAAGACTTGCGGGTGACTTCGAACGAGCCGCTGCGAGTGGTGCTGCGGCTGCTCAACTATCCGGCGTGGCGCGTGGAGGTGAACGGCAAGGCAGTGACGCCGCAGCACGCAGAATTAAGCGGGCAGATGATCCTTCCACTCGCTCCCGGGACGCAGCGCCTAACGGCAAAGTTTGTGCGCCGTCCGGATCGAACCTTGGGCAGCGTCATTTCCCTGTTGGGCGTGTTGACGCTGCTTGCGCTGTTAAATGCCGGTGGCCTGCGACTCCTTTCTGCCAGCCCATGAAAACAACGGGGATTTCAACACCCCGACCCGGTCGGGGCAAGCCGGGCACAGAGTTCACAGAGATGGAAGCGGAGTAATGACTGGCACTGTGGACTGGAACAGCACGAAGACGCGGGATTTCCTTGACGTCCGGTTCGACGCCGGTTCCTTCCCAGTTGGTCTTGAAGATGGGGTTGATGGCGCGGACAAACGGCACGTCAATCATGAAATGATCGTCAACGCGGTGACCTGAGACCAGAGTTAAATCAGGCCCTTGGCTGAATTGGCCAGTCGCCGGTGTGCTTTCGGCAAGCGTGCGTGACGGATCTGGCGTTCACAACTAGCTGCACTACTCGTATCGCAGCGCCTGTGTCGGCGCAATCCGGGATGCTCTTCGCGCGGGCACGTAGGCCGCCAGCATGGTCACCAGAAACAGCGACGGCACGACGATAATATAAGCCACAATGTCTACGCCGCCGGCATTGAACAGCATGGAATTCATGAGCTGCTCGACGGCGAAACCCATCGCCAGCCCGAGCACCGTTCCCATGCCGACCAGCACGAGACCCTTGCCCATCACCAGGCGCAGCACGTCCGAGCTTGCCGCGCCAAGGGCAATGCGTATGCCGATCTCGCGGGTTCTGCGGCTAACGTTGTACGCCACTAGTCCATACAAACCGGCGATGGCCAGCAGGAGGCCCACCACGCCCATGCTACCCACCAGCTTTATGGCAATTCGTGGCCCTTTGACGGCCTGGTTCAGGTAGAAATCCTCGTAAGACATGGTGTGCAACATCGGCAGGTTCGGATCGAGAGTACGGACAACGTCCTTCACGGACTGAATTAATTGTAGCGGATCGCCGCTCGACCGCAACATCAAGGTCATTCGCGCAATGGGATGCTGGGCCAACGGCATATACAGGAAATCCATCGGCTCGAATGTGTTTTGATACTTGATGGTCTGCGCGACGCCTACAATCTCCACCGGCGCGCCTGCGGGGCTATCAAGTCGGATGTGTTTGCCCACCACCTCCTCTCCCGACCAATAGTGTTTCGCTAACTGCTCATTCACGACCGCCACACCCGGGGCATTCGCGGTATCGGAGGCCAGGAAGCCGCGGCCGCGCAAAATCGGAATCGCCATGGTCTCGAAGTAACCTTCATCAACCGTGTCCATCGTGGAGTTGAAGTTCTCGCGGTCGCGCGGCATCTGGAAACCTTCCGGCACGAAGGCGATGCCGTCAAAGTCGTCGGTTCCGAGCGGAACGTTCTGGGTGAGAGCCTCGCTCTGAACCCCGGGCGCTTGCCGTACACGTTCGGCCAGCAGCTTATAGAACTGCTGCGTCTGAGCTGCGCTGTACTGCATCAGGCGCGGATCGAAGCTGGCCATAAGCAAATGGTCTTTCGCGAAACCGGTATTCTCCAGCAAGGTATGCTGAAAACCCCGGACCATCAGGAAAGACGCCGTCAGCAGCATCAGGGACGTGGAAACCTGCGCCACCACCAGCACATTCCGGCCCCACAGGCGTTTGCGTCCGGGAACGTCCACGTCCGCCGACTTGAGTCCGTTCACCAGGTCCGCGCGCGTGCCCTGCAGCGCCGGCGCCAGGCCACAAAGGAGCGCGCTCAACGCGGACAGCGCGAGGCTTGCCAGGAGCACGCGCGTGTCCATCCGGAACGGGATTGAGAACGGCAAGTCGGTCATAAATATTACATTTTGAAAACTCTGAAACCACTGCACGATGCCGTACCCGATGGCGATCCCGGCCACTCCACCCAAGGACGCCAGAATCAGGCTTTCCGTCAACAGCATGCGGATCAGCCGGAAACGCCCGGCGCCAATGGCCAACCGTACGGCGATTTCGCGGGTTCGCGAGCGGGCACGGCTCAAAAGAAGTCCCGCCACGTTGGTGCAAGCGACCAGCAGGACCGCCAGCGCAAGGATCACAAAGATCACGCCGAATCTCCAGTTAATGTCGTCGGCTCGAGTCCGCATTTCGAACTGCGTGTGTACCGCCGCGCCGCGGCTGCGATTGAGCTTTGGATACTCGCTTTCGAAATTCTTTGCGAGCACGGCGAGTTCATTCTGCGCCTGCTCGAGTGTCGTGCCCGGCTTCAAACGCGCCTTGACATTCAACTCGCGATCGTCGCGGTCCTCGAAAAAATTCTTCTGGCGGTTGGTCGAAAACACGCGCGCCATCGCCAGCGGCATGTAGAAGTCGGGACGCCCGAATATTAGCAGCCCCGGGAAGGTTTCCGGTGCGACGCCAATCACGGTGAACGCCGTGCCGTTCAAGCGAATCGTCCTGCCAAGGACGGAGGGGTCGCTCGCGAATTCGCGCTTCCAGAAGTCCGGCCCGAGCACCACCACAGCATCGCGACCGGGCACCTGATCTTCGTCCTCCCGAAAGCCGCGCCCCAGCCGCGGCTCCACTCCAAGCACGTGGAAGTAGTTACCGGAAACCATCATCCCGCCCTTGATTCGCGGCGTGGCTGCGGGTTCGGCGCTGAAACCGACGGCCTCCATATCAGCGTTGGCGATCACGCCGTCGTAGCTCTTCGTTTTGCCGCGGATGTCCAGGTATTCGCGATAGGAGAAATCGTCGAAGCTACTATCGTGTGTAGTGCTCACCAGGGTCACTATGCCGCTCGGATGCGGCACGGGGTAAGGCTTAAAAATCAGCGCATCGACCATACTGAGTGTCCCCGCGGTCATCCCGATGCCCAGCGCCAGCGTGATCACCACGAACGCGGTAAGTCCGGACGTGCGACTCAGGCTCCGGATCGCGAAACGTGCGTCGTCGAGGAAATCCGTCAACCAATGAATGCGTCGCATGTCTCTCATCTCCTCTTTCCGTTGTTCCAGTCCGTCCATCGCGCGCATCGCCGCGTAGCGCGCCTCTTTTGGGGAAAGCCCATCGGCGATGCCTTCCTCGATTTTGTGCTCCAGGTGGAACTGCAGCTCCTCATCAAGTTCCCGCTCCACGCGGCGGCCAAGCAGAATGGACCTCATCCGTAACCGCGCCGTAAACCACCAGTGCTCCATTCGCATGGCTTTTGCTAAGCCTCCGAGATCTGGATAACGTGCGAGATGGCCGAGGACAGCCGCTGCCAGTTCGCCGCCTCCGATTCGAGTTGCTTTCTGCCCAGGCGGGTGAGCGAATAAAACTTCGCCCGCCGATTATTCTCCGTCTGCTTCCACTCGGCCGTGATCCAGCCTTCCTGCTCCAATTTGTGCAAGGCCGGGTAAAGAGATCCTTCGCTGACCTGCAGCACGTCTCCGGAGATGGATTTCAGGCGGAGACTGATGGCCCACCCGTGCAAAGGCTCCAGCGCGAGGATTTTCAGGAGGAGCAGGTCAAGGGTGCCTTGGACGAGGTCGTTCGGTTTGCTCATATCGGTTTCCGAGGTGAGTATACAAGATACTTCTCTCGGTAAGCAAGGGGAGAGCAGACGGATGGGGATAGGCCGGCCGGCGATTGCTCAGGCCAGAGAATCGTTTTGCGAAAAGGTCCAGCACCGGGATGATGACTCTATCCGTGCGTTCAAGACTTGGCTTTTCGAGGAACGAGACGACGGCGTCGTGAGAGACAGATGCGTGTCCGAATACCTGCAGCACCTTTGAGGTTTCAACTAGGCACCAATCGTGGGAATCCAGTGGCCGTGCGTTGTCAACACGCCTGATTCGCGCATTTGACGGGCTGGTCCGCAATCCGCTACGGTAGTTGCGCAAGTTGACGCGCAAGATGTCCGAGGTGTCCCCATGAATTTCTTTCTGCTCGTGATTTCTTTTCCCCAGTGGCTGCCGCACTTCTCGTTCCTCGATACGCCGCACGCCAACGAAATGATGGCGCTCCGCTGGCTGCATCTGGTCTTCGGGATCATCTGGATAGGCTTGCTTTACTTCTTCAACCTGGTGCTGACGCCGGCGATGAAAAAATGCGATCCCCAGCTGCGCATCAAAATCTATCCAGAGCTGCTGCCCGGCGCCATGGGCTGGTTCCGCTCGTCGGCGCTGGTAACGGTGATCGTGGGCATCCGCTACTTCACGATCCATCTGTCCGCAGACGCGAAACTTGCGGGCGACCGTTCGCTGATTGGCAAGTGGTTTGGCTGGTGGTTTCTCGTGTGGCTCGTCGCATACGTGTTTATTTACGCGCTGCAGCTTCCGGCAAAGGGGATTCTCAATAGTCCCTGGGTGCGCGTGATTGGAGTTTCCGTTGTGGTGATCGCAGGGTCGTGGCTCGTGCTGACTTTGAATGGCGGGGCCAACGTTTCGAACGCGCACCTGGCCATCAGCGTGGGCGGCGGGCTCGGGTTGGTGATGCTGCTAAATACGTGGGGAGTCATCTGGCGCGTACAGAAGCGGCTTATCGCGTGGGCGCGCACCAGCGCAGAGCAGGGCGTGGCGATGCCGCCGGAAGCTGAGCGTCTGATGCGCTGGAACTATCTCACTGCGCGCACGTCGTTTTGGCTGTCGTTCCCGATGCTGTTCTTCATGGGCGCGGCGAGCCACTACCCGTTCCTGAGTACCGTCGCGCGATAGAATTGGCAGAACGCTTTCATGACTGACCAGAGGAACTACAACGTACTGACGACTGAGAACGGCGTGCCGATCAAGGCCTGGACCAAGGGAGTGCAGCTCGAAGACCAAGCGCGCACGCAGCTCCTGAACGTCGCGCAGTTGCCGTTTATCTTTAAGTGGGTGGCGGCCATGCCGGACGTTCACTGGGGCATCGGAGCAACCGTCGGCAGCGTGATTCCGACGAAGGGCGCGATCATCCCGGCTGCCGTGGGCGTGGACATCGGCTGCGGCATGATGGCGGTGCAGACGGACCTGCACGCGCGCGATCTTCCGGACAACTTGAAGGGGATGCGCAGCGCGATCGAAAAGGCGGTTCCGCACGGGCGTACAAATCACGGGGGGCGCGGCGACGCAGGGGCGTGGCGGGAAATTCCTGCGCGCAACAACGAAATATGGCAGACGCTCAAGCCGCGTTACGACGCGATTCTGGAAAAACATCCGAAGCTGGATCGCGGCAATCATTCGAATCACCTCGGCACCCTGGGCACCGGCAACCATTTCATCGAAGTGTGCCTGGATGAAGCGGAAAACGTGTGGTTCATGCTGCACAGCGGCTCACGCGGCGTCGGCAACCGCATGGGGAGCTATTTCATCGAGGTGGCGCGCAAGGACATGCAGAAGTTTTTCATCAACCTGCCGGACAAGGACCTGGCGTATCTCTCCGAGGGCACCGAGCACTTCGAGGATTACGTCGAAGCCGTCGAATGGGCGCAGGACTTCGCGCGCTGGAACCGCCACCTGATGATGGAGCAGATCGTGGGCGCGGTGCGCGATTCCGGCGAGGTACGGCCGTTCGCCGCCGAGTTGAAAGCCATCAACTGCCACCACAACTACGTGGCGCGCGAACGGCACTACGGCCAGAATATTTTGGTGACGCGCAAGGGCGCAGTGCGCGCCCGAGAAGGCGATATGGGAATCATTCCCGGAAGCATGGGAGCGCGTTCGTACATCGTTCGCGGCAAGGGAAATATGGAAAGCTTCATGAGCTGCAGCCACGGCGCGGGGCGCGCGATGTCCCGCACGGAAGCCAAGCGGCGCTTCAGTGTGGAAGACCACAAGCGAATGACTGCGGGCGTGGAATGCCGCAAGGATGCCGAGGTCATCGACGAAACGCCGGCGGCGTACAAACCGATCGAGGCGGTGATGGCGGCGCAGAGCGATCTGGTGGAAATCGTCCACACCTTGCGTCAAGTCGTTTGTGTAAAAGGCTGAGCTGGGAACGAAAATGAAAAGGGAGGCGGGCCAGGTCGTCCCGCCTCCCTTCTTTCCCCTCTCGGGGAACCCGGCCAGTCAGACGGAGGGCGACTAGCCGGTCGTGTGTTGGCCTGCCTATATAATCCCGAAATCCAGAAAAAAGTTCCTGAGAAACCGAAAAAAATGAATAGAATTACGGTGGAAATCCGGCGCCTGC
>WNFO01005923.1_pt1 | contig 10753 bp, 9 predicted proteins | sample 5400251 | NCBI WGS metagenome assembly WNFO01 (sample SAMN13153354, study PRJNA577476) | soil metagenome | isolation source: 100 cm saprolite under Madrone tree | place: USA:California | collected 2016-06-14 | reverse complement strand
ACGGCAAACTCGCGCTGGTGACTGGCGCGGCGCAAGGTCTGGGACGCGCGATCGCCGAGACGTTGGCGGCGGAAGGCGCGCGCGTTCTCATCACCGACATCAACGGCGAGGGCGCACATGCCGTCGCCGAGGCCATCGATGCGCAGCATGGCTCGGGCAGGGCGTTTTCCATCCGTCACGACGTCGCTAACGAAGATGATTGGCGGGCTGCGATTGAATGCGCCCGCGACAGGCTTGGAGGCCTGTCGATCCTGGTAAACAATGCCGGGATACTGCAACTGGGCTCGGTAGAGGATCTCAGCCTCAGCGACTGGCGACGGAGCATGACCGTCAACGCTGACAGCGTTTTTCTCGGGTGCAAGACTGCTCTGCCGCTCATGCGCGATCACCAGCCCGGATCGATCATCAACCTGTCGTCGATCTCGGCGATGATCGCCGCAGGCAACACCGCGAGCTACAATGCGTCCAAGGCGGCGGTTTGGATGCTGACGAAGTCGGTGGCGCTGCATTGCGCCCGGCGTGGCTGGGATATCCGGTGCAACTCGCTGCATCCGACCTTCATACAGACGCCGATGCTCGACGAGTTCGCCGTGGGGCGCGACCACGATGTCGTGATGGACAAGTTGACCAAGCAGGTGCCGCTCGGGCGGCTCGGTCAGCCGAAAGATGTTGCGATGGCGGCACTCTACCTGGCGTCGGATGAGAGCCGATTCATGAGCGCCGCAGAGCTCAAGCTGGACGGGGGAATCTCGGCGATGTGAGGCGCGCCCCGGAACAGCCGGAGGCTATCCTTTCAAAATCAGATCGGCGCCTTTTTCGCCGATCGCGATGACCACCGCATTGGTGTTCCCGGAAACGACGGCCGGCATGATCGAAGCATCGATGACCCGCAATGCATCGATGCCATTCACCCTTAGACTGTCATCGACAACGGCGCCCAACGCCGCGGTGCAGCTTGGATGATATAGCGACCCACCCGTTTCGCGCGCAAAATCGAGAATCGCCTCGTCGCTCGTCATCGACGGGCCCGGCGTAAGCTCTTCCGCGACAAACGGTCGGATGGCCGATTGCGCCATGATATCGCGGATCACTCTCATGCCGGCGACGATATTCTCCTCGTCACGCGGATCGGCCAGATAGTTGGCGAGAATCTCCGGCGCTTCGGCCGGATCGGGCGACGTGATGTGGACATGGCCGCGGCTGTGCGGCCGCAGCGGACAGGCAGACACGGTGAACCCGGAAAACTCATGCAGCGCCGTGCCCATGGCATCCGTACTGAAGGTGATGAAATGAATCTGGATGTCGGGCCGGCCGTCACTCGCGCGCAGGCTGCGGAAGAAGCCGCCGGCATAACCCGCCGAGACCGTCAGGCCACCCTTGCGCTGCAACAGATACCGCAACCCCATCCGCACGGTGCGGATGGGCGAGCGAAGATCGTCGTTGAGCGTACACGCTTGTGTGGCGCGATAGACGATACGCGCCTGCAGATGATCCTGCATGTTGGCGCCGACTGCGGGCGCGTGATGGACGACCGGCACCCCCAGCGACCGGAGGCGCTCGCCGTCACCGACCCCAGAAAGCTCCAGAAGCTGCGGCGAGTTGATCGCGCCCGCCGAAAGGATCACTTCGCCCGTCGCCTTCGCGCTTTCAGGCCCGTGCTCATCGCGCCACTCGACGCCGACCGCCCGCTTCCCTTCGAAGAGGATGCGTTGGACCAGCGCCTTGGTGACGACTCGCAGATTTTCACGCCCCGCAGCCGGCCGCAGGTAGGCGACCGCGCTGCTGACGCGTCGACCCCGGCGTGCGGTCGCCTGATAGTAGCCGGCGCCCTCCTGCCGCGCGCCGTTGAAGTCAGGATTGGCCGGGTGTCCGGCCTCGACGGCCGCCGCAATGAAGGCATCGCACAGCGGATGCGGTTCGGTGGGGTCCGATACGCTCAGCGGCCCACCGACTCCGTGGTAGGCATCGGCACCCCGCATCTGGTCCTCCGCACGGATGAAGTAGGGGAGCAGGTCGTCATAGCCCCAACCGACGTGCCCGTGGGCGCGCCAGTCGTCGAAATCTTCACGCTGCCCACGGATGTAGAGCAGGCCGTTGATCGAAGACGATCCGCCCAGTACGCGCCCGCGCGGCTGCGAGATGCGCCGGCCCTTCATCCCCGGCTCGGGCGCCGTGGAGTAGCCCCAGTTGAGGGTTGGATGTTTGAACAGCTTGCCATAGCCGAGCGGCACGTGGATCCACGGATTGCTGTCCTTCGGACCTGCTTCGAGCAGCAGCACGCGATGGCGCCCATCGGCGCTCAGCCGATTCGCGAGGACGCACCCCGCACTGCCGGCGCCTATGATGATATAGCTGAAGGTCATGTCCATCATGGATCGAGCTTGCTCATCACGAAGTCGGCAATCGCGAGCGAAGCGGTGAGCCCCGGCGACTCGATGCCAAACAGGTTGACGAGGCCGGGACAGCCATGATCGGCGGGCCCGGAGATCATGAAGTCGGCGGCCGGTTCGCCGGGACCGGAAAGCTTGGGCCGGACCCCCGCATATCCCGGGGACAGCTTTTGCGGATCGAGGTCTGGCCAGATTTTCCGGCCCGCCGCGACGAAAGCCGTCTTGCGCGCTTCATCCACCGTGTAATCGACCGAGTCGATCCACTCGACGTCCGGCCCGAGACGCGCCTGCCCCCCGAGATCAAAGGTGAGATGTGTACCAAGCCCGCCCGGTTCCGGCACCGGATAGATCAAGTGCGAGAACGGGGTTTTGCCGGAATAGCTGAAATAAACACCGCGAGCGAGAAAAAGCGGTGGAATATGTTTCGGATCGAGACCTTCGACCGCCGATGCAAGCCGCTGTGCGCCAAGCCCCGCCGAGTTTATGAGCATGTTCGTGCTCACGACCGGGGCAGCTTCGTCCGGCAGATAGAGTCGCCACCCGTCACCTCCCCTCGTCACGCGCTCAACCTTGTTGTTTGCGACGAAGGTGGCGCCATGCGCCTCGGCCTCACCGAGAAGCGCAAGCATATAGGTATGAACGTCGATGATACCGGTCGAAGGCGAGTAGAGCGCGCCCGCGCAATTCAGAACGGGCTCATGCTCCCGCACCTGCCCGGTCTCGAGCCGCTCGAGATTGTCCACGCCGTTGGCCTTCGCGAGATGTTCAATTTCATCGAGCTTGCCAAGCTGATCCGACGTTGCGGCGAAGATGAGCTTACCGCAGCGGCGGTGCGGAATACCCCGTGCGGAGCAATAGTCATAGAGCCGGTCACGGCCGGCCACGCAGAGCTGACCCTTCAGCGAGCCCGTGGGATAATAGATGCCGGCATGGATGACTTCGCTGTTGCGGCTGCTCGTCCAGGTGCCGAACGTCTCCTCTCCGTCAAGGATCAGGAGAGACCTTCCGGAGCGCGCGATGGCGCGAGCGATGGCCAATCCCACAACACCTGCCCCGACGACGATCGCGTCCACGTCAGCCATGACGCTCACACAACTTGAAGTGCTCGACTATTTCTGCTATCACGCGTGGGAAGCTCGTGACAAGGAGATACAACATGGCCGCCACCAAGGGCGGGGATATACGCCGAAGCGATTTTCCATGGTACATGCAGATCGCGAGCCGATGGGCCGATTGCGATCCCTATGGCCATGTCAACAACGCGATCTATTATAGCTGGTTCGACACTGCGCTGACGACTCTGGCGATCGAACGGGGCGTACTCCATGCCCCGGGCCAGACGAGTATTGGTCTTTGTGTCGCCAGTGGCTGCGAGTTTCTGGCGCCGATCGGATTTCCGCAAACCGTCGATGCAGGCGTGCGCGTCGGGCGCATCGGCCAAAAGAGCATACTCTATGAACTGGCGCTTTTCGCGCAAGACTCCGAGACACCGGCGGCGGTGGGCCACTTCACCCATGTTTATGTCGATCGGGCGACGCGGAAGAGCGTCGCGCTTGCCGAGGCACAGCGCAAGGCCATGGAAGATCTCGTCCCGCGCTGACCCCCCTTGACCAAACAGGCAGCCCACTGAGGCGATCCATCACCTATGCCACAGGGCCCCGCCGCTGTCATACCGGCGGGCCCGTCCGGGCGGCGGTGACGCCGGCACCGCCGCGGCGGGCGCCTCGACCTAGAACGGATCGTTGCCGTTCTTGCGCTGCTCGGGCGGCGGGATGACCGAGAGGACGTCCCAGTGCTCGATGATCTTGCCATTCTCGACACGGAACAGGTCGTAGTTGGCCGTGTGCGCCTCGACCGTATTCGCATCGACGAGCGCAAGCACGAAGTTGCCCTCCGCGACATAGCGGCGTGGTTGAAGCACCGGACCGGCCTTGGGCTTGGCGGAACCGGGCCCGGCATCGAGCACACTCTTGAACCGGGTTTTCAGGCTTCCGGCGCCATCGCCGATTCTCGAGGCGTGCTGCACGTAGTGCGCCGTATCCATGAACTCGCCCATGCGCTCGAAATGCTGTTCCACCATCACCGCTTGCTTGAAGGATTGCACGACCGTGCGATTGGCTTCGGTCTTGTCGAGATCGGTGACGGTCGTGCCACCATCGAACTGTGTGTGGCCGGAGGCATTCGGCTTCGCCAGCGGCTCCTGGCCGCCCCAGTGCTCGACGATCTTGCCGTGCTTGAAGCGGAACAGATCGAACGCGATCAGCGTCGGACGATCCTTGAGGCCCTCGTACCTCGAGTGTGTCAACACCAGATCGCCGTCGACCAACGTGCGGTAGATGGTGATGCTCGCGTTCGGAGAGCTGGCGACGTCGCGCGCAAACGCCCGCTCCCCTTCCAGTCCGTCGGCCAACAGCGGATCATGCTGCACCAAGGACTTGTCAAACCAGTGATCCACGGCGTGCGGGTCTTTCTTCTGGAAGATATCGGTCAAGGCTTGCTGAGCGTTCTCGCCCAGCTTCGCCGTTGGCTTGCCCTGGCTCTCCGTGACACAACCGGAAATCAGCGTCACGGCGCCCATGACGGCGACGGCCGGCAGCACTTTTCCCCATGGCACCGCCGTGGCGCGCGCAAACGCGGTCAGAACCGCCGCGATGTGTCCGTTCTTCATGCTCATGTTGATCTCTCTTTAGTTGTCTGCAATATGACTGTCGGGAACGTGCTGCCTGGAACGCGCGGGCGAGCGCATGGCGCTGCGTGGCGGAGGCTCATCGGCGGAACGGGACGGCTTGCTTCATCCTTGCGCGGCCGGTGACCGGAAGAAACGTTTGCATGAGTTCTTCAATCGATTGCATGATAATTGAGCCCCGGAAGAGAGTAAAGCGCGCAGCAGCCCCGCTGACGGGCACGCGTAAGCTATGATCCAAGCTCCATCCCCATGCCGCGAACGCCATTCATGACCACTTCCGAGTCCACTTTGCGCCGGCAACGTGCCCTTTCCGCCCGGCGACAGGACTCGCGGGCGGCCAGCAAGCAGCCATTGCCCTCCAAGCGTCCCGATCACGACCTGGAGCACTCGGTCGGTTATCTGCTCAATCGCGCGGCCCGCATCATCGCGGCGCGCTTCAGCGACGATCTGAAGTCCTACGACATCAACCTCCAGGCATGGCGTCTGCTGGCTGCGCTCCGTCACGAAGATCATCAGACACTGTCCGATCTGGCCAGTCACACGGGTTCCGAATTATCCTATCTGTCGCGCTCGGTCGGCACACTCGAATCCAAGGGTTATGTACGCCGCGGCGAGTCCCCCTCCGATCGTCGCAACATTCATTTGTCCCTGACTGCGGCGGGCACTGCAATCGTGAGCGAACTCTCACCGCGCGCATGGCAGATCGAACGTATGTCGGTAAAAGGCGTGTCCGCCCGCGAACTCGACATCACGCTCAGGACTCTTCGGACGGTCTATTCGAATCTCGTCGACAACTGCGGGGACGCACCCGTCGTCAATCGCAAGCTGACGGTGGCGCGCCGCGTGCGCCGGCGCGAAGCGCGCGATGAACCATCCGGCTGAGCGCCCCCGTTACTGTCTTCATGCACCGAAAATCGGGTTTTTGGTCAGCCAGGCATGGCATGATTCTCACCCCAGTTGTCCATCGGGCCTAGTGGGTACCTGGTGTGACCGCGAATAGCGGCTCGGCCAGAACGTCCGGTTTTCCGATTCAGACATCCTTTCGTGCGGTGCCGTGGGCCGCGAATGTGCTCTTCAGCGTGCCGATGTGTTCGACCCAGATCTCGATCTCGTCGCCGGGCTCGATGAACTGGTTGTCCGGCAGGCCGACTCCCGCCGGCGTGCCGGACAGGATCATGTCGCCCGGGTACAGCGGGACGCGGCTGCTGAGGAAGGCGATCTGCTCTGCGACGCTGAAAATCATCTGGGCCGTGCTCGAGTCCTGCCGCACCTCGCCGTTGCGCCAGAGCCGGATGGCGACAGACTGCACGTCCGGAATGTCCTCCGCCGGCGTAATCCACGGGCCCAGCGGACAACTGCCTTCCCAGCATTTCTGTGTGATCCAGTCGTAACGAAATGGCGAGTGCGTGCCGAAGTACTGGCGCAGGAACCCATCGCGCACGGAAAGATCGTTGGCGACGGTGTAGCCGGCGACATGCGACAGCGCATCGTCAACGCTGACGTTGCGTGCGAGACGTCCGATCACCACCGCGAGCTCCGCCTCCCAATCGACGCAGCGGCTGTACGGCGGCAGGGTCACGCGCTCACCGGTACCGACGACCACCGAGCACGACGGCGCCTTGATGAAATGCCAAGGCGCCCCCGAAACCGTGTGCGGGTCGGGCGACGGTGGCATGTTGAACGCGCGGTCCATCTCGGCGACGTGATCATGGTAATTCGCGCCCGCGCCGTAGATGGTCCCGGGCAGCATCGGCGCCAGCAGCTTTACCTCGTCGAGCCCGAAGCCCGGCAACGACGCCCGCGCCGCGCCAATACGACCGGCTGCCTCGCGCAATTGCGGTCCAAACCTGTCCCACTGGCCGATGAGCTCGCTGACCGTCCGGTCATGCATGTCAAGCCGCAGCGCGTCGCCCAGCTGCGGACCATACGGATAGACACGCCCGCCGATCAGCAAGCCGGCGCGCGCGCGCCCTTCGTGGTCGAAACTCAGGAGGTGATAGCGGTCATTCATGGCGAAAGGTGCCGGCACTCAGAAGCGATCGCCGAAATCGAAGATGTCGTCGTCCTGGAAACGGCAAACCGCATTTGGCCGTAAAGTCACGACGCGCGGCACCGCCGGATCGTTGCGTGGCAGGTCGATCACCCGGTCGCCTTCCACCTTGCCGATCGAGATGTTGCCCCGATGCTGATAAGTGGTGAGTTTCATGAATTTCCAAGAGAACGGGTTGCGCGAGACCCGTATGGGAGCGGATCTTCTGCCGTCCTCGCGTGCGCAGGACTCTGGACAGGATAAGGATAGCGGCGCGGCAGCCGCAGCACCAGCCACTGCACAGGACGGTGACATTACCGACGGTCAGTCCGAGGACCGAGCCGGACACGATCCACCAGCGGCTTCTAGACATCCCTTGCACGGCTGTTCCCCATTGCCATGGAGGGCGTGCTCATGCCTTTGCCTCGACCAACTCGGGCATGGCGTTCGCGCCGGCACCCGTGAAGCAGCGCGGATCGCGCACCGAGCCCCAGGAGTCCAGAGAGCTGGGCGACGGCTCGATGCGTCGCGGCGCGCGTGGATACGCCTCAGGAAAAGCTTCCATGCCGAAGCTGTATTCCATCGTGAGACCGTCCGGATCCAGGAAGTACAGAAAGATGCTGTCCGAAGCCGGATGCCGGCCAGGTCCGAACACCACGTCCGAGCCGGCAGCCTTCAGGCGGGATAGCGCCCGGCCGATGTCGTCGATTTCCGTCACCATGTAGTTGACATGGTGCAAACAGCGGCGCTCGAACTGCGCGATGCCGACACCATGGTGATACGGATTCGGCCAACAACGCATGAACGTGATGAATTCGCCCAATGAATCCGATTCGCTGAAATTCAGCACGTCACGCCAGAATTCGACGGCGCGCGCCGCGTCGGGTGTGTTGAACACGACATGCCCCAGCCGCTGGATGCGCGCGACCGAAGGCTGGAACGGACGCGCGGAGTCTTCCAACGGGACGTAGAACTCCACTGTCGCGCCGACCAGCGGCTCAAATACGCGCACGGCCCGCAGTTGCGCGCGTGCGCGGCACGTTTCCAATTCGGTTTCGTGCGCGTCGAGACCGGCGCGAGCGAGACGCTCGATCAGCGGTTCGAACTGCGCCATGTCCTGCAGCATGAAACCGGCGCACCGGAGTCCCGCTTCGGGGGCCGCGTGCAGCACCAAGCTATGATGATCGTGATCGCAGCGTAATCGGATCCCGCCATCGGAACCCGTGTCGACGTATTGGAGTCCCACCACCTCTTCATAGAAGCGGCGCGCGCTTTCCGGATGAGTCACGTTGAGTTCGATGCGCCCCAGTTTCCGATATCGGATCATCGCACACCCTCCTTCAATACTGGCCGCGCGGCGGCAAACCGAGCCGCATCTGTCCATACATCGTGGACACCGCGTGCCAGTTGACGCTGATGTGGTGTGCAACGGCATTGATATCGCGCCACGCGCGCTGGACGCCGCCGTCCAACTGGATGCCGGTTCCGCCCACGACGTCGTACAGCGAGTTGATCGCCTCGACACACAGGCGCACCGCGTAAGCGTGGCCTCGCCGCAGCGTGATGCGTTGCGTCGCGCTCAACTTGGCGCCGGCGTCCACCAATTCAGTGGCCAGTTGCAGGTCGCGTTGCAGGATGAGCTGCGCGGCGTCGACCGCTGCTTCGCCCTGCGCGACCGCCGACTGCACATGGCCGAACTGGGCAATCGAGGCGCCACCGCCCGCGAACGCGCCACGCGTAGAGCGTGCGGCAACGCTCTCGACGAACTCGTCGAGCGCGCCGCGCAGGGCCGCCACGGCCGGGTTGGCCAGCAACGGCGGAAAGCCGCTCAGAAAAGGCACCCGGTACAGCATCGAATCGTGAATGTCCGCGCCCGGCGCTTCCTGCTCGAGAACTTCCGAAAACGCCACCGTGCGATGCGCAGGAACGAACACCTCCTCGTCGATTGCTATGTCCTTGCTGCCCGTGCCTGCCAGACCAACCGTGAACCACGTGTCGACGATGCGGTAGTCGCCCTGCGGCACCAGGAGGAAAATCGGCCGGGGCGGGTCCCCGGCCGCCGGCTCGACCATCGCGCCCAGCGACAACCACTGCGCGTTATCGCTGTTGCTGCCGAAGCTCCATCGGCCCTTCAGCCGGAAGCCGCCGGCGGTCGGTGTAGCCTTGCCTGTCGGCGCGATGCAAGAGGCAATCAGCGCGTCCGGCGACCTGCCCCACGCATCCTGTTGCGCCTGCTCCGGAAACATTCCGAGCACCCACGCCGCCGCCGCGCTCAGTCCGTAACACCAGCCGGTTGATGCACATCCCTGGCCTAGTTCGAACGCCAGGCGGCGCAGCGCCTCCAGGCTCAGCTCGTATCCACCAAAACGCCGCGGCTGGACCGCCCGATACAGACCGGCCTCTTTGAGCAGGCTCGTGACGTCCTCCGAAATGCGCCGGTCCTGTTCAGTCTGGCGGGCACGCTGGGTGACCAGCGGACGCAGTTGTATGGCGGCATCCAGCAAACGCGTGAACACGCCGGGGTCGGATGCCGCGGCGTGAATCGATGCTGGCTGCTTCTCCAGGGTGCTCGAGGTCGACGTCATGCCTGTCGTCTCCACAATTATTGCAAAAGCAACTAAACTGTCGGCGAGTCTAATCCGAATTAGTTGCTTTTGCAACCTTATGAGGCTGACTGCCAGATCAGGAGTTACCCGAATGAACACGGCTCGCCAGCCACCCCACTGCGGATGCATCGACATCCATACTCACGTCGTTCCTCATGATTTCCCAGCCTACGTGGGCCGCCGTCCCGACGCCCCGTGGCCATCGATGGCCGACGCCGGGCCCTGCCACCGGCACGTCGTCATCTCGTCCAAGGTGTACCGAACGGTGTCGAACCGGGCGTGGGACGTCGACATTCGACGCGGTGACATGGACCGCATCGACGTCCGACGGCAAGTGCTTTCCCCCATGCCGGAACTGCTGTCGTATTGGCTCGACCCTGCAGACGGTGCGACGCTCGCGCGTTACCTGAACGAAGTGCTTGCGAACATGGTGGCCCGGTCACCCGGCCGCTTCAGCGCCCTGGGCGCGGCACCGATGCAGGACATCGACTGCGCGATACGGGAACTCGAATTCGCCGTAGGCACGCTGGGGCTGGCTGGGATCGAGGTCGGCAGCAACGTGGGCGGCGTGCCGATCGGCGATCCACGTTTTTGGCCGTTCTTCGAGGCCGCCGAGGCATGCAACGCTGCGCTCTTCGTGCACCCGTTGCGTCCGGCCGGTATGGACCGGCTGGTGGGACCGCCGGCGCTGGAGCAGATCGTCGCGTTTCCGGGTGAGATCGGTCTGGCGGCGGCATCATTGATCACCGGTGGGTTGCTGAAAAGGTTTCCGCGCTTGCGCGTCGCGCTAAGCCACGGTGGCGGCGCCATCCAGACCTTGCTGCCTCGCATGCAGTTCGCGTGGGAGTGTCAGGACGCATTGCGCGAGGCCATCCCCGTGGCGCCGGTCGACGCGGCACGGACGCTCTATTACGACGACCTGCTCTACAGCACCACCGCCATCCACTCTCTCATCGAAACGGTGGGCGCGAATCGCGTGATGATCGGGACCGACTATCCGTTCGCGATCATGGACCCCGACCCGGCGGCACGCGTCGCGGCA
>WNFO01010388.1_pt1 | contig 10755 bp, 8 predicted proteins | sample 5400251 | NCBI WGS metagenome assembly WNFO01 (sample SAMN13153354, study PRJNA577476) | soil metagenome | isolation source: 100 cm saprolite under Madrone tree | place: USA:California | collected 2016-06-14 | reverse complement strand
CGCTCAATATAAACCGGAAATCCCGGCAGCTGTGATGGTCTTTCAGGACGGCCAATTGTACACCGAACGCAATGCTAACAATCCAACTCTAAACGTCATCGATAATCTGATCGCGCAAAAAAGAATTCCCGTGATGATTTGTATTTTCATCAGTCCCGGTGACATTGCCGATTCTCCCGGTACTCCCACCTACAACTTTGTGAAGGCCTATTCGGAGAAATGGCACCGTACGCTCAAAGACTCGATGCGCAGCACTCTGTATGATACGGTGAGCGATCGCTACGTGCGCTTTCTTCGCGACGAAATCCTCCCCGAGGTCGCCCGAAAGTATAACCTTCGCAAAGATCCTTACAGCCGCGCCATCACGGGGCTCTCGTCCGGAGGAATCTGCGCTTTCAACGCCGCGTGGCAGATGCCCGATCAGTTCAGCCGCGTTATTTCCTGGATTGGCAGCTACGCGAGCATTCAATGGAAGGAAGATCCCGCCGTTCCGGATGGCGGGCAGGACTATCCGGACAAGGTTTTGCGCGAGGCAAAGCGCAACATCCGGGTATGGATGCAGGATGGCTCCGAGGACCTCGATCTCCGTTACGGCAATTGGCCTCTTGCGAACTTGCGCATGGCCAACGCCCTGAAAGCTCAGGAGTATGATTTCCATTTTAGCTTTGGAAAAGGCACCCACAACTCTGCCCACGGCGCGGCTGAATTCCCAGCGGAGATGATTTGGCTCTGGCGCGACTACGACCCTGGAAAGACCTCACAAACGTATGAGATCGAGCCATCTGAAAAATCGAAACCTCTGTTCCGAGTGGCGGTCACGAATCGCGACGTCGAATAGCCTCGACCGTGGCCACGAGGAAACGCCGAGTTCAGCGACACATTACGCAGCACGTTTCTCCACCACGAAAATCTTGTTCACGATTTTCCATCCATCGGCGAGCTTCAGAAGAGAAATGTAGTCGGTGTACGTGGAGTCCTTGTAAATCTCAACGACGTTCACTGAGGCCGCCTTTCCCGTAACGTCCACCGATGCAATCTGCAGATCGCCTTTCTCTTCTTTTCCCGCGCTTTTTTCAAACCCCTTGTACCACTGTTCCTGGGTCAGTTGACCGAGCTCGTCATTCTTCCGAACAAAAAACAATTTTGCCTCTGGATGAAACGCCCGTTTGAAGCTGTCGATATCGTTGAATTTCAGGCCATGCAGATAGGACTCCACCGTCCGCCGCACTATTTTTTCTTCCGAGGTTGCTTGCGCGTAGATTCTCAATGCTCCTCCAACCGTCAGAAGGAGCAGCATAGCGAGCAAGCGAGCAGGCCAGTGATCCATTTTGTTCTCCGGAACAGCAGTCGTTTGCAATCCTAGCTGACAGCTTTTGAAAGTGCACCTATTTGGACGCGGCGAATCCTTTTTCGCCTGGAGTTTGACACTCTCCGGTTGCGCCGATAGTATCAATCGATTGGCGAAATTTTATGAAACTTGCCTATTTTGATTGCTTTAGCGGAATCAGCGGCGACATGACTCTCGGCGCTCTGGTGGACGCTGGTTGTAGCCTGGAACTGCTGCGATCTGACCTGCAAGGCCTGCAGATTCCAGGCTGGACGATTTCTTCAGAAAAAGTCTGGAAAAACGGGATGGCTGCCACATTCGTTCACGTTGCTACCGAGGGCCAAACCAAGCACCGCAGCCTCTCGGCCATTCTCGAAATTTTCGAAAAGTCACAGCTTTCGGAGTCAGTAGGAAAAAACGCCGCCGCCATTTTTCGCAAACTTGGTGAAGCCGAAGCCTCCGTGCACGACGTTGCGCTCGAAAAAATTCATTTTCACGAAGTTGGCGCGGTCGATGCCATCGTCGATATTGTAGGCGCTTGCATCGCCTTCGATGCGCTCGGTATTGAGAAGTTCGCTTGCTCTCCGCTCAACGTCGGCGGCGGCACTGCGAAAATGACGCATGGAGTTTTGCCCGTGCCCGCTCCGGCTACCGCCAAATTGTTGCAGGGCAAGCCAACTTACTCAAACGGCGTGCAAAGGGAATTGGTCACGCCCACTGGCGCAGCCATAGTTTCCACACTTTGCGACACGTTCGGTCCACAACCCCAGATGACCGTTTCCGCGATCGGTTATGGCGCAGGTTCGATCGAGCTCGAAGGGCAGCCAAACGTCGTTCGCATCATGATCGGCGAAGCTGCCGACAAAGTTATCGCAGGCTTCGACGAAGAAATTTCTGTCATCGAAGCGAATCTCGATGACATGAACCCGCAAATCTACGGCTACTTTCTCGAAAAAGCCCTTGCGGCAGGCGCACTCGATGTGTACACAACCCCCGTGCAGATGAAAAAGAATCGTCCCGGAACATTGCTGACGCTTCTCTGCAAACCGCAGGATACGAACTCGCTTATGTCCCTGGTCTTTGCCGAAACCACCACGTTTGGCGCGCGCACCTATCGCGCGCAACGTCGCACGCTGCCGCGCGAGTCTGTGAACGTCCACACGCAATTCGGCGACGTTCGCGTCAAGCTTTCGCGTGTCAATGGCCGCATCCTGCATGTCGCCCCGGAATTCGATGATTGCCGCAAACTCGCCGTGGAAAAAAACGTTCCGCTGCAGCGCGTCTTCAACGAAGCCATGCGCAGCTACGACGCTAGCTCCAAGACCGAATAGCTTTGGAAAGTAGGAACAGGAGAAAATGCCAGGCCAGAAGCCAAAATTCTATCTGACGACGCCCATCTACTACACGAACGGCCTGCCCCACATCGGTCATACCTACACGACCGTCGTCGCCGACGTCATTCGCCGTTACAAGCGTATGCGCGGCTATGAAGTCGTGATGACCACCGGCACCGACGAACACGGCGTTAACGTCGAACGCGCCGCGAAAAAAGCCGGCGTCCCCGAATCCGAATTCGTTGCCAAGATGGCCGCTGCCTGGCGAAGCCTCTGGGACGAACTCGGCGTGCCTGCTGACGAATTTATTCGCACCACCGATCTTCGCCACGTCCGCACGGTGCAGTGGCTTTTCAAATTGTGCCGGGAGAACGGCTACGTCTACAAAGGGCACTACACCGGCCAATATTGCATTTACGACAACGCTTTTGTGAATGACGCCAAGCCTGGCGACAATTGTCCCGACTGCGGCCGTCCCACCGAAACTGTCACCGAAGAAAACTATTTCTTCAAACTTTCGGCATTCCAGAAACCGCTTCTCGATTTTTACAAAAAGAACCCTGAGTTCATTCAGCCGGAAAGCCGCAAAAACGAAATTGTCACTTTCGTTGAAGGCGGCCTGAAGGATTTAAGTATCACGCGCGCAGCTATCCGCTGGGGCATTCCCGTTCCGGGCGAAGAACCCCACGTTTTTTATGTTTGGTTCGATGCTCTGACCGCGTATCTCAGTGCCGTCGACGGCCCCGAGTACGAAAAGCGCGGCATGTGGCCCGCCGATTTGCATCTCGTCGGCAAGGACATCATTCGCTTTCACACCGTTTACTGGCCCGCATTCTTAATGGCCGCCATGCTCCCGCTCCCAAAACAAGTTTGGGCCCACGGCTGGTTCCTGATGGACGCCAGCAAAATGAGCAAGTCCAAGGGCAATGTCGTGCTTCCTCGCCCGATCGCGAATATGCTCGGCATGGATGCTCTCCGCTATTTCCTGCTGCGCGAAGTCGTCTTCGGCCAGGACGGCAATTTCAGCTACGACGCGCTCGTTACGCGCTACAACAGCGATCTGGCCAACGGTCTTGGCAATCTTGCCAGCCGCACCGCAGCGATGATCGACAAAAACTTTGGCGGCAAGATTCCAAAGGCCGGCAAACTTCAGGCACAGGACGAAACACTCGCGCGCGAAACGCAATCGGCAATCGGCGACATTCTCGAGTATTTCGCGAAAATGGAATTCGCTCGCGGCCTGGAGTCGATCTGGGCAGTGGTCTCCGCCGCCGACCGGTACTTGACGAAAGAGCAGCCGTGGGCGCTTGGTGATTCCGAAGCCGATACTCAGCGTAAAGCGACAATTCTTTCAACGACCGCGGAGCTTCTCCGTATCGTCAGCGCACTCGCCCATCCAGTTCTTCCAGAAAGCACCGCGAAAATTTGGATGCTGCTCGGCCAGCCAGGTTCCGTTTCCGCCGTCGAACTGGATGGTTTACGGTGGGGAGAACTTGCTAGCGGAGTGCAACTTGGCAAAGCACAAACCCTTTTTCCGCGTGTCGAAAAATCTGAAGCGATCGAGAGGATCGAATCCATGGCAAACGAAGAACTGAATCCAACCGCGCCCACACCGGCGCCAGTCACGACACCCACGAGCGGGAGTGCAGCCGCCGCGCCTTCAGCCAGCGAGAAAATCGGTATTGAAGACTTCGCGAAAGTCGAAATGCGCGTGGGCCAAATCAAAACCGCTGAACGAATCGTCGGAGCTGACAAGTTGCTGAAACTCACGGTAGACATCGGCACGGAAATCCGCCAGATCTGCGCCGGCATCGCGCAGTTCTATGAACCGGATTCGCTCATCGGCCGAAAAGTTGCCGTCGTCACCAATCTCGCGCCTCGCAAACTCCGCGGAGTCGAATCGAACGGTATGATCATCGCCGCCTCCGTCGGCCCGGAAGGCCGCCCGGTTCTGGCGGGCTTCCCCGAAGACGTGGAAGTGGGCGCGAGACTGAAGTAGGGTCACGATAGATCGCGCCCCTGCGGCGCCGGAAATTCTGCCTTCTCTACTCATGGACCTCATCGACTCCCACGCGCACATCGATTTTCCGCAATTCGCTGACGATCGCGAAGCCATGCTCCAGCGCGCCCGCGACGCCGGCGTTGGTACTTTGCTCGCTATCGGCACCGGGCCGGGGCCAGAAAAACTCGACGCCGCTATCCCGTTAGCCGAACAGCACGATTGGATTTACACGAGCGTTGGCATTCACCCTCACGAAGCCAAAGAAGTCTCTCCGCAACATCTGGACGAACTCGCTCGCCTCGCGCAACATCCCAAAGTCATCGCCTGGGGCGAAATTGGCCTGGATTATTTTTACGACCACTCCCCGCGCGACGTGCAAGCCACCGTTTTCCGCTCGCAAATGGAGCTCGCCCACGCCGCTAAGCTCCCCATCATCATTCATTGCCGCGATGCCTGGGACGACTGCCTTGCGCTCATAGAGCAGCACTGGAGGCCTACCGGGCTCGCCGGCATTCTCCACTGTTTCACCGGCACGTTCGCTCACGCCAAGCGCGGCCTCGATATGGGTTTCCTCATCTCCTTCGCAGGCAATGCCACTTATCCGAAGACGCAGAATATCCGCGACGTCGCGAAGGAAATTCCCCTCGACCGCATCCTCATCGAAACTGACTCCCCGTTCCTCGCGCCCCAGCCGTACCGCGGCAAGCGAAACGAACCCGCCTATGTCGCGGAAGTGGCCAAGACACTGGCTACTGTGAGAAACTTAGCGCCAGAAGAAATCGCTGCCGCCACTGCGGCTAATTTCAGGCGACTCTTTCGCATCGCCCGGCCAGACATCTCTTAGGCCGATGAGTCCCAAGAGCACGTATACGCAGGCCGCAAAGCCGGCCCAGGGAGAAGTGCCATCGCGCTTCTGACGGTCAAGGAAATTTTCGATTTGGTTCGCGACGATCTGGTCCTCGTGGAGCAGGAACTCTCCCGCCAGAGTGCCTCCGCCTATCAGCCGGTGGGTGAAATCACCAGCTATCTTCTCGGTGGAGGTGGCAAGCGCCTGCGCCCCGCGCTGCTCCTTCTCGCCAATGCATACGCCGGTGAAAACCGCCCCGGCGCGATTCGTCTGGCCGCGGTAGTCGAACTTCTTCACAGCGCCACGCTTATCCACGACGATGTAATCGACAGCGCGGACACGCGTCGCGGCCGACCCTCGGCAAATTCCCGCTGGGGCAATCATCGCAGCGTTCTCGCTGGAGACTGGCTCTACATGCAGTCATTCCAGATGGCGCTCGAGGAACGCAACTTCCGCATTCTCGATATTCTGATCGACCTCACGCAAAAAATGGTCGAAGGCGAACTCATCCAGCTGGCAAAAATTGGCCGCATCGATGTAAACGAAGAGGACGCTCTGAAATTGGCTACTTACAAGACCGCGTGCCTTTTCAGCGGTTGCGCGCGTCTCGGCGCAGTTCTCGGTGGCCTCAGCGGGGAGGAGGAAGAAGCGCTTGCCGACTACGGCCGCTACTCCGGCCTCGCTTTTCAGATGGTGGACGATCTTCTCGATTTTACGGCTTCCGCCGAACAACTCGGCAAGCCCGTGCTCAGTGACCTAAAAGAGGGCAAAGTCACATTGCCTCTCATCTACGCAATGGAAAACGGTCATCGTGATGCCCGCGAACTCGTCGCGCGTGTCCTTCAGGAAAAAGATTTCATCAGCGTAAAGGCCGAAACCATTGTCTCTCTCGTTCATGAGTCCGGAGCTCTCGAGCGCGCGCGCAAGCTCGCCCTCGACTACGCGCGCCGTGCAAAAGAGTGCATTCAGGGTGGCGAGGATTCCGAGTACGCCCGCGCCCTGCTGACGCTTCCAGACTTCATCCTCGAGCGCGAGAATTAGCGGTTCCCCAATGCTGCCGTTCAAGCTCGTTTATCATCCCCGCTACGATTTGAATCTTGGCGCGCACGTTTTCCCCTCGCAGAAATTCCGTTTGCTTTACGAACTTCTGCTCCGCGAAAAAATTGCCGTGCACGAAGATATTGTCGAGCCAGACCGCGCCGCGGACGAGGATCTCCTTCGCGTTCACACCCTTGAATGGATTACCAAACTAAAGACCGGAACGCTCACACCCAACGACGTCATGAAGCTCGAAGTCCCATACTCGCCCGAGCTGGCGGAGGCGGTCTGGCTCGCCGCAGGTGGCACCATCCTCGCGGGTCAGCTTGCTCTTCGCGATGGCTTCGCCAGCAATCTCACTGGCGGCTTTCACCATGCTCACGCGAATCACGGCGAAGGATTTTGCGCCGTTCACGACGTTGCCATTGCGATTCGCCGTCTGCAGGCCGATGGTCTGATCAAAAAAGCTATGGTTGTCGACACCGATGTGCACCACGGCAATGGCACGGCGCACATCTTTAGTAACGACGATTCCGTCTTCACGCTTTCCATCCATCAGGAGCACAACTATCCCGCATACAAACCGCCGTCCAATGTCGACCTCGCGCTCGAAGACGCCGTCGAAGACGAAGAATATCTCTCGGCACTTTTACCGGCAGTCGAGCAGTCGCTCGATGAATTCCATCCCGATATTCTTTTTTATGTTGGTGGGGCCGATCCGTTCTGCGAAGACCAGCTCGGCGGCCTCCGTCTCACAGAGTCCGGCTTGAAAGCACGTGACAAAGGCGTTTTCCGTGCTGCACGCAGCGGCAATATTCCGGTGGCCACGACACTCGCCGGAGGCTACGCGCGTCGCGTTGAAGACACCATCCGCATCCATAGAAACACCATCCTCGCAGCTCAGGAAGTCGCCGGCGAATCTCCCAGCCAATTGCACGCCACCCACGGCTCATGATTTTGGTGAGGCCTGAACTGGCGATTTAAGTTTGTACCGGTCCGTTTTGCCTACGGCTCGTCGGCCTCTAGCGTTTCACGGGCACCGCCAGTTTTAGGGCGTTTGCCTCGGGCACCGCGCGCTGAATCGCGTCGCTCAATTCCTGCTCAATGGTGTCCGGATCGAATCCGTTCGAACGAAACACCACCTTGCCCGCGCGATCCAGGATCAGAACAGTTGGAAAGGAATCCACGGAGAACAATTCCTCCAACCCGTCGGCGAAGACTTCGTTGGAGCGAGGTTTGCGCTCCGCTAAATAAGCAACGACCAGCGACTCATCGTCATCGCAATCCGCAGAAAGAAACACCACCTGCGCATTACCTGAGTAGTGTGCTGCCAGTCTTTCATAAATTGGCTCGAGCGCGTGGCATGGCCCGCACCACGTCGCCCAGAAATTGATCACCAGCACTCTTCCTTTTTGGGCAGAAATGGGATATGCCGTTCCGTCCGGGGCTTTGCGAAGCACAAATGCAAAAGCATCTTTGGCGCCTTCGTTCCGCTTGGCCCGCGGCGCCACTGATGCGGCGGTCACATCGTCAATTGTCTTCAACAGAAAATCGCCCAGGCCCGCGTCGCTTCCGTGCGCGAGGCGCCAGGCATTCCCCAGTTTTTGTCGAACGTCCCTCCGGTTGCCGGATTTAGTGGCGCTCGCGTTCGGCAGCAAGTTGTAACTCAGTTCAAAATCCTTCTGCGCCGCGGCGCTATCTTGCAACTGCGCTTCAAGTCTTCCCCGCAACGCCAGTACTGCAGATTCATCGCGCTTTCTCTGGCCTTCCCATTCCTCGCTCGAAACACGCGGCGATTTCGCTGAAATCGCGGATCCATTCACAGATTCATACACGCGCGTCGCGTAGGTTACCGCTCGCCGCAGTGCGGCCGTATCTCCTGTTCGTTCCAGCAGCTGAATCGCAAGCAAGGTCATTGAAACGTCTTCTGGCGTCAAGGAAACAATTCTCTCCGCATAATTCGAGGCACAAGCGTCATCGTGAAACTGCATGCACGCTTCGACGAGTGCGCGATAAATCTGCGGCCGTTCCGGCGCGTCAGGAAATTTCTCCAGGAATGCTTGCAGATTCTTCACCAGCGCTGCCCGGTCATTTCCGGCGTCGGTGATGGCCTTTTGCAGCTCTTCTGCCCGCGGGAGGGGCTTTCCTGCAGCCTGTTTTTGCGAAGTCTTTTTATCCGTTGTTTTTGGTTTATCGTTTAGGGGTGCTTGCGCAGCCACCGGGAGGGCGAGCAGCGCCGACAACAAACACAATGCAATGGAGATGGACCGCCAGCGAATCATGCCTGATTGTATCGCGATGGCCGGAATTAGGAAGTAGGTTGGACCTTGATTCCGCCGGAGATCGTGTGGATCTCCACTCGACCGCCGGCATTTCCCACGCGCGCACGCAAACTGTGCTTGTCCTGATCTTCGATCACGATCGGAATTCCTGCATTGATCTGGCCGGACACTGCTTGCGCCGAAAGATGGAAATTCGCCGAGGGCGGAACCGCAACTTCGACGCTTCCGGAAGTCGTCTTCAGATTCCAATAGCTATTGCTCGACGGATTTCCTTCGACCGACACGCGTCCTGACACGGAGCTTGCGTTGACGTCATTGCCGGCTCCGGCGACCTCTACCGATCCACTCGTCGTGATCGCTTCGACTCTCGCGCCTGGTTCGGAAATCTTCACCGAGCCCGAAATTGCATGAATGCGGACGTCGCCCTTCACATTCGTTACATTCACGCTGCCGGACGCGCTGTTCGCGCGAAAATCGTCACTCAAATCCTGCGCTGTAATTGAGCCGCTCGCTGAATTCACTTGCACTGATCGCTCTACCTTGCTCACTTCAATCGATCCGGACGCGGAGTCAATTTTTACCGGCCCTTGTAAGTCGCTGAGTGTTTGTCCGCCAGACGCAACTGTCGTCGTGACCTCCGCGTTTCGGGGCAATTCAATCGTGTACTCGATCGAAACGCCGTTGATCCGGCTCAGTTCCTTGCCCACGCGAATGATGTCCGGCTTCTGTTCGATCGGTGGATTTGCCGAAAGCTCTCTGGCCTGTTTGTCGGGATCATTGAACAGAAATCCGTGCGCCCGTATTTCTCCGTGAATGTGCACTTTGTTGCCGGCACGTCCTGTGATGCGTACCGCGCCGCTTGCATTCGCCAGGTCCAGCCGGATTGGTCCGCTGACCTCGTAAGTGCGGTCGAACGATCCCATCGAGGCCGGGCCCGTTCCGCATCCGGCCAGCAGAACACTAGCGGCGAAAAAAGAGGCCTCGATTTTCAAATTGTGTCTGCGCGACATTCTTCCTCCGCCACACCACCCTGGCATTAGGTGCTTAGGCCACCCGGGCGCCTTCACAACCCCTTCACAATAATAGATACGGATGAAACTGGCCCAATGTTCCCCGGTCGTTACACCGCTCGTCTAACGAACCCGTAATGCGGCATTTAGCGAGCCCTGGCGATAGCCCTCGAGATCTAGCGCTACGTAGAGAAATCCAGCTTCCTTGAATCGCCGCGAGATCGTCGTTGCCATCTCCGGCGTCATGGCTAAGGGCAACTCTTCTCTAGCAATTTCGATTCGCGCAAGTTTGTCGTGCAGGCGAACTCGAAATTGCCGAAATCCCAAATCGCGCAGAATCCTCTCTCCGGTTTCGACGAGCGACAGTCGTTCTGGGGTTACCTCTGTTCCATACGGCAAACGAGAAGAAAGACAGGCGGACGCGGGCCGATCCCACGTCGGAAGTCCCGCGCGTTGCGAGAGCGCGCGAATGTCGGCCTTGGTCATTTTTGCCTCGAGCAGCGGTGCCAGAACGCGATGCTCCGCTGCGGCGCGATGTCCCGGCCGAAAATCGCTGTTGTCGTCGGCATTCACGCCATAGGCGATGGCCGTGAATCGCCTTTGCTCCGCGAGTTTGTCCAGTACGTTGAAGAGCTCGTCCTTGCAGTAGTAGCAGCGGTCGCCGGCATTAGCGCGGTACGCTGCATTTTCCATTTCGTGTGTTTCAACAAATTCGTGCCGCACGCCGGTGTGCTCGACGAACTTTTCTAATTCCGCACGATCATAAGCCGAATAGCTGGGCGAAATCGCTGTCACCGAAAGTGCTCTTGCGCCAAGCGCTCGATTGGCGGCCCAAGCGAGGTACGCCGAATCCGCGCCTCCCGAAACTGCAATCAGCAGGGAAGGTATCTCGGCCAACCGTGCCAGCAACTTCAA
>WNFO01024307.1_pt1 | contig 10757 bp, 12 predicted proteins | sample 5400251 | NCBI WGS metagenome assembly WNFO01 (sample SAMN13153354, study PRJNA577476) | soil metagenome | isolation source: 100 cm saprolite under Madrone tree | place: USA:California | collected 2016-06-14 | reverse complement strand
CGTTACTCGCCCTCACTTCTCCTCGAGGGTGTCAGCGTAGCGCGTCGCTAACCGCCGAGGGCCTCGGCGTAACTCCGTCCCGCGGTCATTTCGTTGTAGACCTTCTCCAACACCTCCGGCGTCGCCGACAGGAAACGGCAGCGCTCGTCGCCGCGACTGCGGCACTCGACCTCCAGCACCGCCACCGTCTCGTCCGACAGTCGTCCCAGGAAGTCGGCCAACATCCCCGCCGAGAAGAAGCACATCGGGGACTGCGCCGTCCCGGGCTCCGCCTCGGCCCAGTCGCTCGAGTCGAGCGCCAGCGCCCCCGTCCCCACCGGAGTCAACGTCACCGTGCCCCAGCCGCCGCTCGTGAAGAATTCGGAGAGCGTGTCGGCAAGGAGGTCGGCATCGAGGTCTGTCGGGCTATTCACGGCGGTGAAGGCCTTGAAGAGGCCTTCGCCGGCGGCGTAGCCGGCTTCCTGCAGGACGGTGATGAGCTGATCGGGAGCATGCGCGGCGAGGCTCGCATGCAGCTGGCGAACGATACTCGGAGCCGTCATATGGGAAGGCAACTTAGGGTTTGCGGTTCGCGCGGCGCAAGAGTTCGGCTTCGTCGATTTGCTCGACCCCGAGCGACTTCGCCTTCTCCAGCTTGGACCCCGGGTCGGCGCCGACGACCAACGCGGTCGTCTTTTTCGACAAACTGTCGGACACGTGGCCCCCCGCGGCCTCGATCAGGTCGCGCGCCTGCTGCCGCGAGAGCGTGGGCAACGTGCCGGTGACGACAAACGTCTGGTCGGCGAGGGGCCGTGGGCCCGTGGCCGTCGCCGTTTCCTTCAACGTCAGCCCGGACCTGGCCAGGCTTTTGAGCAGGTCCTTGTTGCGGGTGTCCGTGAAAAAGCCGACCACGGCCTCGCCAATAGCGGGTCCGATCCCGCGCACTTCGCCGACTTCCTCCGCGGAAGCGCCCGCCAACGCGTCCATCGTGCCAAAATGCCGCGCCAGGAGCTTCGCGCCTTGCTGCCCCACATGGCGAATGCCGAGCCCAAAGAGGAGCGCCGAGAGCGGTTGGTCCTTCGAGGCGGCGATGCTGTCGACGAGCTGCTGGGCCGACTTCTCGGCGAAGCCTTCCAGGTTGAGTAACGGCATCGACGTCAGCTTGTACAGGTCTGCGACATTGGCGATCAGCTTCGCGTCGAGGAGCGCCCGCACGCGCTCGTAGCCGAGCCCCCGGATGTCCATCGCGCTGCGGCTCGCGAAGTGAACGATCGATTCGAGGATGCGCGACGGGCACGAGATGTTGGGGCAGTAGGTCATCACCTCGTCTTGCGGGTGCTCGACCTGCGAGCCGCAGCTGGGGCAGCGCTCCGGCATCTTGTAGGCCTTCTCGCTACCGGTCCGCCGGTCCTTCACGGGACCCAGGATCTGGGGGATGACCTCGCCCGCGCGGGTCACCTCGACCAAGTCGCCCTCACGAATGTCCTTGGCCGCGATCAGCTCGGCATTGTGCAGCGTGGCGTTCGAGACGGTGACGCCGCCGATCTCCACCGGCTCGAGCACGGCGTACGGATTGAGCGCGCCGGTACGGCCCACGTTGATCCGGATTTCGAGCAGCTTCGTGATCTGCACTTCGGGCGCGAACTTGCGCGCCACCGACCAGCGCGGCTCACGATTGCCGATCGTGCCCAGCTCGGCGTAGAGCGATCGCTTGTCGACTTTGACGGCGACACCGTCCGCGCCGTAGTCGAGCGTCGGCAGCAGCGCCTCGAGCTGCGCGATCGCCTTGTGGGCGGCTGCGAGGCCGTCGACGCGTGTGTGGTGCGGCTCGACCGGAAGTCCCCACTTCAGCATTGTCTCGAGCAATTCGTGCTGCGATTCGATACCGAGCTTCAGACCGGGAGCTTCGACCTGGAACGTGAAGACGCGCAGGCCGCGGGCGCGGGTCTTTTTGGGATCGAGCTGGCGGAGTGCGCCGGCGGCAGCGTTGCGGGGGTTGGCATACGGCGGCTCGCCCGCTTTCTCGCGCTGCTTATTGGTCTCCGCGAACTGGCTCTTCGGCAGATAGACCTCGCCACGCACTTCCATCTTCTTGGGCCAGCCCTTGCCCTGCAGGCGCAACGGCAGGTCGAGCACGGTCCGCAGGTTTGCCGTGACGTCCTCCCCTTCGACGCCGTTACCGCGCGTGACGCCGGTGACGAGCACGCCGTTGTCGTACGTGAGGCTCACGGCGGCGCCGTCGATCTTCACCTCGAGCGTGTACCCGGCGGTTTTGACCTCCGGCACGAGCCGGGCGTTACGCTCCTCCCATTCCTGCAGCTCCGCTTCGGTGAACGCGTTGGCCAGCGACAGCATGGGAACGAGATGACGGTGCTTGCGGAATGCGCTCGCCGGCTCGCCGCCGATGCGCCGGGTCGGGGAGTCAGGAGTCTGGAGCTCGGGGTGCTTCGATTCGAGGTCCTGGAGCTCGCGGAACAGCCGGTCGTACTCGGCGTCCGACATCTCCGGTTTGTCGAGGAGGTAGTATGCGTGATTCGCTCGTTCCAGAATCCGCCGCAGCTCAGCGGCGCGTGCTGCCGGCTTCACCGCCCCTTGGCTTCTTCCTGGATGACGGCCATGGCCACGCTGACCAGGCGGTCGAGCTCTTCGGCGCTGGCCTTGGGAAGGAGGCCTTCGCCCCACGCACCCTCGCGCCCCCCGAATGCGTCGAGCAGGCGTCGGAAGAAGGAGAGCAACGCGACGCGCTCCAGCTCCATGTGCCGGAGGAGATCGCCCGTTTCGTGCGTCCGCTGGGCGAGCCGCTCGTAGCGATGCGCGTTGCGCAGGCTTTGCGCGGTGAGGGCTGCGACGACCTGCACGAAGCGCACATCGGCGTCGGAGAACGTGGGGCCGTCGCGGTAGGTGCGCAGGAAAATCGCGCCGATCGCAACGGTCCGCCATGTGATCGGCACGACTGTAATCGACTTCACGCGGCGATTGATCATCTCACTTTTCACATGCCGCAACGAGGGGTCGTTCGCAGCGTCGGGGATGAAGACCGTTTCGCCGCTTTGCATCGCCCGCTTGAGCTCGGGGTAGCGGTCGAGATCGACTACGTAGTTGCGGATCGTGGGGTCTTCGTATGACGCCACGAGGCGGACCTGCTTGCCGCCTTTCTCGCCCAGGAAGATCGAGCACCGATCCAGCCCGAACGACTCGCCTAGTTTGCGAGCGATAGACTGGAGAATGTCAATAAAGTGTAAGGAACTGGACGCTTCCTTCAGAATCTCGATGACGGCGAGCAGATGCTTCCGCTCATGCTCGAGCTCGGCGATCCGCGCGGCGAGCCGTTCCGCTTCCGCGTGTGTGAGAGCCGAGTTGATGGTCATGAGTGCAATAGTTTCGCTCGGGGACTCAGGGGGAGTCAAGCACGTGTAGATTACGCCTCATGCGAACCATTCTCCTGACGAACGTTGCCATCGTCGCTCTCTGCGCGCAGGCTGCGTCTCAATCAGCGGGATCTCCGACGCCGATTGGGGCCTACACCGTGATCCCCCAGCTGCCCGGCATGGGACGTCCCGTGGACACCGCCGCCGTGGCGGCCCGCCGGCGCGCGCTGCTCAAACGCATCGGGCGCGGCACCGTGCTGATTCCCTCGGCGCACGAGCGGAACATCGAGCAGGACTACGTGCAGGACAACGATTTCCGGCAGGACAACACGTTCTACTACTTCACCGAGCTCGAGACGCAGGACGCGTGGCTGCTGATGACGGCGCGCGGTCCGGACTCGCTCGAGACGGTGCTGTTTCTGCCGCCGCGGACGCCATCGCAAGAGCGCTGGACGGGATTACGGTTGGGACCAGATAGTGTGGCGGTGCGGCTCTCTGGGATCGCGAAGGTGCTGCCGGTCGATTCGCTCGAAGCTCGACTCCGCGCCGGGCCCGAGCCGCTCTACACGCCGCATGTGCAACGCGGCACGGACGTAGTGCGTCCCAACGACCTGAAACCGATCGTGGACTCGATGCGCGTCGTGAAGGACGCCGACGAGGTCTCGCGGCTGCGTCGCGCGGTGGACATCAGCGTCGCCGGCCACATCGCAGCCATGCGAGCCGCGCGGGCGGGGATGTGGGAGTACGAGCTGGAAGCCGCACTCGAAGATGGCTTTCGCCGCAACGGCGCCGACCGTGTCGGCTATCCGTCGATCGTCGGCAGCGGACCCAACAGCACGACGCTTCATTACGACGTCAACCGCCGGAAGACCGAGAACGGCGATCTCGTCGTGATCGACGCCGCCGCGGAATGGGGTCAGTACACCGCCGACGTCACGCGCACGTTCCCGGTGAACGGGAAGTTCACGCCGCGGCAGAAAGCAATTTACGATCTGGTGCTCGGCGCTCAGCAGGCGGCGTTCGACGCGGTGCGCCCGGGCATCACCATGCGGGAGCTCGACGGCATCGCGCGGCGCTACATGCGCGACCACTCCGGGAACTTGTGTGGTCAGCAGACGTGCGATGACCGCGAGTTCTTCAACCACGGCCTCGGCCATCCCATCGGGATGGACGTGCACGATGTCGGGATCAGCCGGCCGCTCGAGCCGGGTATGGTGATCACGCTCGAGCCGGGGATCTACATCCAGCCGGAACAGCTGGGCGTGCGGATCGAGGACGACGTGCTGGTCACCGCCAAGGGCGGGGAATGGTTGTCGGCGGGAGCGCCGCGCACGACCGATGCGATTGAAAAACTGATGTCAGGTCGGTAGGGGCGCAGCATGCTGCGCCCCTACCTCATACGTGTTTACGTCTCGTCCTTTTCGTTCTTGATGTCGGCGAGCAGGTCGGCGGCGTCCTTCTTGTACTGCGGATCCATGACGTCTGCCACCGGCAGCGTCGCGATCACCGTCAGCTGCTCGCGCGCCTTCGAGTAGCGGCCGAGGTCGGTGTAGACCTCCGCCAGCTCGAGCCGGTGGTAGATGTGGTTCGGGGCGAGCCGTACGGCGGTCTGGAATTGCTTGACGGCATCGTCCCAGTTCGCCTTGTCCATGAAGCCGCCGCCGAACAGCGCCTTCGCAAAGAAGCGCTGAATGCCCGACAGATGCCCGACAGCCGCTTGACCTCGGCATTCCACGCGCCGAGCACATGGTGCGCATTGTCGTAGGTGGAGTCGATTTGGACGGCGCGGGTCGCTTCGTCGTAGATGATTTTCGCGTAGCGCACCCGTTCCTTGCTGCCCTTGGTCCGTGACAGGCGGCCCAGCACCATCGAGAGGACGTAATGTCCGTCGGCCTTCGTCGAATCCGCGCGAATCGCCCGCTCGGCATAGCCCCGGCCCACAGAATAAAGGCTGTCGCGGCGGTGCTTGAGGGAATCGGCATTGCCCTGTATTTGTTTGGCGACGTCGGCGATCGCCCGCGCCGCCTTCCAGTTCGCCTCATAGCTCAGCGAGTCGATGGCGAGGGCCGCCTGGTAGTGGCGTAGCTGGACGTCCGGATGCATCAGGCCGGCGCTGTCGCCTAGTGCGATGTGATTGACAGGATTCTGCAGGACCAAAAGCGAGAGCAGGATGGAGAACATTCGAGAATGATCGTCGGCCCCTTGATCGAGCGCAAGCGCGACGGCGGGACCTTGAGTCCCGAAGAGTGGTCCGCGCTCGTCGCGGAATACACGGCCGGGCGGATCCCCGATTATCAGATCGCGGCCTTGCTGATGGCGGTGTTCATGCGCGGGCTCGAGCGGCAGGAGCTCGCCGCGCTCACGGACGCGATGCTGGCATCCGGCGATCGCCTGTCGTTCGACGGCTGGGCGACGCCGCGCATCGACAAGCATTCCACGGGCGGCGTCGGCGACAAGGTCTCGCTCGTCTTGGGTCCGCTGGTCGCGGCGTGCGGCGTCGCCGTGCCGATGATGTCGGGCCGGGGACTCGGGCACACCGGCGGGACGCTCGACAAGCTCGAATCCATCCCCGGATTCCGCACCAACCTGTCGCTCGCCGAGGCCAAGGCGCAGGTGCAGAAACTCGGCTGCGCGCTGATCGGCCAGACCGCCGAGATCGCCCCGGCCGATCGCAAGCTGTACGCCCTGCGCGACGTCACCGCCACCGTCGAATCGATTCCGCTGATTGCGGCGAGCATCATGTCGAAGAAGCTCGCCGAAGGGTTGAATGGTCTCGTGCTCGACGTGAAAAACGGCAGCGGCGCGTTCTTGCCGGAGGTCGAACGGGGTCTCGACTTGGCGCAGACGATGATCGCGTTGGGCGAGGATCGCGGTTGCCCCACCGTCGCGCTCATTACCGCGATGGACCGGCCGCTCGGCCGCGCCTGCGGCAATGTGCTCGAGACCGAGGAAGCGATTCTCGCGCTGCGCGGCGAGGGCCCGCCCGATCTCCTCGAGGTGACCTACGCGCTGGGTGTGGAGATGCTGCTGCAGGGCGGTATCGAGAAGAACACGAAGAAGGCGCGCAAGAAACTCGAAACCGCGATCGAGTCGGGCCTCGCTGCGGAGAAGTTCGAGCAGATCATCGAGGCGCAGGGCGGCAATCCCAAGGCCGTCGAGGACCCGTCGGTGTTGCCGCAGGCGCTCGCGGTGGAGGTCTACGCCGCGCCGCGCACCGGCGTCGTGCAACGCGTCGAGCCTCGCACAATCGGCCGCGCCATCATCGCGCTCGGAGGCGGCCGGCGCACCGTGGATGACACCATCGATCCGACGGTGGGGTTCGTCATCACGGTAAAGCCCGGCGACAAGGTGCTGGAAGGTGAGCCGATCGCTTCGGTATTCGCCAAGGACGCCGACGGCATCCGCACCGGCTTCGACGCGCTCAAGCAGGCGATTGTGATCGGAGACAAGCTGACGCAGAAACCGTTACGGCTCGTGTCCCACCGCGTTACCCAGGCGGGCGTTGAGGAGCTGAGTTAGGGCGGGGACTTTTGCCCCGTTCCTGGGCCCCAGTCGCGAACGGTCTCCTCGTCGGCCGCCTCCTGCACGTCTCGCTCGGCGGCTTCCAACTCCGCTGCATCGACGTCCGGTCGCTCGCGCCGCGCCGGTCCGGCGTCCTTACTGGGCCACAGGAACCACACGAGCACGATCAGCAGAACCGCGACGACGCCGATGACGGCCATCAGACATCGAGGTTCTTCACGAACTTCGCGTTTTCCTCGATGAACTTGCGGCGCGGCTCGACTTCGTCCCCCATCAGCGTCTCGAACAGCTGCGACGCCTCGAGCGCGTCTTCCATCGTCACCTTGAGCAGCGTGCGCTTGGCAGGATCCATCGTGGTATCGCGCAGCTGATCCGGGTTCATCTCGCCCAGACCCTTGTAGCGGCTCACGTTGATCGTGGTCTTGCTCTCGGCGCCATTGGTCAGGCGTTTGACGTAGGTATCGCGCTCTTTTTCGTCGTAGGCGTAGAACTCTTCTTTGCCCTTCGAGACACGAAAGAGCGGCGGCTGTGCAATGTAGATGTACCCGACGTCGATCAGCTGCTTCATCTCTTTATAGAAGAATGTGAGTAGCAGCGTGCGGATGTGCGCACCGTCCACGTCGGCGTCCGTCATGATGATGATCTTGTGGTAGCGCGCTTCCTCCACCTTGAAGTCCTCGCCCACGCCCGTGCCGATGGCCGTGATCATCGTGCGGATTTCTTCGTTGGACAGAATCTTGTCGATGCGTGCCTTTTGCACGTTCAGGATCTTGCCGCGCAGCGGCAGGATCGCCTGGTAGCTGCGATCCCGGCCCATTTTGGCGGACCCACCCGCCGAGTCGCCCTCGACCAGGTAGATCTCGCACAGCTTGGGGTCGGTGAGCGAACAATCGGCGAGCTTGCCAGGCAGGAGGCCGGCGTCGAGGCCGCTCTTCTTCCGCACCAGCTCGCGTGCTTTGCGGGCGGCCTCGCGGGCCCGGGCCGCGCTCACCGCCTTGGCGATGATCGCGCGCGCGATGCTCGGGTTCTTGTCGAAAAATGCGCCCAATGCCTCGTTGACGACCGTCTTCACGATGCCTTCGACTTCCGAGTTGCCGAGCTTGGTCTTGGTCTGACCCTCGAACTGCGGGTTTTTGACTTTGACGCTGAGGACGCAGTTCAGCCCCTCGCGCACGTCGTCGCCGGACAGCGTAAAGTCTTCCTTCTTCAGGGCGCCGTCTTGTTTCGCCCACTCGTTGATGGTGCGGGTCAGCGCCGACTTGAAGCCGGTGAGATGCGTGCCGCCTTCGTGCGTGTTGATGTTGTTCACGAAGGTGAACGTGTTTTCGCTGTACTGATCGTCGTACTGCACCGCGCCCTCGACTTCGACGTCCTCGCGCGACGCTTCGAATGTGATCGGCTTGGGATGCAGGGGACGGCGGTTGCCGACGATCCACTTCACGAATTCGGACAGGCCGCCCTTATAGTAGAAGGTCTCTTCCTTCGTGCTCCCCTTGCGCTCGTCTTTGAGAACGATCGTGAGCGCCTTGTTCAGGAAGGCGAGCTCGCGCAGCCGGTTGGCGATGGTGGCGTAATCGAAGCGCGTCTCGGTGAAGATGCTCGTGTCGGGCTTGAACCACACCGTCGTGCCCGTGCCTTTGGCCTTGCCGACGACCTCGAGCTTCTTCTTGGTGTCCCCGCGCTCGAACGCCATGTGGTGGCGCTTGCCGTCGCGGTCCACCCAGACCTCGAGCTTCTCGGAAAGCGCATTTACGACAGACACGCCGACGCCGTGCAAGCCGCCCGACACCTTGTAGCTGCTCTTGTCGAACTTGCCGCCGGCATGGAGCATCGTGAGTGCGACCTCGACCCCGGGCTTCTTCTCCGTCTTGTGAATGTCGACGGGAATGCCGCGGCCGTTGTCGACGACGGTGATGGCATTGTCGGCATGGATCGTGACGGAGATGTCGGTCGCGAAGCCTGCCAGCGCCTCGTCCACCGAGTTGTCCACCACTTCGTAGACGAGATGGTGCAGACCCCGGGCTGACACCGAGCCGATGTACATCGCCGGCCGGCGCCGGACGGCTTCCAGACCCTTGAGGACCTGGATCGAATCGGCCTGATAGTCCCCGTTGCCTTTTTCTTTCGACGTGTGGGGAGCGGATTTCTTCTTCGGCATCAAGTTCCTAGCGTGAAAGAAGCCAGCGTATCGTGGTGATGCGGCCGGCACCACGCCCCGCATTGACGCGGGCCATGATGTCGGGGGTCATGAGCTGCAACTCGTTCATCCACGAGCTCGTGGCCACCCGCACGAACAGCACCCCATCGGGGGTGATGCTCTCGGGCGTGGCCACGGCCGCGATCTGGGGACCCACCAGCCGCGGCCAATCGGGAATCATCTGCGCCTGGCCCACCCGGCGCGCCAAACCCGCCCGTTTCAGGTACCCTTCGAGCGCCTCGGCGACTGCCACAGGTCGGCTTTTTGGGGGGCGGTTGGAGCGGTCAGTCACAGCCCCTAAAATACACGGAAGTCATTGTCCTGTCAACAGTTAAGGCTGTGGCGGAAGTTACGGTACAGCCACAACGTAGGTGTCGCGTTGGGCCTCAAAACCGGCCGCGTCGCGTGCCCGGAACGACATCGGAATCTGGGTGCCCGCCTGCGTACCGGAGGGGATGATGAGGCGGTAACGCGTGCTGATGACCTGGTTGACCCCCCCGTCTTCGGACCACTGCTGGGATCCGGCCGTGACCCAGAGCGAATCGATGCCATCACCATCCTGAGCGCGCACCGTACCGCCAATGGTGTCAACGCGGCTGGAGACCACTGTCGTGTCGTCGATCGTGAACGAAACCTGCGGGGGGCCGGGCCGCTCGCGTTCGCCGAGACAGGCCGCGGCGAACAGCAGGGCTAGCGCCCCTGGAATTTTGGCGCGCGCTTTTCGAGAAATGCGGTCGTCCCCTCTTTCATGTCCTCGGTCGCGGCCAACAGGCCGAAGTGATTCGCCTCGAGCAGCAGGCCCTCGTCGAGCGTCATCTCCAGGCCCTGATCGACGGCTTCCATGGCGAGACGCACGGCCAGCGGGCCCATCGCGAGGATACCCCGCATCATCTTCTCGGATTCGGCGAGCAGGTCGGCGGCCGCGACGACCTTGTTGACGAGCCCGATCCGGTAGGCCTCCTGCGCGTCGATCATCTCGCCGGTCAGAATCAACTGCATCGCGACGCCTTTCCCCACCAACCGCGGCAGCCGTTGGGTGCCGCCGTAGCCGGGCGCGATTCCCAGCTTCACCTCCGGCTGCCCGAACTTCGCGTTTTCACTGGCGATGCGGATGTGGCACGCCATCGCGAGCTCACAACCACCGCCGAGGGCGAATCCGTTGACGGCGGCGATCACCGGCTTGCCGCACGTCTCGAGTCGCCGGAGCACCCCCTGCCCGCGCTGCGCGCGCGCCTTGCCGTCGAACGGCCCCTGCCGCGACAGATCGCCGATGTCGGCGCCGGCGACGAACGATTTCGGGCCCGCGCCGGTGAGGATCGCGCCCTTGATCTCGATCTCGGTGGCGATGCGCTCGGCCGCATCACCGAGGTCCAACATCACCTGATCGTTCAACGCATTGAGCTTATCGGGACGGTTCACGGTCACGAACGCGACACCATCCCGGATTTCGAAAAGGAGAGTCTGGTAGGTCATGGAAAGAATGGTACACCCGGAAGTCGGAACGCGGAACTCGGAACGCCGAACATTGGCGCGATGGTCTGTTCCGCGTTCCGCGTTCTCACTTCCGCGTTATGTTCACCTCGTGCCCATCCAAGCGATATCGTGGTCTCCGAGCGGTGGAGTCCGGATCATTGATCAGCGCGCATTGCCGGAAGCTGAAATCACACGGGATCTCGAGAGCGCGGAGTCAG